>Ga0187809_10000421_pt1 | contig 23133 bp, 21 predicted proteins | sample NC_wetland_sal_i_8_FD_132415 | JGI IMG/M metagenome (GOLD analysis project Ga0187809, IMG submission 132415) | Wetland sediment microbial communities from Neuse River Estuary, North Carolina, USA - ASW_4 | ecosystem: Environmental > Aquatic > Freshwater > Wetlands > Sediment | place: USA: North...
CTGCAGGAGGCCAGCAACGAAATCTCCAAACAGGTCGCGACCGACATCCTTATCATCGAGGATGAGCCCCTGATCGCGATGGACATCGAACAGATGGTCGAAAGCCTCGGCCATCGGGTCGTAGGCACCGCCCGCACCCAAAAGGAAGCGATCGCGCTGTTCCACAAGACGAACCCGAAAATGGTGCTCGCCGACATCCAGCTGGCCGACGGCAGTTCCGGCATCGACGCGGTGAACGAGATTCTCTCCAACACGTCCGTTCCGGTGATTTTCATCACCGCGTTTCCGGAACGGTTGCTGACGGGGGAGCGGCCTGAACCCGCCTTCCTCGTCACCAAGCCGTTCAATCCGGACATGGTCAAGGCGCTGATCAGTCAGGCCCTCTTCTTCGACAGGCAGGCCAAGGCCGCCGCCTGACGTCATTCGAACGGCAATGGAAAAATGGCTGCTTTCCGGCAGCCATTTTTCTTTTAAGGGAACAAATCGGTTCGGCTCCCGTTCATAATCGGCGCGCTAGAAGACGTTCCGCGAGGGACCGGAAACGGTTCCGGAGCGGCTTTCCTCATATCCTTGGCAGGTTCCAAATGTTGTATTGGTCTTTGGTTTTTCTGGTTGTCGCCGTTATCGCCGGCGCTCTCGGCCTGGGCGGCGTCGCAGGCGCTTCGGCCGGCATGGCGCAGGTTCTGTTCTTCATATTCCTTGCATTGCTCGGCCTGTCGCTGCTGGCGAGTGTGATGCGCCGCGCTCGGTAGACATCGGATCACACCGTGGAAACCGCTCCCTCAAACGGTTTCCGGACGCCGCCGGGATTAGCCGAAATGGCATCGTCCCGGCGGCGTTTTGCGTGGTCGCCGAATCGTCCCATTCACGGTTGAATTCGCGGCCCGTTTTGCCGCTCCACGAGAACGCGCATCTGGCATTCCCTCCTGGCAGGAACACATTCATCCGCCACTCGTTCTAGGAATGAATACGGGGAAACCGGGATGAGTTCAGACGAATTCCCTGACAGCAAAAGGGGCAGCAGAGCGAAACGGCGACCGGCAACGGTCGCTGCCCCCAACGTGTCGCCGAGCCTCAGGCGCGCGCTGAAGAACATCGGCGGCCTGGTGATCTACCAGGACACGGATCTCAATGTGCTCTGGAGCGAAAATATTCCCGCCCTATGGTCCAGGAAAGACCTGGTCGGTCACAAGGGCGACGGCTATCTTCCCGGGTCGGAAGCAGAACGCCTGACCGCCGCAAAGAACGCTGTCCTGCGGACAAACCAGTCCGAAACCTTGCAAATATCGATCAGCGGCGAAGAAGGCGTCAGATGGTTCGATGTCTGGGTGGACCCCGACCTCAGGGACGGCGCGACGCAGGGCCTCGTCACCACCGCCATCGACATTACGGAACAGCAGCGTCGGGAACAGACGCTTCGCGCCTTGTTGCGCGAGGTCAGCCACCGTTCCAAGAACCTCCTGTCGATCATCCAGAGCATCGCCACGCAAACGGGCCGGCATTCGCGCGGCATAGACAGCTTTCTTGCGCGATTCCGCGGCCGCTTGCAGTCGCTTGCCTCCTCCCAGGATCTGGTGACGTCATCGAACTGGCACGGCGCCGGCTTCCGCGAACTGGTTGCGGGTCAACTCCTGCGCTATTGCGCGAGCCCGGAACAGAATTTCCGCCTCGAGGGAGAAGATCCCTATCTAAGCCCCAACGCCGCCCTTCATGTCGGGCTGGCTGTTCACGAACTTACGGTCAATTCTGTCAGCTTCGGAGCCTTGTCCAAGCCCGATGGAACGGTGGTCGTTTCCGCCTCGTTCCCTCCTGACGATGATTCCGCGCTCGAATTCGTATGGACCGAGAAGGTCGCTCTCGACATCGAGACTCTCAAGGAGAAGGAAGAGCGCTTCGGAACGGTGGCCTTGAAAAGAGTCGTCCCTGCTTCACTGAACGGCAGCGCCTCCCTGACGATCGACGCTCACGGGCTTGAATATCGTCTTCTGATCCCGAAAGGCAATTTCGAAATCCGATGACGCGATTGAATTTTCGGGGTGCATTCAAAAAAGAAGCCGGCATGAAGCCGGCTTCCAACCCAGTCCAAGTCGGTTCGGGGAAAACCGACCGGAATTCGATCGGGGATGCCGGGTACGGGGGCGTCGGGGGGTTGAGCATCCGCGATCTGCCGAAAAAACAACAGACGAAGGGAAAGGTTCCACGGGAAGATACAAATATTTCAACCCGCTTCGGAACCGAATTCCCAACCGACAGTTAAATCGCGAAGGGATTTGTCAACGGCTGGATATTCTCGCCGGATTTCCGCGTTCCGGAAAGTGTCGTGGGTTCGTGACGAACGCACAAAAAGGGAGGATAACCACCTGCGCTGATGACACCGGCAATCGTCCCTCCGGTGTTGATTGACAGCAGTTGGGGGACGTTATTTGAGGAGCAATTGCATGAAAAAACTGCTTATTGCATTGGCCGTGATAAGCATGGCGGCGGTTTCCGGCTGCACCACGGCGGAGCAGACGGGAGTGGGTGGCGCGGCTGTAGGCGCTGCGGTCGGCGGCCTCGCGACGGGACGTACGAGCGGCGCGCTGGCAGGCGCCCTGATCGGCGGCACGGCCGGCTATCTTCTCGGACGGTCGGCGGATCATCCCGGCTACTGCCGCTATCGCTATCGCAGGCACGGCCGCTGGCACTATTACGAGGACCGCTGCTAAGCGCGACCTGAAACAACTGAAGGAGCCGGCTTTCCGGCTCCTTCAATCTTCCGGTTTCACCGATCGGCTCAGACAGGCGCTTGAAGGGGTTTGCCCTTCGGTTCAGCGCGTTCCTATCGATTTCCATTTTGTTTGCCGGATATTTCTTCTTTCGTCCCGAAAAAGAATGACACCTTCCCGGAAGTGTGGTCCTAAAGTTCTCAAAGGCAATTGCCAGCAACAGGGAGGACAATGAGGCCATGACGGCCGGAATTCGTCACGAAGATCTGCGCCGGCGCAATCGCGCAATGGTCCTGTCGTCCATGCGCCGAATGGGACAGCCTTCCCGCACGGAAATCGCCGCTGCGACAGGCCTCAGCAATTCGACGATTTCCGCGATTTCGGCAGGGCTCATGCAGGAAGGCCTTCTGCTTGAAGGCAAAAGCGAAACGGCCAACGCCAAGCGCGGCAGGCCACAAGTCGCCCTTGAACTCAATCCCTGCGCCTGTTCCATCGTCGCCGTGGTTCTTTCCCTCAATTCGCTTTCCGCCGCTCTGATCGACTATGCCGGTTCCATCGTCACGGAGGACCACAAGCGCATCCCGACGCTCACACTTGGAAAGGATGCGCTGGTAGCTGAACTCCTCGATGTCATCCGTTCGCTGCTCAGGCATCGGAAGGAAAAGAGGGAGAGGGTGATCCGCATCTCGATCGCTATCCAGGGCATCACCGATTGCGCCGAAGGAACGATGCTCTGGTCGCCCATCACCTCACATATCGATATCCCGTTCGGCAGAATCGTCGAGGCGGAATTCGGCATCCCCTGCACGATCGAAAACGACTGCAACATGATCGCGGTTGCCTTGCGATGGCGCGCGCCGGAGCGGTTCCGGGATAATTTCGTCTCCCTCCTGCTCTCCAACGGCATCGGAATGGGACTTTTCCTCAAGGGCCAGCTTTTCACCGGCACGCGGTCCTCCGGCGGCGAGTTCGGACATATGATGCACAGGCCGGGCGGCGCGCTCTGTCGCTGCGGCCAGCGCGGATGCATCGAGGCCTATGCCGGCAATTACGGCATCTGGCGCAACGCCCGCGGTGGTGGCGGCGACGACCTTCCGATGGCCGACATCGGCCAGTCGGAAATGCAGCACCTGGCCGATGCCGCGCGCGACCATGACGGTCCGGAGCGGGAGGCTTATCGGCAGGCGGGCGAAGCCATAGGGTATGGACTTGGAAGTCTCTTCGCACTCGTCGATCCGGCGCCTGTGATGATCGTCGGGGCGGGCGCCGAAGCGTTCGATCTCCTCGAACGGCCGGTCCGCGAAGCGCTTGCCCGCACCGTCGGAGGACAAAACGCCTCCGGCCTCGCTTTCGATACCGAACCCGATGAACTGCCGCTCACCCGCGAGGGCTGCGCGATGCACGCGCTGACCTTCGTCGATCATGAAATCTTCTCGAACGGCCCGCTGCCGATGGAGCAGACGAAAGCCGCCTGAGGCGGACGCGATTGACTTATTCTTCCTGGATGGCGTAGCCGGCCCCGCGAATGGTGCGGATAACATCGGGCATGCGCCCGTTGTTCACCGCTTTTCTCAGCCGCCCGACATGCACGTCCACCGTGCGCTCGTCGATATAGATCGTCTCGCCCCAGACATTGTCGAGCAGTTGGCCACGGGAAAAGACGCGGCCGGGATGCCGCATCATGAATTCGAGAAGGCGGAACTCCGTCGGCCCGAGCTTTATCTCCGCCTTCTTGCGGTAGACGCGGTGCGATTCGCGGTCGAGGACGACATCGCCGACCTTGAGCACGCTCGACAGGACTTCGGGCTTGGCGCGGCGCAACAGCGCTTTCACGCGCGCCATGAATTCCGGCATTGAGAAAGGCTTCACCAGATAATCGTCCGCCCCCGTCGAGAGGCCCCGGACGCGATCGCTTTCCTCGCCGCGCGCCGTTAGCATGATGACGGGCAGCCGCTCGGTTTCCGGCCGCTGCCGCAACCGCCGGCAAAGCTCGATCCCCGACACCGCCGGCACCATCCAGTCGAGCACCAGAAGATCGGGGATGTTCTCCCGAAGCCGCATTTCGGCCTCGTCGCCTCTGTTGATGATCTCGACCTGATAGCCCTCGGCCTCGAGATTGTATTGCAGGAGCACGCAGAGCGACTCCTCGTCCTCGACCACCATGATCTTCGGCGCGATCATTCCGGTTCCCTTTATTCCGCCAAGACGGACATGGTCTCGTCCTGCTTCGGGCGATAAGGCGGCAGCTGCGATCCCGTGATCACATAATAGGCGTTTTCGGCGATGTTGGTCACGTGGTCGCCGATGCGCTCCAGATTTTTGGCGCAGAACAAGAGGTGCGTGCAGGCGGTGATGTTGCGCGGGTCCTCCATCATGTAAGTCAGAAGTTCGCGGAAGATCGCTGTATACTGGATATCGATCTTCTCATCGTCGGCCCGCATTTCACGCAACGCCTCAGGAGCCCTGTCCTGGTAGCGCTCGATCACGCCGGCCACCTGCTCCAGCACCATCTCCGCCATGGTCTCGATGCTATGCGAATAGTGGCGCGGCGCCACGGTTTCTCCGACGGCGCCGACGCGCTTGGCGATGTTCTTCGCCAGATCGCCGATACGTTCGAGGTCGGCGGCCATGCGGATCGCGCCGACGACGGCGCGCAGATCGGCGGCCATCGGCTGCCGTCTGGCGATCAACGTGATCGCCTTGTCGTCAAGTTCGCGCTGGCGCGCATCCATGACCATGTCCTCGCTGATCACATGCCGCGACAGGATATCGTCCGATTCGATCAGCGCCCGCGTCGCCTGCCCGACCATGGCGGAAGCCGTATCGCCCATGGAGCGGATCAATCCATCGATCTCGTTGAGCTCGTCGTCGAATGACGTGACGATATGTTCGGGCATGTCCTGTCCCCTGAAAATAGATCAGCCGAAACGGCCGGTGATGTAATCCTGGGTCCGCTTGTCGCGTGGCGCGGTGAAAATCTGCTCCGTGTCGCCGAATTCGATCAGTTCACCGAGATACATGAAGGCGGTCTGGTCGGAGACCCGCGCCGCCTGCTGCATGTTGTGCGTCACGATGACGATCGTGTATTCGGCCTTCAGCTCGTCGATCAGTTCCTCGATCTTAGAGGTCGAGATCGGATCGAGCGCGGAGGCCGGCTCATCGAGCAGGATCACTTCCGGCTTCACCGCGACCGTGCGCGCGATGCAGAGCCGCTGCTGCTGACCACCGGACAGGCTAAGGCCGCTCGCATGGAGCTTGTCTTTCACCTCGCTCCACAGCGCCGCGCGCCTGAGCGCCTCTTCGACGCGACCGTCCATCTCGGCCTTCGCGAGGCGTTTGTGGAGCCTGATGCCGAAAGCGATGTTTTCGTATATCGACATTGGAAAGGGCGTCGGCTTCTGGAACACCATGCCGACGCGCGCCCTCAGGAGATTGACGTCCTGTGAACGGTCGAGAATGTCCTTGCCATCGAGCAGCACCTCGCCCTCTGCGCGCTGGTTCGGATAAAGGTCGTAAATGCGGTTGAAAACGCGAAGCAGCGTCGATTTCCCACAACCGGAAGGACCAATGAAGGCCGTGACCTTGCGCTCGCCGAGCGCCAGCGTGATCCCCTTCAGCGCCAGCGTCTCGGCATAATAGAACCTGAGATTCCTGATTTCCATTTTAGCGGCAGGCTCAATGCCGGTCATGGTCACGCGACCTTCCAAAAGACGGGAATGGGCAAGATCGTTCATTTCGACGCTCCGATGTTGGAGAGAAGGCGGGCTGTAACATTGAGAACGAGGATGGCGGCGGTGATGATCAATGCGCCGCCCCAGGCCAAGCGCTGCCAATCGTTGTAGGGGCTCATGGCGAATTGGAAGATCACGACCGGCAAATTGGCGATCGGCCGCGACAGATCCGTGCTCCAGAACTGGTTGTTGAGCGCGGTGAAAAGGAGCGGCGCGGTTTCGCCGGTAACGCGGGCGACGGCGAGGAGCACGCCCGTGAGAATACCGCTGCCGGCGGCCCGATAGATGACATGGGTCATCGTCTTCCAGCGCGGCGCGCCGAGCGCGGCCGCCGCTTCGCGCAAGGCGTTCGGGACGAGGCCGAGCATGTCCTGTGTCGTGCGGTTGATAACCGGAAGCGCGATGAGGCCGAGCGAGGCCGCGCCCGCCCAGGCGGAGAAATGCCCGAAAGGAACGACCATGACGGTGTATATGAACAAGCCGATGATGATCGACGGCGCCGAAAGCAGGATGTCGTTGATGAATTTCGCCGCCTCTCCAAGCTTGCTGCCGCGCGAATATTCGGCGAGGTAGGTGCCGGCGAGGATGCCGATCGGCGTCGCCACGATGATTGCGATGACGGTCATGGCGACCGAACCGAAGATGGCGTTGGCGAGCCCGCCGTCGGAGCCGGGCGGCGGTGTGTTCTGTAGAAAAATTTTTGGCGTAATCGCCGGCGCGCCATAGACGATCAGCGTCACCAGGATCGCCGCGAGGAAGAAGAGTCCGATGAAAGTCGCGAAGCCGGCGAGGCTAAGCGCGACGATGTTGGTGGCGCGGCGGCGGGAATAGGAAGCCATCGGTCCGCTCCTATTTGAGTTCCGTTCGGATGAGCAGCCATTTGGCCGCCGCCAGCACCGCGAAAGTAATGACGAAGAGGATCAGGCCGAGAGCGACGAGGCTCGACGTGTAGAGCTGCCCCGTCGCCTCGGTGAATTCATTGGCGATCGCGGCGGAGATCGTCGTCGAGGGCGATAGCAGCGAGGCGGAAATTCTGTGCGAGTTGCCGATGACGAATGTGACGGCCATGGTCTCGCCGAGCGCTCGCCCGAGCCCGAGCATGATGCCGCCAACCAGACCGACGCGCGAATAGGGAATGACGATGTTGCGGACCACCTCCCAGGTGGTCATGCCCATTCCGTACGCGCTTTCCCTCAGAAGCACCGGAACGGTCAGGAACACGTCGCGGGTGATGGAGGTGATGAAGGGCAGCACCATGATCGCGAGAACGATGCCGGCCGTCAGGAGGCCGATGCCATAGGGCGCCCCGCCGAAAAGAACGCCGATAACCGGGACGTTGCCCAATGTGTTGATCAGGAAAGGCTGAACACTCGTCTGCAGGAAGGGCGCGAGAATGAAGAAGCCCCAGAGGCCGTAAATGATGGAAGGAATGCCGGCCAGGAGTTCGATGGCGATCCCGATCGGCCGGCGCAGCCCTTGCGGGCAGATCTCGGTCAGGAAGATGGCGATGCCGAAGCTGATGGGAATGCCGATCGCCATGGCGATCGCCGAGGTCACGAGCGTTCCATAGATCGGCGCCAGCGCGCCGAAGATTTCCTTCACCGGACTCCAGCGTTCGGTCCAGATGAAGGAAAAGCCGAACTTCGCCAGCGCCGGCCATGCGCCGATGACAAGCGAGACCATGACGCCCAGAAGCATCACGACCACCAGCGTCGCCGAACCGAGCGTCAGGAGGAAGAAGGCCCTGTCGGCGCGGATGGATCGGCGCGCCTGCTTCTCGGACACAAGGCCGGCGGGAGCGGACATGTCGAGCGTAACGGCCATCGCGGTTCCTCTGGTCGGCTAAGGAGCGGAAGCCTGTGCTTGCGCTCCTCCTGGTTCCGTTGCCGGTTATTCGGCCGCGTAGACCGGCTTGCCGCTGGCGGTGACGTTGGACCAGCTCTTTTCGATCAGCTTCACCACATTGTCCGGAATGGCGACATAATCGAGCGCCTTGGCTGCATCCCCGCCGTTCTTGTAAGCCCAGGAGAAGAACTTCAGCGCCGTCGCGGCCGCCTGGGCGTCGTCCGGCTGCTTGTGGATCAGCACCCAGGTCGAAGCGGCGATCGGCCAGCTCTTGTCGCCGGGCTGGTTGGTGATAATGACATGGAAATTCTTGGCGCCGGCCCAGTCCGCGTTGGAAGCGGCGGAAGCAAACGTGTCGAGAGAGGGCGCCACGATCTTTCCGGCGGCGTTCACCATTCTTGCATAGGAAAGATGGTTCTGCTCGGCATAGGCATATTCGTCATAGCCGATACCGCCCGCCGTCTGCTTCACCGTATTGGCGACCCCTTCGCTTCCCTTGGAGCCGATGCCGACCGGCCATTCGACCGCCGTATCCGAACCGATCTGGTCCTTCCACTCGGCCGATTCCTTGCTGAGATAATCGGTGAAATTGAAGGTCGTGCCCGAACCATCGGAACGGTGGACGACGACGATCGCCGCCGACGGGAGCTTGAGGTCGGGATTGAGCTTCGCGATGGCCGGATCGTTCCATTTGGTGATCTTGCCCATGTAGATTTCGGCAAGCGTCTTGCCGTCGAGCACCAGTTCGCCCGGCTTGACGCCCTCGATATTGTAGATCGGAACGATGCCGCCCATGATCATCGGAAACTGGACGAAGCCGTTCTTGCTGAGTTCGGCATCCGAAAGCGGCTTGTCGGTCGCGCCGAAGGTCACGGTCTTGGCCTCGACCTGCTTGATGCCGCCGCCTGAGCCGATCGACTGATAGTTGAGGCCGATGCCCGTGCTGGTCTTGTAGGTGGCCGCCCATTTGGCGAAAACGGGATAGATGAAGGTGGAACCGGCGCCGGAAATGTCGGCGGCGGAGGCCGCCGGCATCATCATCGCTGTCGAGGCGGCGATGGCTGTAGCCGCAACGATCGTCGAGCGAATGAAATTCATCATGAGGGCTGCTCCTGTTCGGAATTCGGTCCTGGCGCTTCTGCGCCCGGAGAGCCCCTTAAAGACGGTATGTAACAGTTGGATGACAGTTTCGTATCGCGTGGAAAAAGGTTCTCGGCAATTATAGCCGGCAAATGAGAATGCACTGGAGTGCATATTCTTCCGCGAAATCAGAATTGATCAGGGAAACGTCATCTCGGCATCGACAGCAAACCCAGAGATATCGCCGGAGATGATTCTTTCTGAAACTTTCTACGCTTCGATGGCGCGGCGATCAGCGCAAAAACATTTCCGTCCAGCCGTCAAGGTTTTAAAATATCGGCCTTGCGCGGGTAAAGACCTCCTGATCAGGCTGCTTCCTCGCGTTGAGCCTCATCCTCATTATCGCTGGTGCGAGGGTCGAGCTGCATGGATTGCGGCGTCATCGCGCGCTCCGCCGGGACCGTCTGGAAGGCCTCGCGTTCCCCGATCGGCACGGGCGCACGCGCCCTGATGCGCAGCATGGCGTAAGCCGCGAGCAAAGCGTGGGCAAAGGCGGTGGCGAGGAACAGGCTTTCGGGTCGCATCCGGCTCATCAGCGCGCTGCCGATCAGCGGACCGACCATCGTGCCGAAGCCGTACATCAGAAGCAAACCGCCGGAAACCTTGACGAATTCGTCGGGGTCGGCGTGGTCGTTCGCATGCGCGACCGCAAGCGCATAGAGTGTGTAGGCAAAGGCGCCATAGCAGGCCGTCATGATGACGACGGAAAGGCCGCTGCGCGGTTCGACGAGAAAAACAAGCACCCCGAACACAGTCGCCAGACAGGCGGCGGCGGCAAGGACGAGCCGCCTGTCGGTCCTGTCCGACACGCGGCCGACGGGAATCTGCATCAGCGCGCCCGCTATGCCCGTCAGGCTCATCATCAGCGCGATGTCGAACGTGGATATGCCGACGCGCGCGCCATAGACGGCGCCGAGCGTTCCCCATGCGCCATTGGCGACGCCGACCAGCAGGCATCCGATGAGCGCGACCGGCGAATGGACGTAAAGCGCCTTGATGTCGAGAGAAACTTCCTTGATCGGGGCGGGGCTGGCCGCCGTCGATACGGCGGTCGGAATGAGAGACAGGCAGTAAAGAATGCCCGTCATCATGAAAAGAGAGGCCGTCCGCACATTGCCGGCCGCCACGATCATCTGGCCGGCCATCAGGCCGCCATAGGTGACGAGCATATAGAGGCCGAAGATCGTGCCGCGGTTCTTGTTGGTGGCGCGTTCGTTGAGCCAGCTTTCGATGACCATGTAGGCGCCCGCCATTGTGAAGCCGGTGACAGCGCGCAGCGCGATCCAGACATTCGGCTCGATGATAAGGCCGGTCATGAGCGCTATGATGGCGCCGATCGAAGCGAAAGTGCCGAAAGCGCGCACATGCCCCGCCCGCCGCACCACGCGCGGCGCGAAGAAGCATCCAAGCACGAATCCTCCCGCCCAGGCGGTGCCGAGCAGGCCGAGCGACGTGGTCGAAAACCCTTCCGCCTGCCCTCTCAAGGGCAGGAGCAGCGAATGCAGCCCCGATGCGGCCAGCAGAAAGGCCGTGCCGCGCAGCAAGGCAATGACGGGAACGAAGGATGCAAGCATGGAAAGCCGACGACCTAGAGAGCAGGTGAATCAGAAAACAGAATCAGAATGCGTTTTTCCTTATTTCTTTGATGTAAAAAGCGCATTTCCATGTCGTCATTCCGCAAAGGTGAGGATTTTTCGACTTCACGGCTTGCGGAAGAAGGATTCTGCGGCGCTGCGGGTTGCGCCCTTCGCCTCGATTTCCTTTTCCAGCCGACCGATTTCCGCGCGCAGTTCGCTGATGCGGAGCTTCAATTCATCGACCGAGAGAAAGGACAGGTCCTGTCCGATGCGATATGGCTCCGCCCGCTTGACAGGTTCGTCGTCGAATATGGCCATTCCTTCTCTCCTTCGTTTACGTTCCTGTCCCTAATGATTATGAGGAAGAGAAACTAATCTTTCCTGCCGCCGAAACCAATCGTCGCCACCCGGAGCCGACCCGTATGAGCAATGCAGCATCCATTCCCGAAAAGATGACGGTGGTGGCCATCACGCAGCCTGGCGGGCCGCTCGTGCTCAAGCCGGAGCGGCGCGACGTGCCGCAGCCGAAGGCCGGCGAGATCCTCATCCGCGTGCGCGCGGCGGGCGTGAACCGGCCGGACGTGCTGCAGCGCCAGGGAGCCTATCCACCGCCGCCCGGCGCATCGGACCTGCCGGGCTTGGAGGTTTCCGGCGAGGTGGCGGCGGTCGGGGGAGGAACCGAACGTTGGCGGCCGGGCGATGCGGTGACGGCGCTGGTCGCCGGTGGCGGCTATGCCGAATATGTTGCCGTCCACGGGACGAATGCGCTGCCGGTCCCCCCGGGCTTCACCTTCACCGAGGCGGCGGCATTGCCTGAGACCTTCTTCACCGTCTGGCACAATGTCTTTCAGCGCGGCGGCTTGAAAAAGGGCGAAAGCTTTCTCGTCCATGGCGGGTCGTCCGGCATCGGCACGACCGCGATCCAGCTCGCCTCCGCCTTCGGGGCCACTGTCATCACCACCGCCGGCAGCGCCGACAAATGCGACGCCTGCTCGAAGATCGGCGCCGACCGGGTGGTGAATTACCGCGAGGCGGATTTCGTCCCGGTCGTCATGGAGGCGACGGGCGGCAAGGGCGTCAATGTCATCCTCGACATGGTCGGCGGCGATTATGTCAACCGCAATTACGACGCAGCGGCGGAGGATGGGCGGATCGTGCAGATCGCCCATCTCAATGGCGCCAAGGCTACCGCCAATTTCTCCACCCTGATGCGCAAGCGTCTCGTCCATACCGGCTCGACCTTGAGGCCGCGCCCGGTCGCCTTCAAGGCGGAGATCGCCGCCGCGCTCGAGCAGAATGTCTGGCCGCTTCTCGCCCAGCGTCGTGTCGCTCCGGTGATGGACATGATCTTCCCGCTCAAGGAGGCTTGGCGCGCGCATGAGCGCATGGAGGAAGGCGGCAATATCGGCAAGATCGTGCTCGACGTGGCGTGACATCGACGGCGCGTACGGAATTCGTTGCGGATCGCACAAAATGCCTCTATATCGAGTTTGATTTCCCAAAAATGGTGGTTCTGACCACCGCCCGCGACAGGGACGCGGGCGAATAAGAGGATATTTCAAATGGCCAATAACCTTCTGATGCCCAAGGCGACCGCCGTCTGGCTAGTCGACAATACCGCGCTCAGCTTCGACCAGATCGCCCAGTTCTGCGGTCTTCATCCGCTGGAGGTGAAAGCAATCGCCGACAGCGAATCGGCGCAGGGCATCAAGGGCATGGACCCGATCATGAACGGCCAGCTCACACGCGACGAGATCGCGCGCGGCGAGGCGGACGCCAATTACCGCCTGAGACTCTCGGAGCCGAAGGTGCGCGTTCCCGAAAGCAAACGAAGGGGGCCGCGCTACACGCCGCTTTCCAAACGCCAGGATCGGCCGAACGCCATCCTCTGGCTGGTGCGCAACCATCCAGAGCTCAAGGACGCGCAAATCTCGCGTCTTGTCGGCACGACCAAATCGACGATCGAGCAGATCCGCAACCGTTCGCACTGGAATTCCGCCAATCTGACGCCGATGGACCCGGTGACGCTCGGCCTGTGCTCGCAGATCGACCTCGACATCGAAGTACAGCGGGCCTCCCGTGGCCAGCCGGTGCAGCCGCAGCCGACCGGCGACACGCTGCTTCCGGCCTCCGTGACGGAAAGATTGCCGGCCGCGGACGAGAAGAAGCCGGAAGAGCAGGAACTCGATCCCGACGCCGTTTTCGCCAAGCTCTCGTCCCTGAAGTCCAAGACGCCCGCCGACGAGGAAGAATAAGGCTCTCTGCTATTTCCCCGGCTTTGCCGCCGGATAGGGAACGGGGAGCAGGAGGGCAAGGCCGCCTGTGAGGAAGAGGACGATCGTCGCCATGCCGAGACGCGGCGATCCGCTGAGTTGCGTGATTGCCGCGACCGCCAGCGGCGCGACGAAGCTCGTCGCCCGGCCGGCAAGCGCGTAAATGCCGAAATAGCGGCCCGCCTCCGACGCACTGACGCTCCGCGCCAGCCAGGAGCGCGACGAGGCCTGCGCCGGGCCGAAGGCGAGCCCCACCAGAAGCCCGAACAGGACATAGGCCTTTTCCGCGGCCGTCCCGAACAGGCCACTGGAACGCGCTGTGTTGAGGTCGAGAAGGCCAAAAAGCGCATAGCCGGGCCCGGTCGAGATCATACCGGCCGTCGCGACCGCAAGGAAGGCGAGCGCTAGGATGACGACGCCCTTTGAGCCGAGCGCCTGATCCAGCCTGCTTGCCGCAAGGCAGCCGAAAATGGCGACGACGTTGAGGATGACGCCGTAAAGCCCGATTTCGGTGATCGTCCAGCCGAACATTTGCGCTGCGAAGGCGCCGCCCAGCGCCAGCAGCGCGTTGACTCCGTCCTGATAAATCATCCGAGCGAGGAGGAAACGGAAGATTCCCGGCTTCCGGCGGACCTCGTGCAAGGTCGATCCGAGTTCCCTCAAACCCTTTCCGACCGCCGTCCTTATCGGCAATCCGCGCTCGGCGTCCGGCGTGAAGAAAAACATCGGCAGGATGAAGAGAAAATACCAAGCCGCAGCGATCGGGCCGGTGATGCGGGCGTCCTCGCCCTTGGCGGGATCAAGCCCGAACAGCGGATGAAAGCCGAGGATGGTTTTTCCCGTTACGGCCGATCCGGCGATGAAGGCGACGACGAATATCAGGACGATCATGCCGCCGACATAGCCGAGTCCCCAAGCGAGGTTCGAGACGCGGCCGATCTGACGCTCGCCGAGGAGGCGAGGCATCATGGAATCGTTGAAGACGATAGAAAATTCCGCCGCGACCGAGGCAAGCGAGAAAAAGATCAGGACCGGCAGGAGAGGCGAACCCGGCGCGGCGAACCAGAGAAGCGACATGCTGACGATCTGGAGGACAGCGAAGCCGGCGATCCATGGTTTGCGCCCGCCGGTCTGATCTGCGATCGAGCCGAGGACAGGCGAGAGAACAGCGATGGAAAAACCCGCGGCCGCGATAGCGTAGCCCCAGGCCGCCTGTCCCGTGGCCGGGTTCGACGCCATGCGCGAAACGAAATAGGGGCCGAAGATGAAGGTGGTGACGACGGTGAAGAAGGGCTGCGCCGCCCAATCGAAGAACATCCACCCCCAGATGCCGCGATTGAGCGGAGCGTTCCGCCTGTCTTCCATGGAAGCTCCGCCCCGATTTCCTGGACTTGCCCGATTATGAACCGGAGGTGAGATCGGCCACCAATCCCGACGCCACCAACAGCCGCGATACGGATGTTTCGCCGCTTTCGGTCAGCGCCAGAAGCTTCTCCCGCGTGCGAGCGACACGTTCGCCGCCCGCCTCGATCCAGGCCGCGAGAGGATCGTCCTCTTTGCCGAACCGCTTGAGCGCCGAAACGGCGATGCCGCGCCTCGCCTGGCCGATCGTGTCGGCCGCGCGGGCGAGCGCGAGGCCGTCATAATAATCGTTCGTTGGGATGGTGCGCGCGGCCTCGTCAATACGCCCGATGCGGAAGAAATCGGTAACGGCGAAGAAGACATGCGCCGCCCTGTCGAGATCGGCCTTTGCGGTACGGGCGACAAGAGCGATGTCGGGCACCAATTCGCTGAAGGGCAGAAGCGCCAATTCCTGCGCAAGCGCGTCAGGCGCTCCCAGTTTACGGAACCGGTGCAACCGCTCCTCATGCGCATGGCGCATGAAAGCCGGCATCAGTTCCAAAAGGCGAGGTTCGAGCGCCGAGCGGGCTTCCCGCAACTGCGCGACTTCCGTCGAAAGCGCCCCACCGGGGCTGTTCTTGAGGAACCACGTCGCCGTGTTTTGCAGAAGTCGCCACACCTCGGCATAGAGGTCGAGTTGGACGCGGCCGTCGATCTTCGCATCGAGCGCGTCGATGCCGGCATAATGCCGGTTAAGCTCAAAGCCGTCCCTGACCGCGACGAAGGCGGCGCCGACAGCAGCCGCCGTCTGCCCCGTCAGATCCTGGAGCCTTGCGACGAAGGCCGGGCCGCCGCGATTGACGAGATCATTGACGAGTTCGGTGGCGATGATCTCTCGCCGCAGCCTGTGGCCGGCGATTTCCGGCGCGAATTCCTCGGCCATGCGGCGCGGAAAATAGCGGAACAAATCCTCTTCCAGATAAGGATCGTCGGGCAGGCCGCTGGCGACGAAATCCTGGAAGAGGGCGAGCTTGCCATAGGCGAGCAGAACGCCGAGTTCGGCGCGCGTCAGCGGCTCGTTTTTCGTTTCGCGCTCGTGCAATGCCTTTTCATCCGGCAGGAACTCGACCTTGCGATTGAGCAGGTGGCGCTCCTCCAGCCCGTGCATGAAACGGCGCTGCACGGCGAGATCGGCGATGCCGCGCCGTTCGGCCATGGAGAGCGCCAGCGTCTGCTGGTAATTGTTGGCGAGCACCAGCGCGGCGACATTGTCGGTCATATCGACCAGAAGCGCGTTGCGGTCTTCGCGCGACAGTTTTTGCGCGCGCATCGCCGCGGCGAGCCCGATCTTGATGTTGACCTCGACATCGGAGCAGTTGACGCCGCCGGAATTGTCGATGGCGTCGGAATTGCTGCGCCCGCCTGCGAGGCCGTATTCGATGCGCGCCCGCTGCGTGACGCCGAGATTGGCGCCTTCGCCGATCACTTTTGCCCGCACTTCGGCGGCCGTGATGCGGATCGCGTCGTTCGAGCGGTCGCCGGCGTCCGCGTTGCTCTCGCTCGAAGCGCGGATATAGGTGCCGATGCCGCCGAACCAGAGGAGATCGACGGGCGCTTTCAGGATGGCGCTCATGATCTCGGCCGGCGTCGCTGTCGTCTTGTCGAGGCCGATGGCGGCGGCAGCTTGCGCCGACAGCTTGATGGATTTCAAGGTGCGTGGGTAGATGCCGCCGCCTTCGGAAATCTTCGCCTTGTCGTAGCTCTGCCAGCTCGATCGCGGCAGGTCGAAGAGCCGCTTGCGCTCGGCGAAGGACAGCGCCGGGTCCGGATCGGGATCGATGAAGATGTCGCGATGGTCGAAGGCGGCGATCAGCCTGATCTTCTCCGACAGCAGCATGCCGTTGCCGAAGACGTCGCCCGACATGTCGCCGACGCCGGTGACGGTGAAGGGCTCGCTCTGGATGTCGCGGTCCACCTCCCGGAAGTGCCGCTTGACCGCCTCCCAGGCGCCGCGCGCGGTGATGCCGATCCTCTTGTGGTCGTAACCGGCCGAGCCTCCTGACGCGAAGGCGTCGTCGAGCCAGAATTGATGCGCCTGGCTGATCGCGTTCGCCGTGTCGGAAAAGGTCGCTGTGCCCTTGTCGGCGGCGACGACGAAATAGGGATCGTCGCCGTCATGGCGCACGACGTCCTTCGGCGGCGCGACCTTCGCGCCGTGGAGGTTGTCGGTGACGGAAAGCAGGCTCGAAATGAAATTGATATAGGCGTGGCGTCCGGCCTCGAAGATGGCGTCACGGTCGCCTGAAGGGAGCCGCTTGGGATAAAAGCCGCCCTTGGCCCCGACCGGCACGATGCAGGCATTCTTGACCTGCTGCGCCTTGACGAGGCCGAGGATCTCCGTGCGGTAGTCCTGCGCCCGGTCTGACCAGCGTATGCCGCCGCGCGCCACCGGGCCGAAGCGCAGATGCACGCCCTCGACCTCCGGTCCATAGACGAAGATCTCGCGCCATGGCCGCGGGCTGGGCAGACCGTCGACGGTCGTGGAATCGAGCTTCAGCGCCAGCGAACGCGGCTCGTCTTCCGGCACGGGCATAAAATGATTGGTCCTCAGCGTGCTGTGGACGAGGTTCAGGAACCGTCTCAGGATCGTGTCCTCGTCGAGATTGGGCACATCCTCCAGAGCTTTTTCGATTCCTGCGACAATTGCCGCTTCGTCCGTGTTCTTTCCCGCCTTTGGATCGAATCGCGCGACAAAGAGGCGGTGAAGATCGCGCATGATATCGGCATGGCGGGCGAGCACGGCGGCGATGTAATCCTGGCTCTGCGGAATGCCGGCCTGCTGCAGATAGCGGCCATAGGCGCGCAGGATCATGATGTCGGCGGCGGAAAGGCCGGCCCGGTAGGCCAGAGCGTTATAGCCGTCATTGTCGCTCGCGCCCGACCAGACCGACAGGAAGACCTCGGTGAACAGCATGCCGGCGTCCTGAAGCCGGATCTCCCCGCCATCGGCGCTTTCAAGTTCCATGTCGTGCAGGAAGATGGTCGAACCATCCTCGACCGGGATCTCGAAGGTCCGCTCGCTGATGACGCGAAAGCCCATATGTTCGAGGATCGGCACGCGCCTTGAGAGCGCCACCGCCGCGCCATGGTGATAGATCTTGAGCACCGCCATGTTTGCCGGTAGGTCGCCGCGGCTGCGGAAATCGACGTCGATCGGGTTGGCGGCGTCGGTCTTCTTGATGCGGGCCGCATCACGCAATGCTTCCGAGGCCGGAAAGCTGTCGCGATAGGAACCGGGGAATTTCCGCGCGACGGCAACGAGATGAGTGTCGACGCCGTTTTCAGCCGCTGCCTGCCTGAGCGCATCTTCCCAGGTCCTCACGATGTCGCGGATCGCCGCTTCGAGCGTCTGGACCGGAACCACAGGCGTCGGACCGCTTGTGCGGCCGATAATGAAGTGCACCCTGGTCAGGCTGCCTTCGAGAAAGGCCGGGTAATAGGCCGAGACATGGCCGTCGAAGACGGTCCTGAGATAATCGCCGATGCGCTCGCGGATGTGGGAATCGTAATTGTCGCGCGGCACATAGACGATCGCGGAGACGAAGCGGTCGAAAGGATCGGTGCGGACAAGGACGCGCACGCGCGGCCGTTCGCCGAGCGCCAGGATGATTTCGGCGTTTTTCTTAAGGAGCGGCACGTCGATCTGGAAAAGCTCGTCGCGGGGATAGGATTCCAGCACGTTGATGAGCGCCTTGCCGGAATGGTCCGCCGGGTCGAAGCCTGACCCTGCCACCACCGCCTTGGCCTTGAAACGGAGATAAGGGATCGTCATGACCGATCGCGTATAGGCGGTCGAGGTGAACAGGCCGACGATCCTGAGTTCGCCCCTGAGCTTTCCCTTCTCGTCGAAGGTCTTGATGCCGATATAATCGAGATAGATGCGGCGATGGATGACCGACTTTACATTCGCCTTGGTGACGATCAGCGGATCGGGGCCGGTCAGGAAGGCGCGGATTTCCGGAGTCGTGACGACAGTTTCCTTGCCGCGCCGCAGCACCCGCACATTCGGGTCCTTCAATATGCCGAGGCCCGGCTTGTCGGCCCGCTCCATGGAGCCGCTTTTCGCGCCGCCGGTGTAGCGATATTCGCGCATGCCGAGGAAGGTGAAATTGTCGTCCCTGAGCCATTCGAGGAAAGCGACGGTCTCGGCGACGGTTTCCTTCTTCAATGCCGTGTCGGAATAGCGGTATTCACCAATCGCCTGGTCCAGCCGGGCGAGCATGGGACGCCAGTCCTGCACCGCGGATTTCACCTGGGCGAGAATGGCGGAAAGCTTCTTTTCTAGCGCGGCGGCGTCGCGATCGGAAAGCGCGGCCACATGGACATGGATGACGCTGACGCGGTCATGCTCCTCGCCGCCATCCGCCTCTTCCGCCAGCGACGTGACGCCTGTCTTCCCATGCTTGACGGCGAAGACGGGATGGACGACCAGAAGCGGTTCGCCGGCCTGCTCAGTGATCTCGGCGAGGACCGAATCGAAAAGAAAGGGCATGTTGTCGTTGACGACGGTGATGACCGTCACCGGCCGCCCTTGTCTTAGAACGTGCCCGCCATTGTCGACCGAAATGACGCTGTCGCCCTTGCGATGGCCTTTGAGGGCCTGCCAGGCAAGCGCGGCAGCGTCCTTCAAGGCCGGCTTTTCATAGTCTTCGATGTCCTCGGCGGGGGCATGCTGAAAAAGCAGACGCTGGAAATGATCTCCAGTCGTTCTGGAGCGATGAGCCGATCCGCCGGCCGGCTCCTCCGTCTTCGCATTGGCCGACATCGCGTTCTCCCTCACGCCCGCAATTTTCTGTACCGTAGCGATAAATCGTGTCTGATGACACAATCGACGCCTGTTTAGCATCATCTTCAAGACGAATGTGAAGGAGAAATGACGTCATGGCAGAAAAGACCACCGCTCTCGCACTCAAGCCCGCCGATCCGCTGAGCGAGGCGACGGAAGCCTATTTCCAGAAATGCGAGGAGAAACTCGGGCTCATACCGAACGTGCTTCTCGCCTATGCCTTCGACGAGAAGAAGCTGCGCGCCTTCACCGATATGTACAATGATCTGATGCTGGGCGATTCCGGCCTGTCAAAGCTGGAGCGCGAGATGATCGCCGTGGCCGTCTCGTCGGTCAACCACTGTTATTATTGCCTGACCGCCCACGGGGCGGCGGTTCGCCAGCTTTCGGGCGATCCAGAGCTTGGCGAGATGATGGTGATGAACTATCGCGCCGCGGCGCTTTCGCCGAGGCAGAAGGCGATGCTCGACTTCGCGGTCAAGCTGACGGAGCGCCCCGACACGATAGAGGAGAAGGATCGCGAGGCGCTGCGTAGGGCCGGTTTCTCCGACCGCGACATCTGGGACATCGCCTCCGTCGCCGGCTTCTTCAATATGTCGAACCGCGTCGCCGCCGCCGTCGATATGCGCCCGAACGGCGAATATCACGCCGTGGCGCGGTAATTTGGGAGCATGATCTCTTCGGTGCCCCTTTTCCTGATCATGCTTTAGCGCGTTGCGATCGCGGCTGCCGCTCCCGCCATTGTCGCGGCGCTCACTCGATTGGCGATCCGCATGGCGCGGGGGCTCCTCAGAAGCCGCCGCGCCTGCGATGCGGCGACCGCCCATGAGAGATCGACGATGATGAGGACAGCCGCCATGGTGGCTGTCAATTCCAGCCAGCCGGTGAGGCTTGTCGCCTTGAGATCGATGATGGTCGGCAGCAAAGCCATATAGAAGACCATGATCTTGGGGTTGCCGAGCGTGACGCCCATGCCGGCAAGAAAGAGCTTCAACGGTTGGCGCTCGTCGGGCAGCGATTCCTTGTCCGTCTCCGCCGGGGCCCGCCACATTTTCCAGGCGAGATAGAGGAGATATGCGACGCCCAGCCATTTCAGCGCGGTGAAGACCAGATGAAAGGTCTGGGCAATCACCGCCAACCCGAACACCGCGCAGGAGAGCCAGATCGCCTCGCCGATCCACATCGCCAGAAGGAACGGAAGCACGTCTCGCACGCCGCGCGAAAGCACGCGCGCGATCAGCGCCGCGACACTCGGGCCGGGCGAGCCGGCGACCAGAAAAAGCGTGCCGGCGAAGATCAGGAGGGAAGCGAGTGTCATGGGCGTAGAATCCGTCGCCGGTTTATCTGTCGTTGCGGCGCTTCGGATTGTACGGACTATCCGGGTTCACGTCGAGATCGACGGTTTCGACGCAGCCTTGCGGTTGCGTATGGCTGTCGCCGCTGCGCCAGGGTCCATCGCGAAGCTGCACGTCGCGCACCTTCTGCAGGAACAGGCAGCGCCATTCGCCGCCACGCGGCAGGCCCGAACGGCTTTGGCCGGCGAACTGGAAGGTCAGCGCTTTTTCCTCGTCTCCCGAATGGCCGAGGACGGTCGGACACAACTCACGCCGATAGCCGCCATAGAGGCAAAGGATCTGTTTGCGGTCCCGCATCGCCTCGGCAAACAGTTCGTAGGTACGGCTCGGCATTGTCGTTCCTCCTTTGGCGAGGAGGTAGGGCAGGCTGCGGTTGCGGCGAGCCGCTTTGTCCGATGATCAGGCTTTGTTTTGTTTCAGCATCAGATGCTGGATGAGGATGATCGTCTTGGCGTCGATGATGCGGCCATCCTGCGTCGCGGCATAGGCGTCCTTCAACGCCATCTCGACGATCTCGATGTCCTCCGTCTCATCGGCCCTGCCGCCGCCATCCGAAACCTTGTCGGCGGGCGTGTAGCGCGCGGTGAAGAGCGCCACCCGCTCGGTCAGGCTGCCGGGCGACATGAAGGGATTGCAAAGGAAACGGAAATCCGTCGGCCGGTAGCCCAGTTCCTCCTCGGCCTCGCGGCGGGCGCATTCCTCCGGCGCGTCGCCATCGAGCAGGCCGGCGCTGACTTCGAGCAACGCTTCTGGATGACCCGAATTGAAAGCCGCGAAGCGGAACTGGCGGACGAGCAGCACCGTGCCGCGATCCGGATCATAGGGCAGGACGGCGGCGCCGTGGCCGTGGTCCGTCACCTCGCGGGTCTGGTTTTCCCATTCCCCGTCATTGCGGCGATAGTCGAGCACGACCTTCTTCAGCGTGCTCCACCCCTTGTAAAGGGTTTCCGCGGACTTTATGCGGACGCGATCCTTCACTTCTCACTCCCGCCTGTAGACGCGAGTAGTGATTTTGCCGTTTTGGCAATGCTTCCCGCGACCTGAAGATGAACTACCGGAAGCTGTAGCGTGCTCGGCAGGATCGAGATTACGGCTTTCTCAATCGAGGATTGGATTTTTTTTGTTTTCTGGACGTCTTTTGGCTACGAAGATCCGTATGGGAGTTCGAGCCGTCCGGTTCAATTGAAACATGAATTCCATCTTTGGAATGAGATGCCAAAAATTGCCTGCCAAGGACCAAGGCTCCTCCTCCAAGGACAATGGCGCCTGCCAAAATGGCAGCAACCGTAGTTGCTCCCAGATAGGCGATGTAGCCGGCGCATATCAATCCGACCCCGGCAATTAAGTATGCCCCACATCGCGACGTCTTCGTTCGCGAGAAGTCGCCAAAAGAGCATTGTCTTCCCACCGATGACGGTGCTTTTGTTCATCCTCAAACTGTCGAAACAGTTGCTCAGCAGCGCCAGGAAAGAGCTGAACATAGCCGGCCATTACATGAGGGCTGGGCATGGGGCCAGCGTAGGCGTAAGACGCTTGGATCGTAACTTCGGTCGCGACGTCGGCCATGGGTGCCGCCAATATGTCGGCCAATACATCTTCAGGAACGGTTTTGCCGGTCTCCGTGCGGATCGCCCGTTGTATTCCAGGCAGCTTTTCCTTCACGCGCTCTTCAATTGCGTGCTTCAATTCATCCTCGATGACCGGGTCGTTCTCGTCCACCTACGATGCCGCCGCTGCTTTTTTCGTTGACAATGCACGGCTGCCTACACGTCGATAATCGCGTCCGAGCGCTTCGAGATCCCCACGCAAACCATTGCCTTGGGGATGAGGAAGAGTATCGACAACAATAGATCCAAATGTCATCGCGCCAAGGGTTTCATACCACGACGCACGCCTGCATACGTCCGGCTCTATCATTAAAAACCGCGACGTATCATAGCCGATAGTCTTCGGGTTCGTGGCAGGAAATTTCATCTTCGACATTGCCTAACTCCACAACTTTTCGTGCCACTTCGTCAAGCGATGGTCCCACGCTTACCTTTCTCTAATACGCTTGCGTGACGCTGAACGAAAATCAAGCAGCTTTGATCCGCTTTCGTGGCTTCCATATGGTGTGCTGCAGTGTTGTAAGGCAAGCGGACAGTTAAATTGGTTCGCTTATGCGGCGCCGGCGGTCTTGCCGCGCTCGACGCGTTTGCGCTCGTTGGGATCGAGATACATCTTCCTCAGGCGGATCGACTTCGGCGTCACCTCGACCAGTTCATCGTCCTGGATCCAGGCCAGCGCCCGCTCCAGCGTCATGCGGATCGGCGGCGTCAGC
>Ga0187809_10000423_pt1 | contig 23040 bp, 23 predicted proteins | sample NC_wetland_sal_i_8_FD_132415 | JGI IMG/M metagenome (GOLD analysis project Ga0187809, IMG submission 132415) | Wetland sediment microbial communities from Neuse River Estuary, North Carolina, USA - ASW_4 | ecosystem: Environmental > Aquatic > Freshwater > Wetlands > Sediment | place: USA: North...
GCCCGAGCCGGAGCCAGTGGTGGCAGCGGCGCCGGAGCCCGAGCCGGAGCCGGTCATCGCCGCATGGCCCGCGCCCGAGCCGGTCGTCGAGCCGGAGCCGGTCGTCGACGCGGAGCCCGAGCCCGAGCCGGAGCCGTCGGCCCCGGTGACCCGCCGGACCTCGACGATCCACGAGATCCGCGACGGTGGCTACGGGGTGGGTTCGGCTGCTCCGATCGCCGACGGCGCGCAGCCGCTCGGCCATCCGGTCCAGGCCTACCTCGACACGATGAGCTACCGGGCTCCGGGGCAGCCGGGCTACGACTCGCGTGAGCCGGACGTGTGGTTCTACGACGACGGAGCGGCCGAGCGCTCCGGCTTCCACCGCGCCGACTGACGGCCCCCGCTGCCCACATCTCGTGGGCAGGGCTGTTGGGAGAGGGCGGGGTCAGCCGCCGAGGAGGTAGTCGATCACGTCGGCCGCGGCATACCGGCCACCGTCGACGCGGGCGATGAGCTCGCGGACCGGGCCCATGTCACCGCCGGACGTCACGATGAGCGGCTCGACGTAGCCGTTGCGCCGCTGCTGCGGCACCCCCGCGCTGGACAGGAGCGCGTTGCAAAGGCAGACCCGCCCCTCGACGTTCGCCTCGCGCCCGCCCTTGCGCAGGTAGTGGTCGACCGGCTCGGCCGGGCACCGGTAGTCGACCGTGCCGTCCTCGCGCTTGTATGCCGTCCGCAGCGCCCCGATGTCGCACACCTTCGTCCGTGACGCGACGACGCCGTCGTCGGTGAGCGTCCCCTCGAGCTCGACGACCCGGAAGGGGAAGCCCGTCGGCGAGACCCGCCAGTCCGCCCGGCTCGTCGCGCCCCCGTTGGCGAGCCGGGCGCGCACCTGCTCCTTGACGGCCTGGTCGAAGCCGGACTCCTCGCAGTAGGCGAACGCCGTCCCGACCTGGATGCCGGCCGCCCCGAGGGCCCGGGCCTCCTGGTACTTCTCGGGGGTTCCGTAGGAGCCGGCGAGCCAGACGGGCAGCCCCAGCTCGAACACACCTGGAAGGTCCACCTCGTCGCGCACGCCGTAGATGGGCTGGCCGATCTCGTCCAGGCTGCGCGGGCCCCGCGGCGGGGCGTTGTGGCCGCCGGCGCTGGGGCCCTCGATGACGAAGCCGTCCGGCCGGGTGTCCTCGTTGCGAGCGAGCATCGCGGCCAGGTCGGTCGAGGCGACGATCGCGAGCACCTTCGGGCGGGGGAGCGGGCCGCCGGGCTCGGGCAGGATCGAGCTGGGGTCGAACGCCACGACGCCGAGCCCCTCGATGGGCCGCGCGCCGGACACCTTGACCTCGAGGGTGACCGGCTGGTGCTCCGCCAGGGCGCGGATCAGCCCCGGGAGCTCGCCCGGGCTGCCCGCACCCATGAGCACGTAGTCGACGCCCGCCAGCATCGCGCCATAGAGCGCGAACGGAATCGGGATCTCGACCTTGCGCAGGTAGTTGACCCCGACGACCCCGTCGTGGCCCTCCTTGGCGAGGAAGACCTCGACGAAGTTCGCGGCGACGGTCAGCTCGACGAGCCGTGCGGGGGAGGAGATCGTATGCCGCGGCACGGCGCGGAACGGCGTCCCCGGCTCGACGCCCCCCTCGACGTAGTAGGCCTGCAGGATCCACTCGGCGATCCGCTGGTCGGGGAAGGCCGCGAGGGCCCGGCGCGTCGACCCGTCGAGGTCCCCGCGCTGGAGGCGCCGGGCCATGAGGACGTCGAGGGCTGTCCCTGAGACGACCCCGAGCTCGCCGGTGCGCGAGACGGCCCGGGCCAGGTGCCAGTCGGAGACCCCGACGCCCATGCCGCCCTGGATGATCCGTGGAGGTGGGGCGGCGTCGGCGGACCGGGTCGCTGAGCGAGGGGAGATGGTCGTCGTCATCGAGAGCCTCTCGTGCGGGGCACGGCGCGTGCAGAAACCTACGAAGTCGTAACCTACGGTACCGTAGGTATGCCGTCCGGCCAAACGTCTCGGCGGCACCGAACCGTGGCGGTCGGCACATCGGGACACGGCCCGATTCGTTACCGTGCTGGCACGGAATGGCGCTCTCCCGGCGGGGATCCGGGGCCCTGCCCCCTCGAACCGGAGCGCGGGCCCCGCCGCGCGGCATACCCACGTGAGGGCGTTCACGGCGGCACGGAACCACACCGTCGGCGCGGTACATTGCTCGGCGGACCGCCGCCACGTCGCCGTGCGGCGCCCTGCCCGTCAGGCCGACGATGTCGAAGAGGGATAGACCGTGCGCATAGGTGTGCCCAAGGAGTCCAAGCCCGGCGAGACCCGCGTTGCCGCGACACCGAAGACGGTGGCGCAGCTGATCTCCCTCGGGTATGCCGTGGCCGTCCAGTCCGGTGCCGGGGCCGTGGCGAGCTTCGGTGACGCGGCCTACGCCGCCGCCGGCGCCGACGTCGTCGGTGAGGAGGTCTGGGACGCCGATGTCGTCATGAAGATCAACGCCCCGACCGAGGACGAGGTGGCCCGGTTCCACGAGGGGCAGTACGTCATGAGCCTCATGGCTCCGGCCCTCGACCCCGACCTCGTCCAGCGGCTCGCCGCCCGCGGCGTCACCGCGATGGCCATGGACGCCGTTCCACGGATCTCGCGCGCCCAGTCCCTCGACGTGCTCTCGTCGATGGCGAACATCGGGGGCTACCGCGCCGTCATCGAGGCCGCCCACGAGTTCGGCTCCCTCTTCACCGGCCAGGTGACCGCCGCGGGCAAGGTCCCCCCGGCCACCGTCCTCATCGTCGGCGCCGGTGTCGCCGGGCTCGCCGCGATCGGCACGGCGGTCAGCCTCGGCGCGATCGTCCGGTCCTTCGACGCCCGCTCCGAGGTCGCCGAGCAGGTCGAGTCGATGGGCGGGCACTTCCTGCGGATCGACGTCGCCGACGAGGGGCCGAGCGCCACCGGCTACGCCAAGGAGATGGGCGAGGACTTCAACCGCAAGGCCGCCGAGCTGTATGCCGCCCAGGCCCGCGAGGTCGACATCATCATCACGACGGCCCTCATCCCCGGGAAGCCGGCGCCCCGGCTCATCACCGAGGAGATGGTGGCCTCGATGAAGCCCGGCAGCGTCATCGTCGACATGGCGGCATCCAACGGGGGCAACGTCGCCGGTGCCGTCGCCGACGAGAGGGTCGTCACCGACAACGGTGTGACCATCCTCGGCTACACCGACCTGCCCGGCCGGCTGCCGACGCAGGCCAGCCAGCTCTTCGGCACCAACCTCGTCAACCTGCTCAAGCTGCTCACCCCGGCCAAGGATGGCGAGGTCCACGTCGACCTCGAGGACCCGGTCCAGCGCGGGATGACCGTCGCTCGCGACGGGGAGGTCCTCTGGCCGCCGCCGCCGGTCCAGGTCTCGGCGGCCGCCGCGCCGGTCGAGCAGGCGCCCCCGGAGGATCCGGCGGTCGTGGCCGCCCGTGAGGCCGCCGCGGCGACGGCCCGGACCCGGCGCCGCCTGGTCGGCTCCACGGTGGCAGCGGTCCTCGTCATCCTCGCGGTGGCCTTCTCGCCGGCCTCGTTCGTCGGCTCGTTCACCGTCTTCGTGCTGGCGGTCGTCGTCGGCTTCTATGTCATCAGCGGCGTCTCGCACTCGCTGCACACACCGCTCATGGCCCAGACGAACGCGATCTCGGGGATCATCCTCGTCGGCGCCCTGCTCCAGCTCGGCTCGACGAACGTCGCGGTCCTCGTCATGTCGTTCATCGCGGCGACGATCGCGTCGATCAACATCTTCGGTGGGTTCCTGGTGTCCTACCGAATGCTCGGCATGTTCAGGAAGGAGGCGTGAGCATGCCGACGCAGCTCATGACGGCCGTGGGGTCCGGCGACACGGTCAACCAGCTCTTCGAGGGCCTCTACATCGTCGCGGGGGTCCTCTTCATCCTGTCCCTGGCGGGGCTGTCCAAGCAGACGACGGCGCGGACGGGCAACGTGCTCGGCATGGTCGGCATGGTGCTCGCGCTCCTCGCAACGATCGCGGCATCCCTCCACATGTCCGCGACCGAGGCCGGCCGGCAGTCCGTCGGCGTCACCCTGCTGCTCATCCTCTTCGTCCTCGCCCTCGGGGCGGCCATCGGTATGCCGATCGCGCGCAAGGTCGAGATGACCCAGATGCCCGAGCTGATCGCGGCATTCCACTCCTTCGTCGGCATGGCCGCGGTGCTCGTCGGCTTCAACTCCTTCGCCGCGCCCGAGGGGCAGTCCGGCGCCGTCCACCTGACCGAGGTGGCGCTCGGTGTGTTCATCGGCGCCTACACCTTCACCGGCTCCGTCATCGCCTACCTCAAGCTCTCGGCGAAGATGAAGTCCCAGCCGCTGATGCTGCCCGGGCGCAACGTCATCAACCTCGTCGCCTTCATCGTCTTCTTCGGCCTGCTCCTGTGGTTCGTCGCGGCAGGCGACACCCACCAGGGCACCGGCTGGGTGCTCGTCATCGCCATCGCGGTGCTCGCGTTCGCGCTGGGCTTCCACATGGTGGCGGCGATCGGCGGTGGCGACATGCCGGTCGTCGTGTCGCTGCTCAACAGCTACTCCGGATGGGCCGCCGCGGCCGCCGGCTTCATGCTGGGCAACTCGCTGCTCATCATCACCGGCTCCCTCGTGGGGTCCTCCGGTGCGATCCTCTCCTACATCATGTGCCGGGCGATGAACCGCTCGTTCATCTCCGTCATCCTCGGCGGCTTCGGTACCGAGGGCGGCAAGGTGAGCGAGACGGCGGCCGACCAGGGCGAGCACCGGGAGATCGACGCGGCGGGCGCCGCCGAGCTGCTGCGCAACGCCTCGTCGGTCATCATCACCCCCGGCTACGGCATGGCCGTCGCCAAGGCCCAGTACCCCGTGGCCGACCTCAGCTCGCGGCTGCGCGCGATGGGCGTCACGGTCCGGTTCGGCGTCCACCCGGTGGCCGGGCGGCTACCCGGTCACATGAACGTCCTGCTCGCCGAGGCGAAGGTTCCCTACGACATCGTCCTCGAGATGGACGAGATCAACGAGGACTTCCCCGACACCGACGTGGTCCTCGTCATCGGCGCCAACGACACGGTCAACCCCGCCGCCCTCGACGACCCCGGCAGCCCGATCGCCGGCATGCCGGTGCTCGAGGTCTGGAAGGCGCGCGACGTCATCGTCTTCAAGCGGTCGATGGCGACCGGGTATGCCGGGGTCCAGAACCCGCTGTTCTTCCGCGACAACACCCAGATGCTCTTCGGTGACGCCAAGGAACGGGTCGAGGACATCCTCAAGGCGCTGTGAGGCGACGCGTCGCGCGGTCTACCAGGACCCGCGCGGCGGCATACGCCGGACCCGCACGACGGGGATCTCGTCGGTGTGGGCCTCGCGGACCAGGTCCTCGCTGCGGTAGAGGTGCTCGGCTCGGGGGGTGTAGCCGTAGTCGATGAGGTCCTCGACGGCGCGGTCGTCGAGGTCGGGCTCGGCAGGGATCGCGGGCTGCCCGTGGGTATGCCGCACGTGCTCGCCCTCGTAGGGGCGCGCCGGCGCGACCTGGCGGCGGCGGTCGTGCTCGGGCAGGAGGTGCGGCGCGTCCGAGCCCTCGCCGGGTCCGCCGTAGCCGCCTCCGCCGTAGCCGCCTCCGCCGTAGCCGCCTCCTCCCGGGGGACCGGGAGGGCCGGGAGGCCACGGCCCCTCGTCGTCGAGGTCGGCGGGACCGCCCGGACCGGCCGGGGTGGTGTCGGCGCCGCCGAAGAGGACGGCGACGATCCGGCGGTAGTGCTCGTCCGCATCCGGGATGAAGTCGACCCGGCCGAGCGCCTGCTCCTGTCCGGCCGACTCGAGGATGAAGGTGCCGTAGCCGATGAGCCGGCCGAGGGGGGAGCGCTCGAAGGTCATGTCGGTGACCTTGCGCATCGGCATCATCGCGACCTTGCGGCGGATGAAGCCGAAGAAGCGGAGCAGCCGCTTGTCGGTGGCGACGAACCAGTCATGGCGCCAGTTGAGGATGCCCCAGACGAGCCAGAGGACGGCGACCAGCCAGACGAACCAGCCGACATCGGCGGCGCCTCGACCGGCCGGGCTCGCCGAGGCGTTGATGTCGATGGTGAAGGCGAGCAGGGTGGCCCCGACCACCGCGAGGATCTTGGCCCACAGCGACACCCAGTGCTGGTGCACGACGGTGACGACCCGCTCGCCCGGAGCCAGGTAGCCGTCGAGCTCGGGGGCGCGGGTCCGGGGCTGGACGCCCATGTCAGCCCCGGTGCAGCAGGGCGTTGAAGAAGGCGCCGATGTTGCGCAGGCCGGTGAGGATGACGTCCCAGGTGCTGCCGAGGATGGTGGCGGCCGAGGCGGGGGAGGTGACCACCGCGTAGATGAGGAACGCGAAGACGAGCCAGCCAATGATCTTCTTGATCGGCGGCATGAGGTCCTCGTTTCGTCAGGGGCCGGTATCCGGGGACGGGTGGTGCTCGGGCGAGGTCGGGACGACAGCAGGTCGGGCCCGGTCGCCCCGGGAGCCCAGCATGCTCCGTCCGTATTCACATACGTCATGGCCATGGTGCCGCATGTTGTCAATGTGACTGGTGAGGCGGGCTCCGGCGTGTCGGTCGGCTGCCGGCATCCGGTCCCGGTGGCCCGGAGCGGCCGCGCTCAGACGACCCCGTAGAGCCGGTCCCCGGCGTCGCCGAGCCCGGGGACGATGTAGCCGTGCTCGTTGAGCTTCTGGTCGATCGCGCCGGTGACGAGGGTGACCGGCGCCGCGACGTTGGCGAGGACCTCCTCGAGGTGGGCGATGCCCTCGGGCGCCGAGATGAGCGTGACCGCGGTGATGTCGTCGGCACCCCGTTCGATGAGGTACTCGATCGCCATCGCGAGCGAGCCACCGGTGGCGAGCATCGGGTCGATGACGTAGCACTGGCGCCCGGAGAGGTCCTCGGGCAGCCGGTTGGCGTAGGTGATCGCCTCGAGGGTCTCCTCGTTGCGCTGCATCCCGAGGAAGCCCACCTCGGCGCTCGGCAGCAGCCGCACCATGCCCTCGAGCATGCCGAGGCCGGCCCGCAGGATCGGCACGATCATCGGCCGCGGCCGGGCCAGCTTGATCCCGGTCGTCGGTGCGACGGGCGTCTCGATCGGGAACGGCTCGACCCGCACGTCGCGGGTGGCCTCGTAGGCGAGGAGGGTCATGAGCTCCTCGGCCAGTCGGCGGAAGGTCGGGCTGTCGGTCCGCTTGTCGCGCAGGTAGGTCAGCTTGTGCGAGATGAGCGGGTGGTCGGCAACGTGGACGCGCATACGCGAAACTTACCGCGTGAGCACGGTGGGCGGTCCGGTCGGTGACCCGGCGTATGCCGCGTGGATGCGTGCGGCCATCGACCTCGCCGGCCGCTGCGCCACCAGCGGCGACGTCCCGGTCGGCGCACTCGTCGTCGACGCCGCGGGGGAGGTCCTCGGCGAGGGGTGGAACCTGCGCGAGGCCGACGGCGACCCGACCGCCCACGCCGAGATGGTGGCCCTTCGGGCGGCGGCCCGGCTCACCGGCTCGTGGCGCCTCGAGGAGGCCACGCTCGTCGTCACCCTCGAACCCTGTCCGATGTGCGCGGGCGCGATCATGCTCGCCCGGGTGCCTCGGCTCGTCCTGGGGGCGTGGGACCCCAAGCTCGGCGCCTGCGGCTCGGTGTGGGACCTGGTGCGGGACCGGCATTCGACGCACCGGGTCGAAGTCGTGGGCGGCGTCCTCGAGGCCGAGTGCTCCCGGCTGCTCCTGGATTTCTTCGACGGGCGTCGCGCCTAGTACCCTGCTCGGCGGTGGCGTGTCCGAGCGGCCTAAGGAGCACGCCTCGAAAGCGTGTGAGGGTGCAAGCCCTCCGTGGGTTCAAATCCCACCGCCACCGCCAGCTGGAACCCCCGGGAGCGTGCGACCGGGGGTTTCCTGTTGGCGGTGGCGAGGCATGGAGGGGAAGAGCGCCCGGGCCCGAGGGGGAGGCGAGGGTCTACCAGAGGCGGTCGACCGGCCCGGGGTGGAGGACGATCTCGCTGCCGGGGAACGTCCCCGAGGCGGCCCGGGCCGCCGGGGTGAGGAACGCGGCCAGCACGCTCTTGCCCAGCTTGTCGCTGCGCAGCGGGTCCTGGGCGGTGCCGCCGACGACCACGGCACCGGGCAGCACGGCATACCCGGCGAGCTCGTAGAAGGGCACCAGCTCGGCGTCGCACGTGAACAGGACGAGGTCGGCGCCCAGCCCCGCCGCCACCTCGCGGGCCGCCGCCACGAGGGTGTGCCCATGGCCGCGCCCGCGGTAGGCCGCCGCCGTCACGACCGCGCTCAGGCCCGAGGCGGCGAGGGTCGCCCCGCCGTGGTGGAGCGGCTTGGACAGCAGCGCGAGGGAGGCGAGCACGACGCCGTCCTCGACGAGGAGCAGATAGACGGGGTCGAGCGCCGGGTCGTGGCCGAACGGGCGCGCCGCCGACCCCGGCCCGGGCGGCCAGGCCTCGTCCTCGAGGGCTGCGACCTGCCGGCGCAGGGGTGCGAGGGCGGTGTCGGCGAGCGCGCCCTGGCGGTGGACCTCGATCTGCATCCTCCCCCCTTCCCACCGACGCTCGCACCCGCGCCGGACCCGAACCGCACCACGATGAATAGGGTCGGGACATGATCGCGACGGACCACTACCAGCGTCTCATGAGGGTCGACTCGGTCGAGGAGACCCCGACCGGGCTGCTCGCCCACCTGGGCAGGGAGCTGCTCCGGGTCGAACCCGTCCGCACCGACGTCGTCCGGCTGAGGATCAGCCGCGGCGGGGTGTTCGACGAGACCCCGACGTATGCCGTCTGCGTCGACCCGCTGGCGGCGCAGCCGGCCTTCGAGGTCCGGCACGACGACGAGGCGGGCACCGTCGCGCTCGTCACCGATGCGCTGGTCGTCACCGTCGGCCTCGACCCGTTCCGTCTCGACGTGCATCGCCCCGATGGCACCCCCGTCGTCGAGACCGCGACCGACCGGGCCGGTCGGCCGTGGACCTACGCGACGATCAACGACGCGTGGACGCTGCGCCGCCGGTGCGCTCCCGAGGACCCGTTCTACGGGCTCGGTGAGAAGACCGGCCGCTTCAACCGCCGGGGCCGTGACTTCACGAACTGGAACACCGACGTCCTCGACCCCACGTCGGCGGCGGAGTTCACCGCCGGGCGCGAGCCGGGCGACCTCCGCGCCGACCGGACGAGCACCGAGTACGACCCCTACTACATGACCGTCCCGCTCCTGTACCACCAGCGTGGGCCGGGCGGCGCGATGGGCGCCTCGTTCTTCGACAACGGCTACCGATCGCACGTCGACCTCACCGGGGAGGAGGTGTATGCCGTCCAGGCCGAGGGCGGGCACTACACCGAGTACGTCTTCGCCGGTCCGACCATGGCCGGCATCCTCGAGGCCTACACGTGGCTGACCGGCCGGATGGCCGTGCCGCCACTGTGGGCCCTCGGCTTCCACCAGTGCCGGTGGTACGCCTACGACCAGGGGTCCTTCGAGGCGGTCGCCGACCGGCTCCGCGAGCTCGACATCCCCTGCGACTCGATGTGGCTCGACATCGACTACATGGACGGGTTCCGCGTCTTCACCTGGGACGAGAAGAAGTTCCCCGACCACGCGGGAATGCTGACGCGGTTGTCCGACAAGGGATTTCGAACGGTGACGATCATCGACCCGGGCGTCAAGCAGGACCCCGGTTACTGGGTCTACGACGAGGCCGTCGACCAGGACCTGCTGTGCCGCACCGAGGGTGGCGACACCTACATCGGGCGGGTCTGGCCGGGCGACACGGCATTCCCCGACTTCGCCACCCCGCAGGCGCGGGACTGGTGGGGGCGCCTCAACGCCGACCACGTGCGCTCGGGGCTGGCCGGCATCTGGAACGACATGAACGAGCCCGCCACGGGCTACCTGCCTCCGGGCCGGATGCGCTTCGACCACGGCCGGGTCGCCCACGAGCGACTTCACAACCAGTACGCGCTCCTCATGGCCATGGGCACGACGGCGGGGCTGCTCGAGGCGATGCCCGACAAGCGCACCTTCGTGCTGTCCCGGGCCGGGTTCGCCGGCATCCAGCGCTACGCCGCGAACTGGATGGGCGACAACTGCTCCCGCTGGGACCACCTCCAGCTCAGCGTCGCGATGGGGATGGGGCTCGGCGTCTCGGGACAGCCGTTCGTCGGCGCCGACATCGGCGGCTTCGCCGAGGACGTCACGCCCGAGCTGTTCCTCCGGTGGGTCCAGTACGGCGCCCTGACGCCCTTCGCCCGGGACCACTCGATGGCGGGAACCGTCGACCAGTACCTCTGGTCCTTCGGTGACGAGGTCCTCGACGGCGCACGTGCGGCGATCCGCCTGCGCTACCGCCTCATGCCCTACCTGTATGCCGCGTTCGTGACCGCGGCCGAGACGGCGGCCCCGATCCAGCGCCCGCTCGTGTTCGACCACCAGGACGACCCGCTCGTCGCCGACCTCGACGACGAGTTCCTCCTCGGCGGCGACCTCCTCGTCGCGCCGGTCTCCGCCCCGGGGGTGCTCGAGCGGTCGGTCTACCTGCCCGCCGGGGCGTGGTACGACTGGTACACCGACGCGCCGCTCGACGGTGGCCGGACGGTCACCGCCCCGGCTCCCGCCGACCGGATCCCGCTCTTCGCCCGCGGCGGCGCCGTCGTGCCGATGTGGCCGACGGCGCCCGCCTCGACCGCCGGCCACCATCCCGAGGTCGTCGAGCTACACCTCTTCGTCCCGCGGGACGAAGGTGTCGCGCACCGGTCGATGCTCCAGGAGGACGACGGGGAGACGTATGCCGCCGACGCCGGCGCCCGGGTCCGGACCCGCTTCGTCGTGACCCGGCACGGCGAGCGGGTGGTCCTCGAGGCGGTGGCCGAGGGCTCCGGCTTCCCTGAGCTGCGCCGGACCGCCTTCCACCTCGTCGTCCATGGCGCCGCCCCGACGCAGCTCGAGGTCGACGGGACCCGGGTCGAGGCCCGGGACGGCCGCTTCGTCATCGCCGACGCGGGGCAGGGCTTCACGGCGCACCTCGAGCTCTGAGGCCGCTTCGCTCCGACCGGTCGGCGCCGGGCGCGGGCCGGTCAGTCGCGGGGCCGCAGCCGCAGGTGGGGCAGGGCGGGTGCCGGCAGGGTGTGCGTCCAGGCCGCGGGGAAGGTCCCGAAGCGGGAGGTGGGCGCGGCGGCATACCGCTCGACGGCCTCACGCTCGCGCTGCCAGTCCTCCCGGAACCGCGCGACCTCGTCGTGGCTGCGACCCACGAAGTTCCACCACATGACGATCTGCTCGCCCAGCGGCTCCCCGCCGATGACGAGGAGCCGGGCTCCGTCGGGGCCGGTGGAGACGGAGGAGACGGTGATCCCGGCGGTTCCCCGGGCGACGTGGATGATCTCGCCGGGCCCGGCGGACACCCCGGCGACGCTCACCCGGCCGGTGTCGCAGAGCAGCCCGTGCTCGTGGGCGGGGTCGACCGGGATGGTCATCGAGGCGCCCGGCGGGAGGACCACCTCGGCCCCGACGACGGGCGTGTGCGTCGCGACCGGCGACACCTGCCCGAGGAGGGAGCCGAGGAAGACCCGAACGCGGGCGCCATCGACCTCGACCACCTCGGGCGCGTAGTGCTCGAAGCGGGGCTCGACGAACCTCGCCCGCTCGGGCAGCGCCACCCACAGCTGGACCCCGTGCAGCGTCGTCGTGACGGGCGTCGAGAACTCCGAGTGCGCGATGCCCGACCCGGCCGTCATGAGGTTGAGCTCCCCGGGGCGGACCACCGCGGTGGCCCCCGTCGTGTCCCGGTGCTCCACCTCACCGGAGAAGAGCCACGACACGGTCTGCAGACCGGTGTGCGGGTGGCCCGGAACCTGCATGCCCCCGGTGGCCGTGACGTCGTCGGGACCGTAGTGGTCGACGAAGCACCACGCACCGATGAGGCTCCGTCCTCGCTGGGGCAGGCTCCGCCGCACCGTCATGGCGCGCGGCCCGCCCAGCGGCACCTCGCGAGCGGTGAGCACCCGGACCGATCCGGGCGGCTCCTGGTCGGCGGCGCCGGTCGGCCGGGCGGGGCGGCTCTCGGGGTTGCTCATGGACCTCACCAACGCCGGACGCCGGCCCGGGTATGCCGCGACGGCGGCATACCCGGGCGCGGCCCGGTCCGGGGCGGCCGGCTCAGCGGCTCACGGCAGGTAGTAGTTCGGGTTCGGCATCTTGAAGTCGCGGTCGGCGTGGCCGCCCTTGAGGTCGCTGTACTGGTCGCCGAAGTTGGCGACGATGTCGTAGCCCATCGACTGGATGTGAGCGCGGGTGGCGGACTTGTAGTGGATGGTCGTGCACTTGCCGCCCGGGTCGGCGGCGCAGGCGGCCTGGAGGTAGGCCGGGTAGGCGGTGACGTCGGGCTTGGTGAACAAGCCGTCCTCGCCGTCGGGCAGCATCGTCGGAGCGGGGTAGCCGGCGTCGACGCCGATCCCGTCGGAGGTGAGGTTGCCCAAGGTCGCGCTCTCCTGGCCGGTCGGCCGCCCGGTGATGTAGAAGATCGCGTAACCCTCCTTGGCGGCCTGGTCGACCATGGCGACCATCCCGGGAGTGGCGGGGAAGAGCTGGTTCGTCACGTAGTCGGCGTTGGTCGTCGGGTTGTAGGCCCAGTTGCTCGCGATCTCGTAGTTCCAGGTCGTCAGCGTCGTGTCGTCGACGTCGAGCACGATCGCCTTCTTGGCGTGGTCGTGGGCCCAGCGGGGGTTGCTGCGGGCGGCCAGGAACTGCGTGCCCTTCAGCGCCACGCCGGAGGCCTCCTTGGAGTAGTTGCTGTCGGCGGCGAAGGTCCCCGTCCCGAGGGGGTCCCCGTAGTAGTTGCGGATCTGCTGGCGCAGGACGTCGAGGTTGGTGACCTGGTCGGCCGAGCGGGGCGTGATGGTCGTGATCGCCGGGGCGGGCGTCGTCGTGGCGTAGGCGACGCCTCCGCCGACGAGGGCCGTGGCCAAGGTGGCGGCGGCGAGGGTGGTCCGCCGTGACAGGGGTCGTGCGCGCAGGCTCATCTCAGGGTTCTCCTCAGGACTGGGCTGGAGCGGATCGGGTCACGCTAACCCCGTCCGGCGACGCCCGCCCGTCGAGAGCCGTGGCTCCTCACAGGAAGCGCCCAGGAGGTGTCCAGCGACCTCTCGAAGACGTCACGGGTCGGACTTCCGCTCCTCATAGGTTCCGTCAAGACTTCGCGCCTTTGATGGAGAGCGACCGCAGGAGGTTCACCCATGACAGAGGACATGACCGGGCGCCCCGATCCGACCCAGGGCCCCGTACCCCAGCCGACGCGCTCGACCGACCCGTTGACGCCGCCACCCCCGCCGGCTCCGGTCCCGGCCGGGCAGGCCCCGTATGCCGCGCAGGGCGCCCCGCCACAGGCGGCCCCCGGGCAGCAGTCGTGGTACAACGCCGCACCCGCCGAGCAGTGGTATGCCGCGGGCGCCCAGACCTACCCGCCCCTGCCCCACCAGGCGCACCGACCTCCCCACCGCCGTGTCGGCGCCTGGGTCGCGGCCGGGGCCGCGGGTGCCCTTGTCGTCGGGTTGACCGGCTTCGGTGCCGGCCTCGTCGTCGGCGATCTCACGCACCGCCAACGGGTGCAGAGCAGCTCCGCCGGGACGGGCAACAGCGGCACCGACCAGTCCCCCTTCGGCCAGTTCGGCTTCGGCCAGTCACCGTTCGGGTCCTCTCAGGGCCAGGACGGCTCGAGCGGCAGCTCGACGAACGGAACCGGCGCCCCGAGCGACACGGCCGCGATCGCCAAGGGGATCAACCCGGCGGTCGTCGACGTCGTCACGACCTTCGGCTACCAGCGGGCGGCCGGTGCCGGCACCGGCATCGTCCTCACGTCCAACGGGCTCATTCTCACCAACAACCACGTCATCGACGGTGCGACCTCGATCAAGGTGACCGACGTCGGCAACGGCCGCTCGTACTCGGCGACCGTCCTCGGCTACAGCGCGACGAAGGACGTCGCCCTGCTCCAGCTCAAGGGCGCCTCGAACCTCACGACGGCCGTTCTCGGCAGCTCCTCGAGCGTCAAGGTCGGCGACGGCGTCGTGGCGGTCGGCAACGCCGGCGGCAAGGGTGGGACACCCTCCGTCGCCGGCGGCTCCGTGACCGGGCTCGGCCGGAGCATCACGGCCGGCGACGAGCTCGACGGCACGAGCGAGACCCTGCACGGTCTCATCGAGGTCAACGCGCCGATCCAGGCCGGAGACTCCGGCGGCCCGCTGGTCAACGCCTCCGGCCAGGTCATCGGGATCGACACGGCTGCCGCGTCGACGAACGGGGCGTCGGGCTCCTCCCTCGGGTATGCCGTCCCCATCGAGGATGCGCTCGCCATCGCCGACCAGATCAGGTCGGGGCAGGGCTCGTCGACCGTCCACGTGGGAGGCACCGCCTTCCTCGGCGTCATGGTCGCGACGAACGTCCGGACGAGCACCGGAGCCCCGGTGGCGAGCGTGGTCGCCGGTGGCGCCGCCGCCAAGGCCGGGCTGCGCGCGGGCGACGTCATCACCGAGCTCGGCGGCAAGTCGGTCACGTCGGCCACCCGGCTGAGCGAGCTGATGGGCACCCACCAGCCCGGCGACAAGGTCACGGTCCGCTGGGTGTCTGCCACGACCGGGGCGACGCAGAGCGCCACGGTCACCCTCCCGGCGGGGCCGCCGGCCTGACGGAACCGCCCACCGGCGATGCCGGCGAGGTGGCTGCCACCCGCCGCCCGGCATTCGCCCGAGCGCCCCGGGACCCCGGCGTCCCGGGGCGCTCGCCGTGTCTCACAGGGGATGCACAGAACGAGCGCACGAACGTCCCGACCGTTAGCATCGGGCTCGTGACGACCCCTCCCCCTGACGGGCCGCACCGCACGTCGAAACGCCCGACGCCGCACGGACTGCCAGACCGCCGCGGCCAGCGGGTCATCTCGGCGTTGGCGGTCGCAGCGGCCCTGTGCGGCGTTGGTGGTGCCGCGCTGCTCCAGGTCGTCGCCGGCCCGTCGCCCGCGCAGGACGTCCGCAAGACCACCGTGGCGACCTCCACTACCCCGACACCGGGCGGGGGGTATGTACTCGGCTCCCGCAACATCCCCGTCGGGACGGGCGGGGTGAGCCCGGCCTCGCTCCGGCCGACGCCCGTCCCGTCGGAGCTCCCAGCCCCGCGGACCTCCGGCACGCCGAAGGCGGGCTCCGGCCCCACGACCACGCCCGTCGCGAGCGCCACCATCGCCGGCGGCGCCGCCGTGGCGCGAGAGCTCTACCGGCTCATCAACGAGCAGCGCAGCACCGTAGGCTGCGCCCCGCTGGGGTGGGACGACCGGCTCGCCGCCGCGGCCCGGGCGCACAGCGTCGACATGAGCTCGACCGGGGTCGTGAGCCATCGCGGCTCGGACGGGAGCACCGAGGTGTCCCGCATCACGGCGGCCGGCTACGAGTTCGACCGGGTGGGCGAGACCGTTGCCGGCGGTCGGGCGACGCCGGGCGAGGCGCTGGCCGTGTGGCTGGCCGGGCCGACGAGCCGCGGGGTGCTCCTCGACTGCGGCCTGCGCGACGTCGGCATCGGGTATGCCGCCGGCGGCCCGCTCGGCTCCTCCTGGACCGCGGACCTCGCCGTCCCGTGGCCGGCCCCCGCGGCGAAGCCCGGGGTCCCCCAGCAGCGGTCCCACTCCACGACGGTCCACCCCGCGACCAGGGGCCCGGCGACCACGGCCACCGGGCCCTCCGGCCGCTCGTCGGTCACCCGACGGGAACGCCGTCGACCGTCAGCTGCCAGTTCTGGGCGAAGAAGTCCGCGGGGTCGATGACGCCCTTCGCGGAGGCCCAGTCGATGAGCAGCTGCCGGATCTCCTTCAGCTGGTTGTAGACCACCGGCGCCGTGGCGATGTGCGGGAAGTTGCCCCCGCCGCTGGCGCGGTAGTTGTTCACGGCCACGACGTAGGACCGGCCCAGGTCGAACGGTGAGCCGTCGGGCATCGTCATGTTGACGATGCGCGAGCCGAGCGGCTTGCTCAGGTCGATGTCGTAGTGGACCCCGGACATGATGTCGTAGTTGTAGTCGGGGGTCGTCCCGCCCGGCGCGTTCGTCATCGTGTCGGGGTCGAAGGTGCCTCCCGGGGGGACCTCGGCGAAGTACTTCGCCGAGTACTCGAGGTAGTCCTTGACCTCCGCTCCGGTCAGGAGCTTGGCCTGGAGGGTGTTGTCGTAGATGTAGAGCCCGGCGATGTCACGGATCGTCACGTCGCCCTTCGGGAAGACGGCCGTGCGCGAGAAGGGCGCCGCGATCGACAGCACCGGGTCGTCGGCATACTCCGTCCCGGCCATCGCCGCCTGGACCGTCTCGGTCTGGACCTCCTGGATGAAGTCCATGATGGCCGTGTCCTTGTAGCGCGACTCGGTCGCGGGGAGCTCGGTCGACGACTGGGCGACGACCTGGTTGACGTAGGCGATCGTCTTGTCGTCGTAGGGCTTCAGGGCCGCCGTGAAGGTGGGGTCCTCGACGTAGTTCTTCGACCGCAGCGAGGTCGTCGCCATCGAGTCCACGGCCCAGTGCGAGGCGCCGGTGGTCCGGCTGAGGGTGATGTCGACCTGGGAGACCGTCTGGGCCCAGTACTTGGGCTGGGTCAGCAGGACCCGCTTGCCGGTCACCTGGTTGGTCACCCACTGCTCGGGGACGTCGAGGTGGGTGTGGCCGACGACGACGATGTCGATCCCGGGCACCGTGGCGGCGATGATGTCGTCCGGGTTCTCGGCCGGGAGGTCGCCGCCGTAGGACGACGTGCCGCCCACGCCGCCGTGAGCGAGCACGACGACGATGTCGGCGCCCTTCGCGCGGACGACCGGGACCCACTTCGCCGCGGTCGTCACCATGTCGTCGAAGCGCAGCCGCCCCTCGACGTTGGCCTTGTCCCAGATGGCCGAGCCGGGCGTCGTCACCCCGATGACCCCGATCTTGACGACCGGACCGTTGTGCACCTTGCGGGTGATCATCGTGTAGGGCTTGAGGTAGGGCTTGCCCGTCTTGACGTTGATGACGTTCGCGCCGAGCACGGGGTAGTCCGCGTCCTTGACGTAGGCGTCGAGCAGCGGGATGCCGTAGTTGAACTCGTGGTTGCCGACGACCTGCGCGTCGTAGCCGATCGTGTTGTAGGCCACGGCCATCGGGTGGTCGAGCCCCGTCGAGGTGACCGGCTCCTTGGCGGCGAAGTAGTAGTCCAGCGGGGTGCCCTGGAGGGCGTCGCCGTTGTCGACGACGACGACGTTCTTCGCGCCCTTGGCGGCGCGGACGGAGTCGACGACCGTCGCCACGCTGGCCAGGCCCTTCGTGTCGCCCGACCGGTCGCTGTAGGGCGCGTTCTTGAAGTAGTCCCAGTTGTTGATGTTGCCGTGGACGTCGGTGGTCGCCAGCAGCGTCACCTGGGTCGTCTCTTTCGTATGCCGGTCCTTGGTGGCGGACGCGGCCGGTGCGGTCGCGACGGTCATGGCCGCGATCGCGGCCACGCCGACGAGGACATGTCGGGTTCGCATGGTTCCCGTGTTCCTTCCTGGGGAGAGCCGGCCACGAGCAGGGTGGGCCGGTATCCGCAGGCTAGGGGGACCGGTGCGGGACCGCGACCGGAGGACGGGCGTCCTCCGGTGATCGTCGTCTCACCGTGAGGAGACGGTCGATCCAGGTCGCCGAGCAGGGTGCTACTCGGGCTTCTTCTTCTTGTGGTGGTGGCGTGAGGCGCGCTGCGCGAACGCGGCCACGGACTCCGGGGAGGGGGACGCGGCCGTCGTGTTGGCCTGTTGGAGCTCCTTGTAGACCTCTTCGCGGTGGATCGTCACCTCGGGGGGAGCGGCGATGCCCAGGCGGACGGTATCGCCGTTGACCTCGAGCACGGTGACGACGATGTCGTGACCGATGACGAAGCTCTGGGTCGGGCGTCGGCTGAGCACCAGCATCTGAGAGTCCTTTCTCCTGCCGGGGGACGACACCACCCTAAGTGGCGCGCGGCCGATCTGCCGCGAGGTCTCGCCGTGGAGGCCGGATCAGGAGGCGAGGAGAGGCTGTCGGAGCGAGAAGCTCTGGCCGGTGAGGACGACCTGGGCGGCCTGCCTGGTCCGGGCGTTGACGACGAGCGGGGCCAGCGTGTTGGCCGTGGCGGCGCCGGGGTCGTCGGCGAGGGTCACGACGAGCAGGACGAGGGCGTCCTCCTCGCCGCGCAGCTCGAGCCGCTCGACCGTCTCGTCGTCGATGACGGGTGCGTAGCCGGGGAAGAACGGTGCCGGGGCCACGACGACGAAGTCCGGAGCCTCGGCGTCGGCGCCGCGGAGCTCGAAGACGCCGCCGTCACCCTGCTCGAGGACGAAGTCCTTCGCTTGGGGGAACCCGACGATGCCGGCCGCGAAGTGGATGACGGGCTGGTCCACCGAGGCCTCGGCGGGCGCAGCGGGCATGTCGGTTGCGATCACGGTGTCTCCCAGGAGTGCCGTCATGTCGATTGGTCGAAGAGGCGGGCGGTCTGCGTCCGCGAGGTGCCACCGTCGGCCGTGTAGGTCGCCGGCTCGGAGGCCGAGGAGCCGAGGCCCAGGGCGTCCTTGAGGGCCGTGTAGCTGGAGTCCAGGAGCTGTCGGTTGCTCTCCGCCAGGGTGGTGATCTCGGTCGTGGCGCTGATGAGCGCGTCGCGGTGGTCGGTGAGAACGTCGTCCCAGGGGGTCGGCACCTCGTCGATCAGCGCGAGGAGGGTGATGTCGGGGCTGATGCCCAGGGCGTCGGCCACGTCACCGAGCTCGATGGTCCGGCGCAGCTCGGCGTGCCGGATCTCCTCGAGGACGAGCTCGACCTCGTGGGTGGCGCGCGGCAGCCAGCGGGTCCGCCCGGCGGCGACGAGGACGTGCTCGGTCTCGAGCTTGAACGTCAGCAGCTCGAGGAGCTCACGGATGCCCCAGAGCGCCGAGGAGATGTTCGCGAGCGCGGTCTCGAGCCGGCCGTCGGTGGGCCCGGCCTCGATAGGGGGACACATCTGGATCACTCCTTCCCATCGGCCGCAACCCGGCGGTTGTGAAGGAAGTGGCCGAAGGATTCTGTGGCGGAAGGGCGCGACCGGCGAGGGTGACGGGTCTCCGGAACTCTACGCCCACACCTGCCCCGTGACGGGGCGGCGAGCCGGTCGCCGAGCACCTGACGCCGCCTCACCCGAGGACGATCGAGAAGCGACCGCTCCCGTAGCCGCTCACCGTCATCGTCAGGTCCGAGCGGTCGCCGTACTGGCGCAGCCGGGACGAGACGTCGACGGGGGCGACGTCGCCGGGGTAGTGGACCTGGTACAGCTTGACGTGCGGGGCGTGCTGGCGGTTGAACAGGCTGGCGAGCACGTTGAGCACCTCATAGAGGTTCTCCTCCATGTCATGGGGGAGGCGTCCCTCCTTGACGATGTCTGCGGCCGTCTTGGCCGGGATGAGCGCGATCGACGAGCTCAGTGCGGCCGACAGGGGAAGGTCGCAGCTGATGAGCGCGCTCAGTCGGTAGCCGTCGTTGACATAGATGGCGACCGTCCCCGGCTCCGTGAGCGTGGGGGCCCAGGGGTCCGCGACGGCGACCTGCACATCCCGGCCGAGGAGGTCCTGCATCGTGTCGCGCACGACCATGTTCGGGGGGAGGACGGGGGTGTCGGTCATGGTGTCCATCATCCCAGCACCGGCTCCAGAGCCTCCCTGAACGAGTCAGGGGTGAACGGCTTGGCGACGAGGAAGAGGGCGCCGGCGCTCTCGGCCTTGGCCCGCATCTCCGGTGAGCCCTCGGAGGTGACGAAGCCGAAGGGCACGGCGTGGCCCTTCGCCCGCAGCGCCACCAGGAGCTCGATGCCGGTCATCTCGGGCATGTTCCAGTCGCTGAGGACGAGGTCGGGGGCCTCGGCGGTGATGGCCGTGAGGGCCTCCTGCCCGTTCTCGGCTTCGCTGACCTCGGCGTCGGCATAGCCCGCCTGCCGCAGCGTTCTCTTGACGATCTGCCGCATGACTCTGCTGTCGTCGGCGATGAGGATTCTCATGGGGTCACTCCCTTCCTGCTCAGTCCTGGCCGGTGCCGTCCGCGCCGTCCCTGCTCCACAGGGCGACGCTCAGCAGGTCTCCGAAGCACCCGAGGTCGACGTGCTCGAGCAGGTCGGCGCCGGGGATCGTGACGATGAGGTCCGCCCCCTGGCTGACCGCGGGGAGCGACAGCTGGCTCGGCTCGGGGAGGAGGCTCTTGATGTTGCCGGCGACGATGTTGGCGATCTCGCCGAACGCGTCGGCGATCTCCTCGTCGCCGAGGTCCGCCTCGTCCATCTCGAACATGGCCGCGGCCGCCCGGCGGGCGATCACGGCGGAGCCGGAGAGGACGACCGAGACGTTGGTCGCGCCGCTGATGTGGACGGTCGCCGTCGCCGAGTGCCCGTCGAGTGCCGCCGCGGCGGCCAGGTTCTCGACGTCGTGCAGCGTCATCTCCAGCAGCGACTCGCAGACCGTCTCGGCGATCTCGACGATCTGGATGCGTTCAATCGTTGTTGTCATGTGCCGTCATGCCTTCCCGTCGCGAAGCCGGTATACCGGTGTGCGGTCGATCTGGACCCGTTCGAAGGAGTCGTCGATGTTGAGGGTGGTCTCGGCCCCGCCCAGCACGAGGTAGCCGTCGGGGCGCATGACCCGGCGGACCCGGGCCAGGATCTGGCGCTTGGTGGCCAGGTCGAAGTAGATGAGAACGTTGCGCATGAAGACGATGTCCATCTGCGGCATCGGGCCGAAGTCCCGGTCGAGGTTCATCAGCCGGGTCTCGACCATCCGACGCAGGACGTCGTCGATCTGCCAGTCCAGTCCCACCCGGCGGAAGTGCCGGACGAGCCGGTTGGCCGGGAGCCCCCGGTTGACCTCGAACTGGGTGTAGACCCCCTCCCGGGTCCGGGCGAGCATCGCGGGCGAGATGTCGGTCGCCAGCAGGCGCACCCGCCACGAGGGGTCGGCACCGATGAGGTCGTGGATGAGCATGGCGATCGTGTAGGGCTCCTGGCCGCTGGAGCACGCGGCGCTCCAGATGGTCAGGGAGCGCTCGTTGCTCCGCGCCCGGATGACGTCGGGGAGGACATGCTCGGCCAGCGCGGTGAACGGGTGGACGTCACGGAAGAACGAGGTCTCGTTGGTCGTCATGGCCTCGACGATGAGGTCGCGCAGCGGACCCGAGGGGGACCGGCGCAGCTCGCCGACCAGGCTCGCCACGGTGCCCTCGCCGCGGCCCCGCGCCAACGGGAGCAGCCGGGACTCGACGAGGTACTCCTTGCCGGGCTCGAGCACGATGGCCGAGTCGGTTCGGACCACGTTGCTGATGAAGTCGAAGTCGGTCGCCGTGATGGTCATGACCGCGCCTCCCTTCCCGCTCCGATGAGTGATCGACCCCGGGTCACCCGGGAGTGGATGGCGCCGGCGACCGACGCGAGGGGCAGGACCTCCGAGGCGAGGCCGGCGTGGACGACGGCACCCGGCATACCCCAGACGACGGACGTGCGCTCGTCCTGGGCGATGACCGAGCCCCCGGCCTCGACGATGCGTGCGGCACCGCGGGCGCCGTCGGAGCCCATGCCGGTGAGGACGACCGCGAGGATGTTGGCTCCGTAGACGTCCACGGCGGAGCGGAAGAGGACGTCGACCGCGGGACGGCAGTAGTTCTCCGGGGTGCCCTGGTCGGTGGCCGCGACGACGCCGTGGCCGTCGGAGCGCACCCGCAGGTGGTAGTCCCCGGGCGCGACGAGCACCCCGCCGGCCACGACCCGGTCGCCCGGCTTGGCCTCGGTGACGTGCAGCGCGCTCTTGGTGTCGAGCCGCTTGGCGAACATCGCCGTGAAGATCGGCGGCATGTGCTGGACGATGACCACGGGGACCGGGAGGTCGCCCGGCAGCTGCGGGATGACGGTGCTGAGCGCGTCGGGGCCTCCCGTGGAGACCCCGATGACGACGACGTCGACACGGTGTGAGTGCGACGAGAGGGTGTGGGGCGTGGTCGCGGCGCGCAGCGGGGCCGGTGGCAGCGAGGTGGGAGCAGGGGTATGCCGCCCCACGACGAGCGACTTGATCTTGGGGATGAGGTCGGCCCGGACCGCCTGCATCGAGGCGGCGACGCTGCCGACGTTCGCCGGCTTGGTGACGTAGTCGCTGGCCCCGCGCTCGAGGGCGTCGAGGGTCGCGGTGGCCCCGCGCTCGGTCAGCGTCGAGAACATGATGACCGGCAGCTTGGGGTAGAGCTTGCGGAGCTCGACGAGGGTCTCGAGCCCGTCCATCTCGGGCATCTCGATGTCGAGGGTGATGAGATCGGGGTTCAGCTGCGGGATCTTGGCGAGCGCGATCTTGCCGTTCGAGGCGGTGCCCACCACCTCGATCCCCGGGTCCTCGGTGAGGACGTCGGAGACCAGGCGGCGCACGACGACCGAGTCGTCGACCACGAGGACGGAGATGGGGGCCATCGAGGTCACACCAGCCCGAGGACCCGCAGCTTGTCGCCGATGGCGTCGGAGGTGAAGGGCTTCATGACGTACTCGTGCGCGCCGGCGGCGAGCGCCCGGACGATCTGCGAGTGCTCGCTCTCGGTGGTCACCATCATCAGCGTGATGTTGCGCCACTCCCTGTTGCCGCGGACGGCGGTCACGAACTCGAGGCCGTCCATGACCGGCATGTTCCAGTCGACGAGGGCGACGTCGGGCAGCGGGCCGCGGCGGACCGCCTCGAGGGCCTGGGCGCCGTCACCGGCGGTCTCGACCTCGAACCCGAGGTCCCCCATCGTGCGGGCCAGGATGGACCGCATCGCACGTGAGTCGTCGACGACGAGTGCTCGCACGGTTCTCTCACTTCCAGATCGAAGGTCGGTGTCGGGTCAGTAGCTGAACTGGCCGACAAGCTGCTTGAGGCCGGCGGCCATCCGGGCGAGCTCCTCGGCGGCGCTGGAGGTGCTGGTCGCGGCGGCGGTGGTGTCGGCCGCGGAGCGGGCGACGCCGGTGATGTTCATGGCGATGTCGGTGGACCCGGTCGCGGCC
>Ga0187809_10000424_pt1 | contig 23032 bp, 20 predicted proteins | sample NC_wetland_sal_i_8_FD_132415 | JGI IMG/M metagenome (GOLD analysis project Ga0187809, IMG submission 132415) | Wetland sediment microbial communities from Neuse River Estuary, North Carolina, USA - ASW_4 | ecosystem: Environmental > Aquatic > Freshwater > Wetlands > Sediment | place: USA: North...
CGGCGTGCTCGGGGTCCCCGGCGGCGTCCCGCCTCGACGGTGCGGTCGGGGCGATTCCCGGCCTCAGCGGGCCCACCACCCGGTTCAGGGCCGGTGACCGCCCCTTCCCCCATCGGCCGGCGGGGACCGAACTGCTGCCCCAGATTCCCCCCGTCGGGGTCCTCATGATGGAGAACCACTCGTTCGACAACTACTTCGGCACGCTCGGGCGGGGAGACGGGTTTCCGTCGCCGGTTCCCGAGAACCCCCGTCGCGGCGGCGCGCCGGTGGCGGCGTTTCACTTCGCCCGGACGACGCAGACCGAGGGTGTGCCGTCGCAAAGCTGGCGGGCGAGCCATGACCAGTTCAACGACGGTCGCAACGACGGTTTCGCCACGAGCATCGAAGACACCACCCCGGACGCCGACGCGACGCTCGGGATGGGCTACTGGACCGACGCGGATCTGCCGTTCTACGCGGGATTGGCCCGCACCTTTCCGCTTGCCGACCGCTGGTTTTGCTCGTTACTCGGGCCGACGTTCCCCAACCGCAGGTTCATGCTGGCGGCCACCGCGAATGGGCTCATCGATGACATCATCGCCGGCATCGTCGACTATCCCCGCTCCGGAACCATTTTCGACTTGCTCAACAGGCACCGCATCTCGTGGGCGAACTACCATCACGTTCCGCACGGCCGGCTGTTGCGCAAGCGGTGGGCTGGCGGCGGAGTCCTGCGATTGACGCGAAGCCTCAAACTCGCGGCCGGCCAACTGCTTCCGTTTGTCGAGCACCGAGTACGGGGGGAGATCGACTGCACGGCGAACCTCTATCCCCTTGGGCTCTTTCGCACGATCAGCCACCTCCGGCCCATCGACCGCTTCTACAGGGACGCCGCGGAGGGCAGACTCCCCGCGGTGAGCATCGTCGATCCCGATTACACGTCGTGCTCTGAGGAAAACCCGCAAGACATCCAAAGCGGCGAGGGCTTTGCGGCCAGCGTCATCAACGCCGTCATGCACGGCAAGGCGTGGGAAAGCACGCTGCTCATCTGGTTCTACGACGAGCACGGCGGCTATTACGACCACGTGCCGCCGCCGTCCGCCGTTGAGCCGGACGACGTGCTGCCGCATAGCCTGCTCGACGCAACCGGCCCTTGGCGTTGGTTGTTAAAGCACACGCCGATGTGGCGCACTGCGAAGACTGTTGACACGACGTCTGGTCGATACGACCGCTACGGATTTCGGGTTCCCGCCGTCGTGGTGTCTCCGTACGCGAAAGCCGACTATGTGTCGTCGACCGTCTTCGACCACACGTCGGCGCTGAAGCTCATCGAGGAGAAGTGGAATCTGCCGCCGCTGACCAGGCGCGACGCCGACGCGGTCGCGCCGTGGGACATGGTTGATTTCGACGCGGAGCCGGCGTTCTTGCATCCGCCGACACTGCCGGCACCAGCGCGACCGTGGCGCCGTGGCGGCTAAGCGCCGCGCTCAACCCGGGCGGTGGCCCGCATCGCGCGAGGTATCTCGGCCACCTCGTCGACCAGGCGTAGTAGCTCGTCGAGTTTGTCGTTCGGCGCGGCGGAGTCAAGCTGCACTCGGTATGTGACGCCGGTCGATTGCCACGTCTCCGCGTCGAATCCGCCGTCCGCGTCGACGCGCACACCGACGAGTTCGACACCGGATTTTTCGGCCTCGCGGTAGATGTCGTTGAGCACGCAGGCCGCCGCCGACAGATGAAAGAGGTGCGCGCCTGTGAACGCCGTCTCGACGGCGACGCCTTCCGTCGTCCACCTGTGCGGAAACGCCGCGTCTGCCCGTAAACCGCTTCGCAGCGATCCCGCCGCCACCGACACCGCGTAGTCGCCAGTCATGGTCGCCACTGTCTCACCCGGCGGTGGCCATCGCGCCGAAGTCGCTAGAAGATCGGAGTGTCGGGTCGACGGCGAGGAGGACGATATGCAGCGTTTGACGAATCGGGTGGCGCTGGTCACCGGCGCGGCGAGCGGGATCGGCAAGGCGATCGCGCAGCGGCTTGCCAGCGAGGGCGCCGCCGTGCTGGTCACCGACGTGCAAGATGACGCCGGCGCCGAGGTGGCACAGGGCATAGTCGAGGAGGGTGGGCGCGCGTCGTACGCGCACCTCGACGTGACCCAAGAAGGTGAATGGCGCAACGCCGTGCGCGCCGCGGTCGACCAATTCGGCCGTCTCGACATCTTGGTCAACAACGCAGGGCTGGGCGACCTCGCGACGATCGAGGAAACGTCGATGGAGGACTGGAATCGCACCGTGTCTATTGATCAGACCGGTGTGTTCATCGGGATGAAGTCGGCCGCCGAGGAACTCGCGAAGTCAGGCAACGGCTCCGTCGTCAACGTCAGTTCGATCTTCGGCGCTAGTGGCGGCTTCGGCACGAGCCCGGCGTATCACGCGGCCAAGGGCGCGGTGCGGATCCTGACGAAGAACGTCGCATTGCATTGGGCGGAGCGAGGAGTGCGAGTCAATTCCGTGCACCCGGGGTTCATCGACACCCCGTTGCTCGACCAGGCCAAGGGAACGCCGGCCGAGCAGGCGATGCTCGATCTCACGCCGATGCGTCGCCTCGGCAAACCCGAAGACATCGCCGCCGGTGTCGCGTACCTGGCAAGCGACGACGCCGCGTTCGTCACCGGCAGCGAGCTCTACATCGACGGCGGCTACATGGCGCGATGAGCCGATGCGGGGAATGATGCGCGTCCGTCGCGTGAATGGGACGGCGACGCGGCGCCCGTACTCACACGGGCGCCGCGCTTGTCACGCGGTCAGGCCGTCGCGAACAGTGGCTCGCCCGTTTCGAGCAACGTCTTCAACCCGCTGACGACGGTGAGCCAGCCGATGCCGCTGACGCTTTGGGCGGTCTTCGGCGACGCGTCGAGTTGGTCGTGCGTCGCGGTCAACAGGCACACGCCGTTGCCCTGATCCTCGATTTCCCAGGTGACCCGGCTCGGCGGTTCCTGCGCCATCTCCTCGTCGTAGAGCGAGCGCCAGGGGACGACAAGGCGGCGTGGCGGGTCGGACTCGAGGATCGTCTCGTCGCCCCACAGCGTCACACCGTCGGGCGCGTAGTAGCGAAACGGCGTGCCTGCCTCGCCGGTGGTGCTGACCAGCGCCCCGTGGAAGTAGCGGCTGGTGAACTCCGGCTTGGTGATGGCGTCCCAGATTTGCTGCGGGGTCGCGCGAATCAGCACTTGATAGACCTGAACCGTGGTGGCGGCCGGCGGCCGGGTTGCGGCTTGCGTTGTCATGACTCCTGCTCCAGTTCGTGCTTGAGGTCGGCGAGCGCGCTGACCTGACGCTCGGTGTATTTGTCGATCCACCGGTCGTGGATCAGCCGGATCGGCACTGGATTGAGGAAATGCAACTTTTCCCGCCCGCGCTTGCGCGTGACGACCAGGCCCGCTCCTTCGAGCACCTTCAGATGCTTCATGACGCCGAAGCGGGTCATTTCCAGCTCCTGCTCCAGTTCGGTGAGCGTGCGGCCGTCACGCTCGAAAAGCCGATCCAATAGGTGGCGGCGAGTCGGATCGGCCAGCGCCTTGAAGACCTCGTCGTCGTCCACGGCTCGAAGATAGGTGACCAAACAGTCACGTGTCAACGGCGCATCCTGTCTTGATTGATTCAAGAAAATGGGCAAGACTGCCGGGGTGCCGACGTCCGCCGAGCTCGAGCGCATACTGCGCGACGCGCAGCTGCGCGTGACCCGCCCGCGGCTCGCGGTGTTGAACGCGGTGCACGAGCATCCGCACGCCGACACCGACTCGCTGATCGGATTCGCCCGCCAGCGACAAGCCGACGTGTCACACCAAGCCGTCTATGACGTGTTGCGCGCCTTCACCGCGGCCGGCCTGGTTCGGCGGATCGAGCCGGCCGGCTCGGTGCCGCGTTACGAGGCGCGGGTTGGCGACAACCACCACCACGTCGTCTGCCGCAGCTGTGGCGTCGTCGCCGACGTCGACTGCGCCGTCGGCGAGACGCCGTGTCTGACCGCGTCCGACGATCAGGGCTTCGCGATCGACGAGGCGGAGGTCGTCTATTGGGGGCAGTGTCCGAACTGCGCAGCGCTCGCCACCGACCGAGAAATCGTGAGCCAAGAAACGAAATGACGGAGAGAAGGATCAGACGTGTCTGAGAGTGAGAACCCGGCGATCCCGTCGCCACAACCGGCGGCCAAGAGGCCCAGGACCAACCGCGACTGGTGGCCGAATCAAATCGACCTCCATGTCCTTCACCAGAATTCCGAGCGGGCGAACCCGCTAGACAAAGATTTCAACTACTCCGAAGAGTTCAAGAAGCTCGACCTCGACGCGTTGAAGCAAGACATCCTCGCGGTGATGACGTCGTCGAAGAGCTGGTGGCCGGCCGACTACGGCAACTACGGGCCGCTGTTCATCCGCATGAGCTGGCACGCCGCCGGCACCTACCGCATCGCCGACGGTCGCGGTGGCGGCGGGCAGGGTGCGCAACGCTTCGCGCCGCTCAACAGCTGGCCCGACAACGCCGGCCTCGACAAGGCGCGCCGGCTGCTGTGGCCGATCAAGAAGAAGTACGGCAACAAAATCTCGTGGGCCGATCTCTTGGTCTTCACCGGCAACTGCGCCATGGAGCACATGGGTTTCAAGACCTTTGGCTTCGGTTTCGGGCGCGAGGACATCTGGGAGCCCGAGGAGATCTACTGGGGTTCAGAAGACACCTGGCTTGGCGACGAGCGGTACTCCGGCGACCGCGAGCTGACCGGGCCGTTCGGCGCCGTCCAAATGGGCCTGATCTACGTGAATCCCGAGGGTCCTAATGGCGAGCCCGACCCGTTGAAGGCCGCGCGCGACATCCGCGAGACGTTCGCCCGCATGGCGATGAACGACGAGGAGACCCTCGCGCTCATCGCGGGCGGTCACACGTTCGGCAAGACGCACGGCGCGGCGTCGGCCGAATACCTTGGCCCGGAGCCCGAAGGCGCGCCGCTTGAGCAGCAAGGTCTCGGCTGGAAGAACAGCTACGGCACCGGCGTGGGGGCCGACGCGATGGTCAGCGGCCTTGAGGTCACCTGGACACCGACTCCGACCAAGTGGGACAACACCTTCTTCGAGACGCTCTTCAAGTACGAGTGGGAGTTGACGAAGAGCCCGGCCGGCGCGTGGCAGTGGCAAGCGAAGGACGACACCGGCGCGGGCACGGTGCCGGCGCCGAACGAGGGCGGCCCCGCGCGTCGTCCGACCATGTTGACGACCGACCTCGCGCTGCGCGTCGACCCTATCTACGAGCCGATCGCCCGTCGCTTCCTCGAGCACCCCGACGAGTTCGCCGACGCGTTCGCCCGCGCTTGGTACAAGCTGCTGCACCGCGACATGGGACCGGTCTCGCGTTATCTCGGCCCGTGGGTCCCGGCGCCGCAACTGTGGCAAGACCCGGTGCCGGCCGTCGACCACGAGCTCGTGTCGGACGGCGACATTGCCGCGCTGAAGGCCAAGCTCCTTGGTTCCGGGCTGTCGATCCCGCAACTGGTTCGCACCGCGTGGTCTGCGGCGGCGAGCTTCCGCGGCACCGACAAGCGCGGTGGGGCGAACGGCGCCCGGATTCGCCTCGCGCCGCAACGAGATTGGCAGTCGAACGAACCGGCCGAACTGGCGAAGGTGCTGCCCGTTCTCGAGCAGATCCAGCAGGAGTTCAACGGCGGCGCGGCCGGTGGCAAGCGGATCTCGCTCGCCGACCTGATCGTGCTCGGAGGATGCGCGGCCGTGGAGCAGGCGGCGAAGAACGCCGGCCTCGACCTCACCGTTCCGTTCGCGCCGGGCCGCACCGACGCGTCGCAAGAGCAGACCGACGTCGAGTCGTTCGCGGTGTTGGAGCCGCGGGCCGACGGGTTCCGCAACTACCTGCGCGCAGGGGAGAAGTTGCCGCCCGAGACGCTGCTGCTCGACCGCGCGAACTTCCTCACCCTCACCGCCCCTGAGATGACGGTGTTGGTCGCTGGAATGCGCGCGCTCAACGCGAACTACGGCCAAACCCGCCACGGCGTGTTGACCGACCGGCCCGAGGCGTTGACCAACGACTTCTTCGTGAACCTGCTCGACATGGACACCGAGTGGAAGGTCTCGTCGTCCGAGAACTTGTACGAAGGCCGTGATCGCGCGACAGGCGAGCTGAAGTGGACGGCGACCGCGGTCGACCTGGTCTTCGGCGCCAACTCGCAACTTCGCGCGCTGTGCGAGTTCTACGGCGCCGACGACGCGCAGGAGAAGTTCGCGCGCGACTTCGTCACCGCGTGGAACAAGGTGATGAACCTCGACCGGTTCGACCTCGGCACACAGCGGTAGATCCGTCGCAAGGGGCCCGGGCGAAAGTCCGGGCCCCTTGGCGATTTTGGGTGGCCGCGCTCTGCTCTCTGACGGCCATGGGTGGCCGCAATCCCGGTGATGGGCCCACACTCAGGCCGCTGACGGGCTCCTCGTGAGATGGACGTCGCCGCTGCCGGTGCGGGCGCGCACCGAAATCGGCTCGCCGCTCTTCGCCGGCGCGCTTTCAACCGCGAGATCTGAGTGCACATGACCCGATCCGCTGGTGACGTCAACGCGCGCAGGCGTTCCGGCCGGCAGCCCCACTCGAATTGGACCTGAGCCGAACGCGATGTCGACGTCGCCGTAGGTGGCGCCTACCTCGGCAGAACCGGCGCCGCCGCGCACCCGAACGCCGCCACGAACCGCTTCCGCGGTGACCTGCCCGCTGCCGAAACCGCACTCCAAGCCCCCGCCGACGTCGCCGAAATGCGCGGAGCCGCTGCCGGCCCGCACCTGCGCGCCGCCGCTGACCGAGCGAACCCGCGTCTCGCCGCTGCCGCAGCGAAGCCGGAAGTCGCCGGCCACCACGTCGAACGTGACGTTCGCCGCGCCGATCGCGATGTCGGCGCTTCCGCAACGGCCGGTGCCCGTCACGTCAGCGCTGGCCGACGCCACTTTCACCGGTGTGCCGGCCGGAACCTCCACGACGACATCGACGGCCTCGCGGTCACGGCGCCAGTTGCTGATCAGATCGAGCAAACCGCCTTGGCGCGGGCCAGCCACGAGCAGCGTCGAACCGCGCAACTCGACCGTGAACCGATCGAGCACGTCGCTGCTTTCGTCGCGTGGCGCGAGCCTCACCACGGCCTCGCGAACGTTGTCGATTGCGTTGAGGACGACGCTGCCGTGCGCGAGCTTCACGACGAGATTGATGCGTTCGGTGAGCGGAAACGTGCTGACTTTCACCGCCATCGCGGCACCTCCAAGAGTGAGTTTGAGTGGTTAGCCGTTGATCCAGCCGGTGACGCGATGGGCCGGCCCGGCCGACCACGACCGGCCCCAGCCGGGCGAACTCGGGCTGGCCAACGCGGCCGTCGCCGCCTGCACCAGCCAGCTGTTGACCGACACCGACCGGTTGCGAGCGGCGGCCTCGATTTGGCCCTTGAGCGCCTCCGAAAGGCGCAACGAGATCCGCGCGGTGGCGTCGGCTTCGTCGGTCGAAGCCGCGACGCCCGAAAGCTCTGAGTCGGGCGGCTCGGCCTGCTGGGTTGGCCGGACGTCGACCCGAAGCTCCGGCCCGTCGAGGTGCACGGTCACGACGGGTGCGCCTGGCACGTCGAGCAACGCGGCGGTGATCTCGTCGGCGGCCGCCGAGACGGCGGCGAGCACGGCGAGCCGAACGGCCGGCTCGGCGGCGGTGCTGAGCGCCTCCGCGGTGGCGCGGGTCGCCTCGTCGCCGAGCGCGGCAGCCGACGCGAGCTGAGACTGGACCTGGATGACGTAGTCGGTGAGCTGCATGACGTCATGATGACATCATTCTGACGCCATTTCAACATCACGCGGGCGCCAACTCTGCCGCCGCTCTATGTTGGGCCGATGCTGCTCGTCGCGCATCGCTCGCCACGCTCGGCCGACGCGTGCCAGGCCGTGGCCGACGCCGGCGCGACGGTGTTCGAGATCGACGTCCAGGTGTGGGGTGGCCGGCTCGTCGTCTCCCACTACCTGCCGATCATGGGCACGCCGTTTCGGCGCGACGGCTGGCGGGTCGTCCGCGGCTGGAATCCGCGTCACGAGCCGCCCCTGGCCGACGTCGCCGAGCTCGTGCCGCGAGACCGCGTCGTCCTACTTGATCTCAAAGAAGAAGACCCCGGACGACGTGCGGACCTGCTCGCGGCAATCGTCGCCACGCTGCCGGCGTCCGGTCGTTACCTCGCCTGCACCTCAATCGTCGAAGACCTAGACGTCTTGCGCGACAAGGGGTTTCACACCTGGCGGACCATCGGCGACCAGCGGCAGCTCGACGCCGTCGTCGCCTGCGGCGCGATCGCCGACGACGCGGTGACGGTGAATCACACGCTGCTGTCGCGAGATGTCGTCGACAGGTTGCATTCGTTGACCAGCACCGTCGTGGCGTGGACGGTCAACGACGCGCAGCGCGCCCGGTGGCTGCGCGACGTCGGGGTCGACGGGCTGACGACCGACAGCGTCGCGGTCATGCGAGTCGTCCGCTAGCGCGGGAGGATTACGGGAGGCGGCGCGACTATCGCTTTTTGGGCGGCAGCGACCTCGCGTAGGAAGCGCCGTGGCGCACCCACCGGCGGAACTCCTCGTCGTCCGAGATCTTCGCGGTGTCGACGCGAAGCCAGCCGCTCATCTCCCTGCCGCGCATCTCAAAGGGTCGCGCGCACGGCTCTTTCAGCAGCGCCTCGCCTTGGGCGGGGTCGACGCGCAGCAGCAAGCCGCCTTGGCCGCTGGCGCTGACCGCCATGTTGCCGTTGATCAAGAAGGCGAGCCCGCCGAACATCCGCTTCTCTGTCACGCCGCGTTCGCCCGCGACGACCGCACGGATGCGGAACGCAAGATCCTCGTCGTATGCCATGCACCGAAGTATGGGACCGGGTTGCGACAACGATCTGAAGCGGTGCCAGGCTGAGTGAATGGCCTCACGGTTCGCCCGGATTTGCGCTGTTCTGATCACCGTCTCCGTCGGGCTCGTCGGCCTCCCGTCAGCACCCGCCGGAGCGGCGCCGACAGTCACTCGATACCAAGGCGCCGACCGGTTCGCGACCGGCGCGGCGGTCGTCGACGCGAACTACAGCCCTGGTGTGCCGGTCGCGTACGTCGCCACCGGCGCGAACTTTCCCGACGCGCTCGCGGGCGGCGCGGTGGCGGCCAACGCCGGCGGTCCGCTGCTGCTCGTCACGCCAGACTCGATCCCGCCGTCCACCGCGACCGAGCTGCAGCGACTCACGCCGGGGCGCATTGTGGTGCTGGGCGGTGATAGCTCGGTCAGCGCGTCGGTGCAAGCGTCCCTGCAGAGCTACACAACCGGAACCGTGACTCGGGTGAGCGGCGCCGATCGCTACGCCACCGCGGCCGCGCTGGCCGCCGACTTCCCCAGTGGCGGCCCGGTGTACGTCGCCACCGGCGTCGACTTCCCTGACGCACTGGCGGCGACCGCGGCCGCGGCCGCGCAACACGCCGCGATCCTGCTCACACAGCCAAACACCCTCCCTGTGGCGACAGCGCAGGCGTTGGCGGCGCTTCGCCCATCATCCATCACCATTGTCGGCGGCACGAGTGTCGTGAGCGCCGGCGTCGCGAGCCAGCTTGCGACGTACAGCTCGAACGTGAGCAGGGTCAGCGGCGCGGATCGGTACGCCACCGCGGTGGCGATCGCCACGGCCGAATTCCCTTCTGCTTCAAGTGTCTTCGTGGCCTCCGGGGTCACTTTCGCCGACGCGCTCGCCGGCGGTCCGGTGGCCGGCAATCATGGCGAGCCGTTGTTGCTCGCCGCGCCGACCTGCCTGCCGGCGCCGACTGCGAAGCAGATTTCGGCTGCGCCACCGACGAGCGTGACGTTGCTTGGCGGGCCGGCCGCGCTCACCCAGGGTGTCGCGTCGTTGACCACGTGCCCTGTCGTGCCAGCCAATCAGCTCTGCGGCGCCGAGGCGTCCGGCGCGCATTACTCGCACGTCGTGTGGATTTGGATGGAGAACAAGCCGTACGGCTCGGTCATCGGGAGCTCCAGCGCGCCGTACGAGAACAGCGTCGCGCGGCAATGTGGCTTGGCATCGAACTACTTCGGCGTCACGCACCCGTCGTTGCCGAATTACCTGGCCGCTACTGGAGGATCGACGTTCGGCGTCGTTGACGACAGCGGACCTTCGGCGCATCCGATCGCGGCGCCCTCGCTCTTCAGCCAGTCGACGGCCGCTGGCTTGACATGGCGTTCGTACGAGGAGTCGATGCCCGGGAACTGCGCGCTGAACGCGGCAAGTCCGTATGCGGTGAAGCACAATCCCGCCGCGTACTACACGAACATCCGGACGACGTGCGCCAGCAGCGACGTCCCGCTGGAGGCGAACCTTTCGCATGACATCGCGGCCGGCGCCTTGCCGTCGTTCGCCTTCGTCACTCCGAATCTGTGCAACGACACGCACGACTGCTCGGTGGCTACGGGCGACGCGTGGTTGTCGACCTGGATACCCGCCATCACCGCCGGCCCGAACTATCGCGCGGGCAACACGCTCGTTGTCTTGACGTGGGACGAGGGGACTGGCTCGACGAACCAAGTGCCAACCATCGTCATCGCGCCAAGTGTGCGGCCAGGAACCGTCGTCGGCGTCCGGCTTGACCATTACGCCTTGTTGCGCAGCACCGAAGACCTGCTCGGCCTTGGACACATCGGGGCAGCCGCGACGGCGCCGTCGCTCGCCGTCGCGTTCGGCCTCTAGCAAGCAGGCCCGACGCCGCCAGCCGAACCGGTCAACCGACGGCGGAGAGCAGGGTCAACGTTGAGTCGGGAACCGCGGCTGGTCCGCCGAAAACAACGCCTGCCGTGACGTTGGAGCCGAGTGACGTCAGGTATCCGCTGACCGACGTGGGAAGCCCGCCGGTCGGTCTAACCAGCAGCATCGGCGCTGGTGTGGCCGTGCTGCCTTCGAACGTGCCGCCCGACAACGCGTCGGGGAAGTTGACGCCGGTCGCCGCACCGAACGTGGTGGCGTCCGGGAAGAACCTTGCGGCGACGGCGGCCGACGTCTCGTACTCGTCCTGGCCGTAGATCAGCGTGGCGGTGGGGTCGGCGCCGCCGGCGGCGGCCGGTCCGCCGATCGCATATCGAGTGTCACCAGGATGCGCGTTCAAATACGCCGCGGTCTCCGGGCTTTGCGTGGCGCCGGCGGTCAACAGGATCGCGCCGTGGGCCTTGATGGCTGCCGGCACGGCGGACAGCGCGTCGGCGAACTTCAGCCCGGTGGCCTCAAAGATCGTCGAGGGGTCGCCGAGCTGATGCGCCACCGCCACGGCGGTGGCGTAGGCGTCCTGACCATAGATCCGTTTGACGTCGTACCCGAGTGCGGCGAGTGCGGCGTCGACCGCGCTGCTGATCGCCCCCGGACCGCCAAGGATGTACACCGTCCCCGTGGGCGGCAGAACTCGCTTGATTTCAGCCAACACTCGAGCATCGAGTTGGGTGGAGCGCGCGGCGCCAGGCGTGATGAGCAACGGCCCATTGACCGCTGCCGCGAGCGGGCCTCCGGCAAGCGCGTCGGAGAACCGGTCGGAGCGGGCGAGGACGACGGCGGAGGCCGAACCAGCTTGCGGGAACTGCGCGGCGCTCACTGCGACGGAGGTGCCGACGGCGTCCGACCCGAAAAGCCGGGTCAGATGAATGCCGGGCGGCGCGCCGCCACCGCCAGCGGCTCCACCTCCGCCACCGCCGCCGCCGCCACTGCCACCGCCGGGCGGCGTCGTCGTCACCCCCGCGAACGACGCGTTGACGCCTGCGGTGGACCGACCTGCCGTCACGCTCACCGGACTGGCTGCGGTCGGGTCGGGAACGCCGTCGTACCACTGGAATTGACATGGCAACGACAACGAGGCAGGGCAGTATCCGAAGCCGACCGAGTAGTCGCCGGTTGCGAGCTGAAGCAGTGTGTAGTTGCCGTTGCCGTCAGTCTTTGTCGTCGTTCCGGCAGCAGGCAGGTCGCTTATCGGGAATGTTGAGACGGTCACACCCGCGAGCGGGTGTCCAGCGGAATCGGTCACGTGACCGGTGATCGTGCCTCCGACCGGCAGCATCGCGTCGATGCCGGTCGTCGCCCCTCTCACCACGCTTACCGGCGTCGCCGAACCCAGTGTTGCGGCGGCGTCGTAAATGACCGGCGCGTAGTTGGTGTGGAACAGCGCGTCGCAGCTGTAGTAGAAGTACAGAAAATAAGTGCCAGGGTCGAGGTTTTCGATGTCGTACGTGCCGTCAGCAGCGGTGATCGCACGGGGGTCGCTGAGGCCGCCTGTCGCCGGGTCGGCGAACATCACGCAGACGTTGCTGAGAGGTTGCCCGCTGGACCCGGTGACCGTGCCCGAGATCGAACCGACGACGACACCGCTCCCCGCGATGCCGGTGAGCGAGACGAGCCGACCTTGCCCAGCGTTCGCCGGTTCGCCGGGACTGCCGAGGGGCGCCAATTCGTCGGTGAATGAAAGCGACCCATACGCCGTTTCAGAGGGCGCGAGCGGTGAGTACGTGACTGTGACGGAGCATGAGTCACCAGCGTTGAGAGCGCCCGCGCAGGTGTTGGTCGTGATGGCGAACTCGGTGTGATCCGGGCCGGTGATCGCGAAGCCCGTCGGGGTGTCGGTTGCGGGACCGTCGTTGTGGATCGTGATGCTCCGCGACACCGGCGTGCCGGGCGGCGTGACGAACTGCAGGTTGTTCGCCGACACGGTGCGTTCGCGGTACGGCTGCGTCGAGTTGTAGGAGATCGCTCCGAAGAGCGCGCTTGTGGTGCTGCCTTCGCAATGGCTTTCGAAGCGCGCCGAGAACGTCAGGACGCCGCCGTTTGTGTCGTACGTGGCGTCGTCGACGACGAACCGCCCTGCGACGGTGTTGCAGCCGCGACCGTCGCCGAATATGTCGAGGCCGGGGTGCCCCGTCGCTCGGAAGTCAAAGCGCTGGGCGCCCTCATACGTGCCGGGTGTCAGCGGGTCTCCCGCGGGGGCGGCGAGCCAGACGGCAAAGCTGTCACCGGTGGAGTTGGAAACCGTGAATGTCGGATAGCCGCCGCGCAAGCCGTCGTAACGCACGGTGTCAAACGAGTAGGTCTCGCCCGCTCCGATCCAGTCATTGCCTTGGCTGTCGAAGAACGCGCCGGTGTGGGTGGTCGCCGCGTGCGCCGCGGGAGCTGTCGCCATCGTCGCGGCAGAGCCGGCCAGCACCACCACGCCGGCGGTGGCGAGTGCTGTCAACCGAGCTCGTCGCGGGCGAAACGAGAACAAGCGTTTGACATTCACGCAGGTGATGATAGGTGCGGGTGTTGCGCGTGGGCATACCGAAATTTGCGGAGGAATCAATCGGACGTTTCGGTAAAGTTGCCTGCGAGCTGTCACATATTGCAAGGTGGCGAAACCGCAAATGCGCGACCCCGCTGCTGGCTTTCGGCTTGGGCTCAGGTTCCGCTGAGCCGGGTCAACTCGATCCGCGCACTGATCTCGTCCAGGGCCGCCGAGTCGACCAGCCCTGCGCGTGGAGACAGGACCGCGGCCGCCGACCACGCGCACGCGCGTCGCAACGACGCCTCGGGGGCGTCGTTTTGCGCGAGTGACACTGCGATCGCCGCGACCGCCGCGTCGCCCGCGCCGGTCGGATTGAGCGGCAGCACCTGTGGCGGTCGGGCTCGCCAGACTGACACGCCGTCGAAGCTGAGCATCCCTTGAGCGCCGTCCGAGACGACGACGCGTTCCGCGCCCGCCGCGCGAAGGGCGACGGCGCCACGCGTAAGGTCCGACTCTCCACTCGCCCGGGCGAGCTCGGCTCGATTTGGCTTGATGACGTCAGGGTGTGCGGAGAGGCAAGCGGAAAGCGCGGCATCGTCTGCGTCGACCACGCAAGGGCGGTCAACCGAATGGGCCAGCTCGACGAGTTGCCGATAGGCGTCGACCGGCGCCCAGCGAGGAAGTGATCCGGCAAGCACCACGACGTCCGCATGTCCGAACACGTCGCGCGATTCCTGCAGCAGCATGGGCCAAACCGAGGAGCCGGCGTCCGGACCCGGCTCGTTCAACACCGTCGCGCCGCCGTTCGCGTCGTTGACGGTCACGGTTCGGCGGCTTTCGTTCGGGATCCGCAGCAGCCGACTTGGCACTCCGGCGAGGCTCAGATCGTCCGCGATGGCTTGTCCGACGCCGCCGCCGACGACGCATAGCGCGGAGGTGGCATGTCCGAGCTGGCACAGCACCCGGCTGACGTTGACGCCCTTGCCGCCGGCGTGGGCGCTCACCTTGCCGACGCGATGCGACTCTCCAACGACGAGTTCGTCGACGAGGTACGTGACATCCCACGCGGGGTTCAGCGTGACGGTGAGGATCACGATGCTTACTTGATGCCCGTCGACGCGATCGAGCTGACGAAGTACCGCTGGCCTGCGACAAACAGCAGCAGCACCGGCACCTGGCTCATCAGGGTGCCGGCCATCAACACGGGCCAGTTGGTGAAGTGCGCGCTTTGGAAGGTCGCCAAGCCGACCTGCACCGTCATCGTGTGTGGTGACGACGTGACAATCAGCGGCCACAAGAAGTCGTTCCACACGTTGAGAAACGTGAGGACGGTGAGGGTCGTCAGCGGGGGGCCCATCAACGGCAGCAGCACGCGCGTGAGAATGCGCAGCCTTCCGGCGCCGTCGATGATGGCGGCCTCCTCGAGTTCCGGAGGCAGCGACAAGAAGAACTGTCTGAGCAGGTAAACACCGAACGGCGTCACCAGATTTGGCGCGATAAGCGCGGGGAGGCTGTTGACGAGATGCAGGTCTTTGATGATGAGCAGCGTCGGGATCATCACCACCTGGAACGGCACCATCAAGGTGGCGAGCAACACGATGAAGACGACGCGCGCGCCGGTGAAACGGACGCGAGCAAACGCGTAGCCGGCCAGACTGCACAGCACCAGGTTTCCGACGACGCAGGAGACCGACACGATCGTGCTGTTCAGCAACCAGGTGCCAAATGGCGACTGTCGCCACGCCGTCAGGAAATTGACCCATTGAACGGAGTGGGGGAGACCCGGAGGGAATCGCCTTGTCTCCGCGAGGGTCGAGATGCTGGTCGTCGCCATCCACAGCAACGGCACAATGAGCACCAGACCCAGCGGCGCCAGCACGAGGTGCCAAGCGCTCGGACGACGCCGGCGCGAGCGCCGGAACGCAGGCACGTCATCCACACCAGGCTGAACGTGTTGCGGCGTTGTTTCGATGTGGGTGGTCATCGGCGCTCCGTCATGAAGCCCGGTCGCGGTCGAGTCGGCGGGTCAGCCATAGCTCGCCCAGCGTGAGCGCGAGGATCGCGACGAAGAGTACGTACGCGATCGCCGCCGCGTAGCCGGCGTGGAAGAACTGGAACGCCTGCTGGTACAGGTAGTACACGACGACCGTCGACGCGTGCAGCGGGCCGCCCTTGGTCGTCACGTAGACCTCGTCGAAAAGCTGCAGCGCGTTGATGGTCAGCCAGACGACGAGGAACGCGCTCACCGGCCGGAGCTGCGGCACCTGCACTGACCAGAATGCCCGCCGCCTGGTGCATCCGTCGATCGCGGCCGCCTCCAACAGCTCTTTTGGCACCGACTGCAAACCGGCGAGGAAGATCAACGTGCCGAAACCGAGCCAACCCCACACCGTCATCCCGACGATGCAGAAAAGCGCCTCTCTGGTGGACGTGAAGAACCCTTGCGCTGGGAGTCCCGCCTTTTCCAGCAACGAGTTCACGACGCCGTAGTTTGGGTCGAGCAGCCAGCCGAAGATGACGCCGGTGGCCACCGTGGAGGTGACGACCGGCACGAACACCGCGAGCCGGTACACCGTAATGCCGCGGATCTTTCGATTGAGGGCGGCCGCCACCAGCAGCGAGCCGATCAGCGTGATCGGCACGAAGAGCACCGTGTAAAGCAGTGTCTGGCGAACCGACTGCCAGAACACCGGGTCATGCGTGAGCGCGCGGTAGTTGCTCAGACCTGCCCAAGTCGGACTGGTCTGGAAGTTCGAGTGCTGAAAGGACAACACGAACGACCACACCAGGGGGACCAGCCCGAACAGTCCGATGAAGAACACGGCCGGGCTGGCCATCGCCCAACCGGCCAGCTGATCCGCGCGCCGTGCGCGACGCCCGCCGCTCGGCAACACCCTGCGCGGCGGACGTCGATGCGCGACAGCGACCGTCATCCGGAACCCGCGAGGATGCCCTCGACCTGGCTCTTGGCGGAGTCCAGCGCAGACTTCGGATCGGCCTTGCCAAGCAGCACGGCCTGAACGGCCTGCCCGATCGCCGACGAGATTTGCGGGTAACTCGCGATGTTCGGCCGCGCGTTCTTGACGTTGTTCAGGTTGTCGACGAACACCTTGTCGCCTGGATACTTGTCGAGGAACTTCTGATAGTCGGGCAGCGTGGTGACCGACTGCCGAAGCGGCAAATCGCCGGTCGCGATCGAGAACTGCAGGTCGACTTCAGGAGACGTGAACCACTTGATGAACTGCCACGCGGTGTTGGTGGCGGCCGTCGAGTGATTGAAGAGCATGTAGACGTCGGGCCCGGAGATCGTCTGGTGGGTGCCGCCGGTCGGCGCGGGCAGGTACGTGACACCGTAGTCGACGTCGCTGTTGATCGACGACAGGTCCCAGGGGCCGGTCCACAACATGGCGATCTTGCCGCTGTTGAAGAGGTTCAAATAGTCACCGTTGCCGGTGTCGAGATACACCGATTTGTCGGTGACCGCCATGTCATGCAGCAACTGCAGCGCTTGCAAGCCCGCGGGCGAGTCGAACGCCGGTGACTTGTTGTCGGAGGAGAGGATCTGACCGCCTCCTTGCCACAGCATCGCCACGTAGCGCCACACGGTGTCTTCCGAGCCGTCGTTCACATACGCCCAGCCGTACTGCTTGGCGGCCGAGTCGGTGAGCCTGCGCGCGGCGTCGCGGAAGTCCTGCCAGGTCCAGTCATTTGTCGGCGTCGCGACACCAGCTTGCTCGAACAACTTCTTGTTGTAGACGAGCGCGAGATTGTCCTGCAACGCCGGGATGCCGACGACCTTCCCGTTCACCGTCGAGGCCAGTCGCTCACCCTCGAAGAAGTCGTTCCAGTTGAAGTCGGGCGTGTTCTTGACCAGCGAGGTGAGGTCGACCAGCTTGGACTGACTTGCCAGGTTGTTCGTGGATGATCCGTACTCGTACGCGACGTCAGGGTAGTTGCCGGCGACGAAGGCCGCAGTCGTCTTCTGAAGCGCGCTGTCGTTTCCGCCATCGAAGACGGCGTTCACCTTTCCAGACGGGTGGTCGGAGTTCCACTGGTCGACCAGCGTCTGCAGCGCCTTGGCCTCGACATCGGTGTAGCCGTGCCACAGCGTGATGGAGCTGGTCAACGGATGGTCGAGGGCGTCGGTCGGGGAGATGCCCTTCGATTTGCCGCCACCCCCTCCACAAGCGCTCAGCGCGAGCAACGTCGCCGCGGCCGCGGCGATGGGAGCCAGGCGAGTTCTTCGCATGTCGTTCGTGTCTCCTTGCGGCTTAGGCGGATGCTGGCAGGACAACGGAGCGCGCCAAGTGCCGGGGGCGGTCAGGGTCGAGCCCTTTACCTGCCGCGATCGCGATCGCCACCCGTTGTGCGAGCACTAACTCGACGAGCGGATCCGCGTCGTGCGCGATGACCCGCGCGCCCGTCTCGGTGATCTCGTCGACAAGCCCGCCGGGCGGCGCCCCGAAGAACCACACGACCGTGTGCGGATCGGCGAGCGCGATCGGGCCGTGGCGGTACTCCAGCGCTGGATATGACTCGGTGCCGGCCAGCGCGGCCTCTCGAAACTTCAACGCGGCCTCGTGCGCCAAGCCGACACCGGCTCCAGTGCCGAGGAAGACGAAATGGGTGGCGTCGCCGGTGTCCGGAAGCGGCCGGGCCAAAGCCGTCTCGGCGGCGAGTGCGAGCTCTTCGACATCGTCACCGAGCAGCCCGCGGAACAGCGCCACGACGCTGGTGGCAAACCTGGTTTGGACGACGGACTGCTCGTCGGCGAAGTCAAGTGGGATCACGAGGTCAGCGGCCCTGCTCACCGGGCTCGGGTCGACTCCGACGATCGCCACCCGGTTCATGTCGTCCAAGCGGCTTAAGACATCAGTCACTTCGGTCGTCGTGCCAGATCGCGACAAGACGACGACCTGGTCGTAGCTGTTTCGAATCGGCATCTCGGAGGCGCAGAACGCGTCAGCCTCACCACGTCCCTTTGACTCCCACAAAGTCGCCAGCGTCTGCGCGATGTAGAACGACGTGCCGCACCCGACAAAAGCCATCCGGTTGCCGGTCAACTTGGTCGCGGCTTCCGCCGCGAGGGCCGCCGCCTTACGCCACATCTGCGGCTGTGAAGCGATTTCCGAGCGCACATGCTGGCCTGCATTGCTCGTTGCAGGCGCCGACGGGGAGGTCGGCTCCGTCGCCGTCCGCGCAGCTTGCCAAACGTCGACGAAGTGCAGGTATGCCGACGCGATCCGCTCGACCGCGTCGTCGTCCGATAGCTCGCCCGCTGCCCACTGCCCAAGTGCGGGCCAAAAAGTCGACCGGCCGATCGCGAAGCCGGTGAAGCCGTCGACCGGCGCCGCCGCGCGCAGCCAGTCGTCGACCTTGCCCGCGTCGGCGCCCCGTCCGAGAACGAGGCAGCCGGCGGCACGGCCTTCGGCGCGCGCGGCCGATGACACCAGGGCGCATTCCGCGGTGGTGTCAAATCCCTCGAGCTTCCACCAGGTCGGCTCGATGCCCGCCTCATGCAGTTGGCCGATCGCACGAGCGGTCAGTGCCGCGCGTGCTTCACGGTCGAAGCGCTGTTGGTCGCCGTACTCGCTGAGTTGCGCCTCCGTGGGCGGAACCAACAGTTCGAACAAGAACGGCAAGGCTGCGGACGACGCGAAGCTCGCCACCTTGGCGATTTCGGCGGCCTGCTCGTCGCGCGCTGGTTTGGGATCGTCGGGATTCCAGCGCACCAAGACCTTGACGACGTCGGCGGCCTCCGTCGCGCGACGCCGCCAGTCGGGCGTCTCAAGCGCGAACCACCGGCGGCCGCTCTCCTCGACGGGGGCGGCGGTGAGCAGGCCCGCCGACCGGGCCATCGCCAGCGCCTCCGCGCCGTAGGTGGTGTCGGCGAGCAGACCCGCGCCAGCCACCCCGCCCTCTCGACCGGCGGCCGTCACGATCGCGCGGCCGACCAGGTTCTTTGCCGCGCGCAGGAGGGACGTGTCCGCGCCGCGGTCACCGAACAGGCGCACGAACGACGTCCGGTGATCACAAGCGAGCAGGAGCAGGTTCCGCGAGGTTGGCACGGTCTTCCAATCCGATCAAATACAAGCATCTGACGTGCGCACTCTTGCACGTTTGTGGGCCGACGGCAACCCCCGCGTCCGGCCAGTCCGGGGTGCGCGCTGGTGAATCCGCCGAAGGCACCGTGCGAACTGACCTGTGCGTTGCGCGCATCAGCCAGCTCGGGTGTTCATATGCTGTGCGCATGCGTCAGGAAGACCGGTTCGGGCTGATCCTCGATCGGCTTGCCCAGCGAGGCACCGTGGGCGTGCCCGAGCTTGCCGCCGAGCTGCGGGTGTCGCAGGCCTCCATTCGCCGCGACCTGCACGAGTTGGAAAACCAGCAGCTGCTGACCCGCACCCACGGCGGGGCCGTCGCGTCGGGAGTCCTCTACGAGTTGCCCATGCGCTACCGCGGCGGCCGTCAGCAGGAGGCCAAGCGGCTCATCGCGCAACGCGCGGCGGCGCTGATCAGCGACGGCGTCCAGTCGGTCGGGCTCAGCGGCGGCACCACCACAACCGAGGTCGCTCGCGCGCTCGCCACCAGGTCTGGGCTGAAGATCGTGACGAACGCGCTCAACATCGCGTCCGAACTCGCGGTGCGGGCGAACATCACGCTCGTCGTGTCAGGCGGCAACGCGCGCAGCGAGTCCTATGAACTCGTCGGTCCCATTGCCGAACGGACGCTCAGCGGTCTGAACCTCGATGTCGTGTTCCTCGGCGTCGACGGCATCAGCGTGTCCGGCGGTCTGACCACGCATCACGAGATCGAGGCGCAGACCAACAAGGTGATGCTCACGCGGGCTCAGCGCGTCATCGTCGTCGCGGACGGCTCAAAGGTCGGACGACGCGCGTTCGCGCGCATCGCCGAGGTGGCCGAGATCACCGACTTCGTCACCGACTCCTCGGCCGACGCCGACGAACTTGAGCGGATCGAAAAGTCGGGCGTCGCCGTTCACCAGGCCTGACCGGTCTCGCCGGCTCAGCTGGCGAGCGTCGTCCGCAGCGACGGCGCTAGCCGGTCGCCGTGCGCGCGCACCATGTCGTCGCACAATCGCCAGATCTCGTCGACGGTGAGCGTCGCGGCCGTCGAGGGGTCGACCATCGCAGCGTGCCGAATGTGCTCCGGACTCTCCTCGACCGCCGCGCGCACCACGAGGTCGACGACGTTGAGGAAGTTGCGATTCAACGCGGCGCACTGCGGCGGTAGCTCCCCGACATGGATTGGCCGCGCGCCTGCCGAGTCGACGACACAGGGCACCTCGACGGCCGCGTTGTGCGGCAGGTTGGTGATCAGCCCGGTGTTCGGCGTCGTCACTTGGATGACGCGTGGCGTTCCGGTCACCATGCTGTGGATGACCTGCGGGGCGTACTCGGCCGCCTCCTGCTGCGGCTCCTCAAAATGACCGCGTGCGGCCTCCGCTCGCAGTCGCTCGTACTCGGCGACGTTCGCCGCGCTGATTCCCACGTAGTCACGCAACGGGATGCGCAACCGCTCCACTTCGGCCGGATTTCGCAGATACCACGGCACGTACTCCGACGAGTGCTCGCTCGTCTCGGTCGGGTAAAAGCCGAGCCGGCGGTACATGTCGACCCGCACTCGTCGGCGTAGCTCGGGCTGCGACTCGATCAGGGCGTCGAGCAGCGGATACAGGTTCGCGCCGTGGCGCTCCCACCGCAGCACCCACGCTTGATGGTTGACGCCGGCGCTGGTGAACGTCACCTCGTCGAGCGGGACGCCGACGAGCTCGCACAAGTCGTGCACGGTCCAGTACAGGGAATGGCACAGCCCCAAGGCCTTGAGCGCTGGAGCGGCCGACGAAAGGTAGCCGATGTTCATCGCCATCGGGTTGGTGTAGTTGAGCAGCCAGGCGTCGGGGCAAACCGCCGCCATGTCGACCGCCAGCTCGCGCAGGAACGGGAAGGTGCGCAGCGCGCGGAAGATGCCGCCGACGCCGAGCGTGTCGCCGATGGTTTGGCGCAGGCCGTACCGCTCTGGGACGTCGAAGTCGGAGACGGTTGCCGGGTGCCCTCCGATCGCGACCATGTTGACCACGAAGTCCGCGCCATCCAGCGCGGTCTTGCGGTCCAGGCTGGAGCGGACGTCGAAACCGCCGCCGTGCCGTTCGATGGCGGTCCGAGCCAGCGCTTCGGCCAGCGACAAGCGGTCAGGGTCGACATCGTGCAGCACCATTCGGGTGCCACGCAGTTCGGGATAGTTGAGCAGGTCGCGAAGCAGCTGTCGGGTGAACTCGATCGAGCCAGCGCCGACGAACGTCACCGTAGTCACGCGGGCATCCTGACAGGATCGCGGCGAAACGCGCAAGACCGAGCAGAATTCACGCTCGAATATGTACGTAGCGAGCTGTCAGCCGTTAGAGTGGGTGCGTGCCAGCACGTCCCGACCTGCTGATCTTGGGCGACGCGAATCCCGACCTGGTGCTCCGGGGCGACGTCGTCCCTCGTTTCGGCCAAGCCGAGCAGTTGCTGACCGAGGCGACGCTGACCTTGGGCGGCTCCGCGGCGATCACCGCGCACGTCGCGGCCAAGCTTGGCGCGCGGGTCGGCCTGATCGCCGTCGTAGGGCGCGATCTCTTTGGCGACTTCACGCTTGACACGCTTGAAGCCGTCGGTGTCGACATCAGCCGGGTGTGTCGGGTCGACGCGTCGACCGGGCTCTCCGTCATCTTGTCAAGGCCGGACACCCGCGCAATCCTCACGCACACCGGCGCCATTGAGCGGCTCACTGCCGAGCAGATTGACCTCGACGACGTCGCGGACGCGCGGCACGTGCACGCGAGCTCCTATTACCTGCAACCAGGGCTGGCGGCGGCGTTGCCTTCGGTCTTCGGCCATGCCCGGCGGCACGGCGTGGCGACGTCCCTCGACACCAACGCCGACCCGGCCGGCGCGTGGAGTGGCATGGACTCGCTCTTGTCGCTCGTCGACACGCTGCTGCCGAATCGCGGTGAGCTGCTCGGTATCGCGTCGGCCGTCGCCGACGGCGCGTTCTCGGACGTCGAGGAAGCCGCCGCGACGCTAGCGCGACGCGGCCCGCTTGTGGTGGTCAAGGACGGCGCCGAAGGCGCGTTCGCGGTGGGCGCCGACGCTCAGCTGCGCGTCGCGGCAGAGCAGGTGGACGTCGTCGACACCACCGGCGCGGGCGACACCTTCAACGCCACGTTCATCGTCGCTCGGCTCGCGGGATGTTCAGTCGACGACAGCGTCCGTCAGGCCGTTCGCGCCGCCTCTCGTAGCACGACATACACCGGCGGCGTCGAGACCGCACGGCGGTAGCTCGTCGCCGCCGCCGCCGCGGCGGCGGTCTGACCGGCAAACCGCCCCGATTGATGGTGCCGCCGCGTTGTCAGCGCGGAGGCTCCAGAGCTTCGCGAAGCAGGTCAACCGCGTGCGCTTGGTGGGCCGGCGGCCGCGGGATCGGCGTCGGATCCTGGCACCGCAGCAGCACCGCCTCGACGAGTTGCGCTTGCCGCACGATCTCATCAGCGTCGATGGCGCCGGGGAGGATGCGCACCTCGAGGGTGTCGCGCACCGGGTTGGCCGCGAACAGCTGAGTGAGGTTCACGTCAAAGAACTTCGAAAGCCCGGACGACGCGGCGACGTCGCGCAGCTGCTCGTAGCTCGGGTGTCCGTCGACCGCTGCGACGAGCGGCTCGGGCAGCGGCGCGAGCCGCACGCACGC
>Ga0187809_10000425_pt1 | contig 23032 bp, 35 predicted proteins | sample NC_wetland_sal_i_8_FD_132415 | JGI IMG/M metagenome (GOLD analysis project Ga0187809, IMG submission 132415) | Wetland sediment microbial communities from Neuse River Estuary, North Carolina, USA - ASW_4 | ecosystem: Environmental > Aquatic > Freshwater > Wetlands > Sediment | place: USA: North...
CACCGCGACGCTGACCAACCCAGGAGTACTCGCAGCGACGCTCCCACTCGCCACCGCAGCCCTCACAGCCGATCAGACGAACCCGGCCGAGCTCGCCGCGGTGCTACCCGCCCCGACCATGGCCGCGGCCGCGGTCCAGACGAACCCCGGCACCCTCGCAGGGGCCCTCCCCGGCCTGACGTACGCCCAGTCGGGAACGACGACCGCTCAGGTCGACATCACGGTCACCGGCAGCCTCGGCCCTGCCCGGTGGGCCGCGACCCTCACCGGTCCCCGCCGGGCCGGAACCCTCACTCCACGCCGATGGGAAGGAACCCTCCGATGAAGCCTCTCGAGTACCCACGCGAAACCGTCGAGTTTCAGCCCGCCACCGTCACCGTCGACGAGGTGGAGGTCACGACGGGCGTCAAGTTCGCGATCGTCGCCGAAGGAGCTCGGCCGACCGCCTGGGTGGATCCGGTGCCGGTTGACGGCAGGATCGGCGTCATGCTCACCGGGCTCACCCCCGGCCTCTACCAGGTGTACGCGCAGGTGGCGAGCACACCGGAGACCCCCGTCGTCCTCTGCGGAAGCCTCCGCATCACCTGACAGGCACGCAGAAGCGCCCCCCGGCCATGACGGCGCGGGGGGCGCTTTCGACTGTCTAGAGGACGGCTAGGCCGGCTGCCACTCGCCGCAGCGCGACGACTCGAACGCGAAGTCGGTCGCCTTGATCGTGACCACACCAGGCCCCGACAGGTTGTCGTTCGCGAGGATCGAGTCGATCGTCCCCTCGGTGTCCTTCAGCCGAGCCCAGTAGCACTGACCGCTGGTGTTCGCCGTCTTGTACGTGCCGGGCTTGATGTCCTTGTTGACCAACCACGTACCGTCCTGGAACGTCCCCGCCGGGGGTGCCGGCTGCGCGGTGACGGTCGTGGCCACGGTCGCCGTGGTGGTGACCTGCTGGGTCACGGTCGCCCCAGCTGCGCCGGTCACGGTGACGGTCGCTCCAGCGGTCGCGGTGCCCGCGGATCCGCCTGAGCCGGCGATGCCGATGATCAGGCCGAGGACCAGGGCGCCGATGCCGATCGCGGGCTTGGACGTGAACCAGTGACCCTTCTTGGGGGCGGCCGGTGGGGGAGTCGGGGCCATCGGCGGCGGGCCGTACGGGGCGGCTCCGTTCGGCATGGGCTGGGTCGGGCCGGGGTACGGAACGCCGGCGGGGCGGGGCGGAGTGGGTGGCTGGATGGGTTGAGTCATGGGGTTCCAATCGGGTGACCCGGCGTCTCCCGGCGTCGGTGGTTTCAGTGTGACAGTTCAGGATCGTGTGGCATGGGGTTGGGGTGAAGTTCCTCAGGCGGCGTACCGGAGCGCGGTCCGCATCGATGCCGAGCTCGAGTCGATGTAGACCTGGGTGACCGACAGCGACGAGTGCCCCAGCAGCAGCTGCACCGCACGGAGGTCGTGCTCGCCCTCATAGGCCTTCGTCGCGAACCGCCGGCGCAGGCTGTGAGGCGTCCACCCGTCCGGGAGGGCCTCGGAGATGATCACCCCGACACGGCACGGTGACAGGTGGCCGTTGCGGCCCGGGAACAGCCATCCGTGCGGGGCGGCGAGGATGCGGGCGGCGATGTCGGCGTGCAGCGGGATCGTGCGCTCACGCGACCCCTTCCCGTGGACCTTCAGCAGGTAGCCGTCGGCGTCGGCGCGCAAGTCGCGCGTATGTACCGCGGCGATCTCGCACCGCCGTAGGCCTTCCCGGGCGCCGAGGTCGATCATCAGCTGGGCCCGGGCGTCGCAGACCACCGCGGCGATCGCGCTCTCGGGGGCGGCTGGCAGGTTCGTCTGAGGCTTGTGGATCGACGGCAGCGTCTCGGCGGGGGAGCGGCGGATCCGCTTGGTCTCGGCGAGGAAGCGGTAGAAGTCGCGGAACGTGGCCCGGATGCTGTACTTCGTCGACGGTCCCCACTCGCCGGCGTTGATGTAGGCCTGGAGGTCGGCTGTTGTCGCGGACCGGATCTTGCCGGGGTGCTGTTCGGCGAAGCGACGCAGCTGCCAGGTGCGCAGGTAGATGGTGGATCGGGGACGGCCGAGAGCTCGGAGATGGTCGGCGTACGCGGAGATGTCAGGGAGTGGCATAGCGCTCGATCCTCGTACCAGTGTCAGGGCCGGGCGTCGGGATGGGAGTTCTCTCATCCCTAGTGCCGGCGCTGTTCCCCCCAAGAGATCAGCGCCGGCCGGGTGGGTCGATCGGGTCATGCGACGGCTGCCAGCGGGCTCCGGAGAGGACGCAACCAAACACCTGTTCGAGCGTGTCGGCTTGCCACGTTGGCGTTCAGGCCGTCGTTCGGACCGTTGCCGTCTTCCGGCATGGTGCCGGTCTCCAGCCACGCGAACGGGACGGCTGTCCTCATCGCCCAGAGTCGGAGCGTCTGCTTGTTGGGGATGATCCGACCGTTGATCCAGGTAGACACCGTGTTGCGGGCGACACCGAGGTAGTCGGCCATCTCCTGGACGCCCACGTCCGAGACCCGCAGGGCTCGGCGCATGCGGTCGGCGAGATCGAACTCCAGCCGAGCAGCATCCATCGCCTGATCTGTACTCATGCAAAGAGTCTTGCACATGGGGACACGCCGTGCAACAGACGTTGCGGCTGATGCTTGTATGTGCATCGTGCTTTGTGCAATGCTCGCCCCATGACAGACCCCGAGCCGCTCGACCTGGTCGGCACTTCGGACGCCGCGAAGATCCTCGACGTCCACCCCGCCACCGTCACTCGCCTGATCGGTACAGAGCCCGATCAACTCAAGCCCGCTGGACGCCTTGGTGGCGACAGTGGAGCCTTCCTCTTCCATCGCGCCGACGTCGAAGCGCTCGCCGAGAAGCGTGCTGCTGAAGCGTCGTCGGCTTCCTCGCGCTCGCGGAACGTCTTCTGATGACCGCGGTCGCTGTCACTGCTGAAGAGCGGGCGGAGATCGTCTCGCAGCTCGCCAAAGGCTTCCCCGTCCAGGACGTCGCCTCCCGCGCCCACGTGGCGGTCGTCGTTGTCGAGGCCCTCAAAGCCGAGTACGGGCCTGGACTCGGCGAGCTGGCCACCGCGGCCGCTCGGCTCCGCACGGGCCTCAAGCCCGCCGAGGACACCGCAGACTCCCTGCTCGAGCGTGCGGCCGCCGTGCCGCGGATCGCGAAGCAAGTCGACAAAGTCAGGGCCTTGCTCGACGAGATGAAGGCCGGCATCGTCGCCGCCGAGAAGGCCGCGCACCTGGAGCGGATCGTCGCCCAGCGTGCCGCCGAGCTCGAGAAGGCGAAGAAGGCCCTGGCGGAAGCCCGTGGGGTCAAGCCGACTCTGGCCGGCGATGCGGCCAAGGTCCGCGCCTGGGCTCTGGCGAACGGTCTCGTCGTACCCGCGCGTGGGGTTATCCCGACGTCGGTACGTGACGCGTACAAGGCGGCGCAGAAGTGAGCGTGACCTACCTCGAGGTCCTTGCGCGTCAGGCCTACACCGAGGCCGAGGCGCAGGCCCGGCGCGTACGTCTCACGACGGGCCTCGACCTACTCGCCCATGGCGCCCCGCTGGCTGAGTACGTGACCCGTCGTCTCGACGCGGGCCATCTCGCCCGGTCGATCGCCGTCGACGCCGGCTATCGCGACGCGACCCGTGTCGCTCGCGTGCTTGCCAAGTCGGGAAACGCGCCCCTCGGGCGTCGCCTGCTCGACCAGGAGCGCTCTGATTCGGCGGCCACCCGGTGAGCGTCGACACGATCAACCCCACCGAGCTCCGTGCTGCTCTCGCGCCGATCGAGCGCGAGCTCGCGCGTGCCCGTCAGGACGTGCTGAGAGCGATCCAGGCCGCGTCGTCGGCCGAGCGCGGACCCGCTCGTGAGTCTCGGTTCGCCGAGCTGCGAAGGGCCCGGGCCCGACGCGATGCCTACCGGCGCGTGATCTGCGCCGTCGAGCAGCTGTGTGTGCAGATCGAGGGGCCGTCATGGCTGTGATGCTCATCGGCGGGAAGCCGGAGGACCTCGACCTCGTCACCGAGCTGCTGCAGGTGACGGTCGAGCTCGCGAACTCAGCAAAGACGTGCCAGGCCCTGTACGGACCCCCGTCGCTTGCAGATGACAGCACCCGGCTGGCTGCGAATCAGGAACTGGGTCCGATCGTCGAGCGGCTTGCCGCGTTGGCGTACCAGGTCGGTTCGTCGGTCGCGATCGGCGGGGGTCTGTGATGCCCGATTCGATCTGGTTGCTGCTGGTGTGCGTGACGACGTTGTCGCTCGCGCTGCTGGCCGCGTATCTGCACTCGCGGCGTCTCGGCTGGAACCCGGCCGATGAAGACGATCGGGGCGAGTGATGTCCGACGACTGGCTGACACCCTCCGAGCGCGCCGCGCTCGACGAGGCGATCAGGATCACGAACGCGAAGGCCCCAGGCCCGCACGTGACCCCGGACACGTGCGAACGGTGTGGCGGACAGGGTTGCCCAGGTGGCTGCCCGTGCGACTGCCCCGACTGCAACCCCAAGACGAGGAGATAGACCCCCAATGGAAACCCCCACCCTCAATGTCCTCCAGGTCACAGAGGCGGCCTACCTCGGCGACCACGCCGCAGACATCACGAAGGCCATCGAGGTCAACCCCAACACGCCCGTCGTCGAGCTCGTGAGCGCCACTCTCTTCACGAAGAACTACAAGGGCGAGGTCGACCGCCCGCAGTACGACCGCTATCTCGTGATCCGGATCGCTGAACCGATCGCCACTCACGCCGCTGACCCGGAGATCGAAGTCGGAGGGCCGTTCTGATGCTGAGCAACCTTCAGGCCGCGCGGCTCGTGCTCGCGTCGGCGATCCGTGACGAGATCACCGAGCGGGTCGAGGAGATCCGCGGCGAGGTCCGTCCCGAGCTCCGCCCGGGCGAGCGCTCGGCCGCATACATCGGTGACGTCGAAGTGGGTGCCGTGGCCATGACCCGCCCGAAGGCGTCGACGCAGGTCATCGACTGGGGCGAGCTGATGGCGTGGGCCATGGAGCACGTACCGGACGCGATCGTGACGACGACAGCGCTGAACCAGGCCTGGGTGTCGGCGCTGATCCGTGACGGCGGCGAGTGGACCGATCCTGAGACCGGCGAGGTCGTTGCTGTACCAGGCGTGGGCGTGCGCGAAGGCACGCCGACGCTGACCGTGACAAAGACCAACGCGGCGCGCTTGTGGGCCGCGTTCTCCATCCCGCCAACCCCGACCCACCTCGAGATCGAGGGCGGTGATCCGGAGTGACGATCTACGAGGCCCTATCGCAGGTCATGGAGGCTGTTCAGACCGTCCGGAAGAACGAGCGCAACGACCAGCAGGGCTTCAACTTCCGGGGCATCGACGCGGTCGTGAACGCCGTCGGGCCAGCCCTCCGCAACGCCGGCGTGGTCGTCTCCCCTGACGTCCGAGAGTACAAGTACGGGTCGGTCGAGATCGGCAGAAACCGGACCCCGATGGCGCACGTACAGCTGATCGCATCGTTCACCTTCTACGCCCAGGACGGCACCTCGCTGACCGCGACCGCGCCGGGCGAAGCGATGGACTCGGGCGACAAGGCGACCCCGAAAGCGATGAGCGTCGCGTACCGGACCGCGCTGCTGCAGGCCCTGTGCATCCCGACGGACGATCCGGATCCCGACTCCCAGGTCTATGAGCGCAGTGCTCCTCCTGAGCAGGTGTCGAGCGAGGTTCGTGACGCGATTCGAACGCTCGGCGGCAAGCACCAGGTCGCGGACTTGCGCGGGTTCGTGATCGACACGATCGGCCGGCCTGTCACCGCCCTCTCCGACCTGACCATCGACGAGGGATCGGCGGTTATGGCGCGCCTGATCGGCATGGACTCCTTCACGCCGGCCGCGACCGGCGAACCTGAGGGGCTCGCGCCGGCGCCGGCTGATGTGGCGGCTCAGCAGGCCGAGATCCGGGACCTCGCGGCGGAACGGGAACGTCTGCGAGAGGACCGGCCAGCGCCGCGAGCGTCGTCGAGGCCGCCGGCGAAGCTGTCGAGCGAGCAGCGCGGGAGGGTGATGGCCGAGTTCACGCGGTTGCAGATCCTGAACCGCGAGGAGCGGCTCGAGTACACCAGCGTCGTCGTCGGTCGTCAGATCGCGTCGACGTCGGATCTGACAGGCGCGGAGGCGCACAAGCTGATCGACCACCTCATCTCGATCGACAACCCCATCGCGGCCGCGGCTGCCATCGCGCCTGACGGCGCGATCGACGTCAGCACCGATCCGGACTGACCCCTCAAGCTGCCGGGCCCGTCGACGCGGGGAAGCACCGAACGCCAGAGCGGTGGCGTCCCGGGCCCGGCCCTCTCAGAAGGAAACCGTCATGGCTCACCCACTCAAGCCGGTCGTCACCTGGTCGACCAGGTTCGGCACCACCGTCACCCTCGACGACGGCCTGATCAAGGTCACCGTCCCCACCCAACAGCGCTCGCTGTACGACACCGAGTCCGACGAGCTGTACCGCGCTCTCCTGGCCGCCCGGCGTGCTCGCCGTGCCGGCCGCCTCGACCTCCCGAAGTAACCCAACGAAAGGAACCAACCCACCATGCCTCAGTTCCTCCTCCCGAAGCCCGGGGGCATCACGATCCCGCCGACGAGCGAGATCACGTTCCGAACCGCGTTCGCGATCAAGGCCGCGACCGGTGTCGACATCTACAGCAGGGACACCGCGGGCAGCATGTCCGCGGTCGCCTGGTGGGTCGCCCGGACGATGCCCGAGTACCAGGGCATCACGTACGACTACGTCGTCGACAACTGGGACCTGTCGCACCTGAACGTGGTGTCCCGCTACGACGACGCGGACAGCGTCCTCGAGTCGGCGTCGGTGCTACCGGTCGAGCCTGACCCGGTGATCCCTGAGGACGGCGCCGGGTTTCCCGTGGTCGATCCGTAGGCAGGTCGCTCTTGTGCTCTCGACCGGGCTGACGCTCGACGAGGTCATGGAGATGCACCCGGTCGCGGTCGCGGCCATCACTGAACGCACGTACATCCTCAACAACACCAAGGAGTAAGACCATGGCTGGATCCATCGCCCTGAGTGGGCAGCTGCCGAACGATGACGAGCACAACGGCCTCCTAGCCCTCGCCGGTCACCTGGCGTCCGCTGGGGGCGACGCGCACATGATGGCGCTCGTCGTGTTCGACGTCCCGAAGATCACCGTCATCACCGACACCGGTGACCAGCGGCCGATCGTGCGTCTTCGTCACATCGAGCCGATCGGTGAGCTGACGGAGGTCGCGCAGGTGTGGCGTGACCGGCTCACGGAGCTGAAGACGGGCCGGATGGGTGACCCGTTGCCGGCGGATGACGATGAGGACGAGGTCTACGTGACCGGCCCGGACGACGATCCGGCCCGGGCCGCGAAGATCAAGCGGACTCACCTGTCGGCGGTGGAGTCGTGAGCGGCTCGACGTACGACAAGGCGGTGAGCCTGCTCGCGACGGGTCGTGACCGGCACGCGCTGGTGATGGTCGGCTGCGACATCGCGGCCGCGCTCGAGCGGCTGACGGACGCGGTCACGAAGCGGCCCGTCATCGTGATCTCGACACCGGCCGAGGGCGACGATCTCGTCGAGGTCGGGCGCCAGCTGGCGGCTGCGATGCGGGGCGAGACGCTCCCGGCAGCACCGACGGCTGCCGCGACGGTGCCGGGCCCGAAGGCGGCGCGCCGGTCGTGACCACCGTGGTCCTCCGCATCAAGGGCACCCCCGTCGCGCAGGGTTCGATGACCTGCGTCGGCGGGGGGCCTGGCCGGCCTCACAACGTGCAGCCGTCGAACAAGCAGGACCTGGCGCCGTGGCGGAACAAGATCGCCGCGGCCGCGAAGCAGGCCGTCGCGAAGGGCGCGTCGTGGGTGTCGCATGACCCGGTCCGGGTCGACCTGACGATCACGCTCGAGCGGCCGAAGTCGGTCGGTCGGGATTGGCCGTCGGTGTATCCCGACATCGACAAGCTCGCGCGTGCGGTGTTGGACGGGTTGACGGCCGGTGAGGTGTGGCAGGACGACGGTCAGTGCGTGCTGCTGAACGTGGTGAAGGCGTATCCGGATGGGGGCGTGCATACGCCGTTCCCGGAGGACGTCCTCGAGGTACCTGGCGTCGTGATCCGACTGTCCGACGCCCCCGCTAACCGACTGATCTGAGGAGATCTCAATGAGACCCCACACCTGGGTCCTCGTGGCCTACATCGCCGCTGTTCTCGTCGTCGGAGTGTTCGTCTGGGTCGGTGCCCGATGACCCGCCGCGTCCTGCTCGCGATCACCTTCACTGTCGCCGTCGCCCTGGTCGTCGCCGGCGTGCACCACCTTGCCTACCTCACACTCAGGAGCCTTCCATGACCAGCATCGTCGCTATCCCGGTCGACCGGATCGACCCGCACCCGCTCAACCCTCGCCATGACCTTGGTGACCTGACCGAGCTCGTCCGTTCGATCAAGGCCCAGGGCATCCGTCAGAACCTCCTCGTGGTCCGCAACGGCGAACGCGTCGTCGACGACGAGGTCAGCGGCGGGATCCGTCACCAGGGCCGCTACACGGCCGTGATCGGTCACCGTCGGCTCGCGGCCGCGAAGCTCGCAGGCCTGACGACCGTGCCGTGCGTCGTCGACGACCTCGGCGAGTCCGAGCAGCTCGAGCTGATGCTCGTCGAGAACGTGCAGCGGACCGACCTGTCCCCGATCGAGGAGGCCGAGGGCTATCAAGGCCTGCTCGACTTCGGCTACTCGGATGCGGCGGTCGCGAAGCGGGTCGGTCGTACGGCGAAGACGATCAGATCTCGGGTGCAGCTGCTCGGGCTTCCGGAGGCGGCGCGCGCGAAGGTCCATGCGGGGCAGGCGTCGCTGCTCGACGCGGCGAAGCTCGAAGCGTTCGCCGACGACCCGGCAGCCCTGGAGAAGCTCATCGCGAAGCTCGGGACGTCCGACTTCGGGTACGCCGTGCAGTCCGAGAAGGACGCCAGGAAGCACCGTGAGGCGCTCCAGGCGGTGATCGACGCGCTCATCGCTCGTGGGGCCGTGGAGGGCGATCGCCAGGCCAGGTACATCGGCTGGGTGGACAGTGTCGCTCGGGTCGAAGAGCTGACGATCCCGGAGGGCGCGACGTTCGTCATCTCCTACAACTACGCCCAGGTGTACGGCCCTCAGGTCGCTGACGACGAGGCCGCGGCTACGCGAGCGGAGCAGGAGGCTGAGTGGGAAGCGAAGCGAGAGCGTCATCTCGCGCACCAGGCTGCTCAAGCGGCGGCGTGGACGCTGCGTGACCAGTTTGTCCGGGAGTTCGCACGCCGCGCGAAGGTGACCGCGAAGGAACGCGATGCGATCGTGGCTGCAGCCGCGCCCTACCTCATGGCCCGCGCGAACGAGGTCAGCTCGTACGACGTCGCCGTCTGGTGCCAGATGAAGGACTCCGACCGGTACGACTGGGCGAAGACGAAGAAGGTCGTCACCCGCTGGGCTGCTGACCTCGACCCGGCCGCGGTGCTGCTCGTGCTGCTGCACATCACGGTCGGCCGCGACGTGCTCCCCGAGGATCAGCCGCTGTTCGACGCGCTCGAGTTCATCGGCTACGTCGTGTCCGACGTCGAGCGGGGCTGGCTCACGGAGGGCGACGCGGGCGACTGACAGGCCCCCGGCCTCCTGGGCCTTCCCGCGCGTCGAGCCCCATTCTCCGCGCGGTTGAGGGGCGACCACCCAGGAGGCCGGGTCCGACTACCTCGACAACGCTCAGCCTCGAAGGAAGACCAATGCCCATCACACCTGAGGTCGCGATCGCGATCGCCGCGATCCTCGACGCACACCCGAAACGGCTGCCGCACTGGCATCAGTGGGCGGTCGAGCTCAGGAGCTGGGCTGAGACAGCCGACTGTGGCCTGTACGAGCTCCCCGCCCCGCTGGAGGCCATGCAGGCCACGATCGACGCCGCTAGGGCGCGCGCGCGGGCGGACCGATGACCGGCACATGCTCCCGGTGCGGCCGCGATCGAACCCTCGCCCGCCGCGACCTCTGCCGCTCCTGCTACCTGACCCTGTGGCGCAACCACACCCTGCCACCCGCGCCGCCGATCCCCGAACAGCCCGTCGACTGCCCACACGCCGGCAAGCACCAGCACGGCACCTCAACCATGTACGACATCGACCGCTGCCGCTGCGCACCCTGCCGGGCCGCGAACAGCCGCCGCAAGAAGAACGGCATCGCCTCCGCACAAGCCGGTCGCAAGGCGATGGTCGACGCGTCACGGGTACGGGCGCACGTGAAGCGACTCCGCGTCGCCGGCATGAGCCGTCCGCAGATCGCAGCCCTGGCCGGCGTGTCAGCGACGACGGTGACGAGCATCGTCAACGGCCACCGACAGGTCATCACCAGGCCCGTCGCGGCACGCCTTCTCACGATCGAGGCCAGCGACCCAGTCACGCGCGTTCTCGTCGACCCGACCGGCACGCAGCGGCGCCTCCAAGGCCTCGTACGGGCCGGCTACTCCCTGTCGAGCCTCGGCGCCCAGCTCGGCTGGACCACGTCGAACGTCTCCAGGGTCGCCACCACACAGACCCACGTGTTCGCGTCCACACGGGCCGCCGTAGCCCACCTGTGCGACGTCCTGGCCACCGTCCCGCCACCCGCGCAAACCGTCGCGCAGCGCGGCGCTGTGACCCGTGCCCAGCGGTACGCACAAGCCCGCCACTGGGCCCCGTTGACAGCCTGGGACGACGACACGATCGACGACCCCGACGCCAAGCCGGCGATCGACTCGCAGCGGCGCCTGTCGATCCGCGAGCAGGTCCTCGAGCTCCTCGAGATCGGCGTGAGCGTGACCGAGATCCCGGCCCGCGTCGGCAAGCCGAACCTGTCGAGAGTCATGAGCGGCGTCCGCGACCCCGAGCTGCGTGCCGTGCTACTGCGCCGCGGGATCGCAGCCGGCCTGATCGACCCGTCAACGGTCGCCGCCGCTCGACGTAGGAGCGCGGCCGCGTGACCCTCTCCCGCGCCGACACGGCCCGCAGATCCGCGCACGTCGTCCAGGAAGGCCGCTACATGCGCAACTCCTGGTCCGGGGCGATCATCGCCACCTGTGCCCTGTGGGACGTGCTCCACGGCCAGCCGGGCCGCTGCGACGAGTGCCTGTGGCTGGTACGCGAGTGGGGCCACAACCCCGACTGCCCGCGACGATCGAAGAGGCAGGCCTGAATGGGCGCTCGTCTCGCGCAATACGCCCTAGGGCCGTGGTGGGCGCACCTCGACCCAGCACCCCGCTGCCTGCTCGCCTATATGGCCTCCGTGACCTATGACACCCCCAAGAACGGAATCGGTGCCGGGAGGTTCTTCCAAAGCCGCGGAGTGCTCGTCCTCAATTACACCGGCATCGCCGAGAACGACCCCCGATACGAATCAGCCGACCGCCGCATCCGCCGCTATATCGCGACCCTGATCGAAGCCAAAGCCATCCGCGTCGTAAAGCCCGGATACCGCGGCCAGCACGCCGAATACGAGCTCCTCGTCGACGTCCTCAAGGGCCGCCAGGACGAGCTCCCGTTCGACCCGGACGCCTGGCCACTGCCCCTCGCGACCAGCCCTCAGAGCCCCGACCTCGACCCACAAAGGGGGGCCGAGAGTGTCCACGAAAGGAGGGCCGAGAGTGTCCCCCTTTGAACCCCGAAAGGGGGGCCGAGAGTGTCCAAAAGGGGGGCCGAGAGTGTCCCCCCTAGGAGTACTTAGGACCAAAGGAACCATGAGGACCAACCAAGAGGAACCAGACTGGCTACCCAACTCAGCCAACCACCGCGCACACACGCACGAGACGAGCACCCCATGAGCACCCGACCCACCCGACGCCCCGGCACCACCCCCGCCGAACAACGCCTCTACGACAACGTCATCATCCGAGACGGCGGCAAATGCCAACTCCGCTACCCCGGCATATGCCTCGGCAAAGCCACCACCGCCGACCACATCAAACCCGTCGCCAAAGGCGGACAATCCCGCGCCGACAACCTCAGAGCCGCCTGCAAGCCATGCAACGAACACAGAAACGACCACGACGACCCCGTCACCGACTCCGACAACTGGTCACGCGAATGGATCGCCAAATGACGACCCCGCTTTTGGCCCCGAAGCCCCAGGTAAGGAAGCGGTCGGCCGCTTTCTCTCTCTCTCGACCTGGGGCGCTCCACGCGTCATCACGGCCCATCGTGGCCGCTCGTGGCACGATGTCGGGTCATGGGGAGCTTGTCGGGGTCGGTGACGGCCTGGGCGGACGCGCTCCGGGGCCGTGCGGACGGCGATCCGGTCGAGGTTGCGCGGGTCGCGGTCCTCGAGGCGCTGGCGATCCGGTTCGCTCGGCAGGTGTCGTCGACGCGGGTCTCGGAGCGGGATCGGGTGGCGGCGTCGCGGGAGTTGCGGGCTCTGCTGGGGGCGGGTGGCGGCCGTGAGGCTGGACGGGTGCCCGGAGCCGATCCGGAAGGGCCTGGTGGAGGTTCTGGAGACGACCCCGTGGGGGCAATCCTGGCTGAGCTTGGGCTTGAAGGGGGCGCCGCCGGCGGTGTCGTCGGTCCCGGTCGAGGGGCGTAAGCACGACGCGGAGGCTGTGCCTCGGATCTCTCAGCTGATGGGGGCGCCGCTGATCCCGTGGCAGCGGTGGGCGATTCGGATCGAGTCGGAGGAGCTGGAGAACGGGGACCTGGCGTACGACCGGAACGTCGAGACGGCGCAGCGGCAACTGGGGAAGACGACGCTCGGCCGGGCGAAACTGATCGTGGCGGCGTCGAGTGGCCGGCGGACCATGATCATGACCGCGCAGGATCGCGGGGCGGCGCGGAAGCGGTTCATGCAGCTGGCTCAGACGGCGCAGGCGGTGTTCGGGCCGTCGCGGGTGAGGTACACGACGTCGATCTCGCACGAGATGCTGACGTGGCTCCTGACGGGGTCGACGATCACGCCGTTTGCTCCGAAGGAGGGCAAGGTCGACGGCGACACGCTGGACCGGGTGTGGGTGGACGAGCTGTGGGCGATGGACGAGATGACCGCGGCGGTGTTGCAGGCGTCGTTCGGGCCTGCGATGCAGACCAGGGCGGGGCAGGCTCAGACGCTGCTGACGTCGACGAGGGGGCCGGCGGGCGGGTCGTGGTTGTCGCTGGAGATCGCGGACGCGACGTCGGCAGCGTTGGCGGGGGAGACGACGGGTACGAGCCTGGTCGACTTCCATGTGCCGTCCGTGGTCGACGGGACGAAGCTGCTCGACCTGCCCAACGATGTGCTGGTCGAGCTGTGCTGGTGGTGGCATCCCGGCAAGGACGTCGAGGAGGGGCAGCGGCCGCTGGTGACGCGGGCGTTCCTGGAGAAGGAGCTCGTGGTCGCGTTGAAGAACCCGCTGCTGGGTCGGCGCGGGTTCCTCCGGTCGTACGGGAACTGGTCGCCGGAGTCGGACCTGCAGGGTTGGCGGGTCGTGCCGTACGGGGTGTGGATCGAGGCCCGGACGGACCAGGAGTTCCCGGACCGGCCGCGGGCCGCGGTCCTCGGTGTGGGTGCGGTCGACGCGTCGGAGGATCCGCGGGTGCCGGATGTGCGGGTCGGGCTGGTCGCGGCTGCGCGCGTGTCTGACGACCAGGTCCTCACTGAGCTCGTCGCCGCTGGTGAGAACGGGCTGCTGCACGGACGGCCCGCGGCCGCGGTCGTCGCAGACGTCGCGACACGCCACAGGATGCCCGTGCACGTCCTCGCGGACACTCCGGAGGGGCGTAACCTTGCTGACGAGCTAGGCGCCCTCGGGGTGACGGCGAAGCGGGTGACGTCGACAGACGCGGCAGCTGGGGTCGTGAGAGTCCGGCAAGGTCTGGGGTCACGTGCAGTCGTGCATCGCGGGGGACCGTCACTCGAGGAGTCGGTGAAGGAAGCCGAGCTGGTTCGGGGCGTATGGTCCGGGCCGGCAGCGGCGCCGATCCGAGGCCTGACAGCTGCTGTGTGGGGCGTCGATGTGCCGGACGACACACCACGGGGTAGGTTCCGCATCCGCGTTCCTAGCCTGTCGGAGGACCTGCAGCAGTGACTGAGACCACGATCTGGCCGCCCTCGGTGGTGCAGCCCCGCTTCTTGACTGGACGTGTGAACTCGTCGACCTCTGCTGAGTCGATCCCCGGCGTCGGCCGGGCGGTGATGCTGCATCAGCTCGCCTCGATCATGCGGCTCGAGCTGTGGCGCGGGAACACCCTGCTCCCCACTCCCCGGATGCTGACCCAGATTGACCCGTCCCGGCCGGGCATGACGTGGTTCGTGCAGCAGAACGTGCGCGACTGGCTCCTCGAAGGCAACGCCCTGGGACTGATTACCGTCCGCAGCGATGTGACTGGTTGGCCGCTCGCGGTCCGGTGGGCGCCGGCGTGGCGGTGGAACATCATCAGCGACCCGTTCGGCGGGGTCGACACGTACTACCTCGACGGCCGCAAGATCCTCAACAACGACGACGTGGTCCACGTGCGCCGCGGCGCGGATCCGCTGAACCCGGCCCGCGGGGTCGGGATCGTCGAGCAGTACGTCCGATCGCTGAACGTGTCGACAATGCAGCTCGACGCCGAGTCGGAAGCCCTCGCACACGGCGGCGTCCCATCCGTCGCGGTCATCGCCCCCCAATCCGACATCAGCGACGACGACGTGAAGGAAGCAGGCGACGCGTGGGATCAGATGTTCTCCGGGCCGGGCCGCCGGCCGGGCATCTTCCCGAAGGGCACCACGGTCACGCCGCTGTCCTGGTCGCCGACCGACGCGCAGATGATCGAGGCGCGGAAGATGAACACGATCGACATCGCGAACATGACCGGGATCGACCCGTATTGGTTCGGGTCGACCGGCTCAAGCCACCAGTACAAATCCCCGGGCCCGATGTGGCTGACGTTGCTGAAGACGCCCCTGGAGGCGATGCTGCAGCTCTTCGAGGACGCCTGGTCGGCGGCGCTCGTGCCGAACGGCCAGACGATCCGGTTCCGTCGACGTGACCTGACCTCCGACGACCTCGAGACGTCGATCCGGACCATGGCTGAGGCGAAGAAGTCCGGCCTGTACGACCACGACGAGGCCCGCGACTACCTCGGCATGGGGCCCGGCGGCCGGCCCGAGCTCGGCCTCGGCGACACGGGCAGCGGCGTGACGCTGCGGGACCAGCTCGACATGCTCGGCGTCGCCGCCCGTGCCGGGGTGGATCCGAACGAAGCCTCCGAGCTCGTCGGCCTCGACAAGCTGGCCGACAAGTTCATCGGGTACCCGGCGTCGGTCCTGCCGTACGACCGGAACCCCGTCAAGGACCCGACCGCGCAGCCGCCCGTGGTCGACCCGTCCCTCGCGCCGGCGGTCGAGGATCCGGAAGCACCCGCGGATCCCAGTACCGATCCGACCGTCGACCCGACCCCGATCCCGTGAGGAAGCCAGCCATGACCCGACAGATCCCGCTCACCCGCGCTGCCGCAGCGACCGAGGGCCGTGTCTTCGCGCTCGAACTCGCGCTCCGCGACGCACAGGTCGTCGGCACCATCCGCAAGTACCTCGAGGGCCGCGCCGTCCCGTACAACGTCTCGACTGACACCGGCTGGTACCGCGAGATCTTTGCTCCCGGCGCCTTCACGAAGTCGATCCGCGAGGCCGCGAACAGTCTGCCCCTTCTGCTGTTCCACGACTCAAGGTCGATGGACACCAACATTGGTGTTGCGGTCTCGTGGGAGGAACGCGCCGACGGTCTCTGGGGCGTGTGGAAGCTCTCCGAAGCCGAACACGCGCAGCGCGCCGCCAAGATGGCTGAGCCCGGGGAGGACGGAACCCCGCCTCAGCTTGGGTATATGTCGGTCGGCTTCCAGCCGATCCGTTCGGAGTCGTTCTACGACGAGAACGAACTCCTGACGATCACCCGCCACGAGGCGCGACTCCTCGAGGTCAGCCTCACCCCGACGCCCTCCTACAAGGACGCCGTCGTGGTGAAGGTCCGTCACCGCGAGACGCTCCTCCATCCGCAGATCTCGGGTCGTCAGCTCGACGGGTGGAAGAACTGGCTTAGCGAGGCCCGCTTGGCCTGATCGCGATCGCGCTCGATCGCGACACAGCGGCTCTCACGGCTCCGGTCGTGGGAGCCGTTGTCGTACTATGGCCTCGCAGTACCCGCCGGGCTCACGCCGGACCGGACGCCGGACCCCCTCGGGGGACACCACCTCCGGAACCACCTGAGACACCACAGGACAACGCATCCAGCGACCCTCGTGAATCTCAGGAGATGATCCCGATGAACCCGTTCGTGAAGCCCGCCCTTCCGGCCTTCTACCTCACCCGCTCGGCCCAGGCTGTCGAGTCCCCCATGCTCACCCGACTCCGCGAAGAGCGCGCGACCGCTCTGCAGTTCGTCGAGCAGACCGTCTCCGGCGCCGAGACCCAGAGCCGCGACCTGTCGACGACCGAGCTGGAGACGCTCGAGCGTTCGAAGAAGCGCGTCGCCGAGCTCGACGCGCAGATCAAGCCGCTCGCCGAGTTCGACGCGCTCCGTGCCGCGTCCGCGGCCGCGTCGAACCAGTTCCGTCCCACCCAGGGGGGCCAGGCCGGCCAGGGCACCAGCGCCGCATTCGTCAGCGCTCGCGCGTTCGACTACCAGAAGCCCGGCCAGATCTTCGCCGACTGCGCCCGTGCCATCAAGGACGGCGACGTCGACGCCCGTGCCCGCCTCGAGTCGGCCGGCCTGACGATCATCGACAACACCCTGGTCCGGGCGACCGCGCCGAACCAGACGACCGACGAGGTTCCCGGCCTGATGCCGAAGGCCGTCATCGGATCGATCCTGTCTGACATCGACGCGTCGCGGCCCTTCATCCAGTCCATCGGGGCCCAGGACATGGGCAACATCCCCGGCCGGACCTTCACCCGTCCGTACGTGAAGCAGCACGTCACGACCGGCCAGCAGGACTCCGAGCTCGACGAGCTCGAGAACCGCCAGCTGATCATCAAGGGGACCGACTTCACGAAGGTCACCCGCGGCGGCTGGGCCAACATCTCGTACCAGACGCTCAACTACCCGGTGGGCGACGTCTGGCAGATGCTGCTGCAGGACTTCATGGACGTCTACGGCCAGGACTCCGAGGACGCGGCCGTCGCCGCGTTCGACGCGGCAGTCCCGACGGCGTCGCCGATCGACCTCACCAACGACCCGACGCTGAAGGAGATCATCAAGGTTCTCTACGCCGGCGCGCGGGCCGTGTACGCCGTCCGCCGGAACCTCACCAAGCTCTGCGTCTGGCAGAGCCTGGACGAGTGGGAGGTCTACGGGGCCGTCATCGACGAGGCGAACGCGAAGGGCAACACGCCCGCCGTCGCGAACGCGACCACGTTCTCCAGCCCGCAGTCGATGCTGGGCGTGCCCCGTGTCGTCGTCCCCGGCCTGCCGGACGGCACCACGATCATCGGGTCCCGTGACCGCGTCGAGGTCTACGAGAACCGGTACGGGTTCCTGAGCGCCGTCCAGCCGAAGGTGATCGGGATCGAGCTCGCCTACGGCGGCGACATCGCCACCGGCGTCCTCAAGCCCGACGCCACGTCCGCGGTCGCGTTCACCCGCATCGTGCGCGCGACCGTCTGAGCAGCACCATGGACTGGTTGACGGTCCAGATCGTGGCGGACGCCGCGGAGATGGCTCTCCCGGCGTCCGGCACGGCCGCGGCGAAGGCTCTCGACCGGGCCACGAAGGCAGCAAAGTCGTACATCGAGCGGCGACGCAAGGACATCGACTGGACGGCCGACGACCTGCAGGTGGGCGACGATCTGCTCCTCGGGGCGGCGTTGCTCGCGAACCGGTACTACCAGCGGCGTAACAGCCCGCTGGGGACCGTCGGGTCGCCAGACCTGGGCCTGACCCAGATCCTGCGGACCGATCCCGACATCACGGCGCTGCTGCGCCTCAACCGGTTCACGTTCTCGGCTGCGAGGAGCTCCTCGTGAACGTCGTCGAGCGTCGCGCCGAGCTCCTGGAGGCTCTGAAGGATCAGGCAGGTGAGGGGCTGCTCGTCACCGACGACCCTCGCCAGGCGGTCGCCCCGTGCATCCTGCTGCACCCCGTGCCGACCAGGAACTACGTCCCCGTCGGTGACGGGGTCGTGTTCTCGCCGGTGTGGACGATCGTGGCCATGATCTCCGGGATCCCGGACGCCGCGGCCGCGGACGTCCTCAACGACATGCAGGAGGTCGTCGAGGACGCGCTCGAGCCGATGGGCAAGCTCATGACCGCCCGGCCGGCCGCCTACTCCACGCGGGCCGACATGCCCGCGAACTTCTCACTTGTCACAACCCTGGAGGACTGAACCATGACAACCACCGACAGCCGGCTGAAGACCGGCACTCTCACCCTCGGCGCGGTCTCCTTCGCTGGCCAGTCGACCAGCGTCGAGCTCACCCCGCCGAAGTCGAAGACGTCCGGCTCGGACGAAGTACTCGACGGGACCGTGCTCGGCGACGACACGTCGTCGGACCCGTGGGTCCTCGCGATCGAGGCGATCCAGGACTTCACCGACCCCGCCGGGCTGCTGAAGTTCCTCTTCGACAACGAAGGCGACACGGTCACCTACAGCTGGAAGCCGAACGCGACGGGCCCGACGTTCACCGGGTCGGTCGTCGTGGTCTCCGGCGGGATCGGCGGTGCGGTCGCGACGCGACTGAAGACCAAGATCGAGATGAACTGCACCGCGAAGCCGGTCTGGACGCCGGCTGCCTGATGGGCACTGTGACGCGGCTGAGTGGCCAGGAGCTCGTGACTGAGTTCCTGGCCCGTGCCGCGTCTCTGTGCGAGGACTGGCCCGAGTTCCGGACCGCGGTCGGTGACGAGGCCCAGACTGAGGCCCGCAAGACCGTCCGCAAGAAGACCAGGCGGCTGGAGGAGTCGATCGTCATGGTCGACACCGGTGTCGCGGTCCACATCTATACCGACCTGTCGTACGCCTGGCCTGTCCACGCCGGGGTGCCCCGCGAGGGACTGGCCCCGAACCGGTTCCTGCTGCCGCTGGCCTACGAGCTCGACCCGACGCCGCTGTGGGAACAGATGGCCGCCGACCAGCTGGGAGGCTGACATGTCTCGTCTGCAGCTCGACGTTGTCCAGACCTCGTCCGGTTCGGGTGTCACCGACGCCGCCCGCGCGACCGAGGACCTGTTCCAGGCGACGGCGAAGCTGAAGCAGGCCCAGTCCGACGAGGAGGCGGTCACCCGCAAGCTCGCGATCGCGATCGCGAAGGTCAACGAAGTGAAGGCCTCCGGGAAGGCGTCCGCGTCGCAGTTGATGGCCGCGGAGGACAAGCTCGCGACGGTGCAGGGCAAGCTGAGCCTGGCGGCGGAGAAGACCCGTGCCGCGATGGCCGGGGTCGACTCGGCGCAGAAGGCTGTCGCAGCGTCGACCTCGAAGACGTCGACCGGGGTTGAGAAGCTGTCGACGGGGACGAGCAAGCTCGCGGGGAAGCTGCCGTCAGTGACCGAGATCGCGGGCAAGTTCGCCGGCGCTCTCGGGCTGGTCGACCTGGCGACGAAGGCCGCCGATGCGGTCGTGAAGTTCGGCCAGGACACGATCGAGCAGGCGTCGGCGCTGCAGCAGGCATCCGGTGCGGCGCAAGCCGTGTTCGGCAAGGACTATCCGGCGATCTCGAAGGCCGCGAACCAGGCGGCGACCAGTGTCGGTCTGGCGTCGTCGTCCTACCAGCAGATGGCGGCCGTGCTCGGCGCCGGGCTGAAGAACAAGGGCCTGACCGACTATGCGGACCAGACGCAAAGGCTCATCGGGCTCGCCTCTGATCTGGCTGCCCAGTTCGGTGGATCCACCCAGGACGCGGTCGAGGCGATCGGGGCCTTGATGCGGGGCGAGGCGGACCCGATCGAGAAGTACGGCGTCGGGATCAACCAGGCCGCGATCGACGCTGAGCTCCTCGCGAAGGGGCAGAACAAGCTCACCGGGTCGGCGTTGGCGCAGGCCCAGGCGCAGGCCCGGCTCAAGCTCCTGTTCGATCAGACGGCCCAGGCCCAGGGAACGTTCGCGAAGGAGTCGAACACCCAGGAGGGGGCCCAGCAGCGGCTGAACGCTCAGATCCAGGACTTCCAGGCCAAGGTCGGCGCCTACTTCCTGCCGGCGATCACGGCCGTGACGAGCTACCTGTCTCAGACGATGTCCGGGACGACGGGCCTGTCGAAGGTCCTCAACGTTCTGGGCGGGATCGTGGAGAAGTACGTGTCGCCGATCATCGCGAAGATCCAGGTCGGGTTCGCGAACTTCAAGGCCTCGATCGACAAGGTCACCGGCGGGTCGGAGCAGACGCAGGCGATGCTGACCAAGGTCGGCGAGGTCGTCGGGAAGGTCGCCGGCTGGGTCGGTGACTTCGTCGGCAACCAGCTGTCCCTGTTCCTGACCGGGCTCGGCAAGCTCATCGAGTTCGCGAAGATGGTCGACGACGCCGTGACCAAGGCGTTCACGACCCTCGGCGCGATCCAGCTCCCGTTCGGGCTTGGGAAGATCAGCGACGTCGTCGACAACATCGCGGCGAAGCTCGAGGCGGCGGTCGGCTGGGTCGGGAAGTTCCTGTCAGCTGGTGGATCCGGCAGCGTGGCCGCGCTCGCTGGCCTGTTCCGCTCCGACGTCACGTACGGGGGCGCGTCGACGGGCTGGTCGCAGGTCCCGCTGCTGGTACCTGCCCCGGTCACGAACGTCCACGTCAACGTCGACGGGGCAGCGCTGCGCGGGATCATCCGCGCCGAGATCCGCGCGACCCTCCCGAGAGGTGGTAATCAGCGATGATCCTTGCCCTGTCCGCGGCCGCGGTCACCGGGTACCGTGTGCGGCTCTCCTTGACCGTCACGACCCCCATTCCCGGGTCCACGATCACTCTGTACCGCGACGACCTGTCGGGGTCTCTGGTGCCCGTTCTGGGCGCCTCAGCGCTGGACCCGGCATCGACCGTCGTCGACGACACGCCGGCGTTGAACCGGCCCACCTGGTGGCGTGCGATCGCGTCGACGGGGGAGACGGCGATCACGGCCGCTCCCGTCACCGTCACCTCGAGTCTGCCGGTACTGGCGGATCCGCGCGGCGGGACGTCGGTGGAGCTCACGGTCGCCGAGTGGGACGAGACCACGATCGACGGGTCGTCGACGTCAGTCCTGATCGATGTCGAGGACCCTGGCGACGATGCGGTCGTGTGGCTCGTCGGCCCTGATGGTGCCCGGACCGCGCAGGTGACGCTACGCACCGACAGTGCCGCGGCGTTGACGGATGCCCGGACGATCCTCGGTTCTGGCCGTGCCCTGCTGCTGCGCGGCTCTCAGCCGGGCCTGGAGGACCCGTGGTTCATCGTGACGAGTCGCCGTGAACGTCGGGTCACGAAGAACGTGGCCGACTGGCGTCGCTACCTGGTCCTGTCGGCCGGCCTGCTCACATCAGCACCCGATCCGACGGTCCCGGTGCTGGGTGACACGCTCGGGGATCTCGCGGCCGCTGTGCCGACGAACCTGGGCGCGATCGCGTCGACGTGGACGACGTTGGGCGCGATCGCGGCCGCGGACCTGAAGGCCATGTGATGCGTACCGTGTCGCCAGCCTGCACGGCCACCCTCGATACGCCAGGAGGCCGGCCTGCGCTCATCATGGTCGCCGAGTCGTGGCTCGGGAGCGTGTCGCTGGGCACAGTCCCCGTCGTCACCGGTACGTGGACGATCGCCGAGGACGAATCGAAGCTGGTGCCGGGAACGCTGACGTTCGACGTCCCGCTGAAGCCCGAGCTGCTGCCGCTGCGCCCAGACCACCCGCTGGCGAACTACGGCCAGCAGCTGCGAATCAAGATCGGCGTCCGGATGGCTGGGGGAGGCACCGAGTGGGTGTCGATGGGCCGGTGGCTGATCGCGGACGCGGTCCCGCTCGAGGAGACGATCCAGGTCACGGCCGACTCGCTAGAGAAGATCGTCGAATGGGACCGGCTCCTGGCACCGGTCCGGATCACGGGCCCGACGCGTGGGGACGGGCTACGGACGCTGCTCGACTCGGCGCTACCGGTCCTCGTCCTCACCTCGAGCAACCCCGCCATGGGACCGCTTCCGGTCGACCAGGACCGGCTGCAGGGCGTCCACGACCTGATCGACGCGTGGCCAGCCCGGTCGCACACCGACGATCAGGGAACGTTGGTGATCGAGGATCCGTGGCCGGATGATCTCGGCACGCCCGTGTGGTCGACCGAGGGCCGGACGTTGGGCACCGAGCCGGACACGTCGACGGCGCCCGTCTACAACGGCTACCGGGTCGAGACGGTTCCCGAGGACGGTACGACGGTCCCGGTCAGCGAAGTGTGGTTCATGTCGTCGGGGCCTATGGCGTGGGGTTCCGCGTTCTGGCGGCGTCCTGGGTTCTTCTCCTCGCCGACGCTGCCGGCGGTCCGGGACACGTTGCGCGCGGTCGCCCAGTCGCTGACGCTCAGGTCTGTCCGTCGGGCCAGGGCCCTCCGGGTCCGGACCTTGCCGGATCCGCGGATCGTACGGGGTGATGTTGTGCACGTCGTCGACCATAAGCGTGATGTCGACATGGTCGGCCGAGTGATCTCGACGGTGTTGACCAGGACGCAGCTCGAGCTTCTGGTCGCGGAGGGCTTGTGATGTCCGGGGTCACGACGACAGGCGTTGCGCAGGCTGCTCCCGCGGGCGGCATGGTGTTGGTGCTGCTCTCCGGCGCGTCGACCCCGCAGTCGATCGCCGTGGGGCGTGGTGTGACGGTCGGGGTGGGTGACACGGTCCTCGTGCTGCTCGGCGCGGCGCCGTACGTGATCTTTTCGCTCGGGCTGACGGCGTCGACGACGGTCCCGGCCGGGCCCGGGACGATGACTCCGCCGGCGGGAGGATCCCGGGATGAGGCGGTCACGCCGGTCGCGGCGAAGACGTGGCGGGCAGGAGCGTGGCGCTCCGACACGACGAAGCTGTACTGCGGCGACTTCACCGGCCGTGGCGTGAATTGGGGCGGGGCCTGGTACGGGACCGGGTTCCGCGGCCGCGGCACGTTCG
>Ga0187809_10000426_pt1 | contig 23027 bp, 24 predicted proteins | sample NC_wetland_sal_i_8_FD_132415 | JGI IMG/M metagenome (GOLD analysis project Ga0187809, IMG submission 132415) | Wetland sediment microbial communities from Neuse River Estuary, North Carolina, USA - ASW_4 | ecosystem: Environmental > Aquatic > Freshwater > Wetlands > Sediment | place: USA: North...
CCCGCTGTCGGTGACCGGCGGGCAGGCCAACATCGGCTGGATCGGGCCCATGTCGCCGGGTGGCGGTTCCGGGTCCTTTTCCTGGGCCAGCGGTGATGCCACCGCGGCCAGCGTGAGCTTGGGCAGCGCCGCCGACCGGTCGAGCCTGCCGACCGGCGCTTTTGTCGGGCTGCACCAGGACAATGGCAGCTTCGAGCTGGCCGACAGCCGGCGGGCTGCTGGCACCGGCCAGACCGTTGAAGTCCCGTTGCCCAAGCCGTACGGCCTCATCGCTCTCATCGGGCCGGACCTGCTCTTCGGCGCCAACGGGACGAAGGACGGAGCGAGTCAGTTCCTGCTGGTTCCCGTCGCATCCTTGCCCCAGCCATCGGCTGCTGGCTGCTAGCAATGGGCCGTCCTCGGCCTCGCTACCCTGCTCGGTGTGACTGAGCGGGGTAGCGAGGTCGTGCGACGGGCGCGCACCTCGGACGTGGCGGCGATCAAGGGACTCATCGACCTCTACACCGGCCAGCGCCTGCTGCTGGCCAAGGACACCGTCACCCTGTACGAGTCGGTCCAGGAGTTCCGGGTTGCCGAGCTCGACGGCGAACTGGTCGGCTGCGGCGCGCTGCACGTGCTGTGGGAGGACCTGGGCGAGATCCGCACCCTGGCGGTCGCGCCGCAGGCCCGGGGCCACAAGATCGGTGACCGGATCCTGGCCCAGCTCATCGACGCCGCGCGCGAACTGGGCCTGCGGCGGCTGTTCGCGCTCACCTTCCAGACCCGCTTCTTCGGCCGGCACGGTTTCGTCGAGATCGAGGGCACCCCGGTCGATTCGGAGACCTACGCGCAGCTGCGGCGCTCCTACGACGCCGGTGTGGCCGAGTTCCTCGACCTGGAATACGTGAAGCCGAACACGCTGGGCAACAGCCGGATGCTGCTGACGCTGTGAACCCGCCCGATCCGGACTCCAGCATCAGAAATCGCATGGGTTACCGCGCGCCTCAGCCGTAACAACAGTGTCAACCCCTAGCATGATCGCCGGAGGTGTTGTCATGACTGGAATGCAGGTCGCTCGACCGCAGACCGCTGTTGCGCCCAAACCGGCGACCTGGTCCGAGCCCACCGCACCATCGTTGGGTCGGCACGGTTCGGTCGTGCGCGCCAAGCTCAGCTTGCGGCGGATGTTTTACGCCGCCCGCCACGCCGCCCGCTGACGCGCAGCTGGAACGGCTTCAGGGCCCCGGTCCCACCGTGAGGTGAGCCGGGGCCCTCGTGTGTGCCCGGGCCGCTCCCAGCTAGTCCAACAAGTCCTCGACCGGCTCGTCGGAATCCTCGTCGGCGACCAGATCCTCGGCGGTGCCGCCGTTGCGCAGGGTGTACAGCAGCCCGGCCAGCTCGTCCGGCTTGACCAGCACGTCGCGAGCTTTCGAACCCTCCGACGGACCGACGATGCTGCGCGATTCCATCAGGTCCATCAGCCGGCCGGCCTTGGCGAAACCGACCCGCAGCTTGCGCTGCAGCATCGACGTGGAGCCGAACTGGGTCGAGACCACCAGCTCGACCGCCTGCAGGAACAGGTCGAGGTCGTCGCCGATGTCGGCGTCGATCTCCTTCTTGGCCGCGACCGGCGCCGTCACGTCTTCCCGATAGGTCGGCTGCAACTGTTCCGTGCAGTGCTTGACGATCGCGTTGATCTCGCTGTCGGTGACGTAGGCACCCTGGATCCGGGCCGGCTTGGAGGCACCCATCGGCAGGAACAGGCCATCACCCTTGCCCAGCAGCTTCTCCGCTCCGGGCTGATCGAGGATGACCCGGGAGTCGGTGACCGATGACGTCTTGAACCCGAGGCGGGACGGCACGTTGGCCTTGATCAGGCCGGTGACGACGTCGACCGAGGGACGTTGGGTCGCGATCACCAGATGAATCCCGGCCGCCCGGGCAAGCTGGGTGATCCGGACGACAGCATCCTCGACATCGCGGGGCGCGACCATCATCAGGTCGGCCAACTCGTCCACGATGACCAGCAGGTACGGGTAAGGCTGGTACACCCGCTCGCTGCCCGGCGGGGCGGTGAGCTCGCCGTTGCGCACCTTGCGGTTGAAATCGTCGATGTGCCGGACCGCCGAGGCCTCCATGTCCTCGTAGCGCATGTCCATCTCGCGGACCACCCAGGCCAGCGCGTCGGCGGCTTTCTTGGGGTTGGTGATGACCGGGGTTACCAGGTGCGGGATTCCCTGGTAGGCCGCGAACTCCACCCGCTTCGGATCGATGAGCACCATCCGGACCTCGTCCGGCGTGGCCCGGGTGAGCACCGACAGGATGAGTGAGTTGATGCAGGAGGACTTGCCGGCACCGGTGGCGCCGGCCACCAGCAGGTGCGGCATCTTGGTCAGGTTTGCCACCACGAAGCCACCCTCGACGTCCTTGCCGAGCGCGACCAGCATCGGGTGGTGATCGCGAACGGCGACGTTGGAGCGCAGCACGTCTCCGAGCATCACGATCTCGGGATCGGTGTTGGGGATCTCCACCCCGACCGCGGACTTGCCGGGGATCGGGCTGATGATCCGGACGTCCGGGCTCTTGACCGCGTAGGCGATGTTACGAGTCAGCTGGGTGATCCGCTCGACCTTCACACCCGGGCCGAGTTCGACCTCGTACCGGGTCACGGTCGGGCCGCGGCTGAAGCCGGTCACCGCGCAGTCGACATTGAATTCCTCGAAGACCTGCGACAGGGCGGCGATGGTCTCGTCGTTGGCCTTGGTGTGTTCCAGATGCTGCGTGCCGGCCCCGAGCAGGTCGGCCGAGGGCAGCGTGTACAGCCCGGCGCCGCCGGACAGCTCGAGCTGGGTCGGCCGGCTGATCGGCGGCAGGTCCTCGACCTCAGCCACCTTCGCCACCCGCGGCTTACGCGGACGACGGGTCGGCTCACCGAGCTCGGGTAACTGTTCGGTCGACGCCGCCGGGTCGGGCCAGTCGGCCGGTTCGGCCGCGACCGAGTCGATGTCGAACGGATCCACCTCGGCGGTACGGACCCGGCGCGACCGCAGCGGTGCGTTGGTCGCGACCAGATCGCTGTCATCGACATCCTCGGCCGGTGCCCGGTCCAGCAGCTCCCGGACCAGACCGAGGAGTTGGCTGATCGGGGTCGCGGTGATGACCAGGGTGCCGAAGCAGCCCAGCAGGAACAGCAGCAGCACGACCAGGCTGGCCGGCAACAACCGCTCCAGCTGGCCGGACAACGCGCCCAGCACTCCCCCGGCCGAGCGCCAGCCGGTCATCGTGTGCGGCGAACGAGCCCACAGATGCAGCAGGCCGGTGACGGTCACGGCCAACGCGGCACCGCCGACCACGATCCGGCCGCGCTGCTCTGGCTGCGGCTGCTGGCGCAGCACGTGCACCGCACCGGCCAGGAACAGCACCGGCAGCAGTGCCGCCGCGTCGCCGACGAGGAACCGCAGCCCGACGTCGAGCCAACGCCCGAGCGAGCCGGCGGCCTGGAACCAGACCGCGACTGCGGTTATCACCGCGCCGGCGAGCACGCTCAGGCCGGCCCCGTCGCGACGGTGCGCCGGGTCGAGTTCGCGGGCGGTGGCGGCGTTGCGCCCGACCGCCCGGGCCAGGCCGCCGATCAGGCGTCCCAGCACCAGCCAGAGCCCGGACAGCAACCGGCCGACCACGGCCAGCGGTGGTCGTTTGCGTCCGGCGTTGCTCCGAGACGAACCGGAGCGAGCGCCCGGGCGAGCCGGCGCCTTGCGGGGTGGCCGACGGGTCTGGGTTGAGGCAGGCACCTGACCAAGGTAACGCTCAGGTGCAGCTTGAGGTCGGACCGACACCTATCCGGCCCACAGATTCGGCTTCAGAGCTTGGCGGCAGCCAGGTCCTGGCGCAGGTGGCTGATCTCGTGCTCGGTCGCGTCGACCAGGGGCAACCGCACGCCGCCGGCCGAGCGGCCCTGCAACGTCAGGCCGGCCTTGACCAGGATGGCGCCCTGAGTCCGGAAGATGCCGGTGAAGATCGGCAGCAGTTGTTGGTGCAGGGCCAGGGCTTCGCTCACGTCCCCGCGCAGGTAGGCCTCGATGAGTTGCTTGGTCTGGGTACCGCAGAAGTGGGTGGCGGTGCCGATCACTCCGACGGCGCCGACCGACAGCAGCGGCAGGGTAGCGGCGTCGTCGCCGGAGTAGTAGGCCAGCTCGGTCTCGGCGATCACCCGGCTCGACGCGGCCAGGTCCTGCTTGGCGTCCTTGACCCCGACGATGTTGCGGTGCTGCGCCAGCTGCAACAGGGTTTCGGTCTCGACCGCGACGCCGGTCCGCTTGGGGATGTCGTAGATCAGCACTGGCAAGTCGGTGGCATCGGCCACGGCCCGGAAGTGGGCCAGCAGGCCGGTCTGCGGGGGCCGGGAGTAGTAGGGCGCCACCACCAGCAACCCGTCGGCGCCGGCGGCGGCGGCCTGCTCGGCCAGCTGGATGGAGTGCACGGTGTCGAACGTGCCGACGCCGGCCACTACTTGGGCCCGGTCTCCGACCGCATCCTTGACCGCGGCGACCAGTTCGGCCTTTTCGCCGTCAGTGGTGGTCGGCGCCTCCCCACCGGTGCCGTTGATGACCAGGGCGTCGTTGTGCTGGGTATCGACCAGGTAGGCCGCCAGCTTGGCGGCGTTGTCCAGATCGAGTTCGCCGGTCACCGAGAACGGGCTGACCATGGCGGTCAGCAGCCGGCCGAAAGGTGGGTTGTGCACGGGCGCCATGGCATCAGGCTACCGCCGCAGCTACGCCTGAGCGGTCACCAATCGCCCCAGCCCAGCACCAGCTCGGCGGCTTCCCGATCGGCGGCCACCAGTTCGGCGTTTCGCTCGTCCGGTCCGCGGGCCCAGTCCCGGGCCAGCTGCGCCGGTTTGCCGAAGGCGTGGTGCCGGGCGGCCAGGCCGGCCAACCGCTGCTCGCGCGGCGGGTCGAGATACCAGACCTCGGCCAGCAGCGGGCGGACCTCCGGCCAGTGCAGCAGGTAGTTGCCCTCGATGATCAGCAGCTGGGCCTCCGGCGGCACGGCCCGGGCAGCGGCAATGGAGTCCTCGATCGATCGATCGAATACCGGGATGTAGACCGTTGCCGTCTCGGCGCGCAGCCGGCGCAGCAGAGCGACGAAGCCGGCCCGGTCGAACGTGTCCGGCGCTCCCTTGCGCTCGGCCCGGCCGATTCGTTCCAGCTCGGCGTGACCGATGTGGAATCCGTCCATCCCGATCACCATCGACCCGGTGACCGCCTCGGCCAGGCGATCTGCCAGCCGGGACTTGCCGGCTCCGGGCGGGCCGGTGATCCCGAGCAGCTGCCGGCCGGGCCGACTTGCCACGGCCCGAGCCCGTTGCGCCAGCTCGGCCAGGCTCGGGCCGGTCACGGGCGCCCGGCCGTACTCACTGCGCGGCCAGCGGCGAGGACAGCACCTGCGAGCCGTCGGGCAGGGCGGTGAGCGTGAAGTCGTCGAAAACCCCCGGCGCCAGCTCCTGCAGTTCGGCGTGCACGGCGAGCACGACCTGACGCAGCTCGCGGTCGGCGTGATCGGCCCCGTGGGCGGCCAGCAACTGCCGCCAGGACCGGTAGTTACCGGTCATGACCAGGGTGGTGGCGCTGGCGCCCGGCAACACGGTACGGGCCGCCTGGCGAACCTGCTTGGCCCACAAGCCGCGACCGTCGGTGGCTCCGACCTGGGCCGCCAGGCCGGCCAGTAACTCCCGGTGGGCGCGCAGCCCGGCCTCGACCCCGGCCTGGAACGCCTGGTGCAGTTGCGGGTCGGCGGCCACGACCGGCGGCTCGACCACTCCGTTGTCGGCCGGCTGTCGCGGGGACAGCTCGGAGAAGCTGAAGTGCCGGTGCCGGGTCAGCTCGGCGGCCAGCGCCCGGGAGATGCCGGTCAGGTAGAACGTCGCCGAGGCGTGTTCGAGCACCGCGTGGTGGCCGACCTGCAGGATGTGCTCGAGGTAGCCACGGTTGGTGTCCGTGGCCGGATTGTCACGGTTCCAAGCCTGGTAGCAACTTCGTCCGGCGAACTCGGCCAGGGCCGGCCCACCGCTGGCCGCGGCGCGCCACGCAACCGATTCGGGCGGCCGAAAGTCGGTCCAGGCGACCAGCTCGACCCGAGCCGCGATCGGCGATGAGCCGTTACCGTGCGACACCACGCCCTCCTGGCCATTGATGAGTTCCGCGCGCTGGCAGCCGCGGATCGGCCCCCACGCTAGACCGATGTCGTGATGACAGCTCATACGGCTTGCAATGACATCACGCTGATGTCATAGTGGCGCCATGCAGCTTTCCACCCACACGCACACCGTCGCCGAGCAGCTGGCGGCTGCCGCTGCGCTGGGCGACGAGCGAACCCGTCAGATCGCCGCCGCCCTGGCCGAGACCGCGCAGTCGGCCGTCCGGTTGGCCGTGCTCGACGCGCTCACCGCCGCCGGTGTCGAGATCACCGATGCGCTCTACAACGCCGGCGGCGGCTCGGCCTCGCCGGCCGTGACCGTGCAGCTGGAGGACGGCGACACGATCCGTTTCATCGTCTCCGGTCCGCCGCCCGAGCCGGCCGAGACCAGCACTCGCGCCGAGGACGGCGAGGCGACGGCCCGCATCTCGCTCCGGCTGTCCGACAGCCTCAAGGGCGAGATCGAAGCGGCGGCGGCTCGGGCCGACGCGTCGGTCAACAGCTGGTTGGTCCGTGCGGCAACCAGCGCCCTGGCCGCCGGGACTGCCGGGGGCTGGGGCAATTGGAGCGCCTGGGCCGGACCTGGTGGCCCGGCCGGGCACGGCGCGCGCCGGGTCACCGGCTGGGTCACCGGCTAGCGCGGGCCAGATGACGGCGACACCGCTACTGGCCCGGCTACTGCTGTCGGGCCGCCCAGCCCCCATTCGGACATCAATCGAGCTCGGGAGTGATCATGATCGACAAGAGTTTTCCGGTCCGGAATCGGATGAAGCTGAATTGCCGCTTCCACAGCGGGGCGCTGCTGGTGCAGGCCCAGGACGGACTGAGCCAGGCCCGGGTGCGGATCAGTTCGGCCGACGGTGACGACGATCGGCTGAGCGACTTCACCGTCGACTGCGACGGCGACACGATCACGGTGCACGAGCACCGCGATCGCGCCGGCGGCTGGCTGGACCTGTTCCGGTGGGGCAGCCGCGCCGAGGTCCGGATCGAGGTCGAGTTGCCGAGCCAGGCCGAGCTCAACCTCGGGGTGCACTCGGCGGACCTGGTCGTGCGCGGGCGGGTCGGCACCACCGAGATCGGTTGCGGTTCCTCCTCCGTCCGGCTGGGCGAGGTGGCCGGCGAGTTGCGGCTGCGCAGCGGCAGCGGCAACGTCACCGTCGACCGGGTGCACGGCAGCGCCAATCTGCGCGGCGGTAGTGGCGAGATCCGGATCGGCGAGGCCGGAGCCGATGTCACGGTCGGCATGGGCAGCGGCCGGCTGGCGATCGGTACTGCGCACGGCAAGGTCCGGATGCGTTCGGGCTCGGGTGGCACGGTCATCGAGCTGGCCGAAGCAGACGTCGACATCACCAGCGGCGCCGGCCCGGTCAGCATCGGCCTCGGCACCGGTCAGCCGGCCCGGCTCGACGTGCTGACCGGGAGCGGGCAACTGCACACCGAGATGCCGGTGGCCGACCGGCAGCCGGCCGGGGCCGGTGCGCATCCGATCATCATCCGGGCCCGGACCGGGGCCGGGGACGTCACGATCCGCCGGGCCGGCTGACGATCGCTCAACCCAGCGCGCGGGCCAGGTCCGGCGCCAGATCGCCGGGGCCGGCCACGCTGATCTCCTCCAGCCCGAGCCATGAGGCCAGCTCGGCCAGCTCGGCGGCAAGCTCGGCCGCAACCTGGTCGCGCGGCACGTCCGGCTCGGACCAGGCGGCCTGCACCAGCAGCCGGCCGGCCGGCCGGTCGGCCTTGAGATCCACCCGCCCGACCAGCCGATCCCCGAGCAGGAACGGCAGCACGTAGTAGCCGTGGGTCCGCTCGGGCTTGGGGGTGTAGATCGAGATCCGGTAGTGAAAGTCGAACAGCCGCAGGGTTCGGTCCCGGAACCACACCACCGGGTCGAACGGACTGAGCAGAGCGCGGGCGTGCAGCACCCGCGGTCGGCGGGCCTCGTGCCACAGGTAGGCCGGCGCCGACCAACCGGAAACGCGCACCGGCAGCAGTTCACCCGCCTCCACCAGCTCGGCGACCCGCTGCCGGCTGGCCTGGTGCGGCAACCGGAAGTAGTCGCGCAGGTCGGGTTCGGTCGCGACCCCGCTGGCCCGGGCGGCGATCCGGATCAGCTCGCGCTGGGCGTCAGCGACATCCGGCGTCGGCGCGGACGTGATCTCGGGCGGCAGGATCCGCTCCAGCAAGTCGTAGTGCCGCTCGAAGTTGATCCGCCGGGCGGCCCCGACCTCGCCGGCCCAGAACAGGAACTCCAGGGCCACCTTGCCGTCGTGCCACTGCCACATCTGGCCGGGCCGGCGCGCCGGGCGCTCGGCGTCCACGGCCGAGCTGCGGATCGGACCGCGTTCGGCGACCAACTGCCGGACCTCCTCGACCAGGCCGGGCCGTTCCTGGGCTAGCCGGCGCATGCCGGCCCAGGCCTCCTCGCGAGCCCGGGCCATCCGCCACCGCAGCAGCGGGTGGGTGGCCAGCGGCACCAGGGATGCCTCATGCGCCCAGTACTCGACGTACTCCCGCTGCAGCCGGCCCGCGGTGTGGCCGGCGAGCCGGTCGAGCACGTCGCGCGGATAGGCGCCGAGCCGGGCGAAGACCGGCAGGTAGTGCGACCGGATCAAGACGTTGACCGAGTCCAGCTGGAGCACGCCCATGGTGTCGACCGCCCACCGGATCTGGCGGGCGGTGTTGCGCCGGTCGGGCCGGCGGCGACCGAAGCCCTGGGCGGCCAGGGCGATCCGGCGGGCCGCCGGCAGGGACAGAACCGGCGACGAGGGCATGGGCGTATTGCACCATGACCATCCGACAAGCACCTCAGCCCGCGGCCGCTACCCGGGCGCTCAGGCCGGGCGTGACAGCATGGCTGGGTGACCACGTTCCTCAAGCATCTGGGTGAGCACATCGGAACCTGGCTCTACCTGCTCGCCGCCCTGTTCGCCTTCGGTGAGGCCGCGATCCTGATCGGGCTGGTGCTGCCGGGCGAGACCGCGCTGCTGGTGGCCGGCTACTACTGCCACGAGAAGGTGCTCAAGCTGGCGATCATGATCCCGCTGGCCATCGTCGCCGCGGTCGCCGGCGATTCGGTCGGCTACGAGTTCGGGCGCAAGTTCGGACCCGGGCTGCGTCGGACCCGGGTCGGGCACTGGATCGGCGAGGGCCGGTGGCGCACCGTCGACGGGTTCCTGCGCCGGCACGGCGGCAAGGCCGTGTTCCTGGGCCGGATGACCGCGGTATTGCGCGCGTTGATGCCGTCCATGGCTGGCATGAGCGGGATGTCGTACCCGACCTTCCTGCTCTGGAACGCCATCGGGGGCATCCTCTGGGGCACCGGCTGCGTGCTGCTGGGCTGGGCGTTCGCCTCGGCGCTGAACACGATCGAGCGCTATCTGACCTGGGGCCCGTTGATCGTGCTGGTGCTGCTCATCGCCGGGGCCTTCGCCCTGCATCGACATCGGCGGCGGTCCGAGCAACGGGCCGACTGAAGCGCCTCACTACCCTGGTCGTCGTGGCAGACGTGAGCGTGCGACCGGCCGGAGCCGACGACGCGGGCGAGATCGGCCGGCTGCAGCACCAGACCTGGCAGCTCGGCTACCGCTCGGTGCTGCCCGAACCGGTGCTGACCGCGCTGGACCCCGAGCAGATCGCGGCCAGCTGGCACCAGGCCATCACCGCCCCGCCGTCGCCGGCCCACCGCGTGCTGGTCGCCCAGGAGGGCGCAGCCCTGGTCGGCTTCGTCGCGTTCGGTCCGGATGCCGATCGGCAACCGGAGGATCCGGCACCGGACGGCACGGCGGCCATCTCGGCCTTGCTGGTCGAACCGCGCTGGGGCCGGCGCGGGCACGGCTCCCGGCTGCTGGCCGCGGTGACCGACCTGGCCGGCGAGCAAGGGGTGACCCGGCTCGTCGCCTGGGTGCCGGCGGCCGACACCGCGTCGCTGGAGTTCTACCGGGGTGCCGGCTGGGCCGCCGACGGCCTGCAGCGAAGCTTGGACACCGGAGCCGGTACGGTGCCCGAACTGCGGCTGCACACCGCACTGGCCGGTCCAGGGCCCGCCTAGAGTTGGGCCATGGCGTTCACCGGCATCTCCTTCGCGGCCCTGGACTTCTACGAGGATCTGGAGAACGACAACTCGAAGGCGTTCTGGCTGGCCCACAAGCAGGTCTATGACGAGTCGGTCCGGGCTCCGCTGGAAGCCCTGGCGGCCGAGTTGGAGCCGGAGTTCGGGCCGGCCAAGTTCTTCCGGCCCTATCGCGACGTCCGCTTCGCCAAGGACAAGACGCCGTACAAGAACCACCAGGGGGTCTACTTCACCGAGTCCCGGCGCTACCTGCAGGTCTCGGCTGCCGGCTTCTACGCCAGCGGCGGGGTCTATGAGATGGCCGCCGACCAGGTCGACCGGTTCCGCCGTGCGGTCGCCGACGACATCGCGGGCCCCCGGCTGGAAGCGGCGCTGGCCAAGGTCTCCCGGGCCAAGCAGAGCAGGCACGGCCAAGTACTGAGCCGGGTCCCGGCCGGCTACGACAAGCACCATCCGCGGGCCGAGCTGCTCCGGCACAAGTCGCTGTACGTCACTCGCGAATTCGGCTCACCGGACTGGCTGCCGACGGCGCGCACCAAGGCCGAACTGGTCAAGGCCTGGCGAGCCATGCAACCGTTGATCGACTGGCTGAATACCCACGTCGGCCCGTCCGACCTGCCGGTGGCGCGCAAGGGCCAGGCTTAACCGGCGGCGACGCGTTGGCCCGGCCGCCGGTCAGGCCTTGGCGATTGCCGTTCGCAGCGCCTCCCGCGCCCGGCGCCGGTCACCAGCCAGGTCGTAGGCCTGGGCCAACCGGTACCAGCCCCGCCAGTCCTGCGGGTCGGCCTCGACCACCACCCGCTGCCGCTGGAACCACTCATCGGCCGCGGCCCGGTCCGGCCGCCCCGACGGGAGCCGGGGCAGCTGCGGGGGTGCGGCCGACTCGCCACCGGCGATGAGCCGCTCGGCCAACCGCTGGCTGGCCAGGCCGAAACGCAGTTCAGCCACCACCACGTAGATCCCGAGCAGCGGCAACACCAGCACCGCCACGCCCAGCACCTTGAGGGTGAGCCGGTGCTGGCCGAGCAGGTACAGGCCCCGATAGCCGATGAGCACGAAGTAGACGGCCAGCGCGGCCAGCAGCATCAGCACGACGACCAGCGGGTTCGAGCCGCGCCGGGGCGCGCTCACAGGCCGAGTAACGAATCGATGCCGACGGTGAGCCCGGGACGAGACGCCACGCCGCGGATGGCCAACAGCACCCCGGGCATGAAGGACTCCCGGTTCAGCGAATCGTGCCGGATGGTCAGGCTCTCCCCCGGTCCGCCGAACAGCACTTCCTGGTGTGCCACCAGCCCGGTGAGCCGGACCGCGTGCACCCGCACCCCGTCGATGTCGGCACCCCGAGCGCCGGGCACCTGCTGGGTGGTCGCATCGGGCATCGCCCCGAGACCGCCTTGCGCCCGAGCCGCGGCGATCAGCTCCGCGGTCCGGATGGCCGTCCCCGACGGCGCATCGGCCTTGCCGGGATGGTGCAGCTCGATCACCTCGGCCGAGTCGAAATGGCGAGCCGCGACCAGGGCGAACTTCATCGCCAGCACCGCCCCGATCCCGAAGTTGGGGGCGATGAGGGCCCCGACGCCGGGCTGATCGGCCAGCCAGGCTTCGACCGTGCCGAGCCGCTCCGGCGTGAAGCCGGTGGTGCCGACCACGGCATGCTGGCCGGCGCCGATCACCCGCTCCAGATTGGGCATGACCACGTCCGGCCGGGTGAAGTCGACCACTACCTCGGCCTCGGCCAGCCCGGCCAGCGAGTCGCTCGAACCAAGCGCCGCCACCAGCTCCAGGTCCTCGGCCGCAGTCACGGCGCGGACCACCTCCGCGCCCATTCGGCCCGACGCTCCCAGAACCCCGACCTTGATCACGAATCTCTCCGAAAGATAGACCTGAACTCAGATGACGGCATCGAAGTCATGTTCGCCGAACGGGCCGACCACGGTCAGGCACCGGGGCTGATCGAGCAGTTGCTCGGCCAACGAGTTGACATCGGCCGAGGTCACCGCTTCGACCCGGCCCAGCAGCTCGTCCAGGCCGAGCACGTCGGCGAAAGCCAGCTCGGCCTTGCCGATCCGCGACATTCTCGAGCCGGAATCTTCCAGCCCGAGCACCATCGCCCCGGACAGCTGGCCCTTGCCCCGGGCCAGCTCGTCCTCACCAATTCCATCGCGCACGATCGAATCGAGCACGCTGGTCATGATGGAGATCACCTCGTCGGCCTTGCCCGGCTGGCAGCCGGCGTACAGGCCGTACATCCCGTCCCCGGCGTAGGAGGAGGTGAAGGAATACGTCGAGTAGGCCAGGCCGCGCTGCTCGCGGATCTGCTGGAACAGCCGCGACGAGGTGCCGCCGCCGATGGCGTTGGACAGCACGCCGAGGCCGAACCGGCGCTCGTCGTAACGGGACAGGGCCAGGCCGCCCAGCACGATGTTGGCCTGCTCGGTGTCGTCGCTGATCACCCGGACCGCCTGCTTCGGGCGCTGGTGCTGGCGCCGGTCCGGGCGCAACCGGCCACCGCCGCCGTGTTCCAGCCGGCCGGCAAAGGCGGTGCGGACCAGGGCCACCACGGCGGCATGATCGATGTTGCCGGCTACCGAGACCACCATCTCACCCGGCTTGTATCGCCGGGTGTAGTAGCCGTGGATCTGGGTCCGGCTCAGGCCAGCGATCGAGGCCTCGCTGCCGAGAATCGGCCGGCCGAGCGGGCTGTCACCGAACAGCGCCGTGGCGAACTCGTCATGGACCAGGTCCGACGGGTCGTCGTCGCGCATCAGGATCTCTTCCAGCACCACCGTCCGCTCCACGTCCACGTCGGCCGCGGCGATGCTGGCGTTGAGCACCACGTCGCAGATCAGCTCGACCGCCATAGGCAGTTCTCGGTCGAGAACGGTCGCGTAGAAGCAGGTGTGCTCCTTCTCGGTGAAGGCGTTGAACTCCCCGCCGACCGCGTCCATGGCGAAGGCGATGTCCAGCGCCGAGCGAGTGGCCGTGCCCTTGAACAGCAAGTGCTCCAGGAAGTGGCTGGAGCCGGCCACCGACGGTTGCTCATCACGGGAGCCCACGCCGACCCACACCCCGACGCTGGCCGAGCGCACCCCTGGCATGGTCTCGGTGACGATCCGTAGGCCGCCGGGCAACACGGTCCGGCGGATGGTTCCGCCGCCGGAGGCCGGCAGCGTGCGGGTCGAGGCGCGCGAAGTCACCCGGACAGCCTATGCGGCGGCGCGGCGGCGCCGAACCACCGCCAGCGTCGGACCGGACACGACGAAGGGGCGGGAGTCCACCTCCCGCCCCTTCGCCTGCGAACTGTTCCGGTCAGGCCTCGGCCGGAGCCTCCGCCGCCGGCGCCGTCTCGGCGGCTACGGCCGCCTCCTCGCGCACCGGTACCAGGCTGATCTTGCCCCGCTGGTCGATCTCGGTGATCTCGACCTGCAGCTTGTCGCCGACGTTGACCACGTCCTCGACCTTGCCGATCCGCTTGCCGTTACCCAGCTTGGAAATGTGCACCAGGCCGTCCTTGCCGGGCACCAGCGAGACGAACGCGCCGAAGGCCGCGGTCTTGACCACGGTGCCCAGGAACCGCTCGCCGACCTTGGGCATCTGCGGGTTGGCGATGGCGTTGATCCGGTCCACGGCCTCCTGGGCCGAGGTGCCGTTGTCGGCACCGACGTAGATCGTGCCGTCGTCCTCGATGGTGATCTGGGCGCCGGTCTCGTCCTGGATCGAGTTGATCATCTGGCCCTTGGGGCCGATGACCGCGCCGATCTTGTCGACCGGGATCTTGACCACGGTGACCCGCGGGGCGTACGGGCTCATCTCGTCCGGCCCGTCGATGGCCTCGGCCATCACGTCCAGGATGTGCAGGCGGGCGTCACGGGCCTGCGACAGGGCCTGGGCCAGCACCTCGGACGGGATGCCGTCGAGCTTGGTGTCCAGCTGCAGCGCAGTGACGAACTCCGAGGTACCGGCGACCTTGAAGTCCATGTCACCGAAGGCGTCCTCGGCCCCGAGGATGTCGGTCAGCGCGACGTACTCGGTCTTGCCGTCGACCTCATCCGAGACCAGCCCCATGGCGATGCCGGCGACCGGGGCCTTCAGCGGCACGCCGGCGTTGAGCAGGCCCAGCGTCGAGGCGCAGACCGAGCCCATCGAGGTCGAGCCGTTGGAGCCCAGCGCCTCCGAAACCTGCCGGATGGCGTACGGGAACTCGTCCCGGCTCGGCAACACCGGGATCAGCGCCCGCTCGGCCAACGCGCCGTGGCCGATCTCGCGGCGCTTGGGCGAACCGACTCGACCGGTCTCACCGGTGGAGTACGGGGGGAAGTTGTAGTTGTGCATGTAGCGCTTGGTCCGGTTCGGGCTCAAGGTGTCGAGCTTCTGCTCCAGGCCGAGCATGTTCAACGTGGTGACGCCCAAGATCTGCGTCTCGCCGCGCTCGAACAGCGCCGAACCGTGCACCCGGGGCAGCACCTCGACCTCGGCCGACAGGGTCCGGATGTCGGTCAGGCCACGACCGTCGATGCGGACCTTGTCCCGCAGGATCCGCTGGCGGACCAGGGACTTGTTCAGCGACCGGAAGGCGGCGCTGATCTCCTTCTCCCGACCGGCGAACTCGCCCTCGCCGAGTTCGGTCTTGGCCCGCTCCTTGATCGAGTCGAGCACGCCCTCGCGCTCCTGCTTGTCGGCGATGGTCAGCGCCTCGGCGGTGGCCTCGGTGAAGCCGGCCTTGACCGCGGCGTACACGTCCGGCTGGTAGTCGAGGAAGATCGGGAACTCGATGGTTTCCTTGTTGGTCTTGCTCGCCAGCTCGTTCTGGGCGTCGCAGAGAGCAGCGATGAAGGGCTTGGCCGCTTCCAGACCGGAGGCCACGATCTCCTCGGTCGGCTTGGTGCCACCGCCGGCGATCAGCTCGATCGCGTTCTCGGTCGCCTCGGCCTCGACCATCATGATCGCGACGTCGCCGGACTCCAGCTTTCGACCGGCCACCACCATGTCGAAGGTGGCGCGCTCCAGCTCGGCGTGCGTCGGGAAGCCGATCCACTGGCCGTCGATCAGCGCAACCCGGGTACCGCCGACCGGGCCGGTGAAGGGCAGGCCGGAGATCTGGGTGGAGGCCGACGCGGCGTTGATGGCCAGCACGTCGTAGGCGTGGTCGGGGTTCAGTGCCATCACCGTGATGACGACCTGGACCTCGTTGCGCAGGCCCTTGATGAACGTCGGGCGCAGCGGGCGGTCGATCAGCCGGCAGGTGAGGATGGCGTCCTCGGACGGCCGGCCCTCACGCCGGAAGAACGAGCCGGGGATCCGGCCCGCCGCGTACATCCGCTCCTCGACATCGACGGTGAGCGGGAAGAAGTCGAACTGGTCCTTGGGGGTCTTGCCGGCCGTGGTGGCCGACAGCAGCACGGTCTCGTCGTCGAGGTAGGCCACGACCGATCCGGCTGCCTGCTTGGCCAGCCGGCCGGTCTCGAACCGGACGGTGCGCTGGCCGAAGGAGCCGTTGTCGATAACAGCAACGGCTTCGAATACGCCGTTTTCGGACATGTAGTCCGCCTTTCTGTCGGCAACACGGACCGAGGTCCGCGCTGCGGTGAGAAAGCCGGACGAGCATTCGGGCGTTGACGTCGCCGACAGAACTCGGCGGATGTGCGGTGCCGGTCTTCGATCGAAGCGGGCAGACCCACGGTCTACCCGCCACTACCGAGGACCGACCTCGACTGTCACTGCATGGAACAGAGCCGCACTGCATCGGCACATCGTGCCCGGCCCGTCCTGGCTGGGATTATGGAGTTGTTGTTCGGTCTCTGCTGAGGCAGATGTGCAACGGGAGCGGCTCCAGCACGCTGGAAACCGCTCCCGCACGGTGACTATCGACGCAAGCCGAGCCGCTCGATGATCGAGCGGTAGCGGTTGACGTCGGTCTTGATCAGGTAGTTCAGCAGCCGGCGCCGCTGACCGACCAGCAGCAGCAGGCCACGACGGCTGTGGTGGTCGTGCTTGTGCAGCTTGAGGTGTTCGGTCAGGTCGGAGATCCGGCGGCTCAGCAGTGCGATCTGCACTTCGGCCGATCCGGTGTCGGACTCGGTTGCTCCGTACTCGGTGATGATCTGCTTCTTCACGTCATTGGCCAGCGGCACGCGTGAATCTCCTTCTGGTTCGGCACAGGCGCGCCCCACCGGTATGCGGCACGGTGGGAAACTCAACGCGGCTGCTGCGCACGGTGGCCCGCGGAAACCGTCGAGCGCGTCACATGCGTGTGCACAGGATATCAGGCCGGCGGCCCTCCCCACGATTCGCCGCCCGGGGCCGGCCGGCCGGCCCTATTCCGGACTCGGCGGCCCTAGTTGCGCTGGTAGAGCACGGTCGCGGCCGGCAGGTCGTGCGCCGGGTCCTCGGTGGTCAACGAGAAGTCGGTGATCCGGCCGCTGGCAGCGTCGACGACGTAGGTCAGCGCGTTGCCGCCCGGCGCCGACGCACCGGCCGGGCCCTTGGTCAGGTCACGGGAGAAGCGCCCGAGCAGCCGGATGACCAGCACCGTCGAACGCCCGGCCCGGCCCGGTTGCAGGCCACCGCCGTAGCGACGGGCGTCGGCAGCGGTGGTCGCGATCGCCGAGACCCGCTCGATATTGGGGGGCCAGCCGGATGCGCTGCTCGGAGCCGGGCTGCCCTGGAAGGTCTGGGAGATCTCGGCCTGCTGCCGGGCCACCCGCAACGCCAGGCTCCGCTGACCGGCGCTCAACTCACCGGTCGCAGCCGGGCCCGACCGGCCGCGCAGCACTACCGCGACCAGCACCGCGGCCACGACGAGCAACCCGAGCGAACCGGCGATCACGATGGCGCGCCGACCAACCGGACGGCGACGCCGCTGAGCCGCCGGCTGGGCCGGATCGGTGGCGGGCGGCACCGGGCTCGGCATGGTCAGGCCAGCAACTGCCGGGTCTGCTCGACGTCGGCGGCCATCTGGGTCACCAGGGCCGGGATGCTGTCGAAGCGCTGCATGCCGCGCAACCGGTGGGTGAACTCGATGCCCAGGTTCTGCCCGTAGAGGTCGGCGTCGAAGTCGAGGATGTAGGCCTCGACCGACTGGTGCACGCCTTCGAACGTCGGATTGGTGCCGACCGAGATGGCCGCGACCCGGGGCTCGGCGTCGGCGCGGGTGTTACCCCACTCGTCGATGCGCACCACGCGGCCGGCGTAGACCCCGTCGGCCGGCACCGCGGCATACACCTCGGCCCGCAGGTTGGCCGTCGGGAAGCCGAGGTCGCGGCCCCGCTGGTCGCCCCGGATGACCACGCCGTCGAGCCGGTGCGGCCGGCCGAGCGCATGCGCGGCGGCCCCGACCTCGCCGGCCTGGACGCAGGAGCGGATGTAGGTGGAGGAGATCGGATGCCCGTCGTCAGCCAGCAGCGGCACCCCCTCAGCCGAGAATCCCCAGCGCTGGCCGAGCGAAACCAGTGTCTGGACGTCGCCGTGGGCCTTGTGCCCGAACCGGAAGTTCTCCCCGACCACGACCGCGGTCGCGTGCAGGTCGGCCACCAGGGCCCGATGCACGAACTCCTCCGGGCTGAGCTTGGAGAACTCCGAGGTGAACGGCAGGAACACGACCACGTCGACCCCGAACTGTTCGGCCAGCTCGGCCTTGCGGGTGTTGGTGGTCAGCAGCGCGGGGTGGCTGCCGGGCCGGACCACCTCCGACGGGTGGGGCGTGAAGGTCACCATGACCGTGGGCACGTCGAGCTCGGCCGCCTTGGCCCGGGCCTGGCCGACGATCTGCTGGTGCCCGCGGTGCACGCCGTCGAACACGCCGATGGTGGCCACGCACCGGCCCCAGCCGTTGGGAATCGCCTGCAGTCCACGCCATCTCTGCACGGGAGTGAGCCTACTGATCGTCCGGACCGGATCGGGACGAGAGCCAGCTCAAGGCCAGTACGTAACCCTCCACGCCGAGCCCGGCGATGACCCCGGAGGCGACGGCCGAAACGTAGGAGTGGTGCCGGAACTCCTCCCGGGCGTGGATGTTGGAGATGTGTACCTCGACCAGCGGCGCGGTCCGCAGCTCGACCGCATCCCGCAGCGCCACGCTGGTGTGAGTCAGCCCGGCGGCGTTGAGCACCACCGGGATCGACTCGGCCGCCGCCTGATGCAGCCAGCCGATCAGCTCAGCCTCGGAATCGGTCTGGCGAACCTCGACGTCCAGGCCCAGCTCGGCCCCGGCCCGCACGCACAGCGCGGCCAGCTCGGCGTAGGTCGCGGTGCCGTATTGGGCCGGGTCGCGCCGGCCGAGCTGGCCGAGATTGGGTCCGTTGATCACCCAGGTCTGCACGCTGCGCATAGGTCCTCCTGTGCCGGGTACTGCTGCCAACCTAGGACACCTCGGCGAAGGCGGCGGCGAGCAGCGCCGGGTCCGGGTCGGCAACGCTGACCGGGCGGGCCAGCGCATCGAGCAGGATGAACCGCAACTGATTGCCCCGCGCCTTCTTGTCCACCCGCATGGTCTTGAGCAGCTGTTCGAAGTTGCCGTCCGGATAGGTCACCGGTAGCTGGAGCGAGGCCAGGATCCGGCGGTGTCGGTCCGCGGTGGCGTCATCGAGGCGGCCCAGCGCCCGCGACAGCTCCGCCGCAAAGACCAGCCCGATGGACACCGCCGCGCCGTGCCGCCACCGGTAGCGCTCGGCCTGCTCGATGGCATGGCCGAGGGTGTGGCCGTAATTGAGGATCTCCCGTAAACCCTGCTCGGTCAGGTCCTGGGAGACGACCCGGGCCTTGACCGCGACCGAGCGCTCGATCAGCTCCCGCTCGGCCGGATTGCCGGCCTCTACCACCCGCGCCGGATCGGCCTCGATCAGCTCCAGAATCGCCGGGTCGGCGATGAATCCGCACTTGACCACCTCGGCCAGACCGGCGATGTAGTCGTTGCGCGGCAGCGTGGCCAGCGTGGCCAGATCGCAGAGCACGCCGGCCGGGGGATGGAAGGCGCCGACCAGGTTCTTGCCCCGGTCGATGTTGACCCCGGTCTTGCCCCCGATCGCGGCGTCGACCATCCCGGCCAGCGTGGTCGGGACCTGCACGACCCGGACCCCGCGCAGCCAGCTGGCCGCGACCCAGCCGGCCAGGTCGGTGGTGGCACCGCCACCCAGCCCGATCAGGGCATCGGAGCGGGTGAAGCCGACCTGGGCCAGCACGTCGAAGCAGAATCCGGCCACCGCCAGCGTCTTGGCGTCCTCGGCGTCGGGCACCTCGATAACGTGCGCCTGCCGGTCCGGGCCGGCCAGTTCCTCCCGCACCGCTTCGGCGGTGGTCCGCAGCGTCGGCGGGTGCACGATGGCGACCCGCTTCGCCGGGCCGAGCAGGGGTGGCAGCTCGCCGAGCAGGCCGGTACCGATCACCACCTCGTAGGGATGGTCCCCGGTCACCGCAATCCGCGTCGGAGTCATCGTCGAACACCTTTCCGTACCAGTTCGGCCACCTCGGCCACGCTGCAACCGGCAGTGGCGACCCGGAGCGTGCACACCTGCTCGTACCAGCCGGCGCGTTCCCGCTCGAGCTCGGCCAGCCGGGCCGCCGGGTCGCCGGCCAGCAGCGGGCGGTGCCCGGTGGCACCGATCCGGACCAGCAGCTGTTCCCGATCTGCGGTCAACCACACCACCGGCACGCCGGCGGTTGCCAGTGCCGTCCGGACTCCGGCCGTGCTGACCGCCCCGCCACCCAGGGCGAGCACGCCGTCGAAGTCGGCCAGCGCGGTGAGGATGGTGGCCAGTTCCAGGCTGCGGAAACCGCCCTCGCCGTCGGTGGCGAAGATGTCACCGATCAGCCGGCCCGCACCGGCTTCGATCAGGTCGTCGGTATCGGCGAACGGAACCTGCCACTGCCGAGCCAGCATCGCCCCGACGCTGGACTTGCCGGCACCAGGCAGGCCGACCAGGACCACCTGCGGCGGCATCAGCCCGCCTGCGGTCCGGCGGTCAGGTTCCGCTCGGCCAGCCGGGCCAGGTAGCCGTCCCGGTTTCGCCGGGTCTCGGCCACCGAGTCGCCGCCGAACTTCTCCAGCGCCGCCTCGGCCAGTACCAGCGCGACCATCGCCTCGGCCACCACGCCCGCCGCCGGCACCGCGCAGACGTCCGAGCGCTGGTTGATCGCCACTGCGGCCTGTCCGCTGGCGACATCGACCGTACGCAGGGCGCGCGGCACGGTCGAGATCGGCTTCATCGCGGCCCGTACCCGCAGGATCTCGCCGGTGCTCATACCGCCCTCGGTCCCCCCGGCCCGGTGACTGCGCCGGCGCAGCACCCCGTCAGCGTCACGCTCGATCTCGTCATGGGCCAGCGATCCGGGGGTGCGAGCCAGCTCGAAGCCGTCCCCGACCTCGACGCCCTTGATCGCCTGGATGCCCATCAGGGCCGCAGCCAGCCGGGCGTCCAGCCGGCGGTCCCACTGGGTGTGGCTGCCCAGACCGGGCGGCAGGCCGTGCACCACCACTTCGACCACGCCGCCCAGGGTGTCGCCGGCCCGCTTGGCGGCATCGATGTGTTCGATCATCGCCCGGCCGGCCTCGGGGTCCAGGCACCGGACCTCGGAGGCGTCTACCGCCGGCAGGTCCCCCGGCTCCGGCAACCGCTCGGCCGGGGCCCGGACCGAGCCGATCTCGACCACGTGGCTCAGCACCCGGGCACCGAGCACCTCGGCCAGAAAGCTCTTGGCCACGGTTCCCAGGGCCACCCGGGCCGCCGTCTCGCGCGCGCTCGCTCGTTCCAGGATCGGCCGAACTTCGTCCAGGTCGTACTTCTGCATGCCGACCAGATCGGCGTGGCCGGGCCGGGGCCGGGTCAGCGCCTCGTTGCGAGCCTGGCCGGCCAGCACGTCGGCCGGCACGGGATCGGCCGACATCACGGTCTCCCACTTCGGCCACTCGGTGTTGGCGACCCGGATCGCCACCGGCCCGCCGAGGGTCAGCCCGTGCCGGACGCCACCGGTCAGCTCGACGACGTCCTGCTCGAATTTCATCCGGGCCCCGCGGCCGTAGCCGAGCCGGCGCCGGGCGAGCTCGGCCGCCACCAGCTCGGTGGTGATCGGCACCCCGGCCGGCAGGCCCTCGAGCACGGCCACCAGGGCGATGCCGTGCGACTCACCAGCGGTCATCCAGCGCAACACGTGATCTCCCTCTGACCGGCCCGGTGGCGGTTGCTCGCCCGGCCATTGTTTCAGGCCGGCTCCCCGGCCCGAGCGGGGCCGGGGCCGGGTCGCCATGATGGGAGGCGTGCAGGCACCGGACGGCTGGACCATCGACGCCGACACGCTGCAACCGGTGGTGCTGGACCGGGCCCGGCTCGAACGCCGGCTGGCCGAGGCGCTGCCGCTGGAGCGGCTGGACTACCTGGGGCTGCTCGGCCGGGCCGACGCCGGCCTGGCCGAAGCGATGAGCCTGCTGGCCGACGAGCCGGCCGACCCGTGGCCGCTGCTGCTGCGGATCGGACAGCTCCAGCTGCTGGCCGGCGACCGGGACCAGAGCGAGCTCTTCCAGACCCGGGCCTACCGGTACGCCCGAAGCCGGAGCCGGCAGGCCACGACCCTGCATCAGCTGGGACGAATCCGCTTCCTGGCCGGTGATCTCATCGCCGCGGCGGTCCGGTTCCAGCTCGCCCTGACCCAGCGACGCGGGTTCGCCGAACCAGCCACGGTGGCCGAGAGCGAGCAGGCGCTGCAGGCGGTGCGGCGCCGCTTCGCCGTGGACGCCATCGTTCTGGCCGGCGGGGCCGGGGTCCGGCTGGGCGGGCAGCGGCTGGGGGCCAAGGCGTTGATCCCGCTGGCCGGCTGGCCACTGGCCGACCACGTGCTGCTGGCCGCGAGCGCGGCCCGGCAACGGATCCAGGTGGGTCCGGCCCGGGTCGCGCTCGCCGATCCGGTGTTCCGGCACGAGCAGCCGGCCGGTGGCGGGCCGGTCGCCGCGATCGCGGCGGCGCTCGATGACGTCACCGCGCCGCTGGTCGCCGTGCTGGCCGCCGACCTGCCGTTCATCGCCGACGCGCTGCCCGGCCTGGCCCGCGCCGCGGCCGAGCGGGATGCGGCCGCCCTGGTCGACACCGGGGGTCGGACCTGCTACCTGGCAGCGGTGTGGCGCGCCGAGGCGTTGCGAGCGGCGGTGCGCACTGCCGGTCCGGTCGCCGGCGCGCCGGTCCGCCGGCTCTACGATTCGGCCGACGTCGAGCTCGTGCCAGATTTCGACGCGTGCTCGGCCGACGTCGACACCCCGGCCGAGCTGGCCGCGGCCGAGGCACGGATCAGAGCCCACCAGCCGGGACAGCTGCCCGCATCGCCGCTTGCATGGCCGCGACTGGAGCTGCACGCCCCGTCATGAGTTCGAACTGCCGGGCGGCCTGGTAGAGCAGCATCGCCGCGCCGCTGACCACGACCGCCCCGGTGCCGGCGGCGCGGCGGGCCAGCGCGGTCGGCCAGCCGGCATAGACGACGTCGAGCACGGCGGGAGCGGCTGGCACCGCCACCGGGTCGGCTGCCCCGGGCGGCAGCGTGCTGATCACCAGGTCGGCGGCCGGCAGGTCGGCCAGCGACACCAGCCGCACCACGAGCCCGAGTCGCTCGCCGGCGGCCAGCAAGCCCCGAGCCCGGCCCGGGTCGCGAACCGCGGCGGTGATCGAGTTCGCCGTGATCAGCGCGGCCAGCGCTGCTTGGGCCGTGCCGCCGGCCCCCAGCACGAGCACGTCACCGGCGGCCGGCACCCCGGCTGCGGCCAGTGCGTCCCGGATCCCGATCCAGTCGGTGTTCTCGGCCC
>Ga0187809_10000427_pt1 | contig 23026 bp, 19 predicted proteins | sample NC_wetland_sal_i_8_FD_132415 | JGI IMG/M metagenome (GOLD analysis project Ga0187809, IMG submission 132415) | Wetland sediment microbial communities from Neuse River Estuary, North Carolina, USA - ASW_4 | ecosystem: Environmental > Aquatic > Freshwater > Wetlands > Sediment | place: USA: North...
GGGTCGTAGCCGCAGCTGCACCACGGATTGCAGCGGAGGATTCGCCAGCCTGCCAGCGCCCCGCCACGCAGCGCGCCGTGCACGCGAAGCGCCTCCACCGCGTACTCGCTGCAACTGGGATAGAAGCGGCAGTTGGCGCCGATCAACGGCCGGACGGTCCACTGGTAGGTGCGCACCGCACCCACCGCCACATAGGCCGCCGGGCTCACGCGACCCCTGCCCGCGCCAGCGCTCGGCGCAGATCCGCCTGCAAGGCGGCAAAATCGCGCTTCCTGGTGCCGTCCCGCCCGATCAGCACGAGATCGACGCCGCGCAGCGGCTGCTCGCGCAGCAGCAGGCGGGCGGCCTCCTTCATGCGGCGGCGGGTGCGGTTGCGGATCACGGCGTTGCCGACCTTCTTCGTCACGGTAAATCCGAGCCTCGCCGGTCCGGTATCGCCGCGCGGCAGCACCTGCAGTACCAGCCCGGGCATCGCCACTTTGCGGCCCTTTGCGGCTCGCAGGAACTCGGCTCGGCGGGTCAGCCGCTCCGGCTTGCGTCCGCCCGGCCGGATCGGCGCATCCGGGCGATCCCGCAAGGTTTCCGCATCCATCGACTCACCGGTCGCCGAACCGGCCTCAGGCCGACAGGCGCTTGCGTCCCTTGGCCCGGCGGTTTGCCAGCACCTTGCGGCCGCCGACCGTGGCCATGCGGGCGCGAAAGCCGTGCCGGCGCTTGCGGACCAGTTTCGACGGTTGATAGGTGCGCTTCACGAGCCAATTCTCCGGAATCTGTCGTCCGCTCCAACGCGGACAAGGCCCCACAAGGGGGCCGCCAAGGCGGCGGCTTATAGGGGGGCGTATCCGGCCCGTCAATCGCGGCCCGCCGCTTTCCCTCTCCGCTCACCGGGTGGAGAGGAAACCTGCCGGGCTCTTGCCTGCCGGCTGCAATCCTGCCACCAGCCTCTGGCCGATCGAACGGGTGGCCCCGGCAACCGTTCCCGCCCGTCATGTGGTCCTGGCCGAAATCCCGCATCATGCGCCTCCTGCGTCCCCTGCTGCCGCTGCTCGCCCTGCTGGCCGTGTTGGCCCTGGTCTGGACCAGCGGCATTGCGCACGATTTCAGCTGGCAAGGACTGGCGCGGCACCATGCGGCGCTGACGGCCTGGGTTGCGGCGCATCCGCTGGTCGCGCCGTTGGTCTATACCGGGTTCTACATCGCGGTCGCGGCGCTGTGCCTGCCGGAAGCGGCGTTGGTCACGGTGGCGGGCGGGTTGCTGTTCGGCACGCTGTTGGGCGGCGTGCTGGCGGTGATCGGGGCGACGCTGGGCTCCGTCGTGCTGTTCCTGGCGGCGCGCAACGCGCTGGCAGGCAGTTTCGTCCGCCGCGGCGGGACCGTGCTGGCGCGCACCCGGTCGGCATTGCAGCGGGACGGGTTTTCCTACCTGCTGGCGATCCGGCTGATTCCGGTGTTTCCCTTCTGGCTGGTCAACCTGGCGGCGGCGGTCGGCGGCATGCGGCTACTCCCCTTCACCAGCGCCACCCTGATCGGCATCGTGCCGGGAACGCTGGTGTTCGCTTCGTTGGGGGAAGGACTGGGGACGGTGTTGGCGCAAGGGCGACGGCCGGACCTGATGGTGGTGCTCTCTCTGCCCGTGCTGCTGCCGCTGCTGGCGCTGGCCGTTCTGTCGCTGCTGCCGGTGGCGTGGCGGCACTGGAAGGCGCGGCGTGGCTGACTCCGGCGGGCGGCGAGCGGCGCCCGCCGGTGCTGATCGAGCGCGACCGCAGGGGCGACTGGTGAATTTCGGCTGCGTGCCGTGCTCGCCGAATGAGGAAGCCGGAGCACCAGGGGGGAGCCGTTCGGCGAACAGTCGCGCGTCGGGGCTGGGTTCCAAAGAAGACGATGGACGAAAAAATGCTCTGCGTGGCGTGGAACGCGCGTGCGGAGAGGTGGGAGGGAGGCGGACACGATGCAGCCGGACCGGGGCGTGGCGGTTCCACGCGGGCCCGGGCGTGTTATGTCGGGGCGGGCAAGAAGCGGGTGGAGAAACCGGATGCTGGCGGGCGAAGCAGTGGTGGCGATCTGGAACGGCATCGCGCCGGAGATGCGGGCGCAATTCTACGACTGGCACGTCAACGAGCACATGCCGGAACGGGTCGGCATTCCGGGCTTTCAGCGCGGCCGGCGCTACATCGCGGTGGACGCCGACACCCAGCCGGAGTTCTTTACACTGTATGAGGCCGACGCCCTGCCGGTGCTGCAGGGCAGCGACTACGCCAACCGGCTGAACGATCCGACACCCGGCACACGCAGCACCACCGCCCAGTTCCGCGACACGTTTCGCGCTCTGTCGCGGGTGGTGGTCAGCCATGGTCCCGGCATGGGCGGCGTGCTGCTGACCGTGCGCTTCGATTGCGACGAGCAGCACCTGCCGGGGCTACGCGCCCTGGTGCGCGCCGCGGCGGAGGCGCAGCGGGTGACCGGCGCGCATCTGTGCCTCGGCGAGGCGGCGGCCTCGGCAGTCCGCACCGTGGAAAGCCAGGGCCGGTCCGACCTCCAGGAAGCGCCGCGCTGCTTCATCCTGGTCGAGGCGACGGACGCCGACGCGCTGACGCAGATCCTGCTGGAACCTGCGCTGTCCGGGGTTGGGGCTCGCGGACCGTTCGCGCGGGGCATCTATCGGCTGGAATACGTCCGCACCAAGACTGCGTTCGCACCGTAGCGGCTGGCTGCCTCACGCCGTTCTGCGACCGGGGCGAGAGCGGTCCGCCGTTCCGCGGCGGCCGCAACCGCGGTCCCATCTTCCAGAGCGAGCGTGGCACCGCCCCCCGCGCGGACGCCGCGGCGTGAAACACGGGTGGACGCGGGCGGGGTACCGTGCTTTAGCGTCGTGCCCGTGTGCAGGGATAGTTGCAGTGCCGCTGATCTATGATGTCGGGATGTATGACGGCTCCGATACCGCCTTTTATCTTCAGAAGGGCTTTGATGTCATTGCGGTGGAAGCCAATCCGCGCCAGGTCGAAAAGATGCAAACTGCGTTCCATGCGGAACTCGCGTCGGGCCGCCTGACCATTCACGGCGTGGCCGTGGCGGCCGAGGCAGGAACGGCGAGGCTTCTCGTGCATGACCACGACGACTGGACGCGCCTGGACGCCTTTCGGGATTATCGATTCGACCCCGGTGCGTATCAGGAACTGTCCGTTCCCGCCCGGCGGTTTGGCGACATCTACGCGGAACACGAAACACCGTATTACGTCAAGCTGGATATCGAGGGATCGGAAACGTTCGCGATCCGCGACATATTCGCCAGCGGCCGATACCCCGAATATCTGTCGTTCGAGGCCAACCCGGAAAAGGACGCGCTGCTGGAGCTTTGTGTGGAGCACGGCTACCGCCGCTTCAACATCGTCCCACAGAAGGCAAAAGCCGGCTGGCAGCTGCCGAACCCGCCGCTTGAGGGAAATTACGTGCCGGTGCACTTCAACACCAACATGTCCGGTCCTTTCGGGCGCGAAATTCCCGGCGCATGGATGACGCTTCGGCAGGTGCATCAGGCATTTCAGGACTGGCGGATGGCGGTGGAACGGGGCGAGGAGGCGGCGCGCCAGGAATGGCACGATATCCATGCCTGGCGCGATGGGGCCTCAAGCCGGTTTGGCTGGAAGGCGCTTGCCGGCAGGCTGGAGCGGGGGCTGCGCGGAATCTGACGGTGGTGAGCCGGTTCCGCTCCGGCGGCGCTGCGACGAAATCCGCGCGCCGCTGTCGCCAGGGTCAGAAATCCAGGTCGGCGTAGTGCTCCGGTGGCGTGGTGCCAGGCACCCGGTCCGACAGCAATCCGCGAAAGCACGGGCGGGACTTGATGCGCGCGTACCATTCCTTGGCGGCGGGCGACAGCGACCAGTCCACGTCGCCGATGAAATCCAGCGCCGAGAGGTGTGACGCGGCGGCGAAATCGGCCAGCGACAGTTCGGCGCCGGCCAGCCATTTCCGGGTTTCCGCCAGCCAGCCAAGGTATTCCATGTGGTAGCGCAGCGCGATGTAGCCGGTGCGCATCGCGCCGGCGTCCGGATTGCCCCGCCGGGTCAGGCGCTTCATGAATTTCTCGCCGTACAGGCTGCGGGTCACTTCGGCGGCGAATTTGCCGTCGAACCAGGCGACCAGCCGCCGCACCTCCACCCGCTCCGCCAGGGTGCGGCCGAGCAGGCTGGTGTCGGGGTAGGCTTCTTCCAGGTACTCGCAGATGGCGTTGGAGTCCGGGATGACCAGGCCGTTGTCCTCGACCAGCGTCGGCACCGTGCCGGCGGGGTTCAGCTCCAGATATTCCGGCCGGCGTTCCCAGGCCTTTTCCGTGCGCAGCTCGAAGGGCAGCCGCTTCTCGGCCAGGGCGAGGCGCACCTTGCGGGCATAGGGCGACAACGGCAGATGATAGAGCACGCGCATTGCGGGTGGTTATGACACCGTGCTCCGCGTCGCGCCAAGCCGCTTTCCCGCTCCGCTGCGGCGGTGGGGCGTGCGCCGGTTTGAGGCACATCAAGGCGCCGCCCGCCCAGCCGGTCTTCAATGCCCCGAGAACCGCCGGAGCGTGTCATGAAAACCGAGGTGCTGAGCGCGATCGGGGCGGGCGGCCTGTGCCGTCCGGCCGCGGTGAACGCCGCGCTCGCCGCCAACGACCGGGTGAAATACGCCTTCTCCCTGCTGCAGATGGCAGCCCAGCATGCCGACCAGCCGCATCTGCCGCCGGTCGACCTGCGGCACGAGCGCCTGGCCGCCGGCATCGAAGACGCGGCGCTGGACGGCTTCACCGCCGCCGCCGGCCGCTCGGGTGACGCCTACCTGATCCCCGGCGCCGGCCGCCTGCTCGCCCGGATCGCCGATGACATGCAGGTGATGGTCGCGCCGGTGCTGGAAACCGGATCGCCGGAATTCGTCCAACGCCTGGATGCGCTGCTCGCCACTATGCCGCCGGCAGTGGACGACCGGCTGGATGCCGCCGTGCTGGCGGCACTCACCCAGGCAGCGCCGGACGGCGCCGACAGCCTGCACCGTCTGGTCATGGACCTGCACAAGGCGCTCAACGCCATGCAGATCGCGCTGGCGGAGGAACACATCGACGGCGCCGCCGCCTACGGCCTGGCCGATGCCGACCGCCCGCGCGTGGCCGCCTTCATGGCCGGGCTGAACCGAACCGCCGGTCTGAAATTCGACCATCCCGGCCTGGCCACCACCGCGACCCGCAGCGGCGGTCGGCTGGTAATCCAGAACGACATCGGCACCACCGACGCACATGTCATTGTGGTGCATGTGGAGGACCGCACGGTCACGGTGACCTACACCGACATCCACCCCGAACGGCTGCGCTTCTTTCAGGGGCTGCTGGCCCGCTGCGCCCCGGACTGGGAAACCACCCGGGCCGGCCAGCTCTCCGGTGCCGACTTCCAGCTCGCCACCGGCCGCTATACCGCGCCGGATGAGGCGGCATGCCGCGACTGGCTGAGCTTCCTCGGTTCCCGCCTGGTGTTCCTGATCGACTGGAACCGCGCCCGCAAGCAGCTCCGCGGCTTCCTGCCGGACAATGCCCGCGCCGATCTGCTGCGCTGGGCGGCGGAGCAGGAGATCGGGCACCGCGCCTTCCTGGAACTCGGCGGTGCGCGGCTGGTCAACCAGGCGATCGAGGCGGTCGCCGGCTCCGCCATCCACTTTGGCGACCGCCTGTCCGACGTGCTTGGCCTGGCGGAGACCCAGGCCTTTCTGCGCTTCGTGCTGCGCGCCGCCACCGACTGCCTGCTGTCGCGCCGGTCCCCCTCGCTGCTGCGCGACCGCATCCGCGCCGAACTGGCCCGCCACCTCAGCAATGAGGAGCGCCGGCTGCTGCGCATTGCCGCGGACCATGCCGCGCTGGGGTTCGAACTGGCTTGCCTGGTGCGCGATGCCGCGCTGGCGCCGGAGGAGATCGACACCGTCCGCCGGGCCGCGCGCGCCCGCGGCTTCGAGCACGACGCCGACCGGCTGGTCGCCGACATCTTCGAGGCGGTGAAGCGCCGGCCCGACTACGCCGCCTACGGCCCGCTGCTGCATGCCGCCGACAACTGCGCCGACGCGCTGGAGGACGCCGTATTCCTCCTCGGCCTGCTCGCGCCGACCAGCCCGGCCGAACCGGTGCTGGAGCCGCTGCAGGTGCTTGCCGGCCTGTTGGTGGAAGCCTGCCAGGAATGGCTGAAGGCGGTGCTGCACGCGGCACATGTGGAGGACCGCAGCGCCGCCGGGGATGCGGACGACTTCCTGGTGGCGATCGACCGTCTCGCGGTGCTGGAGCACCAGGCGGACGACGCCGAACGCACGCTGACCGCCGCCGCCGTGCAGCACGCCGCCGATTTCCGTCAATTGCACCTTTCCGCCGCGCTCGGCGACCGGCTGGAGGAGGCGGCGGATGCGCTGCGCAGCGCCAGCCTGATCCTGCGCGAGCGGGTGCTGGGCGAGGTGGTCAATGGCTGACACGGAACTCGGCTTCATCCTGCCGCATGCGCCGCTGCCGGAGGGCGGTCCGGCGCGGTTCGGCGGCAAGGCATGGAACCTGATGCGGCTCGCCGCCGCCGGCCTGCCGGTGCCGCCCGGCTTCGTGCTGCCCACGAGCTGGTGCGGCCCGGAAAACCCAGGCGAGGCGGCCTTGCGGGCGGCGTTGCAGCAGGGCATCGCTCGGCTCGAGGCGGCGACGGGGCTGGAATTCGGCTCGGTGCGCCGGCCGCTGCTGGTGTCGGTGCGTTCCGGCGCCGCCGTGTCGATGCCGGGCATGCTGGAGACCGTGCTCGATGTCGGGCTGAACGCGGGCACCGTCGAGGGCCTGATGCGGCTGACCGGCAATCCGCGGCTGGCCTGGGACAGTTTCCGGCGGCTGGTGCAGGGCTTTGCCGAAGTGGTCGCCGGCCTGCCGCCGCATCCGTTCGACGTGCCGCCGCATCCGTTCGACGTGCTGCTGCAGCGGGCGATTGCTGCGGCGGGCGTGGATAGCGAGCGCGACCTGGACCACCGCGCGTTGCGCGATGCCGGCCTCGCGATGCAGGAGCGTTATGAATCCCTGGCGAGCGTGCCGTTCCCGACCCTGCCGATGGAGCAGTTGGAGCAGGCGGCGCTGGCGGTGTTCCGTTCCTGGACTGCGCCGAAGGCGGCGGCCTACCGGCGGATCAACGGCGTGCCGGACAGCGCCGGCACCGCGGTGACGGTGCAGACGATGGTGTTCGGCAATGCCGGCGGCACGTCCGGCGCGGGCGTCGGCTTCACCCGCGATCCCGCCACCGGCGCGCCGTCGCTGTACCTGGATTTCTGCTTCAACGCCCAGGGCGAGGACGTCGTCGCCGGCCGTCACACAGTGACCGATCCGCAGCGCCTGGCGCGCCTGCTGCCTTGTGTCGCGGCGGAGTTGGAACGCGCGCGCGGGACGCTGGAGGCGCTGTTCCGCGACATGCAGGACTTCGAGTTCACCGTGCAGGAGGGCCGGCTGTTCCTGCTGCAGACCCGGCGCGGCAAGCGGACTCCGGAAGCGGCGTTGCGCATCGCGGTGGACTTGGTGGCGGAGGGTTTGCTCGCCCCGGCCGAAGCCCTGGCACTGCTGGAGGGTGTGAACCTGGAGGCAGCCGCGCACACCAGCTTCGCGCCACCGCTGCCGGAACCATTGGCGCATGCGGCGGTGGCGGGCAGCGGGGTGGCCACCGGCCCGATCGCGCTGGACGCCGCCGCGGCGGAGCGCTTCGCGGGGCAGGGCACGCCGCCGATCCTGCTGCGTCCGGCGACGCTCACCGCCGATATCGAGGGCCTGGCGCAAGCGGCCGGTATCCTCACCGCAGCCGGCAGCCGCACCTCCCATGCCGCGGTGGTGGCGCGCCAGCTGGGGAAGGTCTGCCTGGTGGGATGCGCCGGGCTGGAGATCGACGTGGGCGCACGGACCTGCCGGCTGGGCGGCTGCACGCTGGCCGAGGGCGAGACCCTGAGCCTGGATGGCAACAGCGGCGCGGTGTACCGCGGCGCCTTGCCGGTGATTACCCGGCGCCCCGACCGCGAGCTGGCGACGATCGCCCGATGGCGGGCAGATGCTGCATGATTTTCCTCTCCGTCCCCCCCTGAGGTCCCGCTGGAAGCTCTTCTCGAAGGAGCCCCCCTTGAGGGAGCCCCCTTGAGGAGCGGACAGGGAAAATGCCAGCCTGTCGGCACGATGATGACCAAACGCCCCCCGCCCTGCCCGGTCTGTGGCAAACCGGCGAGCCCGGAAGCCACCCCCTTCTGCAGCCCGCGGTGCGCGGACGTCGATCTCGGCCGCTGGCTGACCGGCCAGTACCGTATCCCGGCGCCTCCGGAGGATTTGGAGGAGGAATTGCCGCTTCCGCCGGACTGCTGAACGGCGGTCACCCCGCCGGGCGGCAGACCAGCCCGGACTCCACCGCGTCGGCGCACCGCGCGCACAGCGTGGGATGGCCTTGCTGCCTGCCGACCTCCGGCAGTACGCGCCAGCAGCGGGCACACTTCTCCCCCGGCGCCGGGGTGACCACCGCCAGGTCGTCGGCGCTGCCGGCGACGGCGTGCACCTCGGAGACAATGGCGATTTCGGCCCACTCGGCTTCGTTCAGCAGCTCCGCCTCGTCCGGCGCCAGCGGCAGCGTCGCGCTGGCCTGCAGCGACGAGCCCAGCACGTTGGTCTTGCGGGCCTCGTCGAGCGGCACGGTGATGCGGCGGCGGATGCTGCGGATGCGGTCCCATTTGGCCGCCAGCCGGTCGTCGCGCCACTCAGCCGGTAGATCGGGAAACAGCTGCAGGTGCACGCTGTCCTGCTCGCCGAAGCGGGCGCCCCAGGCCTCCTCCGCCGTGAAGCACAGTACCGGTGCGAGCCAGGTGGTCAGGCAGCGGTGCAGATGGTCCAGCACGGTCCGCGCGGCGCGGCGGCGGTGGCTGTCCGGGCGGTCGCAGTAGATCGCGTCCTTGCGGATGTCGAAATAGAACGCGCTGAGGTCGGTGGCGCAGAAATTGTGCAGTTCCGGATATACGCCGGTCCAGTCGTAGCTGTCCGTGGCCGAACGGATGCGCGCATCCAGCTCGGTCAGCCGGTGCAGCACCCAGCGCTCCAGCTCCGGCATCGCCTGCAGCGGCACGCGTTCGTCCTCGGTGAAACCGTGCAGGCTGCCGAGTACCCAGCGCAGCGTGTTGCGCAGGCGGCGATAGAGTTCGGCGTTCTGCTTGAGGATTTCCGGGCCGATGCGCAGGTCCTCGGCGGTGTCGGACATCATCACCCACAGGCGCAGGATATCCACGCCGTACTTGTCGGCGACCTCCTGCGGCGCGGTGACGTTGCCGAGTGATTTGGACATCTTGCGGCCCTGCTCGTCCATGACGAAGCCGTGCGTCAGCACCGCCTTGAAGGGCGCGCGCCCGCGGGTGCCGACCGCCTCCAGCAGCGACGAGTGGAACCAGCCGCGGTGCTGGTCGGTGCCTTCCAGGTACAGATCCGCCGGCCAGGGCAGGTTGCGGCCTTCCAGCACGAAGGCGTGGGTCGAGCCGGACTCGAACCACACGTCCACGATGTCCTTCACCTGCTCGTAGTCGTCCGGGTTGTAGTCATTGCCGAGGAACCGGCTTGCCGGCGATGAGTACCACGCGTCGGCGCCCTCGGCGGCGAAGGCGTCCACGATGCGCTGCACCACCGCTTGGTCGCGCAGTGGCTCGCCGGTGCGCTTTTCCACGAACACGGTGATTGGCACGCCCCAGGCACGCTGCCGGCTGATGCACCAGTCCGGGCGGGCGGCGACCATCGAGCCGATGCGGTTGCGCCCCTGGTCGGGCACGAATTTCGTCGCGTCGATGGCGCGCAGAGCGTTCTCACGGATGTGCTCCGGTCCGTCCATGCGGATGAACCATTGCGGCGTGGCGCGGAAGATCAGCGGCGCCTTGCTGCGCCAGGAATGCGGGTAGGAGTGCACCAGCCTGCCGCGCGCCAGCAGCGTGCCCGCTTCGGTCAGCGCGGCGCAGACCGGGTCGGCTGCCTTGTAGACATGCACCCCGGGGAACAGCGGAACCCAGGGGTTGAAGGTGCCGTCGTCGCCCACCGTCTCCGGGATCTCCAGCCCGTGCTGGCGGCCGAGGTCGAAGTCCTCCTCGCCGTGGCCGGGGGCGATGTGGACGAAGCCGGTGCCGGCCTCCGTGGTGACGAATTCCCCGAACAGCAGCGGGGTGTCCTGCTCATAACCGTGCCCGCGCAGCGGGTGGGCACAGATCGTGCCGTCCAGCGCGCTGCCCTTGAACACGTGCACCACGTGATGGGTGGCGATGCCGACGTCCTGGCAGAACTGCGGCAGCAGCGGCAGCGCGACCAGCAGCTTTTCCCCCGCCCGGGCCAGCGATTGGTCGGTCACGCTGTCCACGTGCACCAGCGCGTAGTCGAACTCCGCGCCGGCGGCAACGGCGCGGTTGCCGGGCATGGTCCAGGGGGTGGTGGTCCAGATCACCACCGCTGCGCCGGCCAACTCCGGCGTGGGAGCGCGGACGATCGGAAAACGCACCCAGATCGTCGTGCTGGTGTGGTCGTGGTACTCGATCTCGGCTTCCGCCAGGGCGGTCTTCTCCACCGGCGACCACATCACCGGGCGCAGGCCGCGATACAGCGCGCCGTTCAGCAGGAACTTGCAGATCTCGCCGGCGATGGCCGCCTCGGACTCGTGGTCCATGGTGGCGTAGCGCTGCGGGAAATCGCCCTCGACGCCAAGCCGGCGGAATTCGGCGCGCTGCACGCCCATCCAGTGTTCGGCGTAGGCGCGGCACTCGGCGCGGAAATCCAGGATCGGGACGGAATCCTTGTCCTTCTTCTTCGCGCGGTATTCCTCCTCGATCTTCCACTCGATCGGCAGGCCGTGGCAGTCCCAGCCGGGGATGTAGTTGGCGTCATACCCCGCCATCTGGCGGGTGCGGTTGATGACGTCCTTGAGGATCTTGTTGAGCGCCGTACCGATATGGATGTTGCCGTTCGCGTAGGGCGGGCCGTCGTGGAGGATGAACAGGGAGCGGCCCTTGGACGCCTCTCGCAGGCGGGACCACAGGTCCATGGCGTCCCAGCGGGCGAGGATCGCCGGCTCCTTCTTCGGCAGGTCGCCGCGCATGGGAAAGCCGGTTTGCGGCAGGAAGACCGTGTCGCGGTAGTCGCGCTGGGCGGGGGCGTCGTTCATGGCAGGTCCCGAGCGGCCTGGGCCGCGCTGGAGGGGTCAGACAGGCAGGCGTGCGATCCCCGGGGCTCTAGTGAGCCGCCGGGCCAATAATTCGCGCCTGCCTATACACCGGTGCCATGACCGGGAATATGAGGACCCGCGGGGGATCCGGTCAAGCAGCCGCGGCATTTCCGTGCGAACCGCTTCGGCCACGCGGCGCTTCGCAGGTGGCGCGGCGGCCTGGCCGGCACCGCGTCGCGTTGCCGTCTCGTTGGGTCTTCGTCGTTGCATCCGGCCCGCCAGGGAGACTTGTGCCGAAACGCGGGGGCGCAGGGTTCTCCACCTCACGCGGCGCCTCGCCGCCGCGGCGGCGGAGCGGGGCGAGGGGCGGGACTCGCCGCATTGTGACCTTCTCCGCCGAACCAGGCACCAACCTGTCGCCACGCTGCGGCGCGTGTGACCCGGGCGGCCCGCCGAACCGGCTGGCCGTCCCCCGCGCCCGCCAGGGTTGATCCGAATCAACGATCGGTTAATCAATTCCGGGCAGAAGCGTGCGAAACCCAGCAGGAAAGGGCTCCCCTATGGCCGTGAAGGTCGCGATCAACGGATTTGGACGTATCGGGCGTCTCGTGCTGCGCGCCATCGTCGAGAGCGGGCGGGATGACATCGTGCCGATTGCCATCAACGACCTGGGCAGCGTGGACGCCAACGCACACCTGTTCGCCTATGACAGCGTGCACGGCCGTTTCCCCGGCCAGCTGGAGGTCTCCGGCGACTCCATCACCATCCGCCACAACGGCAAGGTGTACGGCCCGATCAAGGTGTCGGCCGAACGCGACCCGACCAAGGTGCCCTATTCCGGCGTCGACGTGGCGATGGAATGCACCGGCATCTTCACCAGCAAGGACAAGGCCTCCGCGCTGCTGAAGGCGGGCGCCCGCAAGGTGGTGATCTCCGCGCCGGCCGACGGGGTGGATGCGACGATCGTCTATGGCGTCAATCACAAGATCCTGACCAAGGAGATGACGATCATCTCCAACGCGTCCTGCACCACCAACTGCCTGGCGCCCATGGCCAAGGTGCTGCATGAGCGCTTCGGCATCCTGCGCGGCTACATGGTGACCATCCACGCCTATACCGGCGACCAGAACACCGTGGACACGCTGCACAAGGACCTGCACCGGGCGCGGGCGGCGGCGGTGTCGGCGATCCCCACCTCCACCGGCGCGGCGCGCGCGGTCGGGCTGGTGCTGCCGGAGCTGAAGGGCAAGCTGGACGGCACCGCCATCCGCATTCCCACCCCGAATGTTTCCCTGGTGTCGCTGGACGTGAACCTGTCGAAGCAGGCGACCAAGGACGAGGTGAACGCAGCGATGCAGAATGCGTCGAAGGGCGAGCTGAAGGGCATCCTGGACTACAACACCGCGCCGCTGGTCAGCATCGACTTCAACCACTCGCCGGCGAGCTGCACCTTCGATGCGACGCAGACCGCGGTGGTGGATGGCGCGCTGGTGCGGGTGATGGGCTGGTACGACAATGAGTGGGGCTTCTCCAACCGCATGTCGGACACCACCGCGCTGTTCGGCTCGCTCTGAGATTTCTCAAGGTGGCGGCATCCTCCTTTCGCCCGGAAAGGGGGATGCGCGCCGGCCGCCCTTTGTGCGACCAACGATCTGCCCAGTCTTTCGGCGAGGCGCCTGGAGGCCATGCTGCATCGCTTCTGACACAGAGTTTCACAAAGCTGTCCGCCGAGGCGCACAGAGAATGATGGTATAAATATTTCTTCTGTGAAACTCCGAGTCTGCCTTGGTGAACTCTGTGTTAGAAGCGGACGCTCGGCAACCAGGAAAGCCCCACCCGAAGGCTCGACCCTGCCGGAACCTGGAGGCCTACAAACCCATGCCCTTCCGCACCCTCGACTCCCTCGACGCCGCCGGCAAGCGCGTCCTGCTCCGCGCCGACCTCAACGTGCCGGTGCGCGACGGCAAGATCACCGACCGCACCCGCATCGAGCGCCTCTCCCCCACCATCCGGGAACTGGCCGGCAAGGGTGCCAAGGTGATCGTGTGCAGCCACTTCGACCGCCCCAAGGGCAAGCGCGTCCCCGGAATGTCCCTCGGCCCCGTCGCCGCTGCCCTCGGCGAAGTGCTCGGCCAGCGCGTCCGCTTCGCCGAGGACTGCATCGGCCTGCCCGCCCAGCAGGCGGTGGAGCGCATGGCGCCCGGCGACGTGCTGGTGCTGGAGAACACCCGCTACCACGCCGCGGAGGAGAAGAACGACCCCGCCTTCGCCGCCGAACTGGCCAAACTGGCGGATGTCTATGTGAACGACGCGTTCTCCGCCGCGCATCGCGCGCACGCCAGCACCGAAGGCGTGGCGCATCTGCTGCCCGCCTATGCCGGACGGCTGATGCAGGCGGAGCTGGAGGCGCTGCATGCCGCGCTTGGCAACCCGCAGCGCCCGGTGGCGGCGATCGTCGGCGGCGCAAAGATCTCCACCAAGCTGGAGTTGCTGGAGAACCTGATGTCCAAGGTGGACGTGCTGGTGATCGGCGGGGCGATGGCCAACACCTTCCTCGCTGCGCAGGGCATCGACGTCGGCAAGTCGCTGCAGGAAGTCGACATGCACGACACCGCCCGCAGAATCCTGGAGCCGGCGAAGATGGGCGGCTGCCAGGTGGTGCTGCCGACCGACGCCGTGGTCGCCACCGCACTGAAGCCCGGCGTGCCGGTGCAGACGGTGCCGGTCAATGCTGTACCGGCCGATTCGATGATCCTGGATGTCGGACCTGCCACTGTGGCGGAACTGACCCGCCGCCTCGCCACGCTGAAGACCCTGGTGTGGAACGGTCCCCTCGGCGCTTTCGAGACGCCGCCGTTCGACGCGGCCACCACGGCCTTCGCGAAGTCCGTGGCGGAGGCGACGCAACGCGGTGCCCTGCGCAGCGTGGCGGGTGGCGGCGACACCGTCTCCGCGCTGCGCCATGCCGGGGTGCTGGAGCAGATGAGCTACGTCTCCAGCGCCGGCGGTGCGTTCCTAGAGTGGCTGGAAGGCAAGACCCTGCCCGGCGTGGCCGCGCTGGAGGCATAGCGCCGCACGCGCCGGCTTTGACCCAAACCGTCGGTTTTGCGGCTGTCCTGGGCCGCAAAGCCGGGGTTTCCGCTGCCTGCGCCAGGCTCGCCGCGGCGATTGCGGCACTCACGGGTGGATCGGCAGCTTGAATAGCTGCGGCCGCCGTGCCAGATATCTGGCACTCCCAGGACCAGAGTGCCAAAAGGCGTGCACCTGAAGTGTGCCGGCCAGGTACCGGGCAAGCCGACCAGCGTTCATCCGCTGGCACCAGGTTAGTTGTTATTCCATGAAATTTCGGCCCTTGCACGATCGCGTGGTGATTCGTCGCCTCAACGCCGAGGAAAAGTCCGCGGGCGGCATCATCATACCGGACACCGCCCAGGAAAAACCGATGGAGGGCGAGGTCGTCGCGATCGGTCCCGGCGCCCGCAATGAACAAGGCGAGATCGTCGCGCTCGAGGTGAAGACCGGAGATCGCATCCTGTTCGGCAAGTGGTCCGGCACGGAGGTGAAGCTCGACGGCGAGGAACTCCTGATCATGCAGGAATCGGACATCATGGGTGTCATCGAAGGCAGCCCAGCCGCGAAGAAAAAGGCCGCGTGATTCGGCTGCGTCAACGATTTCAGGAAAGATCAGGCAAATGGCTGCAAAAGACGTTCGGTTCGGCGATGATGCCCGTCAGCGCATGCTGCGCGGTGTCGATATCCTTGCCGCCGCGGTGAAGGTGACGCTCGGTCCCAAGGGTCGCAACGTGATCCTGGACAAGAGCTATGGCGCGCCGCGCATCACCAAGGACGGCGTGACGGTCGCCAAGGAAATCGAACTCTCCGACAAGTTCGAGAACATGGGCGCGCAGATGGTGCGCGAGGCTGCCTCCAAGACCAACGACGTTGCGGGCGACGGCACCACTACAGCGATCGTGTTGGCGCGGGCCATCGTCAGCGAGGGCGGCAAGGCGGTATCCGCCGGCATGAACCCGATGGACCTGAAGCGCGGCGTGGATAAGGCGGTCGCCGCTTTGCTGGAAGAACTGAAGAAGCGCAGCAAGAAGATCACGACGCAGGCCGAAACCGCGCAGGTCGGCACGATCTCCGCCAACGGCGAGACCGAGATCGGCGAAATGATCGCCGCGGCGATGCAGAAGGTCGGCAACGAGGGCGTCATCACCGTCGAAGAAGCCAAAGGCATGCTGACGGAACTCGACGTCGTCGAGGGCATGCAGTTCGACCGTGGCTACATGTCGCCATATTTCATTACCAACGCCGAGAAGATGACCGTCGAGCTCGAGCAGCCTTATATCCTGATCCACGAGAAGAAGCTGTCCGGGCTGCAATCCCTGTTGCCGCTGCTGGAAGCGGTGGCGCAATCGGGCCGTCCGCTGCTCGTCGTCGCCGAGGATGTCGAGGGCGAAGCGCTCGCGACGCTGGTGGTGAACAAGCTGCGCGGCGGACTGAAGGTTGCCGCGGTGAAGGCGCCTGGCTTCGGCGATCGGCGCAAGGCGATGCTGGAGGATATCGCGATCCTAACCAGCGGCCAGGTGATCAGCGACGACCTCGGCATCAAGCTGGAGAACGTCACGCTCGAAATGCTTGGTACGGCGAAGCGGGTGTTGATCGACAAGGAGAACACCACCATCGTCGAAGGGGCCGGCAAGAAGCAGGACATCACCGCGCGCTGCGACCAGATCCGCGCGCAGGTCGAGGACACCACCAGCGACTACGACAAGGAGAAGCTGCAGGAGCGGTTGGCGAAGCTGGCCGGCGGCGTCGCGATCATCCGTGTCGGCGGGGCGACCGAGGTCGAGGTGAAGGAGCGCAAGGACCGCGTGGATGACGGCCTGCACGCCACGCGGGCGGCCGTGGAAGAAGGCATCGTGCCCGGCGGCGGCGTTGCGCTCGCCCGTGCGTCGATGGTCCTGGCCAAGCTGAATGGCGAGAATGACGACCAGCGCGTCGGCATCGAGATCGTGCGCAAGGCGGTGCAGATGCCGCTGCGCCAGATCGCCGAGAACGCCGGCGAGGATGGTGCCGTGATCTCCGGCAAGATCCTGGAAAAGGCCGAGTACAACTGGGGATTCGATGCCCAGACCGGCGAGTTCAAGGACATGGTCAAGGCCGGTATCATCGATCCCACCAAGGTGGTGCGGTCGGCGCTGCAGCATGCGGCCTCGATCGGTTCGCTGATGATCACCACCGAGGCGATGGTGGCCGAACGGCCGGAGAAGCGCGCGGCCAATGGTGGATCGCCGGGCGGTGGTGGCATGGGCGACATGGACTACTGACATGGGCGAACAGGACCGGCCTGATCCCGTGTTCGATGCGACGACGTCCCGGCTGTTGCGGCGCGAAGCTCTGCGCCGAGCGGCCGAGGAGCTGAACACAACCTCCGGTCCTGGCCTTGAAAGCGTGCTGGCGCGGATCTCGGCCGAAGTGACGGCCGAGGCGAGCGCCCGCGACGCCGAACCAGCGCCTCCGGCCACGAAGGGCGTTGCGATCGGTGGTTCCCCAAGGAAATTGCGACCGACGGGATGACGGCAAGGAACAGCGGCGAAAAATGCAGCCAGCCGCACGAGAATTGACTTTTCTGGCAGGTCTCCGCCGCGGTGCCTGGCGGGCTGCGGCGCATCTCGACGCCAGCATGGTCGGACCGCTGATCCGTGCCAACTTGGTGCAGTGGGATGACGAAGCAGGCGACGCTGCCCGGCGCCGTCACCCGCCGGGCACGACATTCACTTTGACGGGGCCGGGCGCGCTTTTGCTGGCGCAGCATGAAGCCAGCGCTTACCGTGCCGTCTCCTCCGCCTGAGAAGGCTCATGTTACGTATTCATATCGGATGTCAGATCGATTTCGTGCTGCCCCAAAGCACGCCGATGATCGTGATGCTCAATGTGCATTTCTCGCGCTTCTCAGATCTGGAATATCCGGATCGCCTGGTGACCACACCCGCGGTTCCGATCGAAGGCTATCGCGACGGCTTCGGCAACTGGTGCAGCCGCCTGGTCGCCCCGGCGGGAGAAATCAGCCTCAGGACCGACGCAGTCATACGTGATTCGGGCGCATCCGATCCGGTCGAGCCGGACGCGTTGCAGCATCAGGTCCAACACTTGCCGGCGGAAACCTTGCAGTTCCTCCTCGGCAGCCGCTATTGCGAGACCGATCGCCTGTCCGACGATGCCTGGCGCCTGTTCGGCCACACCCCGCTCGGCTGGGCGCGGGTGCAGGCCGTCTGCGACTTCGTGCACAACCACGTAACCTTCGGCTACGAGCACTCGCGCCCCACCAGGACCGCGTTCGAAGCCTATACCGAGCGCCGCGGCGTCTGCCGCGACTTCACGCATCTCGCGGTGGCTTTCTGTCGCTGCCTGAATATCCCGGCGCGGTACTGCACCGGCTACATCACGGATATCGGCCTGCCTCCGCCTTATTCGGCCATGGATTTTGCCGCGTGGATGGAGGTCTACCTCGGCGGCCGGTGGCATACGTTCGATCCGCGCAACAATGCCCCGCGGATCGGGCGCATTCTCATTGCCTATGGCCGTGACGCTGCGGATGTGCCTCTCACGCATAGCTTCGGTCCCAACACGCTGTCGGGCTTTCGCGTCTGGGCAGAAGAAGCGGCCGCGGAATAGGCGCCGGCAACACGCTGCGCGATGATGTGTGAGCATGCCCGCGGCATTGCATGCGGCGTGGGGCGGCGCCGGTGCTATGCTACCGTTTCGGATGATTGCACCACCGAAGGCGGGTAGCGATTCCATGAACCTGAGACTGGTCGCATCCGGCGACGACCGTGCGCTCGCGATCCGTGACCATCTGCTTCCGCTCGTTCGTCAGGCCGGCCGGATCGAGATCCAGCGTGACCTGGTGCGCGTGGTTACGTGGGAGCAGCCTCCCTGGGTGATTCGCCACTGGACGCCGTTCAACGAGCTGCAGCCCGGAGAAGCATCGTCGCCAGGCTATCGGCGCGCCGTGGAACGGCAGCATGCAACACCCGACTTGGCCTACGGCCTGGAGGTATGGCACGGCACCAAGGTGCTCAGTGTGCTGTGGGCAGACGACGGACGTTCCGATGTCCGAAATTTCATCCGGGGCCCATGGGAGGACCTGGCACTCGCGCTCTGATGGCGCGGGGGGACGATTGCCGGACACCGACGTCGTCGGCGCGATCATCCGCAATCCCGCCGGGGCGCTGCCCAGCGCGCCAGGGCAGTGGGTCGGGCGCACGCCAGGGCAGTGGAAGAGTCGGTTTGCGTCAGCGTCATCGCCGCAGCGAATGGCGCTGCCGGTGAGCGAGGAAAGGCTTGCCCCAGCTCCCGGTACTGGATTGCTTTCTCCACCCGACGAAGTGTCAGGCACCGGCCACCGTGTCCCCCACCAGTCGCTGCGTCACTGCCCGCATCACCGCGGCATGCACGCGCTCTGGCGATCCATCCGCCGGTATCAGCACGCAGCGTTCCGGCGCGGCGGCGGCAATGTCGCGAAACCCCTGGTTCACCCGGGCATGGAACAGCGCATCCAGCTCCTCATAGCGGTCGGCGCGTTCCCCGCGCTGCAGCAGGCGAGCAGTGGCTACCGAGGCGGACACGTCCAGCACCACGGTGAGGTGGGGTTCCAGCCCGATCAGCCGGGTCAGGTCGGCGATTAATCCCCGGTCGGCGCCCTGGCCGTAGCCCTGATAGGCCATGGTGGAGTCGGCAAAGCGGTCGCACACCACCCAGGTCCCCGCCGCCAGCGCCGGCCGGATGGTCTTCTCCACGTGCTCGGCCCGGGCTGCGAAGTGCAGCAGCGCCTCGGCCGGCGCCGACCAGTCTATGGTGCCGCGCAGCAGCAGGTCGCGTAGCTGTTCCGCGCCCGGCGCACCGCCCGGTTCGCGCGTGCGCAGCACCGGCAGGCCGCGTGCCGCCAGCGCCTCGGCCAGCAGCCGAACCTGGGTGGTCTTGCCGGCGCCCTCGCCGCCTTCCAGGGTTATGAAACAGCCGGGCATCCGGGCACCTCGCAGCGTTGCCGACAGCAGCGGTAGCACAGGATGCGGCAGGGGCGGGATGCGCAACCCGATCGCGCTCGGCGGGTTACCGTCGCATGGATGATATCCGGGACGAGGCCGAGAGCAGCTTGACCGAACGCAAGCCGGCAAAAGACCCGCAGGCGCCGGACCGGCCGGAGGCAATGGAGCGGCACAAGGTCGGACCCGAATCCGAGGTGCGTGGCGGGCCGGAGGCGCCGGAGCCGTGACACCGGCGGCGCTTCCCTCCACCTTACCCGGATGATCAAGCGCCGCGGGTTTTCCCTGTCCTACGCCTGGCTCTTTCCGCCGAGGCCGAGAGGGGACCTGCGGGATCCGCTCGGACTGCACGGGCCCGTTCCGCCTGAGGGGCGGGGATGCACGACGTCTGCACGAATTGCGCGGGCTGTTTTCCGCCGGGGCGGAGAGCAGACGTCCCCTGCACGGACTGCACGTTGCCCTGTCCGCCTCACCGGTGGAGAGGGGCCTACGCGATCTGCACGGACTGCTTGCCGTTGGCGCGGCGAGCGAACCTACGAGATCTGCACGGACTGCACGGCCTCCTCAAGTTCGGTGAAGCTGGGCATGTGCTGATTGGGGACCATCTTGCGGCCGGATTCCACGCTGACCTGCGGCGCATTGCCGTGCAGATGGGTGACCAGCACGGCGCGGATCACCTCGTAGTATTTGGCCTCCTCCTCCACCACGCCCTTCAGCCGAGCGGCGAAGGGGCCGGCAAAGCCATAGGCCAGCAGCACGCCCAGGAAGGTGCCGGTCAGCGCGCTGCCGATCATCCCGCCAAGCACCGCGGGCGGACTGTCGATGTGCGACATGGTCTTGATTACGCCAAGCACTGCCGCGACGATGCCCAGGGCCGGCAGGCCGTCCGCCAGGTTCTGCAGCGCATGCGCGCCGTGCAGCTCCTCGTTCAGCGTCTTCTTCAGCTCGCGCGCCATGACGTCCTCGATCTGGTTGGGGTCGTCGGCGTTCATCCCCACCATGCGGAGGTAGTCGCAGATCGTCGCCGTGGCGAACTTGTTGGCCAGGATGCGCGGGAACTTCTGGAACGCGGTGCTCTCGTCCGGCTTCTCGATATGCGGCTCCAGCGCCATGTTGCCCTTGGTGCTGGCCAGCCGCATCAGGAAGTACAGCAGGCTCAACAGGTCGACGTAATCCGTTTTGCCGAACGCAGAACCCTTCAGGATCTTGCTGAAGTTGTGCATGGCATGCTTCAGGTCGTGCATGCTGTTGGACATGACCAGGATGCCGATCCCGGCGCCGCCGATGGTCCACAGCTCGAAGGGCAGCGCCTCGGCCAGCGGCGCAACCGCGCCGCCCGACACGAGATAGCTGCCGAACACGCAGGCCAGGAGGAAAACCAGGGCGCCGATCGGGATCATCGCCTGCGCTCACGGCCGCGCCGGAGGCACCGGCTTGTCGCCCCTCGGCGGGCGCACCGTGAGAGCCGGCGCATCGCGCAGTACCACGATGGCGATGCGCCGGTTGGCGGGCGCCAGCGGATCGGCGGGCAGCAGCAGCTCGTGGTCGGCATGGCCGGTGACCGAGGTGACGCGCCGCTCCGGGAAGCCATCGTCCACCAGCAGGCGGCGCGTGGTGTTGGCACGCTCGGTGGACAGCTCCCAGTTGGTGCGGTCGGGGCCGGGGAACTGCGCGGCGTCGGTGTGGCCGGCGATGGACACCGCGTGGTTGAGCCGCACCAGCACCGGCGCGACCTTCTGCAGCAGCAGCCTGGCCCGTTCGTTCGGCTCCGCTGACCCGAGGGCGAACATCGGCCGTTGCGCCTCGTCCAGGATCTGGATGCGCAGGCCCTCCGGCGTGATGTCGACAGCCAGTTGCTTGGTGAGTTCCGCGAGTGCGGGATCGCCGCGCACCGCCTCGCTGATTTCCCGGGCCGCTGCCAGGAACGCGGCCCGTTCGCGCTGGGCGCGCTGGGCCGCGGTTTCCGGAACGGGGCGCCCGCCGGCGGTCGGACCATCCGGCGGACCGTCCGGCATCGCGCCGGCGGGCGCGTTCGGACCCGTCGCGATCGGCTGCGCCATGGGACGGGCGGCCGGCAGGTTGCGTTTGGTCTCGATGGCGGTGCCGGCTTCATGGTCGTCATCGCCGGGCACCGTGGCCTGCTGACTGTCCGCGTCGCCTTCCTCCGTGGCGGCGGGCCGGTTGCCCGGCAGCACCTGCACGGACCCGCGGTCGGACGCCATGGCGCCGCTGTCGAACGCCGTATGCCCGCCAAACGGATCGCCGGTGCCGGACGACGCGCGGCTGAACAGATTGCTCGGCGCGAAATAATCCGCCAGGCCGCGACGCTGCTCCTCGGTGGTGGCGTTCAGCAGCCACATCAGCAGGAAGAACGCCATCATGGCGGTGACGAAATCCGCGTAGGCGACCTTCCAGGCGCCGCCATGCGAGCTCTCCTCGGCGGCTTCCTCCTTGCGGATGACCACCGTCTGTCCTTTGCCGTTGGCCTTGTCCCGCTTGCCGCGCATGCGCCCCGCCGTTGCAGCACTGCCGCGGACCATGCGCCTGTTCGGTTAACGTTCGGTGAGCGAGCGGGGGATGTTTCCCCCGGCGCGACTCGCGCGCGGCAGCGCCCTGTGCATAGCTGGTGCCCCCGGCAACAATGGAGCGACGCATGCCCGGTGCTCTCGACCACCTGCTGGTGCTCGATCTGACCAGCCACCTGTCCGGCCCCTATTGCGGCATGATGCTGGCCGACCAGGGCGCCGATGTGATCAAGATCGAGCCCCCCTCCGGCGATTCCGCCCGCAACATGCCGCCCTTCGTCAACGGCGAGAGCGCGCCGTTCATGACCTGGAACCGCAACAAGCGTTCGGTGGTGCTGGACCTGAAGCAGCCGGAGGACAAGGCGCGCTTCCTGGAACTGGCGGACCGCGCCGACATCGTGCTGGAGAATTACCGTCCCGGCGTGCTGGCCCGCCTCGGCCTGGGCTGGGACGTGCTGCACGCGCGGAATCCTCGGCTGGTGCTGGGCTCCATCTCCGGCTTCGGCCAGACCGGGCCGTACAGCAGCCGTGGCGGGTTCGACCTGATCACCCAGGCCATGTCCGGCCTGATGAGCGTCAACGGCCCGCCGGAGGGCGATCCCTACCGCCTGCCGATCGCCATCTCCGACGTCGCCGCCGGCATGTTCCTGGCGTTCGGCGTGATGGCCGCGATCGAGGCGCGCCACCGCACCGGCGAAGGCCAGCACGTGGAAACCTCCCTGCTGGAAGCCGCCACGTCATTCTGCGTGTACGAGTCGGCGCACTACTTCGCCACCGGCACCCGCCCGCCTCGCATCGGCCAGCAGCACCGCGGCAGTGCCCCGTACCAGTGCTTTGCCACGGCGGACGGGCACATCACCGTCGGCGCCTCGCAGCAGAAGTTCTTCGAGACGCTGTGCCGGCTGCTCGACCTGCCGGACCTGCCGGCCGATCCGCGCTTCCGCAGCAACGCCGACCGGGTGACGCACAACACCGCGCTGGTGGCGCTGCTGGCGGAGAAGTTCCGTGCGCAACCGTCCCGGCACTGGCTGGAGGCGCTGGAACGGGCCGGTATCCCTGCCGGGCCGGTGCTGCATTTCGACGAGGTGTTCACCGACTCGCACGTGCTGGCGCGCGACATGGTGGCCTACACCGAGCACCCTGTGACCGGCCGGTTCGGCACGCTGGGCGTGCCGCTGAAGCTGTCGGCCACCCCCGGCGCGGTGCGTGGGCCGGCGCCGAAGCTGGGCGAGCATGGGGCGGAAGTGTTTCCGGAACGCAAGGCGGCGTAGTA
>Ga0187809_10000428_pt1 | contig 22966 bp, 23 predicted proteins | sample NC_wetland_sal_i_8_FD_132415 | JGI IMG/M metagenome (GOLD analysis project Ga0187809, IMG submission 132415) | Wetland sediment microbial communities from Neuse River Estuary, North Carolina, USA - ASW_4 | ecosystem: Environmental > Aquatic > Freshwater > Wetlands > Sediment | place: USA: North...
AGGCGCCACGATCCTCATGGATCCCTTCCTCACCGGCAATTCCACCTGGAACAAGGGCTGGGAAGAGCCGGCCAGGGGTGTGACGCATATTCTCCTCACCCATGGCCATAACGACCATGTCGGCGATACGGTCGAAATCCAGAAGAAGACCGGCGCCATGCTGGTGGGCGCTTTCGAGGTCTGCATGTACCTCGTGGGGCAGGGCGTCGACCAGGACAAGATCAATCCCGGCAATACCGGCGGGACGGTCGATTGCGGTGGCTTCACGGCGACCTTCGTACAGGCGCTCCATTCCTCGTCCTTTTCCGGAGAGGGCGGCGGAAACACCTATCTCGGCAACCCACTCGGGCTCGTTCTGCATTTTCCGGGCGAGAAGACCGTCTATCACATGGGCGACACCGACATTTTCTCGGACATGGCACTGGTCAATGAGCTGCATGAGCCGAAGATCGGTTTCGTCCCGATCGGCGACAGGTTCACCATGGGCGGCGCGGTCGCGGCGCTCGCCTGCCGGCGGTTTTTCAAGTTCGAGACGGTCTTCCCCTGCCATTTCGGCACCTTCCCGATCATCGACCAGAGCGCCGACAAATTCGTGAAGGCGATGGACGGAGCCTCGACGGAGGTGGTCACGCCGAAGCCGGGCGAGCCGGTGACGCTCTAAGTCTTCCAGCGATCGATAATTGCGGGTTCGGGAACGTTTTGTCCGGCGGAAGAGAGGCGTGGCAGTTGCGCGGGGCCGCAACGCTCGCTAATAGCCCTGAACCGCGCCCAAACGGTTCTGGAGATCAAAAAATGTCGGTCAGCATCGATACTGTGAAACGCGTGGCGCGCCTTGCCCGCATTGCCGTCGATGACGGGGACGCGGAGCGGATGTCCGGCGAACTCAATGCGATCCTCGGCTTCGTCGAGCAATTGAATGAAGTCGACGTTTCCGGGGTCGAGCCGATGACCTCAGTGATCCCGATGGAGATGCGCAAGCGCCGGGACGAGGTGACGGATGGCGGCAAGGCTGCGGATATTGTCGCCAATGCGCCAGCGACGGAAGAGAATTTCTTCCTCGTCCCGAAGGTGGTGGAGTAGGCCGTGACCTCGAGGCTGCCCCACCCGCTGGGTAAATGCGGCTCTGTTGCCGGCCATCCCTGCTTCTGCGAAAAGAAAATTGTCCGATGAAAGAACTGACGAAACTGACGATTGCCGAAGCCCGGGCGAAGCTGGGGGCGAAGGAATTCACCTCAATCGAGCTGACGGACGCCTATCTCGCGGCGATCGACGCGGCCAATCCGGCGCTCAATGCCTATGTCGCGGTGACGCATGACAAGGCGCGCCAGATGGCGAAAGCATCGGACGCGCGTCTCGCCAAGGGGAAGGGCGGCGCGCTGGAGGGCATCCCGCTCGGCATCAAGGATCTGTTCGCCACGGAAGGGGTACATACGCAGGCCGCCTCGCACATCCTCGACGGCTTCAAGCCGCGTTATGAATCGACGGTGACGGCCAATTTGTGGGCAGACGGCGCCGTCATGCTCGGCAAACTCAACATGGACGAGTTCGCCATGGGGTCGTCCAACGAGACCTCCTATTACGGTCCGGTGAAAAATCCCTGGCGCGCGAGGAATTCCAACATGGACCTGGTGCCGGGCGGCTCCTCGGGCGGCTCTGCCGCTGCCGTTTCCGCATGGCTCTGCGCCGGCGCGACGGCGACCGATACGGGCGGCTCCATCCGCCAGCCCGCCGCCTTTACCGGCACGGTCGGCATCAAGCCGACCTATGGCCGCTGCTCGCGCTGGGGCACCGTCGCCTTCGCTTCCTCGCTCGACCAGGCGGGGCCGATCGCGCGTGATGTGCGCGACGCGGCGATCATGCTGAGATCCATGGCCTCCGTCGATCCGAAGGACACGACGTCCGTCGACCGGCCGGTGCCGGACTACGAGGCTGCGCTCGGCGGCAGCGTCAAGGGCATGAGGATCGGTATCCCGAAGGAATATCGCGTCGAAGGCATGCCCGACGAGATCGAGGCCCTCTGGCAAAAGGGCATCGCCTGGCTGAAGGACGCCGGCGCCGAAATCGTCGATATCTCGCTGCCGCATACGAAATACGCGCTGCCGGCCTATTATATCGTCGCGCCGGCTGAAGCCTCGTCCAACCTCGCCCGCTATGACGGCGTGCGCTACGGCCTGCGCGTGCCCGGCCGTGATATCGTCGAGATGTACGAGAAGAGCCGCGCCGCCGGCTTCGGCCGCGAGGTCAAGCGCCGCGTCATGATCGGCACCTATGTGCTTTCGGCCGGCTATTACGACGCCTATTATGTCCAGGCGCAGAAGGTTCGCACGCTGATCAAGCGCGATTTCGAGAACGTCTTTTCAGACGGCATCGACGCCATCCTGACGCCGGCGACGCCGTCGGCCGCGTTCGGCATCGCCGACGAGGACATGAACGCCGACCCGGTGAAAATGTATCTGAACGACGTCTTCACGGTGACGGTCAATATGGCCGGGTTGCCGGGCATTGCCGTGCCGGCCGGTCTCGACCAGCGTGGCCTGCCGCTTGCCCTGCAACTCATCGGTAAGCCGTTCGAGGAAGATACGCTCTTCCGCACCGCGCATGCGATCGAACAGGCCGCCGGCCGCTTCCAGCCGGCAAAATGGTGGTAAAGAGGCGTTTAGAAGTCTCTTTTCAGGCGTAGCGCTGGATCACCATGCAAATGACGGTGATCGCCAAGAGGATGCTTGCGACCCGCTCACCGGTCGCCATACGGGCGCGGACCGCCGCTTCCGCCGAGGCTCCGGCCACCCTCTTGAGCTTGCGCCGTGCCGAGCCGATCATCGCGCCCTGCACGCCGGCGGCGACGATCGCGCAGAGGATGCCGAACCCAAGCACCATTTCAGGTGCGCCCACGCCGCCTTCGTGCAGGAAATGCCAGAGCAGGGCGCCGCTCAAAAGGGCGAGGACGGCGGCGCCCATCTGGGGACCGAAAAAGCGCTCTGCATAGACGCCTTCGAGGCGGGCGAGCGCGAAAGTCGTGCCGGCCCAGAACACGCCGGCGAGGGCGTGGATGGCAATCGTGATCATTAGGGTCGTCTGCATGTCCTTGCCACCCTCTTGTTTGCGAACAGGTCGAATCTCCCGCAATGTAGATACCAAATTGCCGCGCGCGCACCAATCGCCTGGTTTTGCAGGACGGCGGGCGCGCCATTGACAGAGCCGGATTGAGCCGGGGAGTCGAAACGACCATATGGGATGGGACGATCGGACCCGTGTCGCTGTGGTATCAGCGGAAGTCGGAAGCCGCAGGGTCTCTCGCGTGAAAAGCGGCCAAAGATCGAGCGAGACGCACGGAGTTCTTCCATGTTCCTGTCCGTTTTCGATCTCTTCAAGATCGGCATAGGACCATCCAGTTCGCACACGATGGGCCCTATGGTGGCGGCCGCGCGCTTTCTTGATGAGATCGCCGGAAACGATTGGCCGCGCCCGGCCGGGACGGTGGTCCATCGCCTGGCGGTCAGTCTGCATGGCTCGCTCGCCTTTACCGGCGTCGGCCACGGAACCGATCGTGCGGTGATCCTCGGCCTTACAGGCGAAACGCCGCTCACCGTCGATCCGGATCGCGCGGACGAGACGCTTGCCGCCGTCGCCGCTGCCAAGCGGGTTTCTCCTCCAGGCCATCTGGCCTACAGGTTCGATCCCGCGCAAGATCTCGTTCTCGACAGGAAATATCCGCTGCCGGGCCATGCTAACGGCATGACGTTTTCCGCGTTCGACCGCGACGACCAGCTTCTGTTGAGACGAATCTATTACTCCATCGGTGGCGGCTTCGTCGTTTCCGCCGAGGAACTCCAGCGGATGAAATCCAAGGCCGACAAGGTCGAGAAGGGCGTTCCTTATCCCTTTGCCAGCGCCAGGGACATGCTCGCCATGGCGGCCGAAAACGGCCTGTCCATCGCCGAGATGAAGCGCGCCAATGAAGAATCCCACCTGTCGCGCGAGGAACTCGACCGGGGCCTGGACCGCATCTGGCAGGCGATGAGCGATTGCATCGATCGCGGGCTTTCGAAGGACGGCATCATGCCGGGCGGGCTGAAGGTGCGGCGCCGCGCAAAGCAACTCTACCATCGCATGGACGAGGAGTGGCGGCAGAACAAGCCGAACCCGTTGATGGCCAATGACTGGCTGTCAGTCTACGCCATGGCGGTCAATGAGGAGAATGCCGCCGGCGGCCGCGTCGTCACGGCGCCGACCAATGGCGCGGCCGGCGTCATCCCTGCCGTCATGCGCTATTGGAAGCAGTTCCATGTCGATGCCGACGCGCGGGGTATAAGGGATTTCCTGCTCACCGCTGCCGCGATCGGCGGCATCATCAAACATAACGCCTCGATTTCGGGAGCTGAAGTCGGCTGCCAGGGGGAGGTGGGTTCGGCCTCGGCCATGGCGGCTGCCGGCCTTTGCGCGGTCATGGGCGGCACGCCGGCGCAGATCGAAAACGCGGCGGAAATCGCGCTCGAACACCATCTCGGCATGACCTGCGATCCGGTGGCGGGCCTTGTTCAGGTTCCCTGCATCGAGCGCAATGCGCTTGGCGCGGTGAAGGCTGTGACGGCGGCGTCGCTGGCGATCAAGGGCGACGGAACGCATTTCGTGCCCCTTGACGCGGCGGTCGAGACCATGCGGCAGACGGGTCACGACATGAATGAACGCTATAAGGAAACGAGCCTCGGCGGCCTTGCGGTCAATGTGGTCGAGTGCTGAACCGGCAAAGCCGCTCTGTGGAGAAAGGCCCAAAGACGAGTTGCGTGCTTGACGCCAACCACCTCTCCCATTGTAAACCGGAGGCATGCTCAATCTCGTAAAGCTTTGCGTCGGCTGCGACAGCGTCGAGGACCTCGATGAGTGGATCGCCTTCCGCCTGGATGAAAAGCGGCTGCGCGGCGAAGCCGTCGAACATTGCCATACGACGCGCATGGTCCCGAAGCAGGCCGAGGCGGTGACGGGCGGCGGCTCGCTCTATTGGGTCATCAAGGGAAATGTGCAGTGCCGCCAGCGCGTGCTGCAGATCCGGCCATTCACGGACGGGGAGGGGATCGGCCGCTGCCACATCGTGCTGGAACCCAAACTCGTCCGCACCGAATGGCAGCCGCGCCGCGCCTTCCAAGGGTGGCGATATCTGAAGCCGGCCGAAGCGCCACGCGATCTCAAGACCGGAAGCAGCGGATGGCAGGCGCTGCCGCAGAACCTGCGGCAGGAACTTGCGGAACTCGGCCTGCTTTGACGGCCGCTGGGGAAGCTGGCGCTATCGTCGCAGCCCGAGCCTGACGGCCATCCTACCCTGAGGATCGATGACCTTCAGACGTATGGAAACGCTCGGCTGCGAGGCGCGCCAGGAGCGCGCGCCATGGCTAAGCAGCAGCGAGACCAGATCCTTGGTCTTGAAAAGCGGCCCGCCCTTGCGGAAATCGGCAAGCCGCAGCGCTGCCTGATGCAGCGCATTGACACTCAAATCATGTATGCGTTTCTCACGGCGACGCGTGTTGATAAATCCAAGGACATCCCGCTCTCCAGCCAAGGCAATTCCCCTCTTACCCAATACATGTCAGGGAGACGCAACCAATTCCTTCGCCGGCCTGCCGGCTCTTTCACTTCGTCGCGGAGCAATTATTCCGCCGCTATCGCGTAACAGGCGATCTTCCTTTTTTTCAGTGCGCTGCAGGCGTTCCAAGCCTTCCCTTTTGATGAAAAGCCACCGAAACGCGCCCGGTAATAGACATTGCCGTTCTTTTCGAACGTTGTTGTGAAGGGAGAGGCATCCGCAAGCACGCGCGGCGCTTCCTTGACTGTTTTTTCCAAGAGCGCCTGCGCCTGCTTCTTGCTGTCGGTTGAGGCAACCTGGATGACCCAGCCTTCCTGAGCAGGCGTCGCTTCGTCCTTGGCTGGAGTCGCGTCTTCTTTCGCCGGCGCTTCCTCATCCGTCGAAGCTGTCTGCACGTCATCGACCACAGCGTTGATCTTCTGGATGCCGGCCGATTGCGCTGCTTCCGCGAGCGCCAGCGCGGACGGGCGCGGCTGCCGGTGCGGCCGCTTGTCGGGGGTCGGGATGTCGTCCTGATCCATTTTTGCCAGGCGAACGCGCGGGCTTGCCGGACGGGCATTCGCGACGAGTGCGCCGTCTTCGCGGCGGGCGGAAGCCTGCGGCAGATATTTATGGATGAGCGCCGCCATGCGGTGGTCGCGCTCGCGATGAGTGCGGCCGCCCATCACGACGCCAACAAGGTGTTTTCCATTGATCGCGACGGAGGTCGCGAGATTGAAGCCGGAGGCGCGGGTGTAGCCAGTCTTGATGCCGTCCACGCCGGGGATCTTTCCAAGAAGATGGTTATGCCCGCGGATGACATGGCCGCGGAAGGTGAACTTCTCGACGGAGAAATAGTGATAAAATTGCGGAAAATGTTGGCGGAGCGCGATGCCCAGCTTCGCTATGTCGCGCGCCGTCGTTTTCTGCTCTGGATCGGGCAGCCCGTTGGCGTTGCGGAACGTCGTACGGCTCATACCGAGGTTGCGCGCCTTTGCATTCATCATGCGCGCGAAATTGGCCGTCGAGCCGCCCAGCAACTCACCGAGCGCTGCTGCGGAATCATTGGCCGAGCGTGTCACGATCGAATCGATCGCCATTTCCACCGGGATGGAATCGCCGGGCTTAACGCCAAGCTTGGTCGGCGCCTGGGCCGCGGCGTAGGACGAGAACGGGACAGCCGTGTTTTTCGTGATGCGGCCCTCGGCCATCGCCTCGAAGGTGAGGTAAAGGGTCATCATCTTGGTCAGCGACGCCGGATAGCAGAAGGCGTCGGCGTTCGATTCATAAAGAACCTTGCCGGTGTTGGCGTCGATCATGATCGCCGCCGCCTGCCGGGCGAGCGCGTTGGGCGTCATGGCGGCTGTCGCCAGTATCAGCACGCTCAGAAAGCAGATCATCCTCCCGCAAGAACGAAGCACACACACAGAGTTCGCGAAGGCCTGACGCACCGCCATCATCCCATGATTTTTGTTGCATTTTCGCCGCTTCCCGCAGCAGCCGCACGCAAGGCTACCCCGACGCATCTTACCAATCCGTTTATGGTAACTTGTTCGTTCACATTTTCCAGCGCCTTTGAAGCAATCAGTGGCTTGGTAGGGCGTGGCGTACCAACCGGTGAGTGAAATGTTGACATTTTGTGCGTCGCACACTAAATGTCTTGCATTGCACAAGACAGTGCTCCGCCATACCATGGAGATTGGCAAGATGATGCAGTCTTTCGACGAGGCCGGCAAGTACGGCAAGGAGTTCCTCGACAGCGGCTTGAAGAGCTTCGCGTCGCTCTCCACTGGAACGCAGGCCATCGTTGCCGAAGCGAATGACTATTCGAAGAAGGCTTTCGATGCGGGCGCGGCTGCTCTGGAAAAGCTGATGACGGCCAAGTCGCTGGAAAAAGCGATGGAGATTCAGAACGACTACGCAAAGAGCGCCTATGAGGGTTTCGTTGCGGAAGCGACGAAATTGGGCGAACTTTATACCGGTCTTGCCCGCGAGGCTTACAAACCTTTCGAGGTCGCCTTCGCCCACGCGAAGTAAAATCGTACGGACGCCATCTGCGATGGCGGTTTCCGACCGCCATGTTCGCCCGGTTGCATCTGATGCAGCCGGGTTTTGTTTTGCGCTTTTGCCTTCGCTCCCGGCGAGTTCGGTGTCCGACCGGCTGCTTCGACCCCTCCTGCGGCCGGGCCGGTCACGATAGCGGGATTTTGGCGCGCATTCCTCAGCCGCCATATTGTCAGCGCAAAAGAAGGCCTTACAATCAGTTCAGAGATACCTACATGCAGTGCTTCGGAACAGGATCGGCGAGGCCAAGGAAGGAACGATTGTCCATCGGCGGGGATGCCATGCTCGGATGCGCGGCAAGATTGCAGGCAGGAGACGACCGGGCAAACGGCCCTGGACGCGGAACAGCCGTCATCACGCGTCCCAAGGCGAAGACGAAGAAGCCAAGCTTATATCGCGTGTTGATTCTCAATGACGATTACACGCCGATGGAATTCGTCGTCCATGTTCTGGAGCGGTTCTTCCAGAAGAACCGGGATGATGCGACGCGCATCATGCTCCATGTTCACAATCATGGCGTCGGTGAATGCGGGGTCTATACATTCGAAGTCGCCGAGACCAAAGTGACCCAGGTCATGGACTTTGCCCGTCAGCACCAGCATCCGCTGCAGTGCGTGATGGAGAAGAAGTGAGGATTTAATGCCGGCTTTCTCCCAAGGCCTTGAAAGAGCGCTGCATCAGGCGCTCACTTATGCAAATGAGCGTCACCATGAATATGCGACGCTCGAACACCTTCTGCTCGCCTTGATCGATGACGGCGACGCCGGGGCGGTGATGCGCGCCTGCAATGTCGATCTCGAAGAACTCAAGCGCACGGTGCAGACCTATATCGACACCGAACTCGACAATCTTGTTACGGGCTATGACGAGGATTCCAAGCCGACGGCGGGGTTCCAGCGCGTCATCCAGCGGGCTGTTATCCATGTCCAGTCCTCGGGCCGGGAAGAGGTTTCCGGCGCCAACGTCCTTGTCGCCATCTTCGCCGAGCGGGAAAGCCACGCGGCCTATTTCCTGCAGGAACAGCAGATGACGCGCTACGACGCGGTCAACTACATCTCCCATGGGATCGCCAAGCGGCCCGGAGCGGGCGAGTCGCGCCCGCCGCGCGGCGCCGACGACGATCATGCGCAGGGTGGCGCGGAGCAGGGCGAGGAAGGCGGCAAAAAGAAGCAGCAGGACGCTCTGACCGCCTATTGCGTCAACCTCAACCAGAAGGCCAAGTCCGGTCGCATCGATCCGCTGATCGGCCGCGAGCCCGAGATCAACCGGACGATCCAGGTTCTCTGCCGCCGTTCGAAGAACAATCCGCTCTATGTCGGCGATCCCGGCGTCGGCAAGACCGCGATTGCGGAAGGCCTCGCCAAGCGGATCGTCGAGGGCGACGTGCCCGCCGTTTTGGAGGACGCGACGATCTTCGCGCTCGACATGGGAACGCTTCTGGCGGGAACTCGCTATCGTGGCGATTTCGAGGAACGGCTGAAGCAGGTCGTCAAGGAACTCGAGGAATTTCCGGGCGCGATCCTGTTCATAGATGAGATCCACACGGTGATCGGCGCCGGCGCAACCTCCGGCGGCGCGATGGACGCATCGAACCTGTTGAAGCCGGCCCTCTCCTCCGGCGCGATCCGCTGCATCGGCTCGACGACCTACAAGGAGTTCCGCCAGTTCTTCGAGAAGGACAGGGCGCTCGTCCGCCGCTTCCAGAAGATCGACGTGAACGAACCGTCGCTCGACGACGCGATCGCGATCATGAAGGGGTTGAAGCCTTACTACGAGAACTTCCACAAGGTCCGCTACACCAACGACGCCATCAAGGCGGCGGTGGAGCTTTCAGCCCGCTATATCTCCGACAGGAAGCTGCCCGACAAGGCGATCGACGTGATCGACGAGACGGGCGCGTCGCAGATGCTGCTGCCGGAAAGCCGGCGCAAGAAGACCATCAGCGTCAAGGAGATCGAGGCGACCATCGCGACGATGGCGCGCATCCCCGCGAAGACGGTCTCGGCCGACGACGAGAAGGTGCTGGCCGGTCTCGACGAGGAACTGAAGCGCGTCGTCTATGGGCAGGAAACGGCGATCGAAGCGCTGTCCTCCTCCATAAAACTTGCCCGCGCGGGCCTGCGCGAGCCGGACAAGCCGATCGGCTCCTATCTCTTCTCCGGTCCGACCGGAGTCGGCAAGACGGAGGTCGCCAAGCAGCTTGCGGCGTCGCTCGGCGTCGAACTGCTGCGCTTCGATATGTCGGAATATATGGAGCGGCATACCGTCTCGCGGCTGATCGGCGCGCCTCCCGGCTATGTCGGCTTCGACCAGGGCGGTCTGCTGACCGACGGCGTCGACCAGCATCCGCACTGCGTGCTCCTGCTCGATGAGATCGAGAAGGCGCATCCGGATCTGTTCAACATATTGCTGCAGGTCATGGACCACGGGAAACTGACCGACCATAACGGCAAGAAAATCGACTTCCGCAACGTCATCCTGATCATGACGACCAACGCGGGCGCGGCCGATATGGCAAGGTCCGCGATCGGCTTCGGCTCCTCGAAGCGCGAAGGCGACGACATGGAGGCGATCAACCGCATCTTCTCGCCGGAATTCCGCAACAGGCTCGATGCGATCATCCCCTTCAGCCCGCTGCCCGTGCCTGTCATCCATCAGGTGGTGCAGAAATTCGTCATGCAGCTTGAGGCGCAGCTTGCCGAACGGCGCGTCACCTTTGATCTCTCGCCAGACGCGATCGCATGGCTTGCGGACAAGGGCTATGACGAGCGCATGGGCGCGCGCCCGCTTGGTCGCGTCATCCAGCAGCACATCAAGAAGCCTCTGGCGGACGAGGTGCTGTTCGGCAAGCTGAAGAAGGGCGGGACGGTCAAGGTCACGGTCGAGCAGAAGGAAACCGGCGAAAACGGCCTGAAGCTCGAAGCTATTGCCGACGAGATTCCGCTCGCGCCGAAAAAGGAAGACACGAAGCGGCCATCCGTCGGCAAGAAACCGGGGGCGAAGAAGGCGGGAGCGGCGAACGCGTCTGCGAAGCCTGGATCGGCAGACAAGAAGGATGCGCCGAAGAAGAGCACGGTGCCGCAGCTCCCGCGTCGTTCTTGAAGCGCGGCCGGTAGCTCACCCGATGAATGCCGGCGCAAGCCGGCATTCTCTTTTCTGCACCTGATTTCCTCAGGTCCAACTTGCCAAAATGCAGGTTGTATTGCGCTCAGCGCGGAGCAGCTTCCCGCTCGTGGCGGGTCGTGCCGCCCCGTTTGTCGTGTTAAGCGCACCAAATGCCGCCGATTCCGCTCCGGAAAGGAGCAGTGTGCAATGGTTCCTGCGGGGAATCATCGCGGCGTTTTCGGTTCCCGCCCTCGTTTTGTTCAGCGCCATCACCGGCTTTGCCGGGTTGGCGCGCGAAGCCGGCCTTACCCTTCCCGAGACGTTGTTCATGACGGCGTTCGTATGGGCGTTGCCCGGGCAGGTTATCCTGGTGGGCGGCATGTTATCCGGCAATTCGCTAATAGCCTCGGCATTCGCGGTCAGCCTGTCATCGATCAGGATGATGCCCATGGTGGTGGCGATCGTGCCGGAAATGCGGACGGACAAGACCCGCAAATGGGTGCTCTATTTCCTCTCCCATTTTGTCGCCGTGACATCCTGGGTTCTCGCGTTGCAGAATTTCCGGACGGTCCCGCACGAACGGCGGACCGCCTTCTATGCCGGCCTCGGGCCGACATTAATCCTTGGCAGCCTCATCGTCACCATTCTCGTCTATGCGGTTGCGCCGAAATTGCCGCCGGCGGTCTCGGCCGGGCTGTTCCTGTTGACGCCGATCTATTTCCTGACGTCGTTATGGGGCTCGGCGCGTGAGAAAGCGGTTCATCTCGGCATGATTTTCGGCCTTGCCTTCGGGCCCGTCTTCCACATCTTCACGCCGCAATTCGATCTTTTGGGGGCCGGTCTCTCCGGTGGCACGGTGGCCTTCGGCAGCCATCTCTTCCTGAAGCGGAGGAGGGCGGTGTGACGTTCCATTCCTTCGACACCTGGTGGTGGCCTTTCCTCTTCATCCTGCTTGCCGGCTCGTTGACCACGGATTGCTGGCGCTTTCTCGGCGTCTATCTCGGAGACAGGCTGTCGGAAAAATCGGAGGCGCTGGTTTTCGTCCGCACGGTCGCCACGGCGCTCGTCGCGGGCGTGATCAGCAACCTCGTTCTTTTCCCCAGCGGCGCGCTCGCCGCGACGCCCGTGGCGCTGCGGATCACGGCGATGATCGCGGGGTTCGGTGCCTATCTGTGCCTGGGCAGAAAGATCATCGTCGGCATCGTCGCGGCGGAAATCGTTTTCTTCGCCGGCTATTATCTGCTCGGCGTTTAAGTTTCGCTCGCCAGTGCGGAGCGGAGCTTTTCCGCGTTGGCCGCCAGGATTTCTGGCTTTTCCATTTCGCGGGCGTGAATTTTCAGTTCGACCCCTTCGAAGCGCGGGATGATGTGCACGTGCAGATGATAAACGGTCTGGCCGGCAGCCGGTTCGTTGAACTGGATGACCGTTATGCCGTCGGCCTCGAACGCCTCTTTCGCCGCGCGGGCCACTTTCTGCACGGTCGCGAAAAGGGAAGCGAAAATCGCGGGATCGGCGTCCAGCAAATTGCGTGACGGCGCCTTTGGCAGCACCAGCGTATGGCCATTCGCCTGCGGCATCACATCCATGAAGGCCACCGTCTGGTCATCCTCATAGACCTTGTAAGCGGGCATTTCGCCGCGCAGGATCTTGGCGAAGATGTTGTTTGAATCGTAAACGGCCATCGGATACCCTCCTATGGCTTCACAAATTCATAGCCGCGTTCGGACGTCAAGACAGCGCCGAAAGGCGGTTGTGAGAAAGGTAGGGCCGCAGGCGCTCGAATATGCGCTTCGTCATCTCGTCCTTGGCAGCCGGGGCGGTGTGGTCGGCCTGATCGCCTATTTCACCAGGCGCGAGGCATTCGGCGTCGCTATCGGCTAGAGTGAGGCCCGACTCCCGTACGATCCGATCTACGGCCGCGAGATAGCCCGAAATCTGCTGACAAACCGGGTCCGCCCATGGGCCGTTAAGATAGATGCAGTTGACTTTCGTCTTGCGGCAGATTCCGGCGATCTGCGCGAGCACGGCGCCATTGCCTGCGTTGATCTTCTTGACATCAAAGTGGCTGGCCCGAGGAAGATTCGCAGGTTTGTCGCGCTGCGCGATATAGTCATTTCTGAAAACCTCCCCGCGCCGTTTATCCGCTCTCCGGTCGCTGCTGAAAAGCACATAGCGCGCTGCCTCTTCGAGCTGGTCGAGATTCATGGTGTCGAGCCATATCCGCCTGAAGCGCGCAATCGGATCCAATGTGCTTAAGGGAGCCAAATCGAAATTCGCCGGGTCCGGCCGCCGCATCATCATCTCCGGCGTCTGCACGATCACGAAGTCCGAGGGATGGCGGTGCTTGAGCACGGCTTCGATCATTTGCAGCGTGCCCTGGTAGCCGTAACCGGCGGTAAGGGCGAGATTGGTCGCCTTCGAACCGCTGAGCTGTGAGAAAAGCTGCGCATTGACGGCATTGCCAAGCGAGCTGTCGCCGACGAAGACAACGCTTCCGAGATCGCCTGCAAGCTTGGCGCGTTGGTGATCGAGCAGGACTTCGAAGGGCAATTCGGTTCGCCCGGCGTGCAAGGTCAGCGAGACCAGGAGAAAGATGCCGACGAGCGCAGCGGCGGCGGAGCCTGCCATCCACGCCAGGAAGGCGCCTCTCTTTGGGCTCCATGTCTCAACGGTCACGGTTTCCTGTTCCATGGAACCGGTCTCAGAACCTGAAATAGATGAAGGGAGAGACGTCGTTCAGCTTCAGGACGGCCGCGGCGAAGACGATGCCGGTTGCAACGCCATAGACAGGCGTCCAGCGCCATTTCCAGAGAAGCGGTTTCGCTTTTGTCGCGGGATAGCCGGGGCTGGGCAGGCCGAGCCGTTCCCACGCGAAGATCTCGTAGATGTTGGGGGCCAGGAAAGCGATGGCAAATGCCCCCGCCACCGGCACGAGATGCGCCGTCCTTAGCAGTTCCATCCCGCCGGCGCCCGCCCAACCAAACATACCCTGCCACATGCGAAAGGTCGTTCCCATATCCGCAGCGCGGAAGGGAACCCATGCTATGACGACCGCCAGAAATGTGAGGACGCGCGCGGCAAGGGGCCACCAGGCGGATTTGCCCATCCGCCTTCCGGCCGGCAGCGCTGAAAAAGCATGGGCGATGAGAAGATATATTCCATGGAGGAAGCCCCAAAGCACGAAGCTCCAGCCTGCACCGTGCCAGAGCCCTCCCAGCACCATCGTCGCCAAAAGATTGAAGCGCCTGCGGTTTTCGCCGCGTCGATTGCCGCCGAGCGGAATGTAGAGATAGTCGCGCAGGAAGCGTGACAGGGTAATGTGCCAGCGGCGCCAGAAGTCGACGATGGAGGCCGCCTTATAGGGCGATGTGAAGTTGATCGGCAGGTCGAAACCGAACATGCGACCGAGACCGATCGCCATATCCGAATAGGCGGAGAAATCGAAATAAATCTGCGCGGAATAGGCGAGGGCGCCGGTCCATGCATCCGCCATGCCGGGATGACCGTGGGCCGCTGCCGCGTTGAACACGATATTCGCCGGCAGCGCCAGCGTATCGGCGATATAGAGCTTCTTGATAAGGCCGAGGACAAGAACGACCAGTCCGATGCTGATGTCGGACGTCCTGTCGCCACGGCGGCGGTCCAACTGCGGAATGAACTCCGAATGGTGGACGATCGGCCCCGCGATCAACTGCGGAAAGAACAGGACGAAAAGCGCGAAACGGCCGAACGAGCGCAGCGATGCGGTCTGGCCGCGATAGCTATCGACGATGAAGGCGATCTTCTGAAACGTGAAAAAGGAGATGCCGATCGGCAAAATCACCTCGGGCCAGCCCGGATCATGGCCCGTCAGTTCCTCAATCGTCGTGCCGAGGAAGTTCGTATATTTGAAATAGCCAAGCAGGCCGAGATTCCAAACCAGCCCGATAACAAGCCAAATCCGCCGGGCATTGCCCGCCGATCGCTCCATCAGGAGCGCAATGGCGTAATTCAGCACAAGGCTGAGGCACAGGATCCAGAGGAAGCGCGGGTTCCACGCGCCGTAGAAGACAACAGATGCGCCGATCAGCCAGAGGATAAACGCTTTCCGGCTCCATCGCTCCAACAGGAGCGCGCCGAGCAGGGTCGCCGGCAGGAACAGGAACAGGAACTGGAAGGAGTTGAAAAGCATCCGGTCTCCTGCGGCCGAAGCTCCTTACAACGGCCTTCGAGTGCGGACAAGCAATTCCACCGGGGAGCACCTTGGCAATGATGCCGTTCGGATCGTAAACGGCGGAGTGATCGAAAACGCTGACGTTCCACCGTCACTCGCTACATGGTGCGCCGATGAAATGGATTCTGGCCGGATGGCTTCTCTTTATCGTCTCGGCGCTATTCTTCATCGCCGCGGCCTGGCGGGCAGGGGATATGCTCGCGCTCTCGGGCGGCGTCTTTTTCCTGATTGCCTGCTTTTCCTTCCTGGTGCCGATCGTCCAGAAGGAAAATCACTGAAGAAGGAGCTTAACCCTCTTTCCGGAAGGGCCCGTGTTCCTCCAGATATTCCGCCATTTCGGCGACTTCCCGCCTTTCACTCCTGAGATAATCAGCCACCGCCCGGCGAAAGCTTTCATTGGGAATGTAGTGGGCTGAGGTCGTTGTCACCGGCCTGTAGCCGCGCGCCAGCTTGTGCTCGCCCTGTGCTCCTGCCTCCACCACCTTCAGCTTCCGTTCAATGGCGAAGTCGATCGCCTGATGATAGCAGACCTCGAAATGCAGGAAGGGGTGGTCCTCGATGCAGCCCCAATGGCGACCGAAAAGCGTATCCGAACCGATGAAGTTGATAGCGCCGGCGATGTAGCGCCCGTTGCGCTTCGCCATCACCAGCAGGATATCGTTCGCCATGCGCTCGCCGACCAGTGAAAAGAAGCGGCGGTTGAGATAGGGGCGGCCCCATTTGCGGCTTCCCGTATCCATGTAGAAGGCGAAGAAATCGTCCCAGACGCGCTCCGTCAGGTCGCTACCGGTCAGCCAATCGATGGTGATGCCGTCTTCAAGGGCGGCGCGGCGTTCCTTTTTCAGCGCCTTGCGCTTGCGCGAGGCGAGGGTGGAGAGGAAGTCGTCATATGTCCCGTAACCCTCGTTGATGAAATGAAACTGCTGGTCGGTCCGCAGCAGGAAGCCAGACGCTTCGAGCGCCGCGACATCCGGCCTGCTCGCAAATGTCACATGCGCTGAGGAGACGCCGAGCTGCTCGGTCAGCGCCCTGATGCCGGCCGCGAGGGCGCGGCGAAGATCACTCTCGGCGAAATCGCGATGGACGAGCAGGCGCGGTCCTGTCGCCGGCGTAAAGGGAACAGATATCTGCAGCTTCGGATAGTAGTCCCCGCCGGCCCGCTCGAAGGCGTTGGCCCAGCCATGATCGAAGACATATTCGCCTTGGCTGTGGCTCTTGAGATAGCAGGGCACCGCGCCGATCAGCCGCCCGTCGGGCGCATCGAGTCTAAGATGCTGCGCCGCCCAGCCGGTGCGCCGCGTCGCACAGCCGGATTCCTCGAGCGTCTTCAGGAAATCGTATGAGATAAACGGGTTATAGGGAATGTCTTCGGAAAAGGACGAGGCGCCGGCAAGATCATCCCATTCGGCTTTTCGGAAGCTGTCGAGACCGTTCGCGACGCGAATCGTGATCTCGCCTTCAACTGGCCGCCCGCCTTTGGTCGCTTCATCCATCCGCCCGAAGATAAGCGCCCTCGGGCGGGGTGCAAGCCGTCATGGCATCACAGTGCCGCGAAATCACACGGCCAGGAATGTGGACGGGTCGAAGCCCTCGAACGTCATCTGGTCGGCACGCTTCGCCGACAGATCCGCCGCGATCCTGTCGCGGACCGTCCAGCTGATGACCGGCAGGGAAAGCCGCTCGCGCATGAAAGTCACGAACGGGTTCGGCATGTCGTCGAGGTTATAAGAGGCGAAGGAGAGATTGTAGGCGAGCATGCCGAAATGCTTCTCGATATCCTCTTCGCTCTTTCCCATTGCCGTCAGGCCGCCCGGAACGTTCGGCGCCTGCTTGGGGAATTCCCGAACGAGCCACGGATCGAACGACATGATCGCCGCCTCGCCTCGATAATTGCCAAGCTGGGCCGCGACTTTGGCGACCAGGCCCTCGTCCTTTCCCTCGATGCCCTTCAGTTCAATGACGAGCGGAACGCGCCCCGCCACCTTTTCCAGCATTTCGCTAAGCGTTGGGATATGGTCGGCCGTTCCGCCGACCTTGAGCGCGCCCAATTCCGCCGCCGTTCGGTCGAAAACGGAGCCGTCGACGCCGGCGAGCCGCTTCAGATCGCCATCATGGATGACGACCGGAACCCCGTCTCTTGAGAGATGCACGTCACATTCGATGGCGAAACCGCGTTCGGCGGCCGCCTCGAAGGCCGACAGCGTGTTCTCCCAGCGCTTCTTGTTGAGGTCGTGATAGCCGCGATGCGCGATCGGCCGCTTCGCCAGCCAGGAAATGTCGGGCATGTCTTCGTCCTAATGCAATTCGAGAATGGATTCGACTTCCACCGAGGCATTGAGCGGCAGCGCGGCCATGCCGACGGCGACGCGCGAATGCTTACCGGCATCACCCAACACCTCGACCAGAAGGTCCGATGCGCCATTGCCGACGAGATGCTGCTCGGTGAAATCGGGCGTCGAGGCGACGAGCACGGAAATCCGCAACACGCTCTTGACCTTCTCCAGCGATCCGGCCGCCGCCTTGGCCTGCGCCAGGATGTTGATGGCGCATTGGCGGGCCGCTTCCCTGCCGGCGGCGACATCGAGGTCACGCCCGAGCAGGCCGGTCGAAACGAGCTTGCCGTCCTTCAGCGGCAATTGTCCGGAAACAAAGAGCAGATTGCCCGCCCTGGTGAAAGGAACGTAATTCGCCGCCGGCGCCGCCGCTGAAGGCAATGTGATGCCAAGAGCCTTCAATCGCATTTCTATTGTCTCAGCCATGGTGTATCCGTTCCTGTGAAATATGATGCAGACGCAATTCCCTTTATTGCTTCTGCCTCTCTTCCGCCACGACCTTTTCACAGGCTGCGGAAAAATCCAGCAAGTCAGCCGCCCAACGGAGTGTGCCCCATGCGCTTTTGGCGCCCGATCCAGATCGCTTCGATGGGATGCCTCCTCCTTGGGGCGCACCCCGCTCTCGCGGCCCGCTTCCTGGCGCCACACCGGGCGGTCTATGATCTTTCGCTCATCAAGGCGACGGACAAATCCGGCATTACCGCCCTCACCGGGCGCATGGTCTATGAGTTCAAGGGATCGGCATGCGACGGCTATACGGTGACGTTCCGTTTCGTCACCCGCATCCAGACTGAGGACAATATCAGGCTGACGGACCAGCAGACCTCGACCTTCGAAGACGCTGCCGGCAAGACCTTTCGCTTCGACACAAAATCCTTTGTCGATGAAACCCTGAGCAAGGAGGTGAGCGGAACCGCGACGCATGACGCGAAGGGGCTGACGCTGGTGAAGTTGGAAAAGCCGGCGCCATCCTCTCTATCCCTCCCGGCCGCCGAGTTTCCGACGCAGCAGCTGGTCGATATGCTCGGGCGCGCCGAGAAAGGCGATCGTTTCTATACCGTCAATCTTTTCGACGGGTCCGATACCGCCGACCGGGTCATGGCGACGACCGTCGTCATCGGCAAGCAGGCCGCATTGTCCAAGGACGATCCGGAAAAACCCGCGCTTACCGCCGTCAAGCTCGAAAAGCCAGCGAAATTGGATCATTATTGGCCGGTGACGGTGGCCTATTTCGATACGACCAAGGAAGCGAAGAAGGAAGGCGAGGAGACCCCGACATACCGGATCAGCTTTAAGCTCCTCGATAACGGCATTACCCGAGACCTGACCATGGATTACGGCGATTTCTCCATGAAAGGGAAACTGGTGAACCTGGCGCTCCTGAAGTCGAACACGGACAGCTGCAAGCAATAGCCTCTCTCGATACGGCCATCAGGCTCGCATGAACGCATTATTCTCCATCCATGCGGCATAACTGAAAAATCGAGGGAAGTGGTCGGTTTCGGATGGCTTCCTTCGTCATATTGCCGAGTGGATGGCAATGCGACGGCGCGGCTTTGTCGTAAAGAGCCGGCGCGATGGAGGCAATATGACGAAGGTAAAAATTGCAGGGTTCGGTGTCTCGCTTGATGGTTTCGCCGCGGGAACCAATCAGAGTTTGGATCATCCGCTCGGCTTGCGCGGCGAGGAACTCTTTCAGTGGTTTTTCCCCACGCGAACATTTCGTCAGATGCAGGGAAAAGAGGGCGGCGAAACGGGCGTCGATGATCGGTTCGCCCAGCGCGCAATGCAAGGTTTCGGCGCCTTCATCCTCGGCCGCAACATGTTCGGACCTGTTCGTGGGGAATGGTCGGACGATCAATGGAAAGGCTGGTGGGGTGACAATCCGCCTTATCACGCGCCAACTTTCGTGCTGACACATTATCCACGAGCACCAATCGAGATGCTGGGCGGAACGACGTTTCACTTTGTCACGGACGGCATCGAAGATGCCCTGCAAAAGGCGCGCGAGGCGGCAGGCGCAAAGGACATCAAGATTGGCGGCGGCGTCGAGACTGTGAGGCAATACGTTCAGGCCGGCCACGTGGACGAAATCCACCTTGCTTTTGCTCCCGTCGCGCTTGGCCAGGGGGAATCACTCTTTAGCGGCATGGATCTTCGCGCTCTGGGATATCAGACGGTCGAGCATGTTCCGACAGACCGGGCCACCCATATTGGCCTCGCGAAGTAGGATCGGAGGGCGATCGGCTGCGGCGCATTTAGCGCCGATGGTTCGCTCCATCGCCCGCAATCAAACATTATCGACTGGCACTACAATTTGCATCGACCACGCGCTGCGCCATCGTGCGTGGGGCGAAGAGCAGGCGCGTTTGGGAGGAGCTTGGAACAGCTGTTAGCCTAGTGACGTCGCCCTTGCGCTCGCCCGCAGTCGGCATGATTATCATTGTGATCCGCCTTGACGTTTCTTCGCCCAATTCATGCAGGGAGACCGCTATGGCTCTGCACGCTTCGCCCAAGGGTGCTTCGATCGTTCTACGAGACCTGAAGAAACTGCTGCCTGATCTGGAAGCGCTCTACAAGGACATTCACGCCCATCCGGAATTGTCGATGCAGGAGACGCGGACGGCGGGCATTGCCGCCGACAAGCTCAGAAACGCCGGTTATGAAGTGACGACCAAGGTCGGCAAGACGGGCGTGGTGGGCTTGTTGCGCAACGGCGACGGGCCGACGGTGATGCTGCGCGCCGATATGGATGCGCTCCCCATCGCCGAGGATACCGGCCTTGCCTATGCCAGCAGGGCCACCGCGATGGATGCTGAAGGCAATGCCGTCCCGGTCGGCCATATGTGCGGCCACGATATGCATGTTGCCTGGCTGGTCGGCGCGACGGCCTTGCTGTCGGAGGCGCGGGATGCCTGGAAAGGCACATTGATGGCCGTCTTTCAGCCGGGTGAAGAAACGGCGCAAGGCGCCCAGGCAATGATCGATGACGGTCTGCTGAAACGCTTCCCGACGCCCGAAGTCGTCCTCGGCCAGCATGTCATGGTCGGTCCGGCCGGCGCCGTGGCCGGGAGCGCCGGCCCGATCACTTCCGCGGCGGACAGTTTGCAGATCCGCCTGTTCGGGCGCGGCGCGCATGGTTCCATGCCGCAGGCGAGCGTCGATCCGGTCGTCATGGCGGCATCCGTCGTGCTGCGGCTCCAGACCATCATCTCCCGCGAGGTTGCCGCGACCGACGCGGCAGTGGTCACAGTCGGCGTGTTGCAGGCGGGCACGAAGGAAAACGTCATACCTGACGAAGCGCTCATCAAGCTCAATGTGCGGACATTCGACGTCGGCGTGCGCAAACATGTGCTTGCGGCGATCGAGCGGATCGTCAACGCAGAGGCCGAAGCCTCGGGCGCGCCGCGCAAGCCCGAGATCACCCCGCTCGACCGTTACCCGCTCAATGTAAATGACGAAACCGCCAGCGACCGGGTCGCGGAGGCTTTTCGTGGCTATTTCTCTGCGGATCGCGTCCATCACACCGGACCGGCGCCCGCGAGCGAGGATTTCGGCTGCTTCGGCACGGCTTGGCAGGCGCCGTCGGTGTTCTGGTTCGTCGGCGGAAACGATCCCCGGATTTATGCGAAAGCCAAGGCTGCGGGCAAGCTGAACGAACTACCGGTCAACCACAGCCCGAAATTCGCGCCGATCCTGCATCCGACGCTGGAAACGGGCGTCCAGGCGCTCGTGGTCGGAGCGCTGGCCTGGTTGGGCGCGGACGGGAAGTGACGTCTTCCATGCAGGCCAAGGGATATAGCGGTGATCCGGCCCGTCTCCCCGAACTGCCGGGTTTGCTTCGGAATAGCAGGTGCAGGGGCTGACTGTCGGGGTCATGATCACCATTTCCACCTTCGTGCATATTCTCGACCTGGGGGGCACCTTCGTCTTCGCCATCAGCGGAGCGCTTGCCGCGGTCAATCGGCGGCTCGACATTTTCGGCATCCTCGTCCTTTCCTTCGTCGCCGGCAATGTCGGCGGCATCACCCGCGACGTGCTGATCGGCGCGATACCGCCCGCCGCCCTGTCAGACAGCCGATATCTGCTGGTTTCCGTCCTGGCCGGCCTCATCACCTTCTTCTCCTATGCCGGCGTCGACAAGTTGCGCACGCCGGTGCTCCTCTTCGACGCAATAGGGCTGGCGTTCTTCGCCGTCGCCGGCGCGCAGAAGGCGATCGAGTTCGGATTGAGCCCGATCATGTCGGCTCTTCTCGGCATGCTGACCGGCATCGGTGGCGGCATGATGCGCGATGTCCTTCTCACCGAAATCCCGCAGGTGTTGCGGTCGGACCTCTACGCCGTTGCGGCGCTTGCCGGCGCGTCAATCGTCGTCATCGGTCATGTGTTCGGCATCTCCTACGGCGTCTCGGCGCTCGTCGGAGCCCTTTTGTGCATTGGCCTTCGATATATGGCCATCCGGCACGGCTGGCATTTGCCGATTGCCCATCTCTCCGCCAGGGGCCGCGTCGAGACGACGCCTTCAAAAGATGAGGAAGAGCGCTGATTCGTCGAGCGGGTCTCCTCAGGAGCGCCGTGGCACATTGACGGGAAGGCTGCCGAGAGCCGTTGGTCCGCAACTAGAGCCTTTCATGGATAGATGGAATCGTTCTGCCGGAAGGAATTCGGGCCAAGGTCAAGGGCTTCGGCGCCGGTCGTACCGGTGGTACGGCCAAGCCGGAGGCCGAAGGATGTGGCCCGAATTCGTCCGGCCCGAAGGGTTTCCCGCTGGCGGGCGCCCGCTTTGTCGGGCGGATCGCCGCGCCATCGAGGAAACAGAACCGTTTCCATCTAACCATGAAAGGCTCCAGCCCCAATCGACCGCGGATATGCACGCGCTTGCCATTTCCCCGCCAAGTCTCTATATGCGCGGTCATTCCACACACGGATCAGGGTTTCGTGCCGGGAGACATCCGGCCGGGACCACCGGTGGCGCTTAGGGATCGCCCGTTCGCGTCGAGGTCCGTGGAGGTCCAACCGGAAAGGAACTTTCGAATGGCTCTGCCTGATTTCAGCATGCGCCAGCTCTTGGAAGCTGGCGTTCACTTCGGCCACCAGACCCACCGCTGGAACCCGAAGATGGCGCCCTATATCTTCGGCGCGCGCAACAATATCCATGTCATTGACCTGTCGCAGACGGTGCCGCTTTTGCACCAGGCTCTGAAGGTCGTGTCCGACACCGTCGCCGGCGGCGGCCGCGTTCTCCTCGTCGGCACCAAGCGCCAGGCTTCAGAGATTATCGCCGACGCGGCGCAGCGTTCGGCGCAATATCACGTGAATTCGCGCTGGCTGGGCGGCATGCTCACCAACTGGAAGACGATTTCGAATTCGATCCAGCGGCTTCGGAAGCTAGACGAGCTTCTGGCGGGCGAAGCCCAGGGCTTCACAAAGAAGGAGCGCCTCAACCTTGAACGCGAGCGCGAGAAGCTCAACCGGGCGCTCGGCGGCATCAAGGACATGGGCTCGACGCCGGACCTGATGTTCGTGATCGACACCAACAAGGAAGCGATCGCGATCCAGGAAGCCAAGCGTCTCGGCATCCCGGTCGTGGCGATCGTCGATTCCAATTGCGATCCCGACGTCGTCGATTACCCGATCCCGGGCAATGACGACGCCTCGCGCGCTATCGCGCTTTATTGCGATCTGGTGGCCAAG
>Ga0187809_10000429_pt1 | contig 22869 bp, 24 predicted proteins | sample NC_wetland_sal_i_8_FD_132415 | JGI IMG/M metagenome (GOLD analysis project Ga0187809, IMG submission 132415) | Wetland sediment microbial communities from Neuse River Estuary, North Carolina, USA - ASW_4 | ecosystem: Environmental > Aquatic > Freshwater > Wetlands > Sediment | place: USA: North...
GCTGATACCCTCGTGGCCTGCCGGTCACGCGACTGTGATGGTCGCTGGCCCCCGTAGCTCAGGGGATAGAGCACTGCCCTCCGGAGGCAGGGGCGCAGGTTCGAATCCTGCCGGGGGCACCGCTGTTTTCGCAGGTCACAGGCCTGATGCTATCGCCGGTTGTCAGCTTGATGCGGATCTTGACCACATTTTGACCACACCAGCGTGGCCATCGACGTGGTCAGGCGCGTGCGTGCGCGTCTTCACGGAGTCGCACACGGGACGGTCCGGCCCTCCTCGACAGAGATGAAAAGAAGGCCCCGCCGAGTGATCGGAGGGCCTTCTGACGAGTCTTGTCTGCCAGGCGGCAACTACGACGGTTTGGCTGCGCCCCCTTCGGTGCCCGACAGCAGCTCAAGCAAGGGCTTCGTCGGAACCTTGATCAACCGACCGATCCTCAGCACAGGCGTCGGCCATCGATCTTGCCGCACGAGCTTGTAGGCGGTCGTTCGCCCGACTCCCAGCATCGACGCTGCGCGTGGCAGGTCCAGAACGGGAGGAAGCTTCGGTTTCGGCGGCGTCGGGCGTTCCGATTCATCCACACCGTCCTGCGCGACCGCAGAGGGATCGGCCGTCATGACGCGTCCTTCGAAGACGTGCGGCGCGCGAGACACGATTCCAGGCGAGACACGCCGGCCACGATGGCTAAAGCCTCGGGTGCCGACTGGGGCCCGAAGGTAACCCCCAGCTCAGAAAGAAGCGCCTTCGTGTCAATGAGCCGCTTCCCATGCAACGCGACCGTCGGGAGCTCGCCGGCCACCAAGGCTCGTCGGACGCTCAATGCGTCGAGGCGAAGGAGCGCGCCCGCCTGTTCGACCGTCAGAAGATCGGGCAGATCTAGCAGCACCATGACGCACCCCCGCAACTCGGGCGGAACGGACAGTCTCTATAGTGCGCCCCGCCGGACTACTTGTCTAGTCATGTTATGCGGCGGCTTTGGCGCAATCCCGCGGTTTACCGTGCCGGCAGTTCGTAGTCGAGGATGAAACGATCGGCCGCCATGACGGTGTCGCAGACCTCGACAGCCGTACCGGTCGTGTCGAAGGCGGTGCGTATGAGAGCGAACACCGGCACGCCTCCATGGAGGCGCAAGAGCCGCGCCTCGTCCGGCGTCGGCATGCGCGCCGATATCTCTTCGGTAAAGTGGCCCAACTGGTGTCCGACCTCCTCAAGCCTGGCGTAGATGCCGCCGGGCCCGGGATTCTCCTTCGTCATCGCGGTACCCGAAGCGATCGCCCAAGGAATGTAAGACGTTGCGACCTCGACAGGTGAACCATCTGCTTGGTAGCGCCTACGCCGAACGAGAACACGGGCACCCGGCTTCAATCCAAGGCGCGACGCGATCTCAGCGGCGGCCTTCTCGGCTCCGACGTGCAGTACCTCGACGTCCGCCTCAAAACCACTGCTCTCGGCTTCGGCGAGAAACGCTGCCTTCCCTTGCTTGCGATGCCGCCGAGAGAACCGGTCCTGCGCGAGCCGTCGAACGGGGGGTGGCTGGCGCACGAAAGCTCCGCGACCGTGCTCGCTCACGACCAAACCTTCGGCCTTCAGAACGCCGAGCGCCTGTCGAGCCGTAGTTCGCGTTGTGGCGAACCGCTCGACTAGTTCGCTCTCAGATGGGAGCTTGGCACCCTTCGGCAGCGCTCCGGCAACGATCTGTTGGCGAAGCCAGTCAGCGATCTGGCGAAAGACCGGCCGATCGCTCGTCGGGTCGACCGCGCTCAACTCTGGCTCCTACACTCGGGTAGACAACTAGCGTAGCGACGAGAGAGTGGACGATGGAGACGGAAGGCCCCCGACACTCGGTGAGTGTCTCCGCTGTCATCGTGGACGACGAAGGTCGCGTTCTGGCAATCCGCCGAAGTGACAACGGGCACTGGGAGCCGCCCGGTGGGGTCCTCGAACTGGAGGAGCCCATCCTCGACGGGCTTGTTCGGGAGGTCGCGGAGGAGACCGGCCTCATCGTCGAGCCAGAACGTCTTACCGGCGTCTATAAGAACATGGTGCGAGGCATCGTCGCGCTCGTGTTCAGATGTCGCGTCGTCGACGGTCAGATCGTGAGTTCGCCCGAGGTCGCCGAAGCGGCATGGCTATCACTGACGGAGGCAGGCGAACGCATGTCAGAAGCGTATTGCAGCAGAGTATTCGACGCGGTCGCCAAGGCCCCCCCGGTCGTCCGGGCCCACGACGGGGCGCGAATCACTTGACACCATGACGCCGGCGTCGTCGATACGCGTTTCTCGAAGCTCATCGGTCGTGCCACGAAACTGACACAGATTTCGAGTAGGCCGGCCTTTGTGGAGGTCGTAAGCCGATACTCGAACCCATCCGAATGGGACAGGATCACCCAGCTTAGCGAGAGGATTTGGACATACCGGGCGATGGCTGAGCGACCTCGCCTCCCCCGCCGGGCCCGTAAGCGGCCGAGCCCTGAGCTGATCACGAAGATGATCTCCGCGTATCAGGCGGGTTCGTCACTACGGGAGCTGGAGCATCAGCTGGGCTGGTCCGGCCGGCACTCGCTCGCCATCTGACTCGTCACGGGGTGAACCTTCGGCCGCGGGGAGCCCGCCGTCGGGATGTAGACCCAGGTTGATCCGGGGTGGCACACGGTTTCCATTGGACATGCAACCTACTGGGTTCCGCCAGACATTTGGTGGAGCCCGAGGGAGCTATGCCGTGAGGAAGGCCTCCAGGGTTTGGTGGCTGAAGCCCGTGGACAGAGCCGTCCGCACAGATGCCACACTGCGCACGCCTCGGACAGAGCGAACGCTCTTTACGGATTTGACTGGTTCTACAGACGTAACGACTGGACACCGACTTCGGATGAAGCCCACCCGGTCGCCATCGCCGTCGTACATGACCCCGTCAACAAACCAACCAATGTGCTCACCTGACCACTGGTAAATCTTGTCGTCCAAGACGAAAGCAACTGCTTCGCCATCCCAGAGATAAATGGAGCCATCCGCAACAAGATAAGCCTCGGGATCGCCATCCACCGAGTAAATAGTCACTTCGCTCATGAGCCACCGACCCTTCTTGTGCTTTGGAAGAGGCTTCGTCGCCGGCTCGGTCTGAGCCAGGTCGCTCGCGCAACCGTACGTTCAGCTTTGCTTGACGTTTGCTACGGAACTCTTCCCTGCCTGCTTCGCCGGCCTCTTCCCTGTTGCCATTCTAATCTCCGATGATGCCTACTCTTATACTCCTAAGCTGTGGACACGTAAAGACATAACCGTGAAGCGACCGGCGGACCGAGCCAGGATCAGCCAGCGACAGGTAGGGAGCAAACTGTATGACCGGATTCGCGATCATCGCTAGGGAGTCCCAGTCTTCGTCGACTTACTGATTTCCCTGAATACTTTGTCAATGCGCGGATTTCCGACAGCGGCATTGAGCTGTACGTAGTAGGTGTGACCAGCTTTCAGAAGGATCTCGCGGCTCGAGTACACAAGGTCCACCTTGCCGCGGTAAGGGCTCCCCTTCGATACGACTTCGATTTTGTACTTCCGGCAGCGTTGCACAGGCAAGTATTCGTCTGTAATGATCCGAACCGTTAGACGCTGGCCTTCGGGCCTCAGGCTGCCAACCTCTACAGTCTCAGTGGTCAGCTTGCGCCGCACAGTCACATTGCGCATTGGCGCGCGCAGCGAGCCCTTGGCCGACGCCTTCGCCAACTTGTCGACGGCCTTGTTATGAACGCTAGTCTTATGGCCTTTGACCCACTTGAAGTCGACACGCCGGTGGTCACGGATCGCCCGGACTAGGCGCTTCCATAGATCGGCATTGACGACAGGCGCACCGTCTCGCGTGTGCCACTTGCTCTGTGGCCAGCGGAACTTCGCGTTATCGACATTGTCAACGACGTACCGTGAGTCCGTGAAGATGATGATCTTGTTATACCGCGAGGTGTCGATCGGTGTTCCGCGGCTAAACAGCAGCTCCAACACCTCAATGCATGCCAGCAGCTCCATCTGTTGGTTGGTCGCATTGCGTACACCCAACGGCTGGTAGTCGTAGACTTCCTCATTGCCGGCGTCGTTGACCGTGATAATGCGCGCACCCAAGCCGCCACGTCGTGGACCCGAGTACGACGAACCGTCGGTGTAAACATTTATCGCGTGTTCGTCGATGTTGTCCAATGTATGGCCCCCACGGATCGTGATCATCGTCTCATCGGCACGCGCCGACGGCAAGACGGCGATTCGCACGTCCAGTGGGGTAACCCGACGAGAATCCGACCGCCTAGCCTCGTGCGACACGAAAAAGCGCCACCTCGTACGGCTTACCAGGCCTAGCGCGTCGTTCCGCGACCTGGGAGCCGATTCGTGTGGTCGCGCACAGCTATCGCGCCCCACCTAGTTCGTCGTGGCGTTGATCTCCGGCCGCGGGGGCGAGTCCGAGGGTACCAAGCCGTGATAGTCCGAACGCGCCTATTTCAAACGGGGGCCAGGGTGTCGGGCAGGGCGTCGCGGCGAGTCAGTCGCTCGCCCAGACCGTCAATGACCCGTTGACTGTGGTTCGCAGGTACGACTCCGTTGAGGCTAGGAGCTCGAGCTGTTGCTGACTGGCCCCAGCTACAGACAACCCGGGTTGCACGACGACGAACTCCATCTTCCGTGAAGCGATCTGGGCTTGATCGCGCAGCCGAAAGAGCGCTCGGGGGTCGCCGACCTCGAAGGCACTCACCGTCGTGCGGTCCTGCTTCTTCTTCGCGCGACTGGCTAGTCGCTTGAAGAACGGCTCCATGTCTTGCCGTCGCCAAATGACGCACTTCTGGACCTGGCCACAGACTTCGTACAAGTCAGCGAGCCGCGCGCCGGCCGTTGCCCCATGCGAATACTTGCAGTGAACGAGACGGACGGTTAGCTCGTTGTCCTTCAGCCGCATTGCAACCACGTCCGCGATCTCGCCGCTTCCGTCGTCGTCGATGATGATGTCCCAGTCTCCGTCGGCCTTCAGCAACTCAATGGCCTTGTACTGGATCGACTGGGGCAGTCGATCCTGCGTCTGAGACTCAACCTGGATGTCGGTGGCAGACCAATCCTGAATGACGATCTTGTCGCGAGAGTACGGGTCCTTGGCAAGATTGACCGCGTAGAGCAGGTTGCCTTCGATGAGGCGGTCACCGTCGAGGATGAACGCTAATCCCGCTTCATTGAGCCATTGGCTGAGCGGAGTGCTTGTCCTAGCCGTCGCAACCTGCAACTCACTGGTACCCAGGCAGGCGTACGTTAGCTTCTCGTCGACCACGTTAGCTTCGTAGTTGACCGTCCACGCCACCGTCTTGAACGCAAATCTGAGAGGCCCCGTAGTCGAGGACGTGTCCGGCACGATGTCTACATCAACGAGGTCATATGTCTTACCGTCTTGCGTCAGCTTGAGATGTTCCTCTCTGACAACGTGGACGAACCATGGCCACTCAACTCCGAGCAACACGCCGTCAGGACGGGTTGTAAGCGTCTCCGGCAGAATGAACTGGCCGATCACTTGCTCGATCGTGATGGTGTCATCCAAGAGCAACGTGCCAATGGCATCGCACCAGTCGCACCATGCCTTAAGGCTGCTCGCGGTGCTGTGGGACCAGACGCGGCCCTTCAGTGAGGCACTGATGTTGACGTACTCGCCCTTCCGGTAGCCCCCTGCGGAGATGTTGGTTTGTGACTTCGTGCCAGCCTCGGCCTCGCTGAAGCTAGCTGTCACGTCCGATCCCACATGCATCGAGAACCTACGGAACTGACTCCGTGCGTCAACGACACCCACGGTCGTCGGCACAAGACGGTCGATATCTGCCATAACCCGGTAGACCGTTGATCCGGTGAACCGCTTTGTCCCTGGTCCGGCGACCGCCTCAGCCAGATCCTCAAAGACGCCTTGGTTCGCTGAGTGATTGATATAGAGCAAGCGTCGCTTCCTGTCGAAGTACAGGACGTACAGCTCATACGTCACTTCCTCGATGGTCCGGATGTCGCCCCAGCGAACGCTTTGGCGATTCTCCAAGACACACCAGGCGACACCGTCCTTAAGGTTGATGCCGATGGGCACCGTCAGCAAGTTCTCCTCGCCGAAGAAATCCGAGATCTTGGTCGGGTCCCACTTGCTGTTAGGAGTGCGGTACACAACCGTGCTCATTTTCGGCAGGAGGCTCTGGAGGGTTACGTCCTCCGGCAGGCTCGTGAAGTGAGCCTCGAAGTCACTGACCTCCTGTTGGGCGTCTACCGAGCTCTCAGTCAAGTCGCGGAGAATCAGGTTCCAGTCCGCATCCTCCGCGTACAACGCGCGGATCCGGCGATCTAGGTCCATCTCAGTGCGCGACACGAACATCGACGCGGTACCGAAGGCTCCTTTGTCTGACGTTCTCGCGAACCGGCCGATGAATTGCAGCGTCACACCCAGGCTCTTCTGGGGGTCGTGAACGGCGGCCACTTTGAGTGCGGGCAGGTCGTAGCCCTCACCCAACATGTTCACGCAGACGACAACGCGCGATGTGCGGTCCTTGAGTGCCGCCAACGCTTCCTTCTTCTTGCCCTGGCCCATCCCGCTGTAGACCCTTACCGGCTTCAGGTCGGCTGCCAGCTCCTCGTAGATCGGTAGAACCTCAACGGTGCGCGGGATGCTGCCGACTCGCACCATAAGAATGTGATCGAGACCCCGACCGAGGTCGACCCGAAGTCGGTTGAGGCTCTGCTCTGCGACGGCGCGGTCAATGTTGTCGAAGTCGATTACCGACGTGTAGTCAATCTCTGAGAAGTATTTGTCCTTCTGAGCCTCGCGGAGTGGGAACGCGTAAATGATGCGACCCTGCAAGTGCTTGCCGTCTTCGCGGAACGGTGTAGCAGTGAACTGAACAACATGCTTTTGCTCGAACGCCGATCGGATCGCGGACCAGTCACGAGCCGCCACGTGGTGTGCTTCATCGACGAAGAGGTGCGAGCACTGTTCGAGCAGTGCTGTCAGCGCGTCCGGTGCCGACTGATTCAGCGCCTGCGGGGTCGCGACGATGACGTTGCACGAGGCGGCAAACGCCATTGCGGTCTCAACCGAAGTGAATCTGTGTTGAATCTGTCCAACACGTGGCCGCTGAGCGATCTCGCTGACGATGCCCTTCTCTTGGAGGACGCCGAGCGTCACGAATTTGTCTGCAATCTGGTCACGTAGAGAGTCCGATGGCACGAGCACCAGGAGCCGCTCAGGACGTGATGCAACGAGCAAGGCCAGCATCGTTTCGGTCTTCCCAGTGCCCGTTGGCATGACGACTGTGGCCGGCGTTCGCCGCTGGGTGGTCCAGTAGCCGAGAACGGCGTGAACAGCACCAAGTTGCGGCCTGCGCAGACCGGCGCGACCTGAACTCTCAGCGCTGAAGCTAAGAGCGGCGTCGTAGCTCAGCAGCACGTCAGCTGGAGACACGGCCTTGGGCTCGCCTCGCCACGTCCCGCCGACTAGCCGGTCTCCTGGACGCGTGCCCACCGGCAGCAAAGCATGATGTCCATCGGGTGATGAAGTTCCCGATACGGTGGCGGGCCATCGGCCAAACTGATTCTCAACGAAGAGATCACTGCCGGTACCGGACACAGTCTGAAAGGCAGACGCCGGCACAAGCAATTGTCGGACGGGATTGCCCTCGACCTTGACGGTAGAGGCCCAGACGTTCGGGGACTTCCAGACACGACCCGCTGCAACCGATCTCATCATGTTGGCCACTTCCGTACTACTCCCTCACACCCGAGCGGGTCAGCTCTCCCCGGAATGCCAGCGCGGTCGCGGCTTGGCTGGCGCTCTCGACCGTGCGCACAACCCGGTCGAGCTGGGAGGTGACAAGGAAACTGCCATCGAGGAGCCTGCGAGCGAGGCGCACGGTCTCGTGCTGCTCCTCCAGTGGCGGAAGAGGTAGCGGCATCCGGGCTAACTTCGCGCCGTTAATGTTCGACTGGCTAACGCCATCCGTCTTGGTAAGGCGCGCCCACTCCCGCCCCCAAAAAGAGTTGATCCATAGGTTCACAAAATCGGGGTTGGCGACTGATGGACGAAACCGCACTCGGATGAGGTAGGACGCGAAGCTCATGGGCTCGTCTCTGCCGTGGAAGACTGCCGACTTGCCGACAAGCTCCGGGCTGTTGGTGCGATTGAACAGCAGATCACCATCGCTCAACAGCAGTCGCTCAATCTCGGAGTCGAGCTTGCAGTACTTCAAGTCGGTCAAATCAAGCTCACCGTTCTGGATGTTGCCCATCCGGAGCACCGGCACCTGATCGTCATCCGCATCGCAGCGCTTTGACGTTCCGTATTCAATAGTCTCAGCGGCCTCGCCCACAGTCGCCACAAGATACGTACTAGGGAGCTCAGGCAGCGTTAGGTCGACCAGAGCACCCGATCCGCCTTCTCGCCGCCGTGGCGGACTCTCGCTCAACGCGAGGAGCGCCGACTCGACAGACACCGCGTTGGGATGCTCAGCACGCCACGTCTCCGTGAGAACTCCGGAACATGCAGCAGTCAGTACCGCCTGTCGGAACCTGCTGACGAGCTGTTGCGCCCGCTCGACCTGTCCGATGGCCCGATGGCGTCGGTCATCCACCTGCTTGAGGAAGATGATGATTTGGCGCTGCTTCGGGATTGGCGGTAGCGGAAGAGGCACGCTGGCGAGAACCTTGCGCCCGACGCTAGCCTGAGACACATGGTTATTCGCCAGCTGCTCAAAGAGGCCGCGGGCCCAGCACGCATGAAGGTAGCGCGCTAGGAACTCTGGCTCAACCTTGGAAGCGTCTGTGCGGAGCCGAGTCATGTGGTTCGAGAACGCTGGCGAGTCGGCGTCGTCGAAGTAGGCAGTCTTGCCGACAAGCTTGATGCTGTTGGTGTTGTTGAAGAGCACGTCGCCGCGCTCAAGTCTGCGCTCTGGCCTATCAGCCAACGACGGGTCAACCGACTTTAGAATGGCCCGGTCGATCAGTCCCTGACTCGAGACATTCATCGGCCGAAAGTGCGGAAGACCAGAACCATCGCTGCTGTGTTCACCCGACGCGAACCCAGTCTGGATATCCGTAGCGACCTCACCGACGGTGCTCAACTCCCAGTCGGCGGGTAGATCATCAGTCGGCACCGTCACGATTCTGGCTCCACGGCCACTAGCATCTGAAGCTCCGCGAGCTCTTGCACGCTCTCTTGCAACGCGCTAAGCGCCTCCGCTAACAACTCCGCTGGGTCGATGTCATCCGGGTCTTCGAGTTCTTCGTCGCGTAGCCACTTGAAACTATCGATCTTGTAGTCCCGAGCCTTGACGTCATCGATGTCGAACGCGCGCCAACGGTCGTTAGCTAGATCAGCCTTCCGCGGCGACCCGCCGTCAGGATCGCTGCCAAAGCACTCGACGAACTCATTGAAGAATACCTCTGTCAACGGACGGGATTTCTTTGTCATTGCTGGCACGTTCGCTCGGGCGTCGTAGACCCAAACTCGCTCGGTGGAGCGCCCCTTCGTGAAGAAGACGACGTTCGTTTTGGTCCCAGCGGTGTACGGATTGAACGTGCCGCGAGGACACCGGAGGATGGTATGCACATTGGCGTCCTCCATAAGAATCTTGAAAACCTCGCCCGCCTTGTCAGCGAAGAGAACGTTGTCGGGCACAACAACCGCAGCACGCCCGCCTGGCTTGAGGATGGTCAGCACGTGCTGGATGAAGTTGAGTTGCTTGTTAGCCGTCTCGATCGTGAAGTCGTCGCGATGCGGAACCTGGCTCGCGCCCCGATTGCCAAACGGTGGGTTCGTTAGCACGACGTCGAATCGTCGTCCGGGCGGCGCTTCATAGATTGAGTCGCCGAGAGCGATGTGTGGCTCGACCTGGTGCAAGTATAGGTTCATCAGCGCGAGACGTCGGGGTCGAGCGACTAGTTCTTGGCCGAAGTACGTTGACTTCCTGACACGTCGCGCAGTGTCACGGTCTAGGGCACCCTTGCTCTGGTCCCGAAGCCACTCATAAGCGGCTACAAGGAACCCTCCAGTGCCGCAAGCCGGGTCACATATCGTGAAATCTCGCTTATCTCGCGGATCCGGGCGCATCGTCCTGACTATCGTGCGGATGAGGGGACGAGGCGTGAAGTACTGCCCGGCACCCTTTTTGCCTTCTGCAGCCGATCTTTCAAGCAAACCCTCAAAAGCTGCTGCCTTCACGTCGACGTCAAGCGCTGTCCAATCGGTGGCGTCAATCTCACCAATCAGCCTTGCGAGGCTAACCGGGTTGCCCAGGCGGTTCATTGCACCCGCAAATATGTCCCCGAGGATGCCGTGTTGCTTTCCCAGCGTTGCGAGGAGGTTGCCGTAGTAATCTGTCAGCGCTGTGCCGGACTGCTGCCGAAGGTAAGGCCAGTCGCACGGCACCTCTACGCCGCGGCCCGCGGGTGCGGCTTCTCGATATGTGGGCAGAGCGATCCCCTGCTCGTCCGCCATCTTAAGGAACAGCAGATATGTCAGCTGCTCGATGTAGTCGCCGTAGTCAACGCCGTCGTGACGCAAGGTGCCCGCAAATCCCCAGAGCTTTCCAACGACATCGGTCATGCGGCAACTAGCTCCTCGTTGAGTTTCTCAACCAGCACGTTCAGATCCTGATGAAACACCATGTCGGCTCGACGCCAGCCGCCGCGAGAGGACAAGGCCGGAATGAGGTCGAAGTCCTCTCGATCGATCGAGAGGTTCTTTACGAGGTGCTGCTGGATGTAGCCGAGCCATTGCTGCTGGTCGGTCGTCAGCTCACGGCCCGCAGTCACTCTGGCAATTGCGGCTTCGACGCGTTCCGGCGCGGTCAATAACGGTGAGGTGTCGATGGCTGCATGCTTCACCATTGAGATGATGTCCACTAGGGCTTTGCTGTACTTCAACCGAAAGGCTCGCTCCAAGTTGGCCTCAGTAAAGTGCTGTGGCGCTCGCGCGAGGACATCGCGGAGCTCGTTCAGCACCTCGGGGCTCCATGCTTTCGGCCGAGACAACAACACATTGATCGCGTTTACGTGCTCGACCTCCTCACGAACGAACTCCGTGAATGCCGTGAGGTAATCCTCGGGCCTGTACTCCTGACCGGATACGCCACGAATGAGCCATTCGGAGCTCACTTCGTCCACGGCCGTGGTGGTAACCACAAAAGACCGCTTGCCGCGGGGGTAGTTCTCCAAGACCTGCTGGAACTCGGGATCACGAAGGATGCCCATCGTCCGTTCGAAAGAGCTTCGGAGCAACGCAGGCAGCTTGCCCGCCCAATCCCCCACATCCCCGTCGGGTATGAATCGGGCAAACACCCCGTAGGCTTCCCCGCTCATCGACTTCGCGATCCGCTGCAGCCGCCTGACCAGCCGCCGAGTGTTGTAGTCGCGGTCCCTATTCTGCCAGATTTCGTTGATAATCTCGGCGGTTAACTTATTGTCGCTCTCGCCTGGTTCGGCTGTGATACCGGTCGTGTTCTTGAAGTAGGCCAGCAAGCTGCCGTCAAAGCAGTCGAAGACCACGAACCGGTCCTTGTCCGGAGCTCTCTCACCACCAAGCCGAGTTCCCCGACCGAGCATCTGCTCGAATAGAATGCGGGACTTCACGGGCCGCAGGAACACCAGGAATTCGAGGTCGGGGATGTCAACGCCAGTCGTCAGCAGATCGACCGTGACGGCGATCTTGGGCTTCGGTCGGTTGCGAAACTCGCGGATGCGTTGCAGCGGACGGTCGACACGGCCAGTTATCTTGGCGGCGAAGTCTTCGCCTTGACCGAAGATGTCACGCGCCATGTCAACGAGCTGGTCGGCGTGCGAGACGTGAGGCAGATCGTTGGCAGCGAAGACCAAGGTCTTTGGGAATCGGCCGTGCTCAGCCTCGAAGTCGTCGGTGTAACGCTTGAGTTCCATGAGGATCTTGCGATTCGAGTCAGGTGCCGTGACCTTGCGTTCGACCTCAGTGGCGTCGAAGGCTCGTTCGTCCTCTAGCAAGTCGAGCTGCTTGGTCCCAGTCTCCGGGTCAACCTGATCGATCTGCTCGCCCTCGCGTAGAAAGACGCCATTGATCCGCACGTCGGAGCGAATTTTCACGACGTCATAGTCAACGAGGTAGCCCTCTCGGACAGCGCGCTCGTATTCATAGCGGTAGGCCATGTTCTCGAAGTAGGCAACTGTATGCACGGCGGGCGTCGCGGTGAGCCCGACCTTGATTGCATCGAAGTGGTCGAGAGTGTCGCGCCAGACTGCACGCTCGCGCGCCGAGTAGCCACGGTGACACTCGTCGGCGATGATCAGATCGAAGGCGTGGATCGGGATGTCGAGCTGAGGGACATCGGCGTCGATGTCCTCGTCGTCAACGCGAAGCGCACCCTCGCCACCGAACAGGTTCATTGCCATCCGCTGGATGGTGGCCACGTATACGAATGCGTCACCCAGCTTCGGGGCGGTAAGCAGCGAGCTAGGCATCACGTTGGGATCGAAGGCCTCGTCCTCACCGAAGTCCTCGCGTCTAAACGCCTGAGAGTAAAGGGGATAGACCTTGTCGAACTTGAGTCCAGGCTCGGCCTCGAATGAGGCAAACTCACGAACGGTTTGCGCGGCCAGTGCGCGACGGTCGACGAGGAACAGGACCCGGCGAGCGACCCCGGACTTCATCAGTCGGTAGACCTGGTTGACGGTGGTGAGCGTCTTGCCGGTGCCCGTCGCCATGGTGACCAGCATTTTTCGCTTGCCCTCGGCGATCGCCTGCTCGATCACCGAGTTGGCTTCAACCTGGTAAGGCCGCAGGCGCTGACTGACCGGTAAGCGGCCGAGGGCGGCCAGCTCGGCGTCGGTGTCACGGTTCAATAGCTCCTCTAGGGCGGCCGGCGTATGAAAGGCGGCGACGACCCTGGAGCGGTTCTGCTCCCTTCGCACGTCATGGAAGTAAAGCTGCTCGCCGTTCGTTGAATAGAGGAATGGCACGCCAAACTCCGCTCGAATGAGCGGCGTGCCCGTGATCCCCCTTGAGTAGCGCTCCGCCTGCGCGAGGACGCCCTGCGGGCCAACTGTGAGCTTTTTCGCCTCCACGACCGCTCGGATCGCACCGTCATCGCAAAGCGCGTAGTCCGCGGGGCCAGCGGACGTCGGCCACTCCTCAATTGCTGAAGCCGACGGGGGCCGAGCAGCGATGGACGGGTCGAAGGGCACCACGCGCCAACCCGCCGTCTGTAGGCGGGGGTCAATCCGGCTCCTTCGAGTTGTTGCTTCGCTCTCCATGACTGATATGCCCCATATTATCCCGTTTTGCGTAGTCCAGGCCAGCTGCTACACCTCAGAGATCATCTCAGGCACCACCGACAACGAGAGCCGATTCGCGCAAACCGGGCCTTGCCGCGTCGCGCCAGGTGCTGCGAGGAGATCGCGCGAACTCGAGGCGATCCGTAGTTTGGACCAGCTCTGCGGTCCCGCGAAGGTCTACCACAACCGCCCGTCGATGACCTCCAGGTAGCGGTCGGCGGTATCGGGCAGATGTCGTACGACGGCATTCACGACAAGAGCTCTTGGGCAAGCAGCAAGCAGTTTCCAGTCTCGTTCGCATGTCGCTTCTTGGCCTTGATGAGATCATCCCAGCGAAGGCGTTGCTCCAGGAAAAGCCGTGCGACGATCGGCCGCATGAGGACCGATCCGCTTGAGCAGCGGTTTGACCGCATCCTCGAAGTGCTGCTCGCGATGTATCCGTACGGCCGCACCTGGCCGCGCTTCAAGAAGACACACGCCGAGGTGACGCACATCGCGCACGGCTGGTACGTGCGGTTCAAGCGCGACGTGCAGTCGACGATGCTCCTCGCAGAACACGGCTTCGCCGAGGAAGCATCTCCGCTGCGTCGTTCAATCGTCGAGCACGTAGTCGCTCTTCGATGGCTGGCGGCCTGCGGGAGCGAGGTGGCCGACGTCGTCCGGCGAGGCAACGCCAATGCCGCGGGCAGGAAGCAAGCGGCGTTCGAGGGCGCTGGCTGGACGATCCTCAACCCGGAGGCGCTCACCGACGCCATCGATCAGATGGACGATCCTGACGAGCGAGACCGGTACCTGAATTTCAAGCAGCGGGCGCAGGACTTCGGCGGCGCCCACCACTGGGCCGACTACCTCAACGAGATTTCGCATGTGCACCCTTGCTGGGAATCGGCATTCCCTTACATCGATGAGGTGAACGGAACGCCGACACCGAGGTCCGAGCCGAAGCCGATGCCATCCCAGGCCATATTCTGCACGGTACGGCTGCACGAGGCGCTGTACGTGTTGGACAGCATGGTCGAGGGGGAACCTCAGCACCGACGTCTCGAAGACCTTTGGTTCAACCGGATCCGACCCCTGGTCATCGAGCGAAGAAAGGCCGAGGGCCTGGATATCCCAGCCGACCTGCTCGACAAGGGATCACAGTCATCCGAGTAACGCCCGTCGCCTTCGACGACTCGCGGGCCGCTACTTCTCTCGTCAGGCTAACAAGTCGTCCAGCAGGCTGGGCCACAGCCAAGAGCGCGGCCGGGATCAGGTCATGGCTGCAAATGGGTGGCGGTCCAGCTCGAGGCCACGTACCCCGACTTCTCCACCGTGTACGACCGGGTTCTCGCTCATGAGGTCGGCGGAGTCAGTCAGTGACCAGTGTGGTTGGCCGACGTGGCAAATTGGCCAGCGATGAAGAGGATCGAGGCGCACCCACGCAGAGGCAAGGGCTCCTCCATGACAGACGAAGGTGGCCCTCTGTTCGCAAAGACGGGAGGGCTTCGACCGATGGTGGTGCTCGTCGACGCCGCGCTCGTCGACGCGCCGCGCCACGGCAACGACGACCGAACGCGAGCCCGAAGGCTGCTCGCTGAGCTACTCCATCACGACAACGTCCTCGCCCAACGGTATAGCGATGACGGGCCGCCAGTCGGAACACCGTCGGCGAGTGGACCGTCGCCGACGGTGTACCCGGGCTGGGCCACCGTCGAGCAGGTCGACCGGCAAACATGGCGCGTAACCCACGGCGACGACACGCGCGTAACGAAGTCGACCGTCTGGGGGGAGTTTGCGGATTTCGCGGAACACGACTCACTGTCCACCGCTTATGTTGACCTCGCTCCCCCAGACGCCGCCGCCCGGCGTCGAGCCGATGCCCTCGCGGTCCAGATCGCCAGTCAGGTCTTCGACGCCGACCTGTTCGTCACTGAGCGGGCCTACCTACACGAGGTTGGGCTGGGCATTGTTCGTGACGTCACTGTCTGCGGCGTCGACGATGCGCTGGCGCTGATCGGGCTTTACCAGCGCGCGAACGGTGACTACAGCGTGTCGCCGTGGCTGCGATTCAACCGCGGCCTATACACCTGGGTGGCTACGAGGGAACTGCTGCCGAGCGCATGGCGGTGGTTCACTGCGGCGCTCCAACATGAGGCTCATTCTGGCGACGAGGCTTTCGGGTTCCTCGCGGGTTCTCTCATGCCACGTGTCCAGCGAGCCCTCGTTGCGCGCGATGAAATCTTCATTGCCCTCAACCGCCCACAAGACAACGACGTCCGCGACGACGCGCTCGCAGCGCTCGACGACGTGGCGTACCGCCTGATGGCCGGATTCGACATTCTCGCTCGTGTCGCTCACCGAACAGTCGGCGTGGCAAATGGTGGGCGACGCGCGAAGTGGCAACGCGACGCGTGGCTGGATCAGATCGCCGATCTTCGCCCCACGCTCGCGGACGCGATGCGGCCAGGTACCCGCGGCGCCCACGTGTTGACGATCGTCAAACTGCTGCGCAATACGATCCACGGCGAATCGCTACGCGCGGTACACGTTGAGGCGATTGGGAAGCCCGCGCGATCGGTGGTGGCGATTGGCCGCGACGATGGAAAGGCGATCACTGCCGCGATGGATGCGCTAGGCGGACAACGGCGATTTGGAGTCGACACCCTCATCCCGGGAAGAGTCGACGTTGACCCAGGGCTCCTCATCGACACGCTCTTCCCCGAAGTGATCGCTGTGTTCAATGAACTGATGGACCTCACCCCGGTTGAGAACCTCCCGGGAGTGGCTCTCGAAGACGACGACCTCAAGCCTTCAGAGGAACCCAACAGCCCGTTCAAGGAGGAGATCCGGTTCAGAATTCGTAAGCAGTACGGACTCTAGGCGGCGGCCAACGAACGAAATGGCTTAGTCATCACCAGTGTCCGGCCGAGCAACACGCGCCGTAGCGTCGCGGAGGTCAAGCACAGCCTGCGTCACGTGGCTGTGCACGGTTTCCCACGCCGCAGCCCAATCGAACGGAGGGCCGGGTACGCCAAGTTGATTCAGAGCGGCCATGCCGCCGGCAACCCCGCTCGAGTGCTGCTGGCCCACCCGCACCAGGCGGAATGCTTGCAGAACATCGATTGCCCGAAGGGCGTCAGCGAAATCGTCGGCCTCCAACCTGGTTTCGAGAAACACGGACAGTCGTTCGAACGGGTGTCCTCCAACGCCGGCGGCACCAGGAACACGCATCGTCTTGAAGATCTCGGCGAGCGCGCTGCACCGATGCTGGAACTCCTCCTCACCGCCCACTGAGAAGGCGAGGCTGGTGATTCGCGCAGCGCCATCGAGGACGAGCAGCGGTGCGCCGGCGTGCAGTCGCCACGTGACGTCGAGATAGTCGAGCGCTGTGGCCAGCCCCACCGGGCTTGGCAACACCCGGACCGGCGCTGCCGGCGGCGGAGTGAGTCGTACACGGATCTCATCGAGATACTGCGCGACCGTGTGCACTTTGGCGTACGTGTCGATATCAGGACCCAGTGTCAGCCGCCAAGAACCGTCGTCCGAATGGCCTCGACCGTTCAGCCCGACTACGGGTTCGTTTTCGAGCAGCGAATAAGTCGCCGCTCGCAACTCTGCCGGCAGATTCGGCTGGCTGGCCGCGAAGTCATCACTGGTGAACGACACCTCAGTTTCCTGGAAGGGGTCGATAACCGCCCGAAGCCGGGTTGCTGAGGCCGCACGCAACAGCGCGAGAAACGGACTGACGTACTCCTCGCTAAAGCTGGCAAGCCCGGCTACTGTCAGACAGACCTTGCTGGCCGGGCGGGGTACCACGCTGCGCTCGAACTCAACCGCAGAGTAGAACTGCCTTTCCCCGCGCGGGCCACCAACAGTCGGAAAGGACAGCAACAACTCGAGCGGGTTCTCGCCGCGCGCCCTCAGTTGCTGCTCGAACCACTGATACGTCGGCCACCGGCTGTGCTTCGACCATAGTTCGAGGAGCAGCCACGCGGCCCCCCGCTGCGCTTCCGTCCACGGCTCATCGAGAATCATGACGCGAGACTAGACCCGAGTCGTCGAGGCCCTGCCCAACTCCAGCCCGGAGCGGAGTGAAATTTGGCCAGCCAGTTGTCTTGCTTTTGCTGGGTGGCGTGCCCCGGCGACGCTGGAACGTCCCGGGGCGTGGCCAGAACCTAGGCAGGAGGTCTGACGTGAGGAAGAGTAGCGACACCCCGGCCGTGACACGCCGCAACGACTGCCCGTTCACCTGGTGCACGGCGGCGCGGCATGTTCCCGACTACGACTGCACGATGTACCACGACGGCGAGACGGTCGACGTCCCCGGACTCGGTTCCTTCCACTTGTGCGCGACAACCGGCGGCGCTCAACGTGACGAACCGCCCACCGTGATGACCGCTCACGCCGACTGGACCATCGCCGAGGCCGCCAGCGCTGCGGAGGAATTCGCGCGGGCGATGCGAGCGATGGCGCCGCCACAAAATGACGGCGATTCTCGCGCGGCCCGCGTTCCCTCCCAAAGAGGGCGCGGGCCGCGCTGTCTCTTCGTCCACCAGCGGTAGACGCGCCCCTTGACAGGCCACTCAACTCGCGGCATAGCTTCCGCCCAGCGAGACACTCAGACACTTCGAGGAGGGTCTATGGACGACACTCGGCAGCATCAACAATTGCCTGGGACATCGAGGCTGCTCTTCGCGATCCCCGAAGCCGCGGACCTGCTCTCGATCAGCACGGCGCAGATGTACCGGCTCATTGACGCCGGCCAGCCCGAGACCGTGCACATCGGCCGCGCCGTGCGCGTCCCGCGCGGGGCCGTAGAGGCCTTTGTGAAGCGACTGCGCTCAGTCCAACAGATTCCGCGCGCGTTGAGCCCAGGACAGTCGCGTCGGCCGTCGTACGGCGGCGAACCGAGATGGTGAGCGACACCGCGGGGTTCTTTATCGGCGTGCTCTACACGCTGATTGCTTTCGGCTGTGCACAATACATCGACGCCGAAGAGGAACGACGCACTGGGAAGCCAGCGCCATGGCAACTCAAGCTCATCGGATTCTGCATTTTCCCGACGCTCGTGCTCGTGTACGGCCTGACCTGACTGCTGCGAGGCGACATAGTGAAATCGACCTGGGTATTCGCGGGCATCTCCACATTGCTGGCAATCGCGGTAGCGTGCGAAGGAGTTGCGCTGCTCAACGACCGCGACGCCATCCATCGCCTTAACGTCGCCGCTGGCATCCCCGGTCCCCGCGGGCCAGTCGGTCCTGCCGGTCCAAGTGGTCCACCTGGACCAAATGGTGCCGCCGGTCTCCAGGGACCGGCAGGGCCGGTTGGCCCTCCTGATGCCCGGGGAAGTGGTACGACGGACGCGAATATCGGCGGATTCTCGACCTACCCGTACGCGCTTCAGACGCCCTGCCGGTCGCTCGTCAATGCGATTGAGCAGGTCCAGCAGATCGTCCGCGCAATGGACCCCACGCAGGCGCTGTTCTTTCAGAATCTGAACGGCGTGTGTGCTGGGGTGGGCTAACGCCGCGCACCGATCCAAGTGTCGACGCCTGCCAGATCCGGTGGTGTTGGCTCCCGGTTTGGCTCTCTCAACTCCTAGGCGCAGATGACGGCGTTGCTTGGGATACGACTAACAGTAAAGAATCAACTCAAATCGAACGAAGCCGAACTCGCTTCACCGCGAGCCCCAGATTCCGTAGGGAACAACTTCGGTGTAGAGGCGTTCCAGCGGCGACGTAATCGTTCCACCGATTCGTTCACAGCGATTGCATCTGCCAGAACGTCGGCGACGTCGGCATGTTGCGCAACGCGCGCCATACGAAGCCCGGCGATTCTCAGCTGTCGCCGAGTCGACTCCTCAATAACCGCTCGTGCGTAATACGCCGGTTCGCCCGGGATGGGAACGCGTTCAGTGATGGTCGCGAGTTCGAAGGCGTACCGGCCATCCGGGCCGAGATCGTCGTGCCGGCGTAACTCGGTCAGGAGCGTGACCTGGTCGATTGGCTGAGCCCGGTCGTGCAACTCGCAGATGTAGCCGTACCAGCGACCGTAGTGCGCAACAGCGAAGTCGTCCTGCTTGAGCCAGGGTCGAACCTCGTCGAGTCTGCGCGGGCTGAGGATCAATCCGCCGATCGCTGCGGCCTCGATGCGTCGGCAATAGCGCGCGTCAGTCCGCTCGGATGCCGTCATCGCGAACGAGCATCGGTCATGCGGGCCACACGTAGCCGGCGAAGCATGGCGGCACAGGCTGTTGCCTGCACGACGTCCGTTACTAGCTCGTACGTCGTCGCGTCACGAGACGTCTGCCAGAAGGCGCCTGACAGGTAGACGGGATCGCCCAGTCGGCTGCCGACAAGCTCGGCCCGCGCGGCCCGTAGCGCCCACTCGACGATTGCGATTGAGACTGTCTTGGGCATGGAATTCTCGATCCTCATAGTGCGACGGCCAGCGCTTCGCGCGACTCAAACCTTGCAGCACCCTGACTGGGCCAGCCGTCCGGCAATCTCCAGTGAGTGAGCTCGACTTCGGCCGCGGTGTCGGCGCGAAGGCAGCCAAGGAGTCGCGGCACGACACCGATTCGGCGTGCCGCTTCTGCAGACGCGTCTCTGGCCGCCACGTACCGTTTGATGAGAGCGCCGGTTTCGTCGTCCGGTATCGGCATGTAGATGCCGCGGACGTCGTCGGACTCTGGCAACAATCGTGTCGGCAGCATGAGGACCGCGGAGCAGGCCATCGCGCGGACGAGACTCGCCTGACGGTTCGCCGTCAGCGCCTGAACAGTCGCCAGCCGATGAAGTCCCGCGCACAGCTCCGCGAGCGACCCGCGATCCGGCGCAAGTTCCGCCGGCGCCCGCAATTCGTTGTTGCCGCCGACGCGAGGCGCCCACTGTGGATCCTGATGCACGAGTCGTCCGACAGCGAGCACAAGGTCGTTCGCCTCGATGCGCATCGGCATACCAAGTCCATGAACGGTCAATCCACGCCCATTGCGCAACCCATCACGCACATCGATCCACCGTTGGTACGCCCGCTCGCCTGCATCGGCACATGCGCGCATGTCCCGGACGACGCGCTCCGCCGTCAGGGCAGCCGAGAGCTGCTCGCTGTGGTGCGCGATGTGGCGGAGAAGGCGCGCGGTCATAGCTTGAGTGCTGGCGATCGCCGACGCCGTGATAGCCAATGCCGCGGGGTCGGTCGTCGGCGTTGGTGTGCCTGCCGTATGTATGGCGCTCAGACGCTGCAGGCGCTCGGCACACCCGACAGCTCTGCCGAGTAGATCCGCGACGTCACGCGTCGCTGCGACCGAGCCACGACGGAGGACCTCCAGGGCGGGAATCGCGGACAGGGCAGGCAGATCGCGGCCGCGAGTCAAGTTGTCTGGCACCGACCGCGCTACCCTGCCGAGAGCTTCGGAGATGTCAAGAACGGCGTCGGCGATTCCTGCGTGCCGACGATCGAAATCCGCATGGATCGCAAGAGCAAGATCTCGCCCTATCGGCGACAGCAACCCAGAGAGACGCGCGACTTGGGACGCGATACCGCGTCGACCTTCGACGCCGTCGATGAACGCCCCAAACTCGTCGCGGTACCCGTTCCCGTCGGCCAGGACCTCAAAGTGGGTGGCCAGCAGGTCTACGGCGCCTCCGATAGCGGTCGAGGCACTCACGAGTCGCTGAGCCAGCGACAGACATGCGACCTCACCCCTCCAACGCGGCAATGCAGCTGTGCGCATCGACACGCAGTCGCTCCAGGCGGCAAGGCCCTGTAGGGTCACCTGCCAACCGGCGTCCGGGTCGAGGATCGGCCTGCCGTCATGATGCGCCGTGGCCGCGAGGCGGACAACGCCGCCCACGCACGACCGGAAAGCGGCCGCAACCTGAACAAGGTCTCTTTGCTGAACCGTGAAAAGCGGATACCGGCGGAAGCGACTCAAGTACACCTCGGCCGAATCCGCGAGCTCACCGAATGTCGACGTCATCGCGCGCCGAGCCGAAAAGAGCGCGGACGGCGTCACGTGCGGCCATGTTGGCGTTCGCGATCGCCACGGCGACCTCGCCGGTGGCCACGGATTGGACCTCATGCAGCCGGTCGCGCAAGCGCGACCCGAGCTCAGTGAGCTCTTCATGAGACGGGATCCCGATGTCGTCCGCTACCAGAAAGCCGACCGGCGGATCCTCGGCGAATCCATGCAGATCGACGCGAACGACCGCGAACGCGTCTGCGGCGACGAGGTACCCAGGGCCGTCGACGATGCTGGCGCGCGCGAGTGCGGTCGCGGCCGACTCGGCTATGTCGGCCGCGACACAGGCCGCGCGCAACACCTTGGGCAATGACTGCGCTGCCGCAAGATCGGCCGCGGCCTTCCGAACGCCTACTCCCATTGCCATGACCTACCTCCTCGGGATCGTCCGTCCGACTCGCTCACCATACGACTTGTCTGGCTACTCGTCTAGACAAGTAGCCAATTGGAGCACACACTGGTATCTGCGATACGGGTCGGGGCGCGCGCTTGCCAGACCGGAGGGAAGCCGGGTGTTGTCAATCGGCAGGTTGAACGGACCGCGGTGGAGCGCGGAGTACTACATCGCGCGCCAGGCCGGCTGCCCGGCTGACTACTACACCGGCTCGGGCGAGCGGCGCGGCGTGTGGGTCGGCTCGGGAGCGCATGCGCTCGGCCTTACTGGTGAGATCGACGAGGCGCAGTTCCGGGCGCTTCTCGCGGGCCGCTCCCCTGACGGCGTCGCGCAGTGGATGGCACCTGTGTGGCGGGTCGATCCCCGCGGGAAGCTGCCGGTGCAACCGCTTCTCAACGCCGCGGACGACGCGGCAGTCAACATCGACGACCCGAGGGTCTCAGAGACGCTGGAGCGGGCTCGCCGCCTTGCGGACAGGGCGCTGCGGAGCACCCATGCGCACGCGACGATCCGCGCGGACCGCGCCGGTCTGGCGTGCGCGGCGCTTGGCCTCGATCCGCGCACGGTGTTCGGCCCTGCTTACGGCGCGGCGCTCGCGCACGTCGACGAGCGCGTCGATGTCCGGCTGCCGGGCCTGGACCTGACGTTCTCCGCGCCGAAATCGGTGTCCGTCCTGTACGGACTGGCACCGGACACGACGTCCGAGCAGGTCCGCCTCGGCCACGAGGCTGCGGTCGCGCAGGCTCTCGGCTACCTGGAACGTGTCGCGGGCCACGCGCTTCGCGGCCACCATGGCGACGGTGTGTCCGCGACGAGGATCTGGACCCAAGGATTCGTCGCCGCCGCGTTCGGACATCGGTCGAACCGCTGTGGCGACCCGCAACTGCACACCCATGTCGTGGTCGCGAACATGGTGCTCGACGAGCACGGCCGCGCGTCTGCGTTGGACTCTCGCGAGCTCTACCGGCAGGCCCGCACAGCCGGCTTTCTGTACCAGGCGGCGTTGCGCGCCGAGCTCACTTGCCGTCTCGGTGTCGCATGGGGGCCGGTCTCGCGCGGCCATGCTGAGATCGCCGGCGTTCCGGACAAGTTGCGGACGCTCTTTTCCAAGCGACGCAAGCAAATCGAAGACCTGCTCGCCGAACTGCACGATCGGTCGCCGCGCGCGGCGCAGCACGCGACCCTCGCGACCC
>Ga0187809_10000430_pt1 | contig 22831 bp, 23 predicted proteins | sample NC_wetland_sal_i_8_FD_132415 | JGI IMG/M metagenome (GOLD analysis project Ga0187809, IMG submission 132415) | Wetland sediment microbial communities from Neuse River Estuary, North Carolina, USA - ASW_4 | ecosystem: Environmental > Aquatic > Freshwater > Wetlands > Sediment | place: USA: North...
GGCGTCGGGAGGGCTGGTCGGCTCGTCGAGGAGCAGAAGGTCCGGCGCGCGCAGGAGGGGCTGGCAGAGAGCGACGCGGCGCCGCTCGACGCCCGACAGCTTGGTCACGTCGGCGTCCTTCGGCGGGCAGCCGAGCGCATCCATCGCCATCTCGACCTGCTGTTCGAGGTCCCAGAGGTTCATCCGGTCCATCTCGTCCTGCAGATGCGCCGATTCGTCCGCCGTCTCGTCGGAATAGTTCATCATCAACTCGTTATAGCGGTCGATGATCGCCTGCTTGTGGGCGACGCCCGTCATAACATTGCCGAAGACGTCGAGGGCGGGATCGAGATCGGGCTCCTGCGGCAGATAGCCGACGGTCGCCCCTTCGGCGAGCCAGGCCTCGCCGGAATATTCCTTGTCGAGTCCGGCCATGATCCTGAGGACGGTGGATTTGCCGGCGCCGTTCGGGCCGAGAATGCCGATCTTGGCGTCGGGGTAGAAGGAGAGATGGACATTGTCGAGCACCTTCTTGGCGCCATAGGCCTTGGAGAGGCCCGACATGTGATAGATGAACTGGCGTGCCACGCGCGCTTTCCCATTGTCTGAAGGGGGTGGAGAGTTGGCCGGTATGTAAGGGATCATGCGGCGGGGGGCAATGGGAACGTTACGCCACTCGCCCAAAACAGCGCTCCTTCGCAGGAGAGGCACCCTCCTGAAGCCAACTGTCAGGAACGTGCCGGTTTATGCTTTTCCTTTCGCCGCGGACCGGCAGAATGGCGCGCGGAGAAACGCCCTTGCTGAAGCACACCATTTCCCTCGCCGATGCCCGGCGCATCTGGCTTGCCGCCCAGCGGCTCAGCAGCCGAGCGCCCTTCGGCGGCGGCGCGGAGGCCACCACCCGCGCCATCGAGCATCTCGGCTATGTCCAGATCGACACGATCAACGTCATCGAGCGCAGCCACCATCATATCCTCTACAGCCGCATTCCCGACTATCAGCGCGCGCATCTCCACCAGGCGCAGACGGTGGACAAGACGGTCTTCGAATACTGGACGCATGCGCTGTCATACGTGCCGGTGCGCGACCTGTGTTTCTTCCTCGGCACGATGAAGGCGCGGACCGCCAAGCCGAGCAAATGGTATCAGGGCGTCACCAAGAAAGAGCGCGCCAAGGTGCTGTCGCGCATCCGCAAGGAGGGGCCGATCACCATCCGCGACATCGACGACGACGTGCTGATCGAGAAGGAACATCTCTGGGCAAGCCGCAAACCGTCGAAACGGGCGCTGCAAATGCTCTTCTATGAAGGCGTGCTGGCGATTTCCGAGCGCGCCGGCATGCTGAAGACCTATGAGTTGATGGACCGGCATTTCGGCTGGGACAAGCGCCCGAAGCCGGCGACCGGGAACCAGGTGGCGGACTATGTGCTCGACCGGGCGCTACGGGCGCAAGGGCTGGTCAGCCTCGATTCCGCCTGCCATCTCGACGCGCCGAAGAAGCCGCTCGTAAGGAAATTCATCGAACGGCGCGTCAGGAAGAAGAAACTTGTGCCTGTCGCGTTCGAGGGCGCCGGCAAGGTCCAGCACTGGGCGCGGCCGGAGATCTTCGACGCCTTGCCGGAAGTTGACGAAAGCCTCGTCCACATCCTCTCGCCCTTCGACCCGCTGGTGATCCAACGCAAACGGCTGGCGCTTTTCTTCGGCTACGACCACCGCTTTGAGGCCTATCTGCCGAAGGAAAAGCGCGTCTTCGGCTACTTCGCGCTGCCTGTGCTGATGGGCGACGAAATCGTCGCAGTGATCGACCTCAAGACCGACCGGCAGGAGAAAAAGCTCCTGATCCAGCAATGGACCTGGGTCGGCACAGGCGAGGAAACCCGCCACAAACGCGCAATCGAGGAGGAACTGGAGCGCTTCGAGCGGTTTCAGCTGGCGGAGTGAGTGCGCTCCTTATTTGCTCCGAGACTCCCACCCTTGTTCCTCCCCACAAGGGCGAGGAAGACGCCGGCGCCTCCGCCAAATCACCCGATGGTGACGCCTGCGGAGTGGCCGCAATGTTCCCCTCCCCCTTGCGGGGAGGGGTTAGGGGTGGAGGTTCCAGCAAAAAAACCCGTCTCCCCGGAAACAGCGATTCCCTACTCCGCTCCCGGCCGATCCACGATGCCCTTGTTGCAGCCGGCATTGCGCGTCGGCGCGGCTGCAAGCATCAGTTCGCCGAGTTTGCTGTCCGCTCCGATCGGCCCGGTCAGGCCGAGCGTCACTTCCGAGATCAGCCGCTTGTGTGTCTTGCGGTCGGTGATGCAGGAGACGCGGACACGCTCGCCCGCTCCCTCCCCGAAAGCCTTGTCGAAAGCGGAGCGGATTTCGTCGGATGTCAGTTCCTTGCCGGCATTGTCGGCGAAGAGCGCCCTCACCGGTGAGGCGTTCACCTGGTCGAGAAGCGCGATTTCCGTGGCGAAATAGGCCTGCTGGCTCTCGCCCGCGCAGGTGCCGTGCTTCAGCCATTCATGCCGGTCGAGATCGGATTGCGTTCCCGGCATCGCCCGGTCGAGCGCCTGGCGCGTAGAGGCGTCGAGTTTCACCTCCGGCAAATCCTGCCAATGGCCTGCCTTGTCCGTGCGCTTGTCGGCATCGCTCACCTTGCAATAGAAATTGCCGTAGGGTTGTGGCCACAGACCATGCAGCACCAGATGCGATCCCTGAAAACTTTGCGCCGTCTCCGCCGCGCATTCGGCCTTCTCGGGCCGGGTGGCGCAGAAGGACGGCTCCCAGGCGACCGCGAAGACATATGCCGGCTTGCCGGATGCCTTTGCGCTCTGCCCTTTGGGAGTGCGCGGCGTCACGCTCGCGCCGACGAGATGGCCGCAATTGACAGCGACCCAGCGGAAATCCGGCTTGGCGCCCGGAACGCGGATCCAGTAATGCGTCGGCGGCGTCTTGTTGCCGGCGAGAAGATCATAGCTTTGCCCGGCCTCGACGCTGACATTGCCCGGATTCTTGGCCGTCTTGATCGTCTGCGTCGCCGGACAGGAGGAATCGGCGACGAAGGTGCCGCTCATCCTGACTTCGGCATGCGCCGCCATAGCCGAAAGGACGACAAAAGCCAGACCGACAAGAAATCTTCCGTACATGCGCCCCTCACCTTGTCCTAAGCCTTCCGCCCCCGCGGCCGGCCGGCACAAGATTGCGGCTTGCGCGAACCAATGCAAGTGTGATTCCGCAATACGGAACCGCCATCGGCATGCCTTTCGACGAACAGCACTTTCTTAAGACACCTAGCGGCGCGACGCTGAATCTCTTTGTGAAAAAAGCCCGGCAAGCGGCGCGCGCTGTTATTCAAATCAACCATGGGCTGGCGGAACATGCCGGACGCTATGCGGCCTTCGCCGACTTCCTGGCGAAACGCGGCTTCCATGTCTATGCGCAGGATCATCGCGGCCATGGCCGCACGAAGGCGCAGGATGCGCTACCGGGGATGTTTGCCCGCAAGGACGGCGTGAGGAAGGTCGTCGCCGATGTCGCTTCCGTCCACGACCTCATCAGCGCCGAGCACCCCGGCCTGCCGGTCATCGTCTTCGGCAGGTCGATAGGCGCGCTGATCGCGCTCTCTTTCCTGCGTGAACGCGCGCGGCCGGTGGTAGGCGTAGCGATCTGGGATTATCCCGAGGAAAACCGCCTTTTCGTCCATACGGCACGCCTGCTGCTCGCATGGGAGCGTTTCCGTCTCGGATCGGACGCGCCGTCGCATTTCCTGCGCCATTTTGTGAGCGACCGGGCGGGAGAAGCGTGCGAAGTCCCCCCACTCCGTCCGCTCCGCGGCCACCTCTCCCCCACATCCGTGGGGGAGAGGAAGGGAGCGAGGCGCGGCAGCCGTCCCTTCCTCTCCCCCGTCGAGCGGGGGAGAGGTGGCGCGCGAAGCGCGACGGAGTGTGTGTCGACTGTCGCATATGATCGCCCCCGGGCAGTCGGGGAGGCTTTCACTGCCGTCCCGCTCTGCGGCTGGCCGCCGACAATATCGTTGTGGAGCGATATGTTCGCCATGACGGACGAGCTATCGAAACCAGGCGCGTTCGACCGCATCTCCCTTGATCTTCCCCTTTATCTGGCCGGAGGCGAAAGGCTTGTGGAGCGCTTGCGGCGAAGAGGCTTTTCGAATCTCATTTCTGGGTCTTATCCCGAAAACCGGCAGGACTGGTTGAACGAACCGGACGGCACGCAAGCCATGCAGGATTTCGCGGCATGGATCGACCATGGCGTGCTTGAGACGTGACAGCCGGCTTTCCTTTCTGCTAGGCACGGTCCATTCGTTTTGAGGCTGCCCGATGTCCCAATCACCCCTTGCCGGCGTCCGCGTCATTGAACTTGCCCGCATTCTCGCCGGGCCGTGGGGCGGCCAGCTCCTGGCCGATCTCGGCGCCGACGTCATCAAGGTCGAAAACCCGAAAGGCGGCGACGATACGCGCAGTTGGGGGCCGCCCTTCGTCATGGGTAAGGACGGCGAAAATCTTTCTGCCGCCTATTACCACTCGACCAACCGGGGCAAGCGCTCCATCGCGGTCGATTTCAGTACGCCGGAAGGCGCCGAGACCATCCGGAAGCTCGTCGCCACCGCCGATGTGCTGATCGAAAATTTCAAGGTTGGCGGCCTCAGGAAATACGGCCTCGATTATGAAAGCCTGAGGGAAATCAATCCCCGTCTCGTCTATTGTTCGATCACCGGCTTCGGCCAGACTGGTCCCTACGCGTCGCGCGCGGGCTACGATTTCATCATCCAGGGCATTGGCGGGCTGATGTCGATCACCGGTGAGCCCGGCCGCGAGCCGCAGAAGGTCGGCGTCGCCGTCTCCGACATCTTCACCGGGCTCTATTCCGTCATCGCCATACAGGCGGCGCTGCGCCATGCCGAAAAAACCGGCCAGGGACAGCATATCGACATGGCGCTTCTCGATACGCAATGCTCGATCCTCGGCAACCAGAACCTCAACTATCTCGTTTCAGGCAAAGCGCCCGTGCAGATGGGCAATGCCCATATGAACATCGCGCCCTATGAGGTGCTGCCGGTCGAGGACGGCCACATCATTCTTGCAATCGGCAATGACGGCCAGTTCCAGCGCTTCTGCAAGGTCGTCGGCATGCCCGAACTTGCGGAGGATGCCGATTTCGCCACCAATCCGGCGCGCGTCGCCAACCGTGTGCGGCTGCGCGAAATTCTCGTGGCTAAACTTGCAACGATCGCCCGCGACGACTTGCTGCCGAAACTCGACAAGGCCGCCGTCCCGGCAAGCCCGATCAACAATATCGCCGAAATGTTCGCCGATCCGCAGATCCTCGCGCGCGGCATGCGCATGGATCTTGCCGATTCCGACGGCAATCTTTTGCCCTCCGTTCGCGCGCCGATGGTGATGTCCGAAACGCCCCTGCGCTATGAGCGGCCTTCGCCTCGGCTTGGAGAGCATACGGAAGAAATCCTCGCGGAACTCGAAGGGAAAGCGGAATGAAGACCGGCGGTCAACTCGTCGTCGAGGCGCTGGAGGCGAATGGCGTCGAACGCGTCTATTGCGTGCCGGGCGAAAGCTATCTCGCCGTCCTCGACGCGCTTCACGATTCGAGGATCGAGACCATCGTCTGTCGCCAGGAAGGCGGCGCGGCGATGATGGCGGATACGCATGGCCGCCTGACCGGCCGACCCGGCATCTGCTTCGTCACGCGCGGTCCCGGCGCCACCAACGCCTCGGCCGGCATCCATATCGCCATGCAGGATTCCATTCCCATGATCCTGTTCATCGGCCAGATCGCGCGGAAGGCGCGCGACCGCGAAGCCTTCCAGGAAGTCGATTACCGCGCCTTCTATGGCCCGCTCGCCAAATGGGCGACCGAGATCGACGATCCGGCGCGCATTCCCGAGATCGTCACGCGCGCCTTCGCGGTGGCGACCTCCGGCCGGCCCGGCCCGGTCGTCGTCGCGCTGCCAGAGGACGTGCTGACCGAGGGAGCGGACGCGCCGGCGGCGCAAGCCTATACGCCGGTCGAGACCGCGCCCGGCGAAGCCGCGATGGCTGAACTGGCCGACCTGCTTTCCAAGGCGAAGCGACCCTTCGCCATTCTCGGCGGCACGCGCTGGAACGAACAGGCGTTCGCGGATTTCCACGCCGCGGCGGAAGCCTGGGCTCTGCCGGTCGGGGTCTCATTCCGGCGGCAGATGCTGTTCGACCATCTTCACCCGAATTACGCGGGTGATGTCGGCATCGGCATCAATCCGAAGCTCGCCGCCTACATCAAGGAAAGCGATCTGGTGCTTCTGGTCGGCGGCCGTTTCGGCGAAATGCCCTCCTCCGACTACACACTGCTGAAAAGCCCCTATCCCGACCAGATGCTGGTCCATATTCATGCCGACGCAAACGAGCTTGGCCGTGTCTATAAGCCCACGCTTGCCATCAACGCCTCGGCGTCGGCTTTCGCTGAGGCCTTCGCCAAGCTGAAACCGGCTTCCGCGCCAGTCTGGGCGCAAAATACGGCCACGCTGCACGAGAATTATCTCGACTGGTCGACGCCGCCGGCAAGCGGCCCCGGCCCGGTCCATATGGGGCCAATCATGGATTATCTGGAGAAAACGCTTCCCGAGGACGCGATCATCACTAACGGCGCGGGAAACTATGCGACTTGGGTGCATCGCTTCCACCGTTTCCGCCGCTTCGGCACCCAGGCCGCCCCGACTTCCGGCTCGATGGGCTTCGGGACGCCGGCGGCGGTCGCCGCGAAAGGGCTTTTCCCGGACCGCATGGTCATCGCCTTCGCCGGCGATGGCTGCTTCCTGATGAACGGGCAGGAATTCGCCACCGCCATGCGTTATTCGCTGCCGATCATCGTCATCATCGTCAACAACGGCATCTACGGCACGATCCGTATGCATCAGGAGCGGGAATATCCTGGGCGGGTCTCCGGAACGGGCCTCACCAATCCGGACTTCGCCGCCCTTGCGCGCGCCTATGGCGGCCATGGCGAGACGGTCGAGAAGACGGAGGATTTCGCCCCCGCCTTCGAGCGGGCCCGCAAATCCGGCAAGCCGGCCATCGTCGAGATCAGGCTCGACCCGGAAGCCATCACGCCCACGCGGACGCTGACCCAGATTCGGGGGAAATAGGCAGTCGGTAGATTGGCAATCGGCAGTCGGGTCGTCAGAGATCACATGACACGACTGGCCAAATGAACCCATGTCCGACCTGCCGACCGCCAACCTGCCGACTGCCCAATGCCGATTGCCGATTGCCTGTTGCCGATCTCCCAGTGGCCTTGCCCGGCTTTCGATGCTATGAGGCGCCGAATTTTTTTCTTCGGATCTCATGAGTTCATCTGAAAAGCCTCAGATTTCGGTCGTTATCCCATGCCGCAACGAGCAGGAAAACCTCGCTTTCCTGCTCGACGAGGTGGAAGCGGCGCTGGCCGGCCGCGATTTTGAAATCATCGTTGTGGATGACGGATCGACAGACGGCACCCACGCCGCCGTGACGGAGCGCATGAGGGTTCCCGGTTCCGCCGTTCGGCTCGTCACTCATGACCGCTCGGCCGGGCAATCGGCGGCCGTGCGATCGGGCGTCTTCGCGGCGCGTGGCGAGATCGCGGTGACGATCGACGGCGACGGCCAGAACGATCCGGCCTATATCCCGAAGCTGGTGGACGCCCTTCTTTCCGCCGGTCCGAAGGCCGGCATCGCCGCCGGCCAGCGCCTGAAGCGCACGGATACGAAGCTCAAGCAATTCTCCTCCCGTTTCGCCAACGGCCTGCGGGAGGGGGTCCTGCATGACGGCACGCGCGATTCCGGCTGTGGCCTGAAGGCGCTTCCAGTCTCACTTTTCCGGCAACTGCCCTATTTCGACGGCTGGCACCGCTATCTGCCGGCACTGGTGCTGCGCGAGGGTTTTTCCGTCGTCCATATAGACGTGGTCGACCGGCAGCGCCGCCATGGAAAATCCAATTACGGCATTCTCGATCGGGGCTTGCGTGGCATTCTCGACCTTTTCGGCGTCTGGTGGCTCAGGCGGCGGCGCAAAACCGTGCCGATGATCGATGAGGTGCGCCCGTGACCGGTACGATCACCCATCTCTTCGACTGGTTCTACCGGGTCTTCATCCTGCAATTCAACGCCTGGATCCTGCTTGGCTTCATCGCTCAGGCGTTCTTCACCATGCGCTTCCTCGTGCAATGGATCGCATCGGAAAAGGCCAAACGCTCCGTCGTCCCCGTCGCCTTCTGGTTCTTTTCGCTGGGTGGCGGCGCGCTTCTTTTCATCTACGCGATCAAGCGGCAGGATCCGGTCTTCATCGCCGGCCAGGGGCTTGGCCTCGTCATCTATATCCGCAATCTCTGGCTGATCGCCAATGAGAAACGCGCTTCGATGGACAAGGTGGATTGAGCACAATGGACGCCGCGCTGCGTTCTCCTTCTTTGGCGATGGAGCAGCGCAGCCTCGGCATTGCGCGTCATGCCCTGCTTTTCCTGGTCTGCCTGTTCGCCTTCCTGCCGGGCATTTCGACCCTGCCGCCAACGGACCGTGATGAATCGCGCTTCGTGCAATCGACCAAGCAGATGGTCGAGACCGGCAATTATGTCGATATCCGCTTGCAGCAGGAAGCCCGCTATAAGAAACCGATCGGCATCTACTGGCTGCAATCCGCCGCCGTTCTCCTGAGCGGCGATGGCCCGCAGGCGCCAATCTGGGTTTACCGGCTGGTCTCAGTTCTTGGAGGCACGCTCGCCGTGCTCGTCACCGGCTGGCTCGGCGCGCGAATGTTCGGGCGCGAGGCAGGCCTCATCGCCGGCGTCGCGCTTGCCGGCATCGTCATGCTGGGCTTTGAAGCGCGTATCGCCAAGACCGATGCGACGCTTTGCGCCACGGCGCTCTTCGCGCAAGCCGCGCTCGCAAACATCTATCTCAGGCGCAAGGAGGGCCGCGCCGCCTCGCGCGCCTCGCCCTGGATTTTCTGGGCGGCGCAGGGCGCGGCGATCCTGGTCAAGGGACCGGTCGTGCCGCTGGTCAGCCTACTCACCGTGCTTACGCTTCTCGGCGTCGACAAGGACCGCGCCTGGCTGAAGAAGCTGAAAGTGCTTCCCGGCATTCTGCTTGCCATCCTTATCACCGCGCCCTGGCTGGTCCTGATCACGCTCAAAAGCGGCGGCGCCTTCTGGCAGGAAGCGGTGGGCAAGGACCTTCTCGGCAAGGTCGGCGGCGCGCAGGAATCGCACGGCGCCCCGCCGGGCTTCTACGCGCTGATCTATGTGCTTTTCTTCTGGCCTTTCGCTTATGCGGCGCTCGAAGCCGGGCTGAAGGCGCTCGCCCGCTTCCGCGCCGATCCTCGTCTTCTCTTCTGCCTTGCCTGGTATATCCCCTATTGGCTGGTCATCGAAATAATTCCGACCAAGCTGCCGCACTACATCCTGCCAGCCTATCCGGCCTTCATCCTGCTAATGGCGTGGATGCTGACGGACGCTGCGGCGAAGAGCATCGCATTCCGTCCCTGGCAGGTCTGGTTGAGACGCATCACGCTCGCTGGTTTCGCGCTGGTCACGCTATTGCTCGCCGTCGCCGCAATCGGCGTCACGCCCTACCTGATGAAGACGATCTCGTGGTGGGGAATTCTGGCGGCTCTCCTCGCCCTTTTTGCCGGTTGGCTGGGTTCAGGTGTCAGGCCCGTCCTGCCACCGCTGCCGCGTATTTTCCTCGCGACGGCGTGCTCGGCTGCGACCTTCGGGCTGCTGACGGTCTTCGTCCTGCCTGGCCTCAAACCGCTCTGGCTGAGCCCTCAGATCGCCGACGTCTTCAAGACAGCAAAACCCTGCCCGACCTCGCGGCTGGTCTCCGTCGGCTATGCCGAGCCAAGCCTCGTCTTTCTCGCCGGCACCGACACGCTCCTGACGGACGCCAAAGGCGCGGCGGACGCGATTGCCTCGGACAAATGCGCCGTCGCCGTGGTCGCCGACCGCTCCGTCGGCGCCTTCATGAAGGCTCTGCCCGGCGGGCAGGCGGGCCTCGATGAGGTCGGCACGGTCAAAGGCATCAACTATTCGAAGGGCACGGAAAAACTTTTCATCCTGTTCCGGCGAAAGGGGTAATGCACCCGCGCGATCCTATTTGCCGTGCTTTTTCAGCCAGGCTTTCATTCCGGCGATCTCTTTCTCCTGCGCCGAAATGATGCCCCGGGCAAGCTTCCGCATTTCCGGATCCTTGCCGTAGCGCAATTCCACCTTTGCCATGTCGATCGCGCCCTGGTGATGCGGGATCATTCCCTTGACGAAATCGACATCGGCATTGCCGGAATAATTGATCATCATCCCTTCATGCATTTTGCTCATCGCCTTTTCGAACGCCTTGTCGGCCGGCGAATGAGCGTTTTTCGTACCGTGCATATGCTCAGCCGCCGACGCCGCCGAAACGGCCGTAAGAGCGCATAACAATCCCGCGAAAATCATCTGCCGCATTTGAAAACCTCTTCTCTTGCATCGCCCCTGAAAGCATCGACAGCGCAAGCGATAGGGGTTCCAGCAAGTGGAAGGTCAAGGCCCGTTGGGCAGAAGACGAACCAATTACGCCGCGTCGAAATCGAGCACGAGTTTTTCGCTCACAGGCCGCGATTGGCAGGCCAACGTAAAGCCGGCCTTGATCTCCCAGGGCTGCAGCGAAAAATTCACCGCCATCTCGGTCTTGCCCTCGACCACGCGGCAGCGACAGGTGCAACACATCCCGCCGGCGCAGGAATAGGGAAGCTCGATGCCAGCTTGGTGCGCCGCATCGAGGACAGTCTGATCCGGATCCGTGACGGCGAAGGAACGCCGCACCCCGTCGAGCATCACTTCGACCGGCACGCCCTTCGCCACCGCCTTCTCGACCGCCTCGGACGGCTTGCGCCACGCCGGCGTATCGCCGGCCGGCGTGAAGCGCTCGAAGCGGATACGGTCCTCCCCGACGCCGAGGTCCAGAAGCGAGGCCGACACATCCTCGATCATTGCACCCGGCCCGCAGAGGAAGACGCCATCGGCGCCGGCCGGATCGATCAGGCCGCGCCCGGCCAGCAGGCGGATGCGCTCCGCGTCGATGCGGCCATTCAGGATATCCACATCCTGCGCCTCGCGCGACAGGAGATGCACCAGCGTGAAGCGCGACAGATAGAGGTCCTTCAGATCCTCCAGTTCCTCGAGGAACATGATCGCGTCCGTCGAGCGGTTGCCGTAAACGAGCGTGATCGTGCTCTCCGGCTCATGGCCGAGCACGGTCCGCGCAATCGACAGCATCGGCGTGATGCCGGAGCCGGCGGCGATGAGAAGATAGTCGTGCCGCCCGCCGATCAGCGCCGTGAAGCGGCCCTCCGGCCGCATGACGCGGATCATGTCGCCGACCGCGAGCCGTTCGTTGACGAAGCGCGAGAAGCGGCCATCGGCGACACGCTTGACGCCCACGCGCAGCCTTCCCTCGCCCGGCATGGAGCAGATCGAATAGGAACGGCGCGCCTCCTCGCCGTCGATCTCGGCGGCGAGCGTCAGATATTGGCCGGGCGTGAAGGCGAAGGCTTCGGCCAGTTCCTCCGGCACGTCGAAGCCGATCGCGACAGCCTCCGGCGTCTCGCGGACGATCTCGGCGACGGTCAGTTCATGAAAGCGGGATGGCATGTCCATCTCAAATGCACTTGAAATAATCGAACGGTTCGCGGCAGGCGTTGCAGCGATAGAGCGCCTTGCAGGCGGTAGCACCGAATTCGGAAACGCGTTTCGTTTCCCGCGAGCCGCAATGCGGACAGGTGACGATCGTTTCGCCGAAGAGCGCGCGGATCGAGTTGGCGGCTTTTTCCGGCGGTGCGATGCCGAAGGCCCGGAGTTTTTCGCGTCCTTCCGCCGTGATCCAGTCCGTCGTCCAGGGCGGCGAGAGAACACGCTTGATCCTGGGTTCGAACCCGGCATCGCGAAGCGCCGCCTCGACTGAAAGTTCGATCGCCAGAACGGCCGGACAACCGGAATAGGTCGGCGTCACTTCGGCGGTGGCGACGTTTCCCTCCACCTCGACCGAGCGCAATATGCCGAGATCGGCGATGGTGACGCAGGGGAGTTCAGGATCGACGACGGAAGCGGCGGTTTGCCAGGCTTTTTGCCGGGGAGGGTTGCGGCCTACGTTGCCCCCCTCTGTCCTGCCGGACATCTCCCCCACAAGGGGGGAGATCAGGCCGGCCGCTCTTGTCGGCTCTCCTTCTGCAATGTTCGAGATTGGCTGGGGAAGCGACGAAAGCTGATCTCCCCCCTTGTGGGGGAGATGTCCGGCAGGACAGAGGGGGGCGCGAAGGATCGCTGCCTCTCCGTTTTTCTCCAAGCCCCTCACCACACCGCTCCCGGATAGGTGCGCTGCATATATTGCAGCTCGGCGAGCAGGTAGCCCATCGCCTCTCCGTGCCGCCCCTGCCGGGCGCCGCTCTGCGGCCATTGCGCTTCCGACATCTCAAGCCCGGCCTCGACGAAAACCGCGCCGACCACGCGGTCGAATTCAGGCCTCAGCGAGGCCGGATCGGGCGCGATGCCGGCCTTGGCCATCGTCTCCGTCACTTCATCCGTCTCGAAAAGCTCATCGACATAGGGCGCGAGTTCTTCCGCCGCCGCCTTCATCCGCCGCGCGCTTTCCTCCGTCCCGTCGCCGAGGCGCACGATCCATTCGCCAGTATGGCGGACATGATAGGCGACTTCCTTGACGGCCTTCGCCGCGATCGCCGCGAGCGTCTCGTCGGCCGAGCCGGGCATAGCTTTCCACATCGGCTCCATGAAGGCGGCGAAATAAAACTGCCGCAGCATGGTATGGGCGAAATCGCCGTTCGGCCGCTCGGCGAGCAGGCAGTTCCGATAGTCGCGCTCGCGCCGGAGATAGGCGAAGTCGTCTTCCGTGCGCCCCTTGCCTTCGACCTCCGCCGCATATTGGTAAAGCGCTCGCGCCTGGCCGATGAGGTCGAGCGCCATGTTCGGCATGGCGAGATCCTCTTCCAGCATCGGCGCATGGCCGCACCATTCCGACAGCCGATGGCCGAGGATCAAATGGTCATCGGCGAGGCGCAGCAGGAACCCGAGGAATTTTTCCTTATCCGCCGCCATCACATATGCCCCACCTCGTCGGGAATGTCGTAGAAGGTCGGGTGGCGATAAATCTTCGAGCCGGCCGGTTCGAAATTCTCCGCCTTCTGCCGTGGGTCGGAAGCGGTGATCGCGGCGGATGGCGCGACCCAGATCGATGTGCCCTCGCCGCGCCGCGTATAGACGTCGCGCGCCGCCTGAAGCGCCATTACCGCGTCGGCGGCATGGAGCGAGCCGCAATGCTTGTGCGCCAAGCCGTTGCGCGGGCGGATGAAGACTTCCCACAGCGGGATTTCGTGCTTCGTCATTACGTCAACTCCGAACCAATTACCCCCTCACCCGGTTCGCTGCGCGAACCATCCTCTCCCCACTGGGGAGAGGAGGGCGCCGGCATCTCCGCCTCGCTCTTCTCCCCTGCGGGGAGAAGGTGGCCGACCCCGAGCCTGTCGAAGGGACGGCCGGATGAGGGGGGAGTCCATCGGCACGATCATCATCACTACTCCGCCGCCATTCTCGACGCCGCTTCGCGCGCCCGCCGCTTCTCGGCATGCGCCAGCGCCGCCTCGCGCACCCACGCGCCCTCCTCCCAGGCCTTCTTTCGTGCGTCGATGCGCTCGCGGTTCATCGGGCCGCCGCCCTTCACCACGCGCCAGAACTCGTCCCAGTCGATCGGACCGAAATCGTAGTGCCCGCATTCCTCGTTCCATCTGAGCTCAGGATCGGGCATCTTCAGCCCGATGAAATCCGCCTGCGGCACGGTGGCGTCGACGAATTGCTGGCGAAGCTCGTCATTGGTGAAGCGCTTGATCTTCCATTTCATCGACTGGTCGCCATGCTGGCTGTCGCTGTCATGCGGGCCGAACATCATCAGCGACGGCCACCACCAGCGGTCGAGCGCGTCTTGCGCCATCGCCTTCTGCTCCGCCGTACCGCGCGCGAGCGTCATCATGATCTCGTAGCCCTGACGCTGATGAAAACTTTCTTCCTTGCAGACGCGGATCATGGCCCGCGCGTAAGGCCCGTAGGAGCAGCGGCAAAGCGGAATCTGGTTCATGATCGCCGCGCCGTCGACCAGCCAGCCTATGGCGCCGATATCCGCCCAGGTCAGCGTCGGATAGTTGAAGATGGAGGAATATTTCGCCTTTCCGGAAAGAAGCTCCTCCGTCATCTGCTCGCGGCTAAGGCCGAGCGTTTCGGCTGCGGAGTAGAGGTAGAGGCCGTGGCCACCCTCGTCCTGCACCTTGGCAAGCAGCGCAGCCTTGCGCCTGAGCGACGGCGCGCGCGTGATCCAGTTGCCTTCCGGCAGCATGCCGACGATCTCGGAATGCGCATGCTGGCTGATCTGGCGGATGAGCGTCTTGCGATAGCCCTCCGGCATCGGATCGTTCGGCTCGATCTTCTCGTCGGCGTCGATGCGCGCCTGGAAGGCGGCGAGGAAGGCTTCGTCCTCTTCCGTTTCGGTCTTCGCGCCGATCAGGCCCTGGCTATACATCGCATCTCCTCCATGCCTGAATATAAGATATGTAACAAAAATTCTACCATGTTACAAGAATTCGTAACATAAAAACTCCGGTACGCATCGCACTTGGACCGTTTTCCACCGAGCGTAGGAAGATGAAGCTATGACCCGAAGCGCGCCATGAAAGCCCGCCGGTCGGCGACCGGCGGCAGGCCAGCCTTGTCCAGCCATTCCTCGCTTGGCTGAAGCAGCACCCGATACACAGTGCGAACGAGGGCGCGCGCCTCCTCTCCCGGCCAGTCGGGCGGAAGAAGCGTCGAGGGTAGGCCGGGATCGCGCAAGACGATGCGGCGCCAATGATGAATGACGAGCGTGCGCGCCGCCATCGCCTTGAGAGGTGGCAAGGTGCTGCCACGCTCAAGCGCGGCGGCGAGTGGCCCGACAGCATCGATGAAGCCGCCATAGGCGCCCGCAACCTCCGCCGATGGCCAGAGCGAACGCATGGTCTCGGGGTGGTCCGCGCTCGCGCCATGGATGACGAGCATGCCCGAAAGCGCCTCGCCCGCCGGTATGGCGCCAGCGGTTTCAGGCCTGAGATAGACGCCGCCCTCCACCCTGACGAAGCCGGCTTCGGCCAGCGCCCGCGCATCCGTCCCGCCCGGCGGCGCTATGGCGACGATCCATGCCCCGTTCCAGTCCGGCGGGCCGGCGCTGTAGATGCGGCGGGTCGCGAGGTCGAAGGAGTGCCTGCCCTCTTCCGCCAGCCGATAGAAGCTGTTGCGGCCGTCCCGCTCGCGTATCACCCAATGATCGCCGGCAAGGCGGGAAAGCGCGGTCCGCAACGCACCCGGCTCCACGCCAAGCCGCCCAACGATCTCCTGCAGCGTGCCGAGCGCTACCCTGCCGCCATGAGGCACGACCGCATCGCCAAAAATGGTGATGACGAGCGACCAGACGCGCAGCCGCCCGCGCTCATGCAGGCGCTCTATGAGTTGCTGCAGCGCTGCTTCCGCGGGGTTCGAGGGCATGTCCATGCCGTAAAATCGCATGGATGGCCGCGAGATCGCAAGCGTTCCGCCCGCGGCGGGAGTAGGCGAGCACGGCGCGGAGCATCAGAGGACAAGCTTGATATTGCATCCTTTGAGACCACGAGATCGCTATCCCTTCGGCCTCTTGTCCACTATGCGCACGGCCTTGCCCTGGCTGCGCGCCACGCCGCCCGGCTCGGCGACGTTGACGCGCACCGTGACGCCGACGATCTGCTTGATGCGGCTGCCGAGCAGCACGGCATTCGCCGCGCGGGCGGCTTCGGCGGCGTGGGCCGCCATCGCCTCGACATGAACCACCATCTCATCTAGCCTCCCCTCGCGGAGAAGCTCGATCTGGAAATGCGGCGCAAGCCCTTGGACGGCCAGGATCTGCTCCTCGATTTGCGTCGGAAAGACGTTGACGCCCCTGAGGATCATCATGTCGTCGGAACGGCCGGTGATCTTCTCCATGCGCCGCATGGAACGCGCCGTGCCGGGCAGAAGCCGTGTCAGGTCGCGCGTGCGGTAGCGGATGACTGGAAAGGCCTCCTTGGTGAGCGAGGTGAAGACAAGCTCGCCCTTCTCGCCTTCGGCGACCGGTTCGCCTGTCTCCGGATCGATGATCTCCGGATAAAAATAGTCCTCCCAGATATGCAGTCCGTCCTTGGTCTCGACGCATTCGTTCGCGACGCCCGGCCCCATCACCTCCGACAGGCCGTAGATATCGACGGCATGCATGTCGAATGCCTCTTCGATCTCGGCCCGCATGGCGTTGGTCCAGGGCTCGGCGCCGAAAATGCCGACATCGAGCGGGCTCTTGCGCGGGTCGAGTCCTTGCGCGCGATATTCGTCGAGGATCGACAGCATGTAGGACGGCGTCACCATGATGGTGGAGGCCGAAAAATCCTCGATCAGCGTCACCTGCCTTGCCGTCATGCCGCCGGAAACCGGCACGACCGTGCAACCCAGCCGCTCCGCGCCGTAATGGGCGCCGAGCCCGCCGGTGAAAAGCCCGTAACCGTAGGCGACATGGACGACGTCGCCCGGCCGCGTGCCTGAAGCGCGGATGGAGCGCGCCATGCAATCGGCCCAGACATCGATATCGTTTTTGGTGTAGCCGACCACGGTCGGCTTGCCGGTGGTGCCCGAGGAGGCGTGAATGCGCAGAACCTTCTCGCGCGGCACGGCGAACATGCCGAACGGATAATTGGCGCGCAAATCCTGCTTGGTGGTGAAGGGGAATTTCCTGAGGTCGGAGAGATCGTTCAGATCGTGGGGATGGACGCCCTTCTCGTCGAACGCCTCCCTGTAATGCGGGACATTGTAATAGGCGTGCTTCAGCGACCATTTGAGCCGGTTCAATTGCAATGCGGTTATTTCATCGCGCGAGGCGATCTCGATCGGGTCGAGATCTTCTTTTCGTGGCGTCAGATCCTTCATGCTTTCCTCCCTGCGGCTCGGGTTTCACCCCTGCTCGCCGTCGAAATGCTTCCCTTCGAGCGCCCGCGAATGGCCGCGAAATTCGGCGATCAGCTTTCCGGCCTGATCGGTGACGCGCACGTCATAGATGCCGGAGCGGCCGAAACGGGTGACTTCACGCGCTTCGGCCTTAAGCCTGTCGCCAAGCCGTCCCGGCGCGACATAGGTGATCGAATTGTGCTGCGCCACGACGATGCGGTTGTAGGAATTGCACGCGAAGGCGAAGGCGGAATCGGCGAGCGTGAAAATGACGCCGCCATGGCAGATATCATGGCCGTTGGTGTGATGCCTTTCGACGGTCAGCGATGTCGTCGCAGTGCCCGGACCGACGCTATCGAGCGTCATTCCCGCCCATTTGGAGGCGTCATCATTCGCCCACATGGCATCGGCGCTCCGACGCGCAACCTCCTCGGCCGAAAGCGGCATAGGCTCCTCCCGCTGATCGCGCCATGAAACTTGCATAGACAGGGCGAAGGGTCAAAATGGTTTGAACAATCGGAGTTCCGCCATGTCGATCCTGCAAAGCTTCGCCTCCGGGAAATGGGTTTCGCCGGCCTCCGGGCTGAAACCGCTGAAAAGCGCCGTCACCGGAGAAACCGTCGCGGAAATCGGCTCCTGCGGGCTCGACTTCGCCGCCATGGCCAACCACGCGCGGCGGATGGGCGGACCGGCGCTTCGGGCGCTGACCTTCCACGAGCGCGCCGCGCGGCTGAAGGCGCTCGCGCAATATATGAACGAGCGCCGCGATCCGCTCTATGAGCTTTCTTACGACACCGGCGCGACAAAGGCCGATTCCATGATCGACATAGACGGCGGCATCGGCACGCTCTTCGTCTATGCCTCGAAAGGCCGGCGCGAACTGCCCGACGACGTGCTCATGGTCGACGGCGCGATCGAGCGATTGTCGAAGAGCGGCGCCTTTCTCGGCCAGCATGTGGCGACCTCCTTGCAAGGAGTCGCCGTTCACGTCAATGCTTTCAACTTTCCCGTCTGGGGCATGCTGGAGAAACTGGCGCCGACGCTGCTCGCGGGCGTGCCGGCCATCGTCAAGCCGGCCTCGGCGACCGCGTGGCTGGCGGAAGCCGCTTTCCGCATGATCGTCGAGAGCGGGATCCTGCCGGAAGGCGCGGTCCAGTTCGTCGCCGGGACCACCGGCGACCTGCTCGACTATCTCGGCGATCAGGATGTGGTCTCCTTCACCGGCTCCGCCTCGACAGCGGCGATGCTGCGGAGCAACCGCAGCCTCATTCAAAATTCGGTGCGCTTCATCGCCGAACAGGATTCATTGAACGCCTCGGTGCTCGGCCCCGACGCCGCCCCGGGAACGTCCGAATTCGATGCCTTCATCCGCGAGGTGCATCGCGAGATAACGGTGAAAGCCGGGCAAAAATGCACCGCGATCCGCAGGATTATCGTTCCGCAGGAGTGGCGTGATGCCGTGATGGAAGCGACCAGCGACAGGCTGGCGAAGACCACCATCGGCAATCCGCGCGACGAAACGGTGCGGATGGGCGCGCTTGCAAGTCTCGCGCAGCGCGACGACGTGCTTGCAAAGGCGGCGGAGATAGGTACGGAGGCGTGGCTCGTCCATGGCGACCAGGCTGCCCTGTCTCTGCAAAGTGCGGATGCGGAGCGTGGGGCCTTCGTCGCGCCCATGCTCTTCCGCCTCGATGATCCCGACAGGGCGGAAAAGGCGCACGCGGTCGAAGCCTTCGGCCCGGTCGCGACGATAATGGGCTATAGCGATCTCGCTCACGCCTTCCAACTCGCCAATCGCGGCAGGGGTTCGCTCGTCGCATCGGTCTTCACCCACGACCCGGCGGTGGCGCGTGAGGCGGTGCTGCAATCCGGCGCCTTTCATGGCCGGCTCTATTTCGCTGACCGCGACACCGGCAAGGAGGCGACCGGCCACGGCTCGCCGCTCCCGCACCTCGTCCACGGCGGGCCGGGGCGCGCCGGCGGCGGCGAGGAGATGGGCGGCATAAGGGGCGTGCTACACTACATGCAGCGCACGGCCATTCAGGCGGGCCCGGAACTGCTCGCCGGCATCACGCGTCGTTGGGTGAAGGGCTCCTCCACGATCGAGGATGAGGTGCATCCCTTCCGCCTGCGCTTCGGCGAACTGGAGATCGGTCGCACAATCCGCACCAGAGCGCGCGCAATCACGGCGGACGACATCGCGCATTTCGCCCGCTTCACCGGCGACACCTTCTATGCGCACACGGACGAGGAAGCCGCAAAAGCCAACCCGCTCTTCGGCGGCATCGTCGCCCATGGTTATCTCATTTTATCCTTCGCCGCGGGCCTCTTCGTCGATCCGGCGCCGGGGCCGGTGCTCGCCAACTACGGCCTCGACAATTTGCGCTTCATCAAGCCCGTTCCGCCCGGCGAGGACATCTCCGTCCGCCTGACCGTCAAGGAAAAGACGCGCCGCAACGGCCAGTATGGCGAGGTGCGCTGGGACGTCGCCGTCAGCAACGGAAAAGGCGAGGACGTGGCGGCCTACGAGCTTTTGACGATGAACGCGATATAAGCCAAAATGATATGGAAAATATACCGAACTTCACCTATTTTCTCGGTAAGCTGTTATGGAATTCGAATACGATCCAGCGAAGAGTGCCTCGAACAAGGACAAGCATGGGATCGACTTCGAAGAAGCACAGCGATTGTGGCTGGATGAATTCCGCCTCGAAGTACCTACCGCTTGGGTGGAGGAAAACCGCCTCCTCGCAATTGGCAAAATAGGCGAAAAAGTTTGGACCGCAGTCTTCGTTCACCGTTCCCCACGCATCAGACTTATTTCAGTCCGGCGCGCAAGAGCGGAAGAGGTCAGGCAGTATGAGAAAAATCTCTTCAGATGAGTTCGAACGGAAATTCGACGAAGGCAAGGACATTTCGAGCTATATCGACTGGTCGAAAGCACGCCGTCCTGGCTTGGAATTGAAGCGGGTGAATGTCGACTTCCCCACATGGGTAGTGGACGATCTTGATAAGGAAGCCCACCGGCTCGGTGTAACGCGCCAAGCTTTGATCAAGCTCTGGATTGCCGAACGGCTCGGTCGCTGAGCGACGGGGTGTGTCAGTCATTTTTCTGTCGCGAACGCGATATTTCCTACTAACTCCCTTGCCGTCCTCAACGCCGCGGCAGCCGCCTCGGCCATTTGCGGCAACAGCATCCATTCGAGCGTCCACGCCGAGCCGGAACGCTCGTTCTCATGCACCAGGGACTGGTGCATGCCGGAAACGAGCGTCGCGTTAAAGCGGGCGAGCGTGACGAGGATTTCCGCGCCGACCGGATTGACCTTATGCGGCATGGCGGACGAACCGCCGCCACTCTTGATTTTGATCTCCCTGACCTCGCTCTGCGCCATGAGCGCGATATCAGCGCCCATCTTGCCGAGGCCGCCCGTCACCAGCGACAGCCAGTCGGCAAGGGCGACCGCGCCGTCGCGCTCCGAATGGCGCGGATGAGAGACGGCGGCAAGGCCGAGAGCTTTCGCCATATCTTCCGAAACCGCTTTGCCCCTGTTTCCGATCTTGTCGAGCGTTCCGGCCGCGCCGCCGAAATGAAGGATCAGGAATCCGTCGCGAACCGCCGCCAGCCTTTCCCTGTTGCGCAGGAGCGGCTGGCGCCAGCTTTCGATCTTGCGCAGCGCCGGAACGGGAATGGCCGCCTGCATGCGCGTATGCGCCATCGTCTCGATCTTGCCGTCACGCGTAGCAAGCTGGTCGAGGTCCGCGAGCAGCCCGTCGATACGTGCTTCAAGGATCGACAACGCCTCGCCCATGCGGAGCGCTAGGCTGGTGTCGATCACGTCCTGGCTGGTGGCGCCGAAATGGACATTCTCTCCAGCACCCGGCCCGGCAGCCTCCCGCAACTGCCGCACCAGTTCGGGGACGACAACCCCGTCGCGCGCCGTCCCCTCCTTCAGCTTCGGCCAATCGGGCTTGAACGAGGCGATGCCCCTGGCAATGGCCGCCGCGGCGTCGGCCGAAATCAGCCCCGCTTTTGTCTCCGCCGCAGCCAACGCACCCTCAAACGCCAGCATAGCCTTCATATCAGCCTCGGCGGAGAAAAGCGCCGAAAGCTCCGCGTCTCCCAAGAGGCCGGACAGGAAGGGATGTTCGAAAACAGAAACTGTCATCACCGAGACCGGATCGCACCAGCTGTGTTCAAATGCGATTGATCCGCATCAGATATCGAAGAAAACCGTCTCGTTTTCTCCCTGGAGATGGATATCGAAATGATAGGTGCTGCCCTCGGCGCGCGCGATCAGCGTCGGAACGCGAACCTTGTGTTCGATCCGCTGCAGGATCGGGTCCTCTTCATTCGCTTCTTTCTCGTCGCCGAAATACATGCGCGTGTGAAGCCCGATATTGATGCCGCGCGCCACGATCCAGAAGGTGATATGCGGCGCCATCATCCGCCCGTCGCGGAAGGGAACACGGCCGGGTTTGACCGTCTCGAAGACAAATTCGCCTGTCTGCATGTCGGTCGGGCAGCGGCCCCAGCCGGTGAAATTCGGGTCGGCCGCGCCGCGCATTTCGGACGGGCTGTTGTAAAGCCCCGCGGCGTCCGCCTGCCAGATTTCCACCAACGCATCGCGGAGCGGCATGCCGGCGCCGTCGATCACGTGCCCCCGCACGCTGATGCGCTCGCCCCTGGTCCTGTCGTTGACCATGGTCCTGCCGATATCTTCGGGAAAGACATCCGCGATCTCGCAGAAATTCGGCACGCAACCAATATGGACATAGGGCCCGGCCGTCTGCGACGGCGTTTCCTTGAGGCGGTTGAGAGATTGGAGCATGCTATCTCCTGTACACTTCTCTTCGGTTTCCAAGATGGACGACCATGACTCTGAGAACCGTGTCATGGATTTCGCAAACGATTCTGTAATCGCCGACGCGGTAAGCCCAATACCGGTCTAGTGTTCCAACGAGTGCCTTTCCAAGGCTACGTGGATTGTCGCTTGGCGCGACGCGATCATCCATGAAGGTGACAATTCGCTTGGCTAGCTGCCGATCCAGCTTCCGCAATTCCTTCTTGGCGGAATTGGAATACTCAATCGTCCAGGCCAAGCTCGCGCCTCACTTCAGCGGAGGAATAAACCCTTTCTTCGCCTCTCCGTATGCGCTCTGAAATCTCCACCGCGATGTAATAATCCTCCATATCCTCAAGATATCGCTCGGCCATCTCGCGCAGATAAAAAGCTTTCGTCCGTCCCGTTCGCCTTGCCAGCGCATCGAGCCGGGCTTCGATGTCAGGTTCAAATCTTACGGAAGTCGGCATGAACGCCTCCTCTTCGAATACATGTATGCTATGTATTCAATCACCTGGAGCTTTGCCAATCAATTCCCCTCCCGGCGATTCTCGAAGAAGGTGGAGCGGCGGCCTCTCAGCACGATATCGAATTTATACGCGCGGGCGTCCATCGGGATCGTCGCTTCCATGTCGAGCACGGCGATCAGTTGCTCGACGGCCGCGCGATCGGAGATCGTGTTGACGATCGGGCATTTCCAGATCATCGGGTCGCCCTCGAAATACATTTGCGTGATCAGCCGCTGCGCGAAACCGTGCCCGAAGATTGAGAAATGGATGTGGGCCGGCCGCCAGTCGTTCGGGCCGTTGGGCCAGGGATAGGCGCCGGGGCGCACTGTGCGGAACGTGTAGAAGCCGTCCTCGTCCGTCAAGGTGCGCCCGCAGCCGCCGAAATTCGGATCGAGAGCGGCGAGATAGCCTTCCTTCTTGTGGCGGTAGCGGCCACCGGCATTGGCCTGCCAGAATTCCAGCA
>Ga0187809_10000431_pt1 | contig 22793 bp, 25 predicted proteins | sample NC_wetland_sal_i_8_FD_132415 | JGI IMG/M metagenome (GOLD analysis project Ga0187809, IMG submission 132415) | Wetland sediment microbial communities from Neuse River Estuary, North Carolina, USA - ASW_4 | ecosystem: Environmental > Aquatic > Freshwater > Wetlands > Sediment | place: USA: North...
ATCTGCGAGTAGTCGGGCGGCGGAAGGTGGCGGAGCGTCGAGCCGTAGTTGTACGTACGCGTGTTGAAGCCGCCCATGGAGCCGCCGCCGTAGGTCGCGGTCGAGCCCGTGTACGTCATCGAGTTCTTGTTCGAGGCGCTGCAAGTCGGGCTGAGGCTGCCGTCGTAGTCCGATTCCCAGCGGCCGTTGAGCGAGAGCGTGGCCGCGGTCCAGTTCAGGTTGTTCTCGGGCTGCCAACAGGCGATGATCACGTTCTCCTTGGCGACGAGGCCGAGGACGTTGCTTCCCGGGGTGGCGTAGTTGATGTTGTCCGCGATCACGACGTCGCCGTTCGCGTAGGACCCGTCGCCGGAGGAGGCCTTGCCGCCGCCCGCCGTGTAGATGGTCACCTGACCCTCGACGGTGCCCGAGACCATCACGTCTTCGGTCGTGTAGATGTCTTCGGGTCCGGAGTTGAGCGTCTTCGTCGTGAGCAACGTGCACGTGGGCTGCCTGTTCTCGACCGGGTAGTAGGTCGTCACGCCGTTGTTCGTCGTCGTCGCCTTCATGCAGGTGTAGATCTGGAGGTTGTTGGTGCTCTGTGGCAGGAACTTGAGCCACCACGCATTCGGGATGTTGCTCGTCAGCGAATCGAGCGTGATGCCGTTCGACGCGGCGTTCAGCTGGATGGCGCCCTGGCCGCCGCCGACGGGGGCGATCTGCGGGCTCTGGCGCAGGGCGGCGAAGGTGATCGGCTCGTTGATGACGGTCCGGATCGACGGCGAGCTGTTGGACGCGTACTTGCGCGCGGGCGAGACGAGGTTGGTGCTGCCGCTGTAGCTGGAGAGTGTGTTCTCGGTGAAGAGATCGGCGGTCGCGGTGCCGGCGTGGTTGATCGTCGCCTCGTTGCCGCTGTCGTCGACGGTCGCGTACACCCAGCCGGTCGTCGTCGCCGTCGAGCCGTAGCTGATGCTGGACGCCGAGAGCATCTGGAAGTCGCTGATCGACAGCGAGGTCAGATACGCCTCCACCGGCGCAATGCCGGTCTCCTCGCCGCGAACACGTGTGCGGAGGGCCGTGAGCGCCGGGATGTGGATGCGGCACCGCACCCGATATACATCGATATACGATCTTAAGGCGGTCGAGCCTCATTCGGGGGATCTCGGCCGGCGCCTACTGTGAAGTTCGGTTGATGAGGTCGCAGAGATGGTTTCAGCGCCGGCGAGTCGGGCTCGGCTGGCGACCGGCAAGCTGGCAGGGATGGCTCATCACGCTGCTCACCGTAGGCGCGCTGATCTCGGTGCTCGCTCTGCTGCGCGGCTCTTCCGCACGCGTGCCGATCGCAATCGTCGTCTTTGCCGCCTACGCGATGGTTGCGCTCGCCTCCGGCGGCGCACGACCCGCTGAGGTCACTCCGGCGGCGACGGAGCCGAGCGACGGCGATGAAGGTCTCGGAGGCGCCGACCAGCGAAAGGCGCTTCGTACCCTTGGCTCGCGATCGCCGGAGGGGACGGGGCTTGTCGTCGAGCACTTGACGAAGCGGTTCGGCGAGCGGATGGCCGTCGACGACCTCTCGTTCAGGGTCGCCCCGGGTGAAGTGTTCGGTTTCCTCGGCCCGAACGGAGCGGGCAAGACGACGACCGTCCGCATGCTCGCCACACTCATCTCGCCGACCTCCGGCTCCGCAGTCGTCGCCGGTGTCCAGCTCGTGCCCGAGAACGGGCTCGAGATCAGGCAGCAGATCGCGGTCATGCCGGAGAACCCGGGCCTCTACCTGCGCTTGACCGTGGCCGAGAACCTCGAGTACTTCGCCGGCCTCTACGGGATCACCGACCCGAAGGAACGGATCCTGCAGGCGCTCGAAGCCGTGAACCTCGCCGGGCGTGCCGACGACCTCTGCGGCAACCTCTCCAAGGGGTTGCGGCAGCGGGTCGGGCTCGCCCGCACCCTGCTCAACGATCCCGCGATCGTCTTCCTCGACGAGCCGACATCTGGACTCGATCCGGTCGCGAGCCGCGAGGTGCACGAGCTGATAGACGGCCTTCGCGACCGCGGCGTCACCGTCTTCCTCACCACGCACCGGCTCGAAGAAGCAGAGCGCCTCTGCGATCGGGTCGCAATCCTCAACACCAGCCTGCGCACCGTCGGTCGACCGAGCGAGCTGCGCGACCGCCTCTTCGCGAAAGCGCTCGTCGTCCGTACCGCGGCGCCGCTGAGCGATCCCGACCGCGTCTTCGCCGTTCCCGGAGTCGAGAGCTGGCGCACCGACGACACCGCGCGATACGTCCTGTCGGTCAGCGACGCCCGAAGCGCGGCGCCGCAGGTCACGCGGGCGCTCGTCGCCGCGGGCGCCGATCTGCTCTCGCTCGCCGAGGACAGGCACTCGCTCGAGGACGTCTACCTCGAGCTCGTCGACCAGGACGACGAGGCGCACCGATGAGCGGTCAGCGCGTGCGTGCCGTCGTTCGCAAGGAGATCCGGGAATTCCGTCGGAACCATTTCGTGATCGGAACCATGGCGCTGCTGCCCCTCATCTTCCTGATCACGCCGCTGCTGACCATCTTCAAGGTCCCGGAGTCTGCGTCCGGGCCGCAAGTTCGAGCGGCGGTCGGAACGATCTCGCTCTTGATGCTCATCATCCCGGTCGTGCTCCCGCCGGTGATCGCGGCGTACTCCGTCGTCGGCGAACGCGAGCAGGGAACCCTGGAGCCGGTGCTCACAACGCCGGTCCGCGCCTCGGAGCTACTCGTCGGAAAGGCTGCGGCAGCCTTCTTGCCCTCGGTCGGCCTCGCGTATGCGATCTACCTCGTCGTCTTGACGAGCGTCCGATTCGGCGCGGCCCACGTCGTCGTCGACGTCGTCTGGCATACACCGCAAGTGCTCGCCCAGCTCCTGTTCACGCCGCTCCTCGCTCTCTGGTCGATCTGGGTCGGGATCGGCATCTCGACCCGCGTCAGTGACGTCCGCGTCGCGCAACAGCTCGCCACTCTCGCCGGTCTCCCGCTGCTCGGCTTCACCTCGCTCATCTCGTTCCAGATCATCAAGCCGTCGGTCCCGCTCGCGGTCGGACTTGCGCTCGCGCTGCTCGCCGTCGACGTCGTTGCCGGACGCGTCGTCTCGCGACTCTTCGACCCGGAGCGGCTCGTCACCGGCCGCAGATAGAGCGGCGCCGGCGTCAGGGCTGCAGGACGACCTTGAAGCAGCCGTCTTCCTTCTTCTGAAAGGTCTCGTACGCACCCGGCGCGTCGTCGAGCGGGAGGTGGTGCGTCGCGAAAGACTCGGTGCCGAACGGGTCGCCGTCGAGCAGCAGCGGAAGGATCTCGGGCACCCAGTGCCAGACGTTCGCCTGCCCCATCCGCAGCTGCACCTGCTTGTCGAAGAGGGTCATCATCGGCATCGGGTCGGCCATGCCGCCGTACACACCCGAGAGCGAGATCGTGCCCCCGCGCCGGACGAGCTCGATCGCCAGGTAGAGCGCGTGCAGACGGTCGACACCGGCCTTCTCCATCAGCTTCCCCTGGATCGGGTCCGGCAGGAGGCCGGCCATCGTCTGCACGAGCTTGCCGGTGGGTGCGCCGTGCGCCTCCATTCCGACGGCGTCGATCACCGAGTCGGGTCCGCGGCCGTCGGTCTTCTCGCGCACCGTCTCGACGAGATCGTCCTCGTGCTCGCGCAGGTCGAGGGCCTCGACACCGTGCGCCCGCGCGCGCTCCAGCCGGTCGGGAACGAGGTCGACCGCAAGGACGCGGTAGCCGCGATGCTGGGCGACCCGGGTCTCCATCTCGCCGATCGGGCCGAGCCCGAGGACGAGCACCGTTCCGCCGTCAGGAACGGCGGCATACTCGACGCCCTGCCATGCAGTCGGCAGAACGTCCGACAGGAAGACAAAACGGTCGTCCGGATAGCTGTCCTGCGGAACCTTGATCGGCAGCGTGTTGCCGAACGGAACGCGCAGATACTCCGCCTGGCCGCCGGGGACTTGCCCGTACATCTTCGTGTAGCCGAAGAGGGCGGCGCCGCGATCCTGCTCGCGCTGCTGCGTCGTCTCGCATTGCGACTGCAGGCCCTGCGAGCACATGAAGCACGAGTTGCACGAGATGTTGAACGGGATGACGACGCGGTCACCGACCGCGACGTTGCCCACCTGCGACCCGACCTCCTCGACGATTCCCATCGCCTCGTGCCCGAGGATGTCGCCCGCCTCGAGGAACGGCGACATCACCTCGTACAGGTGGAGATCGGACCCGCAGATGCCGGACGACGTCACGCGGATGACGATGTCGTCGGGCTCCTGGATCCGTGGGTCAGGGAGGCTCTCGACGCGCACGTCGCGCTTGCCCTGCCAGGTGGGCGCTCTCACGCGCCCGCCCTCAGCGCGTTGTGCGCCCGCGGGAGGTCGATCGTCGCGCCGACAGCGAGTCTCGTTTCTGCCATAGAGAGCCCCTTGCCGGTGAGCTGCCCGCGAAACACGCGATGTGCACCTGCGTCGCGACAGATGAATCCGCCTCCTCGCGGGTGTCTAAACGTGGAATGCGCGATTACCTCGCGGAGGTCCTGCTGAAAGAACCCGAGACCCCACGACGTGAGGACGCTCAACGGCCCTCGCAACCGCACACCGCGCCGCCAGGTACGGTGGCTGATATGGGGGTGGTGCGCGTCGAGGAGCTCGTGAAGCGCTATCCGAAGTCGCAGGTGAACGCCGTCGACGGCGTCTCCTTCGAGATCGAGGCCGGAGAGGTCTTCGGTCTTCTCGGCCCGAACGGCGCCGGCAAGACGACGACAGTCGGGGTGCTGACGACGCGGGTGCGGCCGACGAGCGGTCGCGCCTCGATCGACGGCGTCGACGTCGTCGCCGACCCGGTGGGCGTGCGCCGCCAGCTCGCGGTCGTGCCGCAGCGGAGCAATCTCGACCGCGCGATCTCGATCCGCGACAACTTGATCTTCCACGCTGCGTACCACGGTGTGCCGCCGAAGGTGCGCGAGGCGCGCGCCGACGAGCTGCTGGGGCAGTTCGGGCTTGCCGACCGATCGAGCTCGCGGCCGGACTTCTTCTCCGGCGGGCAGTCGCAGCGGGTGATGATCGCACGCGCGCTCATGCACCGCCCGAAGGTGCTGTTCCTCGACGAGCCGACGACGGGGCTCGACCCTGCTGCGCGCCTCTTCGTGTGGGACCGACTCCGCGAGCTGCGCGATGCAGGCGTGACGCTTCTGCTCACGACGCACGACATGCACGAGGCCGCCGCACTCTCCGACCGGGTCGGGATCATGGATCACGGCAAGCTGCTCGCCCTCGACTCGCCCGAGGGCCTCATGCGCTCGCTCGCCGGCGAGACGACGCTCGAGCTCGCAGCGGACGAGCCGGCCGACGGGACGCTCGCCGACGCGCTGGCCGCGCTCCCCGGCGTGGAGCGCGTCGAGCGGCTGCAAGGCTCACCTGAAGACGGCGACGCCTTCCGGGTGCGCCTCTACCTCGCCGGCGAGGCGGCGCCGCTCGTCGCTCCGGCCGCCGCCGCCCTCGCCGAGCAGGGCCTCGCGCTCAACGACGTCCGCTTCGGCACAGCCACCCTCGAAGACGTCTTCATCAATCTCACCGGGCGGAGCCTGCGATGACTGCAGCGAGCATCCCGCTCGAGTCCGGCAGCCGGGCCGGCGCGTTCCTCGCCGTCCTCCATCGCGACCTCTACGTCACGTGGAAGGAGCTGCCGGCCTTCCTCGCGCAGGTGATCCTGCAGCCGCTCTTCCTGCTCTTCGTGTTCGGCAAGGTGCTCGGCAGCCTGGGCTACACGCAGCACGGCTACGCCGACCTCTTGTTCCCCGGCCTCCTCGGGCTCACCGTCGTGCTGACGTCGATCCAGGCACTCGCCTTCCCGCTCGTCGCCGAGTTCGGTTGGACGCGCGAGATCGAGGACCGCCTTCTCGCACCGATGCCCACGAGCTACGTCGCCGCGGAGAAGATCCTGTTCGCAATGCTGCGCGCCTTCGGGGCGACCCTGATCATGATCCCGATCGGCTACGCGATCCTCGGCCACATCCCTTGGCAGTGGAGAAATACCGGCTGGTTCGTCGCCGCGCTCGTCCTCGGCGCCCTCGTCGGCGCAGGGCTCGGCCTGCTCATCGGCACGCTCGTACAGCCGCAGCGGATCAACATCGTCTTCTCACTCGTCTTCACACCGCTGCTCTTCACCGGCTGCACGCAGTACCCGTGGCCCTCGCTCGCGCGGCTGCGCTGGTTCCAGGTCATCACCGCCGGCAACCCCATGACCTACGTGAGCGAGATGATGCGCGGCGCGCTCACACCGAGCGTTCCGCACATCCAGCCGTGGATCTGCCTGGTCGTCGCCCTCGGTGCGATCGCCCTGCTCCTGACGGTCGGCGTCCGTGGCTTCTACCGGCGCGCGATCGACTAGAGCTGGTGCCGTTCGGCCTGACGGTCAGCCCGTTTCCTCTGGCACGCCCTCGTCCTGCCAGCGCTCGAGATCAGGCCCGAAAACGGACACGGCCCCGCGAGTAATTCGCAGTGCTGCGGGCAGACCCGAACCGTGGACGAGCACGAGGAAGGGCGGTTCGCCGTCCCTGGCCCTGCATCGGCCGAGAGCCCCGAGACGCTCAGCCCCGACGAGCGCGGGGTCGACGAGAAGCCCCCGCCCGCGGCGCCTCCGAAGGCGCCCTATCCGCGCCGCGGCCTGCTCGCGCGGATCGGCGCGTGGCTGCGCTCAGACGGGTAAACGCGGCGTAGCCGATTGCGTCGCTCGCCGAGCGCCGCTATAGTGAACCCAATGGTTCAGTATTCTCAGACCGTCGACCGAGCCTTCGCGGCTCTGGCCGACCCGACCCGACGCGCCGTCCTCGAACGGCTCGTGGCCGGCAGTGCGTCGATCACCGAGCTTGCCCAGCCCTTCGGCATGTCGTTGACCGGGATGAAGAAGCACATCCGGCTGCTCGAGGAAGCCGAGCTCGTGACGACGGAGAAGATCGGCCGCGTCCGCAGGTGCATGCTCGCCCCCTACGCATTCGAGGGCATCAGCACGTGGATGCAGCGTCTCGACCGGTTCGCCCAGGTCGTCGAACGGACGAAAGGAGCACGATGAGCCCGACCAAGCAGAAGGCAGGACTCACCGCGGAGGAGAAGGCAGCGATGAAGGCGCTCATGAAGGAGCGGAAGGCGGCCGTCGAAGGCGAAGAGGCGATTGCCGCCTCGCTCAAGGAGATGTCGCCGGCGGACCGCGCCCTCGGCAAGCGGATCCACGAGATCGTCAAGGACGCAGCACCCGACCTCACCCCGAAGACCTGGTACGGCATGCCCGCCTACGCGAACAAGGACGGGAAGGTGGTCGTCTTCTTCCGCAACGCAGGGAAGTTCAAGGAGCGCTACTCGATGCTCGGCTTCAACGACAGCGCAAAGCTCGACGACGGCTCGATGTGGCCCATCGCGTACGCGCTCACGAAGCTGACCGCTGCCGACGAGAAGAAGATCCGCGCACTCGTGAAGAAGGCGGTGAGCCGATGAACGAGACCACCGTCACCACCCCCAACGAGCTCGAGATCCGTGTCGAGCGTGTCTTCGACGCGCCGCGCGCGCACGTCTTCTCCGTCTGGACCGATCCGGCGCTGATCCCCGAGTGGTGGGGCGACGACACCGTCGTCGAGGAGATGGACGTCCGTGCAGGCGGCGGCTACCGCTTCCGCACGAGCTTCGGCGTCGTCGAGGGCGAGTATCGCGAGGTGCACCCGCCCGAGCGAATCGTGCAGACGTTCATGAATCATCTGCAGACACTCGAGTTCGAGGATCTCGGCGACCGGACGAAGCTGACGCAGACCATGCGCTTCGAGTCGACCGAGGAGCGCGACACGACGATGCAGTACGGGGTCGAGGAGGGTGCGAAAGCGGGCTTCGCGCGGATCGACGCGGCCCTCGAGCGGATGGCAAAGACGCAGTGACTCGAGACGAACGGCCGTCGCCGTACGGCGTCGGACTCAGCGAAGGAGCGGGAGCACGCGTTCGCACAGGAGCTCCACGCCGTGGCGTGTGGTGAGCCCCTGGGGGGTTCCGAACTCGACCCGGTGCGCGCCGGCGTCGTAGAGAGCGGCGGCGTGCCGCGCAACCTCCTGGGGCGTTCCGGCGATGACGAACTTCTCGAGCGGCGGAGGCTGCCCCGGACGAAGCTCGAGCGTGAGGTCGAGCCCGCCGACGACGTCGAGGTACATCTGTACTCGCGCGCGCGCATGCGCGCGCGCGCGGGAGCCGTCGCCGTCGACGACGGTGACTGCCCCCACGACGATGCGCGGACCATCGTCGCCGAGCCACGAGCGCATGAGGCGCACCATGTCCGGATTCGCGGAGCCGCCGATCTTCACCTCGTCCGCAACCTCGGCGGCGTACGCTGCCGCGCGCGGCCGCCACGTCCCGATCATCAGTGGCACCTCGCCGCGCAGAGGCTCGTATGCGAGACCGGCGCCGGCCGCGAGGCGGAAGCGCTCCCCGGAGAACCCGCTGCGGTCGCCGGCGAGGAGGCGGCGGACGACCTCGACGGCCTCGCGCAGCCGCGAGAGCGGCCGGCGCTCGTCGAGGCCGAGCTGCTCCAGCCATGACCCGGTGACGAGCCCCAGATACGCGCGACCGCGCGAGGCGAGGTCGAGCGCTGCGATCTGCCCTGCGATCTCGACCGGGTGCAGCGTCTGCGGATTGAGCGCCGCCGGACCGAGCCGGACGCGATCGGTCACGCGCGCCATAACCAGCAGCGGGAAGATCGCCGGCTGGAAGAACAGGTCGTGGAAGACGGAGACGACGTCGACGCCCGCGTCCTCCCCACGCCGGGCGATCGCCTCGTACTCGTCGACGGTCTTGTCCGACTGGAGCCCGAGCCCGACCTCGCGTTCCGTCAGGTCAGCTCCTCGGTCTGCATGACGCGCTCGCCGATCCGCTCGATGCGCATCACCACCCGCTCGTCCGGGTCGGGGCAGCAGACGAGCGCGTCGCGCTCGAGCCAGTCGTCGTCGGGCAGCTTGCGCTGCTTGGCCGGAAGCAGCGGCAGCACGGACTGCAGCGCGTACAGGCAGAAGTGCCTCCCCTCGGGGATGCGCACGCGACTGGACTCCGTCACCTCGAAGTAGTCGCCCACCTCGAGGCCGCAGACCGACGGCCCCTCTATTCGCTCGACGGTGACGCGCAGATCGAAGATGCGCATGTCCGTCATCAGTGCACGATCTCCGTCGCGAATCCGACGACGATCGCGGGCGCGTCGGAGACGTTCCGCATCGTGTGCGGGTGCGAGGACGGCCAGACGACGCATTGTCCCTCGGTGAGCGGGTATTCGACGCCGTCGACGATCAGGACCAGCTCTCCCTGGGCGACGTACGCGACGTCGATGCCCGCGTGGGTGATCGAGTCGTCGAAGCCCGAGTGCGGCGCGAACGACGCGACGAGAAGCTCGAGTTGCGAGCCCGGAATGCGAAAGGCCGAGAACCGAACGCCGTCTCCGCGCGCGCCCTCGCGTGCCGCAGCGACGAGCCGCGGCGTCGCCTGGCGCAGCGAGTATCCGAGGAGGGAGGCGACGTCGTGGTCGAGCGCCTGCGCAATGAGCGCCAGCCGCCCGAGGGCGATGTCGGACTCGCCCCGCTCGACGGCTCCCAGGAACGAGGCCGAGAGCCCGCACGAGGCGGCGAGGGCGCGGACGGAGATGCCCCGCTGCGTCCGGAGGCGGCGGATGACGGCGCCGACGTCCGGCGTGCCAGCGGGCGCCCTCGTCTCCACGGGCCCGAGCATAGTCCGGTCCTTGCCTTTGAGCGAAATATCGGTCAGGGTTGCAACATTATGCGCCGCCCCGGCGGGCGGCGCACCGCGAGGAAGAGGAGGAAGCACCAGTGCTCACGTCGAGGAGGGTCAGGCGGGCGGCACTCGCACTCGCCGCCGCGGGCGCCGCAGCAGCCGTCGCGGTCAGCGCGTCGACGGCCGCGCCGACCGCGAGTTGCTCGTTCACGCTGCGCATCGGCGACGTCCTGCCGTTCACGGGCGGCCTCGCCGCGTACGGCGGCAACATGGACAAGGCCGTCAAGCTCGCGATCGGCCTTCAGAACGCCGCGCTCAAGAAGGCAGGTCTCTCGAAGCAGATCAAGGTGATGCTGGTCGACTCGCAGGACGGTCAGACGCAGGCGGCCGCATCGGTCGAGGCCGCGAAGAAGGAGGTCGGCGAGCACGTCGACGTGATCATCGGCGAGATGGCGTCCGGCGCCACGATCCCGATGGCGCAATCGGTGACGATCCCGAACCACGTCGTCCTCATCTCCCCGACCGCGAGCGCGCCGCAGCTGGTGCAGCTCAAGGGCGGCCAGGGCTGGGTCTGGCGTGCCTACCCGTCCGACAATCTGCAGGGGAGGGTGCTCGCGGAAGCAGCGCTGCAGAAGTTCGGCAAGGGCGCGACCGTCAACGTCGGCGCGCGCAACGACGCCTTCGGCACGGCGCTGGAGCAGCTCTTCGTCGCGGAATGGCAGAAGCTCGGCGGGAAGGTCGGCGTCGACATCTCCTGGAATCCCGACCAGCCGACGTTCGACACCGAGGCGGGGCAGCTCGTGTCGGGCAGCCCGGCCGGCTGGGTGATCATCGACTTCCCGGAGACGTTCGTGAAGTTCGCCCCGTCGCTCGTTCGCACGGGCAAATGGGACGCGACGAAGACGCTCATGACCGAGGCGCTCAAGGACGGCCCGACGCTCGACGGTATCGGGCAGCCGGTCCTCGGACTTTCGGGAACGGCGGCGAGCGCCGCCGGCGGCCCCGCGGGCAACGCGTTCCACGCGCTCTGGAACAAGGACGTGAAGCACGCCCAGCCGTACACGGGGTTCGAGGGCACCGCCTTCGACGCCGCCAACGTCGCATTCCTCGCGGCCATGCGCGGATGCTCCGCGTCGCCGGCGAAGATCAAGAACAACCTCGTCGCGGTCTCGGGGCCGCCCGGGCCGAAGGTGACCTTCCAGCAGATGGGGAAGGCGATCTCGCTGCTCCTCGCGCACAAGGACATCAACTACGAGGGCGCGTTCAGCCCGGTCGACTTTGCCCCAGACGGGGACATCAGCTCGGCCGTGTACGAGATCTGGCGCTACGACGGCAACAGCAAGTTCACGACGCTCAAGACGTTCACGTTCGCAGGCAAGTGACGCGTTCGACCCTGCGGGACGGCGGCGGCTTCGAGGAAGCCGCCGCCTATTCCCGCGCCGTCCGCATCGGCTCCCATGTCGCGATCAGCGGGACCGCGCCGATGGACGACGGCATCGTCCTCCACCCCGGTGACGTCTACGCGCAGACGCGCGCCGCGATCGCAAAGGCGCTCGCGGCGGCAGCGGAGCTCGGCGCACGGCCACAGGACGTGATCCGCACCAGGCTCCTGCTCGCGGCGGGTGTCGCATGGCAGGACGCGGTGCGCGCACATCGCGAGGCCTTCACCGGGATCGACCCGGCGAACACGTCCTACTACGTCGCCGGGTTCATCCCCGACGGAGTGCTCGTCGAGGTCGAGCTCGACGCGATCGTGCTCGATCCCCCGAGGTAGAGCTCGACCACTCGGGGATCGTCGAGCAGCTCTCGGCCCGGCCCCGTGTACGCGTTTCGGCCCGTGTCGAGGACGTAGCCGACGTCGGCGAGCGCGAGAGCGCGGCGCGCGTTCTGCTCGACCATCACGACCGCGATCCCGAGCGAGCGGATCTCGACGAGCTTCTCGAAGACCAGGTCGATGGCGATCGGAGACAGCCCCGCCGACGGCTCGTCGAGCAGCAGCAGGCGCGGTCGGGTTACGAGCGCGCGGGCGAGCGCCACGAGCTTGCGCTGGCCGCCTGAGAGCGAGCCCGCGCGCTGCCGCCGCCGGTCGGCGAGGAGCGGGAAGAGCTCGAGGACGCGCGCCGTCTCGATCTGGCGCTCGGCGCGGGGAAGCACGAGGGCGCCGACGTGGAGATTCTCTGCGACGGTCAAGCTCGGAAAGACGTTCTCGGTCTGCGGAACGAGGTTCATGCCGCGCCTCGTCAGCCGGTCGGGACGGACGCCCGTCAGGTCCTCGCCTTCGAACCGCACGGTGCCGCCGCGGGGGCGGATCAGCCCGTAGACCGCTTTCAGCAGCGTCGACTTCCCCGCACCGTTGGGGCCGACGATGGCGACGATCTGCTCGCGATCGGCCACGAGGTCGGCGCCTCGGACGATGAGGGCGTCGTCGTAGCCCGCCTCGAGCCCGGCCACCTCGAGCAGGGGCGCGTTCAATGGGCCGTCCCCAGATAGGCGTCGACGACCTGCTCGTTCGTCCGCACCTCGGCGGGCGTGCCGACCGTCAGGACTCGTCCCTCGTTCATGACGACGACCCGATCGGCAGCCTGCATGACGAAGTCGAGATCGTGCTCGACGACGAGGAACGTGATCCCGCGGTCGCGTCGCACCGCGAGGATGTGCTCGAGAAGCTCCACCCGCAGCGCCGGCGCCACACCGGCCATCGGCTCGTCGAGCAGGACGAGCGACGGTTCGAGCATCAGGACGCGCGCGAGATCGAGCAGCTTTCGCTGTCCTCCCGAGAGCGTCCCGGCGTACGCCTGCGCATGGGCTTCGAGACCGACGAGCGCGAGCAGTTCGTGCGCGCGGGCGCGCGCGGCTCGCTCATGGTCGCGCGACGCCCCCGGCCGGAGCACGGCGCCGAGCAGGCGCTCGCCGGGATGTCCCTTGGAAGCAAGCAGCACGTTGTCGAGGACGCTCATGCGAGTCAGCACGCGTGCCGCCTGATACGTGCGTACGACACCGGCGCGCGCGACACGGTACGCGGACGTCCGGTCGATCCGGCGGCCGGCGAAGACGATCCGTCCGGAGGTCGGCTTGAGCGAGCCTGCGATCGTCGCGAACAACGTCGATTTGCCGGCGCCGTTCGGACCGATCAGCCCGGTGACCGAATGCTCCTCGACGGCGAACGTCGCACCGTCGACGGCCCGCACCGCTCCGAACGTGCGGACGACGTCCTCGACTTCGAGGATCGGGCTCACTCGAGCACCATCTCCCGTCGGTTCCCGAGCAGACCCTGCGGCCTCAGCACGACGAGCACGAGGATGATCAGCCCGATGATGATCAGGCGGATGTAGGCCCGCTCGTCGGAGGCGACCCACGTGAACGGCGCGAAATTCAGGAAGCGCGTACCGGCGAAGATGAAGCCGAACACCACCGCCCCGACCGGAACGGCCCACACGCGGCCGAGACCGCCGAGCAGGAGGATCATCCAGGCGAAGAACGTCAGCAGCGGCTCGAAGTCGTCCGGGCTGAAGAAGGAGAACTCCCAGGCGTAGAAGAGCCCCGCCACGCCCGCGAGCGCAGCGCCGAGGGCGAGCGCCTGCAGCTTGTACGCGAAGACGTTCTTCCCGAGCGACGCCGCCGCGTCCTCGTCGTCGCGCACCGCACGCAGCACTCGTCCCCACGGCGTGCGCAGCGCCACCCACACCAGCGTGAGCAGGACAACGCCCACGGTCCAGACGATGACGAGCATCGTCGCGTCGGCCGAGGAGAACCCGAGCGAGTGCTGGAGATGTGTCTGGAACGCGGCCCACTGGCCGTTGTACTGGCTCGCGGTCCCGGTCGGACCGAGCGCGATCGTCCCCTGGGTGCCGCCCGTGAGCGACGTCTCGTTGGTCGCGACGTAGCGGATGATCTCGCTGAATGCGATCGTCACGATCGCGAAGTAGTCCGCGCGTAGGCGCAGTGTCGGGAGACCGAGGAGGAGCCCTCCGACGGCGGCGGCTGCGACGCCGAGCGGCGCTGCCAGCCACATGCTCCAGCCTTCCTTCACGACGAGGATCGCCATCGTGTACGCGCCGAGCGCCATGAAGCCGACCTGGCCGAAGTTGAGCAGCCCTGCGAAGCCGAACTGCACCTGGAGCCCGAGCGAGAGGATCGTGTAGATCCCGGCCACGACGCCGACGAATGCCCAGAAGCCCCCACTCGCGAGGATGCTCATCCGACCCTCGCCTGTCCGAAGAAGCCTTGGGGCCGGATGAGGAGCGCGAGCGCGAGCACGGAGAACGCGACCACCGGCTTGTAGACGGGATTGACGCCTCCGGCGAAGCCCGACCACGTCGAGACTTCCTGCGCGAGCCCCAGCGCAAGCCCGCCGAGCAGCGCTCCGTATGCGCTGCCGATGCCGCCGAGCACGACGGCCGCGAACACCGGCAGGAGGAGCTGGAAGCCGAAGTTCGGGTCGAAGGAGTACTCGACGAGTGCTGCGAGCACCCCGGCGAGCCCGGCGAGAAGGCCCGAGATGAGCCAGGCCATTCGCGTCGCGGCGCCGACGTCGATGCCGGCAACGGCGGCCAGGGCGCGATCGTCCGCCATCGCGCGCAGCACGCGACCCCACGTCGTCAGCGCGAGGAACAAGCCGACGAGGACGATCGTCCCGGCCGCGGTGGCGATCGCGATCAGCTGCGCCTCCGACAAGCGGACGCTTCCGAGCACGAAGACGCGGTAGGGATTGACCGCATAGCTGCGCGGCGCCGATCCGGCGGCGAGCAGGAGCGACTGCCGCAGCACGAGGGCCAGGCCGATGGATGCGAGAAAGAGGCTCATGAACCCTGCACGCCGGATGCGGAGCGGGTGCCAGAGCACCGCGTCGAGCACGAGCGACAGGAGCGCGGTGGCCGCCATCCCCGCGAGCGCAGCGACGACCATCGACTGGTGCAACGGCCCGTTGACGCCGAAGGCGATGAGTGCGCCGAAAGCCATGAAGTCGCCGTACGCGAAGTTGACAAGACGGAGGATCCCGTAGACGAGCGAGACGCCGACCGCTGCGATCGCGTAGATGGAGCCGGTGACGAGACCGTTGGCGACGAGTTGAAGGAACACGTCAGACGAGTTGCGGCTCCGGCACGAGACGCCCGGACGCGAAGCGCTCGTGCCCGAGAACCTCGAGCACGGGGTCGCGCTCGCCCTCGACGGCATCCGCAACGATGCGAGCGACCGCCGGCGCGATCATGAAGCCGTGCCCGCTGAAGCCGGCCGCCACGAAGGCACCGTCGTCCACCGGGCCGAGGATCGGCTGGTGGTCCGGGGTCACGTCGTAGACGCCGCGCACCAGGAGCGGATACGAGACGTGGGCGAGCTGCGGCAGCAGCGCGTCGCTCGCACTCCGCACCGTGGCCCGCCAGCGCTCGCGGCCCTCTTCCTCGTCGCCGCGTGCTGCGAGATCGCTCGCGAGCACGCGCCCGTCGGCGAGCTGCTTCGCCGCAAAACCACGCTCGGGAGCCACGACGAGCGGCTCGAGCAGGCGCTCGCGAATGGGATCGCTGAAGAAGAGGTAGCGTTCCTCGGCGACGATCGGAAGGTCGATGCCGAGCGGCGCGAGCAGCGCAGCCGTGTCGACGCCGGCGGCGACGACCACGGCGTCCGCAGTGACGGAACCGACGGACCAACCCGTGCCGGCGCGCTCGATCGTGGCGACCGTCGCCTGCCGGACGTCGACCCCGTGCGCGAACGCCTCGACGACCGCCTGCGGGCGATCGAAGTAACCGTCCTCGGCGCACCAAGCGCCGCCGGCGATGACATCGCCGTCGAGGCCCGGCACGAGCTCGGCGGCCTCCTGCGAGCCGACGATTCGCGAGTCGATGCCCTCGTCGTTCTGCAGGACGACGTTGGCAGCGAGGCGCGCAAGGGTCTCGTCGGTCTCGGCGACGAACAGGTAGCCGCACCGCGCGAAGACGAGCGGCACGCGAGAATCGAGCCGCGCATCGACCTCGGACCAGAAGGCGACCGACTCGCGCGCGAGTCGGCACGCGACGCGCGTCCCCCATTGCTGGCGCACCCCGCCCGGCTGCACGCCGGATGCCCCGGCTCCGATCCCGGCCCGTTCGACGACGGCGACCGTCATCCCTCGCGACCGGAGTTCGCGCGCGATCGCCAGGCCGGTCACGCCCGCGCCCACCACGGCGACGTCAGGCCGGTTCACAATGTTGCAACCCTGATCGAAATATCGGCCAAGCGCAAGCGTCAGACTTCGAGCGGCGATGCAGATACTCGACTTCGACGACCTGCAGTTCAGCCCCACCGCCTGGCTCTTCGAAGGGCGTCCAGGCGCCGGCATCGGCATTTCGGCCTTCGTCGTGCGGACACCGCCGGGTACGAGCGTCGAGCTGCACGTGCACCCATACTCGGAGACCTTCGTCCTCCTCGAGGGAAGCGGCCGCTGGACCGCCGGAGACGACGTGATCGAGCTGCACGCGAATCAGATCCTCGTCGTGCCGGCAGACACCCCGCACGGCTTCCGGAACACGGGCGACCGTCCGCTGCTCGTCGTCTCGGTGCACGAGTCGGGCACGCTCGAGCAGACCTTCCTCGGCCGCAAGCCCGCCTGAGTCGCTCAGCCGAGCGGGAGGAGCGCGCCCTCGTGCTCGAGGAGGAAGCGCTTCACGTGCAGTCCGCCGCCGAAGCCGGTGAGCGACCCATCGGCGCCGATGACGCGGTGGCACGGAAGGACGATCGGGAGCGGGTTGCTCCCGTTCGCCGAGCCCACGGCCCTGGCGGCGTCACGCCCGAGACCGAGCCGGCGTGCCTGCTCGCCGTAGCTCACGGTCTGCCCGTAGGGGATCGTCGCGAGCGCGAGCCAGCATCGCCGTTGGAACTCGGTGCCGTGCAGGTCGAGCGGCAGGTCGAACGATACGAGGTCTCCTTCGAAGTAGGCCGCAAGCTGGCGGGCCGACTCGTCGAGGACGGGCGAGCTGCCTTCGGGCCGAAGCCGCCGGGCATCGAACAGCACCGCCTCTAGTCCGACATCCGAGGCGACGAGCCCCAGCGGGCCGATGGGAGTGTCGAGGACCGTGCGCGGCATATGGGAAGTAGAACGGACGGCCGGGACGACATGTGAGGCCGCAGTCAACGACCGACGGGTGCGCCGACGGCCCGCGCCGCCGCCTGAGCGTGCACGAGCTGCACGGCCATCGCGCCCTCGCCGACCGCGGTCGCACACCGCTTCGTCGACGTCGAGCGAACGTCGCCGGCGGCGAAGACGCCCGGCACGCTCGTCGTGAGCAGGCCCTCTGCGTCCGCGGCGGCGCCGGTGAGGATGAATCCATGGTCGTCGCGTGCGACCGCACCGTCGAGCCACTCCGTGCACGGAAGCGCGCCGAGGAAGAGGAACAGGAACGAGAGCGGCAGCCGCTCGCCGCTCTTCAGCGTCACCGCCTCGAGCTTCCCTTCCTCCCCGTGCAGCTCCGCGATCTCGCTGCGGTCGCGGACGACGACGCCGGCCTGCTCGAGCTCACGGATCAGGTAGTCGGACATCGTCTCCCGCAGGTCGGCTCTGCGGTGCAGCAGCGTCACGAGCGCCCCGCCGCGCGCGAGCCACACCGCAGCCTGGCCGGCGGAGTTGCCTCCTCCGACGACTGCGACCCGCGACGCACCGCAGAGCTGCGCCTCGGGAGGCCCCGCCGCATAAAACACTGTCAGGCCTTCGTAGTCGGAAAGCCCTTCGACCGGGAGCCGACGGTACTGCGCGCCCGTCGCGATGAGCACGGCCCGCGCCGCCACCACGCGGTCCTCGTCCAGCCGCACAACGTGCCGCTCCTGCCCAGGCTCGAGCCCGACGGCACGGTAGAGGCTGGCAAGGCGCGCGCCGAACTTGCGTGCCTGTGTGACCGCGCGGCTCGTCAGCTCGTTGCCGGTGATGCCCGCCGGAAAGCCGAGATAGTTCTCGATGCGCCGCGAGGACCCGGCCTGGCCTCCGAGCGCGGTGCTCTCGAGCACGAGCGTGTCGAGCCCCTCCGATGCGCCGTACACCGCTGCGGCCAGCCCCGCCGGACCGCCGCCGACCACGAGCAGGTCGACCTCCTCGCGCGGGCCGAGCTCGAGCCCGATGCCGAGCTGGCGCCAGACCTGCCCGGTCGTCGGCGCGAGCAGCTCGAGCCCGCCCGGAAGGCGCACGAGCGGGAGGCTTGCCGCGTCGAGATCGTCGTCGGCCTCACGCCAGGTGTACGGAAGCCTGTTGCTGCGGGCGAACTCGACCATGTGCATCGTCGCCTCCGAAGTGCGCCGGCCGACGATCTCCATCCCGATCCCCTGCACGCGCTGCAGCGCCTCGCGGCGCGCGACGAAGGTGGACAGGAGCAGGTCGCTGAGCGGCCCGTCGTCGAAGAGGAGCGGACGCAGCGCCTCGCGGTCGACGGCGATGTAGCGCAGCGGCTTCGTCGCGAGGGCAGTGAGAAAGACGGTCTGGCCGGAGAGGAGATTCAGCTCGCCGAGGAACGCCGACGGCCCGTGCCGGACGATCTCGCGGCCCGCGGCATCCTGGATCGCGACCTCGCCGTCGAGGATGGCGATGAACGGATAGCGGCGGTCGCCGACTCGGAAGAGGACGTCACCGACCGCCGCCGTTCGCTCTTCGCCGATCGATGCGAGCCGCGCGAGCTGCGAGTCGGACAACTGGGGGCTCGATGCGGGCACGCGCCCAGGCTAGTCCTGCGCGCGCAGCGCGTGGAGTGCGTCGTTGTAGATCCCGGAGAACGTCGGGAACGGCTGAATCGTGTCGCGCAACACGGCGAACGGCACGCGGGCGCGAATCGCGAGCGTGGCTTGCTGCAGCCATTCCCCCGCCTCCGGGCCGAGCGCGTATGCGCCGGTCAGGCGCTCGCCGTCGCCGAGCAGCGTCAGGAATCCGATGCTCTCCGCGTATGCACGCGAGTACGTCGACATCCTCGGGATTTCCCTGATCGCCGCTGTCCCGCTGAACCGCGCGTCGGTCGCGCCGACCGCCGCCGCCTGCGGATCGGTGAAGACGACGCGCGGGACAGCCTCGTAGTTCACCTCGCGCGGCTCGCCGAGGATGTTGGCGGCGACGACGTCGCCCTGGTACTCGCCGACGTGCGTGAACTGGAAGATGCCGGTGACGTCGCCGATCGCCCACAGGCGCTCGCCTGCGCGCATGTGCGAGTCGACGGGAACACCCCGCTCGGGGGTGACGCCGACCGTCTCGAGCCCGATGTCCTCGATGCGCGGACGACGCCCCGTCGCTGCGAGCAGACGGTCGCCGCGCAGCTCGTCGCCATCGTCGAGCTCGACGACGAAGTCGTCGCCGTCGCGACGCGCGGCGACCGCCGACACATTGACCCGGACGTCGACGCCGTCGCGGTGCAGCACCTCCCCGAGCGCGTCACCGAGCGGCGGGGCCTCGCGCGGCAGGACGTGCCCGGCCGTCTCGACGAGCGCGACCTCGCCGCCGAGGCGTCGTACGGCCTGGGCCATCTCGACGCCGACCGCGCCGCCGCCGAGGATGACGAGCCGCCGCGGGACCGCCTTCATCCCGGTCACCTCGCGGTTCGTCCAGACGCCGTCGAGCTCGCGGAGGCCGGGGACCGGCGGGATGATCGCCTCCGCGCCGTTCGCGAGGACGACGTTGTCGGCGGTGTACCGCACTCCGTCCACCTCGACCGCGCCGGTGCCCGCCAACCGACCACGCCCGCGGATCAGGTCGATGCCCTTGTCCGCGAGCCAGCGCTGCTGGCCCGCGTCGGAGTAGTCGGAGACCTGGAAGTCGCGCCAGGCGAGCGCCTCCCGGACGTCGACCTCCGCAGTGGCAGCGGCCTCACGGGCACCGTGCACCGCCTCGCCCGGACGCAGCAGCGTCTTCGACGGGATGCACGCGTAGTACGAGCACTCTCCCCCGACGAGTTCGCGCTCGACGACCGCGACGCGCAATCCGCCCTCGGCGAGCGCGCCGGCGCAGTGCTCGCCGGGCGCTCCCCCGCCGAGGACGATGACGTCGTAGTCGCTCACACCGGCAGTTCGCTGCCCGTCGGGTCGACGTCGGCAACGGGAATGACGACGGCCTCGAGCTTCATGTCTGCCCTACCGACGCTCGCGCCGCCCGGCGCGACGTCCCCTCGCACCTCGGTGCTGCTCACGGCGACCTCCCCACTCGAATTGCGCCCGGTCGCACGGGACCCTATCCGCCGGGTGTCAGTCTGCGCCGCCCCGCAGGTAGGCGAGGACGGCGAGGACGCGCCGGTGGTCCTCGCTCGACGGCGGCAGGCGCAGCTTCGTGAGGATGCTCGCGACGTGCTTCTCCACCGCCCCGACGGTGAGAACGAGCTGCTTCGCGATCGCCGTGTTCGAGCGTCCCTCGGCCATGAGCGCGAGCACTTCGAGCTCGCGCGGCGTGAGGACGTCCAGCGGCTTTCGTCTCGAGAGCAACTGCGCGACCACCTCTGGGTCGAGGGCGGTCCCGCCCGAGCCGACCCGATGCACGGCGGCGACGAAGTCGTCGACGTCCATGATCCGGTCCTTGAGCAGGTAGCCGAGCCCACCGCGGCCGTCGGCGAGAAGCTCGCTCGCGTAGGCCTGCTCGACGTACTGCGAGACGATGAGCACGCCGGTGTCCGGGGCACGCTCGCGCAGCATCAGCGCCGCGCGAACGCCTTCGTCGCGAAAGGTCGGAGGCAGGCGGACGTCGACGATGGCGACGTCGGGCCGCTCGAGGAGGACGGTGGTGACGAGCGCGGTGCCGTCGGCGACCGCCGCGACGACGTCGAAGCCGTTGTCGCGCAGGAGCCGCGTGAGCCCGTCACGCAGGAGAGCGAGATCCTCGGCGATCACGACCCGCACGGAATCACCGCCCTGATCGTGGTGGGGCCGCCGGCCGGGCTGATCACGTCCAGCCGGCCGTCGAGCGCCTCGATCCGCCGGGCGAGGCCGCGCAGCCCGCCACCGCCCGGATCGGCGCCGCCGTCGCCGTCGTCGACGATCTGGACGACGAGCGCGTCTCCCTCTTCGTGTACCGCGATGTCGACCTGCGTCGCATGCGCATGCTTGCCGGTGTTGGCGAGCGCCTCGGCCGCGACGAAGTATGCCGCGGTCTCGACCGGACGCGGCGGTCGGCGCGGGACGTCGACCGCCACGTTGACCTGCAGCGGCGTGCGGTTCGCGAGCGCGGCGATCGCCGCCTCGAGACCGCGGTCGGCGAGCACCGGCGGATGGATCCCGCGCGCAAGGCTGCGCAGCTCCTCCAGCGCCTCGCGGGTCCCCTTCCGCGCCTCCGCGAGCAACTCTTGCGCGGCAGCCGGATCGGTCGCGAGCTTCTGCTCCGCCATGCCGAGGCTCATGCCGAGCGCGACGAGACGTGCCTGAGCGCCGTCGTGCAGATCGCGCTCGATCCGCTCGAGCTCGGTCTCCTGCTGCTCGACGGCGGCGGCGCGCGTGCTCTCGAGCTCCGAGATACGGCGGCCGCGGCGGCCGTACTCCGAGATCGCATGGATTCCGACCGAGAGCGCGAGCACGATGATCGGCCACACCGGCCAGTAGTAGCCCCGGCTCGTCACCGCCCAGATGAGGCTGAAGAAGACGGCAGCCGATGCGGCCGCGCCTCCGTGCACCGCGAGCGAGCGGCGGGTGGGAGACACGCGCTCGGCGGCTACCTCGGAGAGCGCGTGCACGGCCAGCGGAAGACCGAGCGCGATGAACGTCCACTCGGGCCAGAAGTAGCCGCGACTCGTGAGCGCCCAGATCAGCGTGAGTGCAAGGTTGAGGGTCGCGTAGGCGGCAGCGTGGACGGCGAGGCTCCGCCTCCGCTCCTCGGACGACGGCTCCCTGTCGCCGGCCTCCCCCCCGCCGAGCAGTCGGACGACGAGGAGGCGGGATACCGCGGCGAGCGGCCGGACGAGCAGGAGGGCGATCACGAGCCCAACGATGCCGACGGGAACACCGAGGAGGGCGCGTCCGAGCGTGTCCACGTGCCGGCTGCCGAGGTCGGGCGCGCTCCACCGGTACCAGATCGGGAGCGTGAGCGAGCCGAGCGAAGCCGCGAGGAGCGACCATTCCGCGACCGCCGCTCCGAAGCCGAGCGACAGGCGCGCGAGGAGATACGCCTGCTGCCGCCAGAACGCGCCGTCTCGGAGGACGTTCAGGCCGGCGTGCCAGAACCCGCGGGACCCGGCCGAGCGGAGCGGCGGCCGGACCGACGTCTGCAGGAGGCCGTTCGCGATCTCCCCGTCGAGACGAGCGACGCCGCCGACTGCTGCGCGGAAGGCGACGAGCGCCGGCACGACGAGGGGCGTGATCGCGAGCACGGAGACCGCGACCCAGCCCGCGATGAGCACGCCGAGCGCGAGTGCGCCGACCGGCACGGCCGCGAGGAGGAACGCGAGCGTCCGCAGCGTCCGGCCCATCACGCCTCCCCCGCCTGGAGCTGCGCCGTCGTCGTAGGTCGAAGCACGCCGCGAATGATGTCCTTCATCTGAGGCTCCTGACGAGTTCCCGAGTCCACGTATCGAGACTGCCTCCAGGGAGCACGCCGGCCAATCCGGCATCCCGGCGTCCCGGGGTGGTGGTGGCACCAGCCCGCTACGCGCGATGCGCGAGCACGCTACTCGCCGCGCAGAGCAGGCAGCACATGCTCGCCGTACGTCCGCAGCATTCCGATCGGGTCGCCGCCGGCGACGTTCATGATGGAGACGGCGGTCGCGCCGAGCTTCTCGAGCCGCTGGATCTGCTTCACGTGCTTCTCCGGATCGGACGCGACGATCGTCATCGCCTCGAACTGCGCGTCGGAGACCTCCTCGCCGTTGCGGCCGATCTGCACGGGGTCTGCGATCGCATCCGTGTAGTGCTCGTCCACGAGCGTTCCCTTCCACTCGCGCGAGGAGTCGAGCGCGGCGTCGTCGCTCTCTGCCCACGCGGCAAGCGTCTGGAGGACGATCTCGGCCGGCTCGCGACCCGCCTGCTCGGCACCGCGCCGATAGGCCGCGATCACACCCGGCGCCTGGCGGGGGTCGCCGAGCGTCCACACCCCGTCGGCGAGCCGTCCGGCAACTTCGGCGGCATGCTCGTTGAA
>Ga0187809_10000432_pt1 | contig 22780 bp, 21 predicted proteins | sample NC_wetland_sal_i_8_FD_132415 | JGI IMG/M metagenome (GOLD analysis project Ga0187809, IMG submission 132415) | Wetland sediment microbial communities from Neuse River Estuary, North Carolina, USA - ASW_4 | ecosystem: Environmental > Aquatic > Freshwater > Wetlands > Sediment | place: USA: North...
GCGATGAGCGCCGCCTTGTCGTCAAGCCGGCTGGTGATGTCGCGGATGAAGCCGGTGAACAAGTACTGCCGGTCGGGCAGTTCGACGGCGGTGACCGTGAGCTCGACGGGAACCCGCACTCCGTCGCAAGTCATCGCGGTGAGCTCGACCCGGTTGTTCAACAACGGGCCCTCGCCGGTGCGCAAAAAGCGTTCGACGCCGTCGTTGTGCCGGTCGCGCAATTCGGCAGGAACGATCAGGTCGGCGACCTGCCGGCCGATCGCGGCGGCCTTCCGATAACCGAACAACTCCTCCGCGGCAGGGTTCCAGTCGACCACCCGACCCGACGCGTCCATGACGACGATGGCGTCGAGAGCGCCGAACAGCAGGGCGTTCGCCGCCGCCCGACTGCCCGCCAACGCGGCTTGCGATTCCGTGAGCGCCGCCTCGCGCTCCCTGACCGCCTCCACCGCGGCGGTCAACGCCCGACCCTCTCTGCGCACCAACTCGTGGCGGGCGGTCATCAGATCGTCGAAGCTGTCGAGTTGCGCTCGCAGCACGGCGAGTTCGTGCGCGCCGCGATGAAAGCCCGCGGGCTGCGGGTCGGCGTCGAACACGTCGAACAGCGCGCCGTTCATCGCCGCGATCGCCGAGGTTCGCACACCAAGTGTCACCGCGAGCAGCGCGTCGAGAGAGCTAGCCGGAATCGGGCAGCGCGCGTACAGCACCACGGCGAACGCTCCGCGCGGGCAGCTCACCGCGAAGCTGGCCACGCTTTGGATTCCCTCGGCCAACAAGAACCCGGTCCAGCTGCGAAACACCGGGCTCTTCCTCGCGTCGGCGACCAGCGCGAAGGCGTAGCGACCCCTCTTTGCGCGCAGCGCCGACCCGATCCTCGGCTCGTCGGCCCGGCCTAAGGCGACCTCCGCGACGTCCGCCAGGGTCGGGGCGACGCCGGTGAGCTCCGGGCTCGGCAGCGCCGCGGCGATTCGATCCTCGCTGGGACGCGACGCGGCCGGCTCGACCCGGCTCAGCAGCATCGCGCACAGCTGGGTGCTGCGAACGCCGTCCGCGCCAGCCACCGAGCGAACCCGATCTTGCTGCGCTCCGGGGAGCTCGTCAAACCGCCGAATCGCGAACGCCTGCGCGAGCGCGACCGACCGACCTCCCGCCAGCGGCTCGTCGTCCGAATCGGGCTCCGTGCGCAACTCGGTGGTGAGCAGAGTGAGCAGCCGGTGTGCGAAGTCTTGGGCGGAGCCGGTGACCGACCGCAACCGCGCGGTCTGCTCGGTGAGTTCGAACGTGTCGGGGAGCGTCGGCCTGGTCAGATCGAACACGCCACGCCCTTCCGTCTCCGCTGCCGTCCCGTTCGCAAGATCTACCCAACCTGACGCCGGACGAGACGTCCAACACTGGCCGACTAGCCACCATGGGCCAGCCGAGGGGGTCGAGCCGAGTCAAACCGTGGGTGGTTTGTCCCGTAGCTGCTACTCCGCTTGGCGCAATCACCCGACGATGGATCCGACGTCACAGGCGAGGAGGTTGCCGATGCGCACGACCTGGAGTCGGCTGCTGCCCTGGCGGCGGCGCCGGTTCGCCTCGCTGGATCAGCACCCCAATCTGCACGAGATCTTGAACATTCTCGCCCGGATCCCCCACCTCACCGACCGCGAGATCGCCCGGTTGGCACACGGCTGGCGCGACAACCGGTTCATCGCGGGCGCCCGGCACCGCGCGCTGTCGCCGAACTCGCCGCTCGTCATCGAGTTGCTCGCGGCCTTCGACCGGGTCGACACCATGTTCGCCGACGACCTCGCGCGGCTGGACGACGCGTACGACCCGTACGACCCGAAGCCGCACATCGTCAACACCGCCTTGAAGGCGATCCGCGACGGCCTGGCGGCCGCGTACGCCCGCCCGATCCTGCGCCGTGGCGAATACGTCGCGCTGATCGGACCGTGGCGGCGGGCGCTGCCGGCACCGGAGTCCATCGGCAGCGGGCCGACCCTGCCGGCCGACATCTAGCTCGGCCGACATCTAGCTCGGCCGACATCTGGCTCGGCCGACATCTAGCTCGGCCGGTTCGATTCGGCCGGTCGTTTGACCGCGGCTGCGGCACACTGTGCCGGGTGAGCGCCTCGCCGAAGCCCACCGCGCGAAAGCCCGTGCGCACGGCGACCGCGCGCGCTCTCGAACGCGCCACCGGCGACCTCGCACGAGCCGCGATTGCGCGGATGGAAGAGACGCTGCCGTGGTACCGCGCGATGTCGGCCGAAAGCCGGTCGTGGGTCGGTCTGGTCGCGCAGGCCGGCATCGCGGCGTTCGTCGAGTGGTTCAAGCACCCCGACGGCACGCGGGAGATCACCGGCGAAGTCTTCGGCACCGCTCCGCGCGAACTGGCCCGCACGGTGAGCTTGAAGCAAACGGTCGAGATGGTGCGCATCACCATCGACGTCGTCGAGAACGCCGCCGACACCATCGCCACGCCCGGCGGCGCCGCCGAACTGCGCGAGTCGGTGCTCATCTACGGTCGCGAAGTCGCGTTCGCCGCCGCCCAGGTCTACGCGCAAGCCGCCGAGGCCCGTGGCGCCTGGGACGCCAGACTCGAGGCGATGGTCGTCGACGCGCTGATGCGCGGCGAGGCTGACGAGGCGTTGCGCTCGCGGGCCGGCGCGCTTGGCTGGGGCACCCCGTCGTCCGTGACCGTCGTCATCGGCACGCCGCCGGACGACGAGCCGGAGGCCGTGGTCGACGGCGTCCGGCGGGCCGCGAAGCACGCGGGGCTCGACGCGATGGCGGCGGTCCAGGGCGACCGGCTGGTCGCCATCCTCGGCGGCGCGCCCGACCCGTTGCGCGCCTCGCGCGCGCTGCTCGCCCAGTTCGGCCCGGGTCCGGTGGTGATCGGACCCCCGGTCGCCGACCTGATGGCGGCCACCGAGTCGGCGCAGGCCGCGCTCGCCGGACTGCACGCCTGCCGTGCCCGCGCGACCGTCCCGCGCCCGGTGCTCGCGGCGGATCTGCTGCCTGAGCGCGCGATCGACGGCGACCCGATCGCCCGCAAGCAGCTTGTCGACAACGTCTACGCGCCACTCCTCGCGGCTGGCGGCGCGCTGGTCGAGACACTCGGTGCGTATCTCGAGCAGGCCGGGTCGCTCGAGGCGACCGCTCGCGCGCTCTATGTGCACGCCAACACGGTGCGCTACCGGTTGCGCCGGGTCGCGGAGGTCACCGGCTACGCGGCCACCGACCCGCGCGAGGCGTTCACCCTGCACCTGGCCTTGGTGCTCGGTCGGCTCACGCAGTTGTAGGTTCTCTACAAAGCCGTCCCGCCGACTTGGTCCGCGCGGGTAGCGCTATTTCGGCGATTTCTCGGCAAGGTGGATTCGTGCTCGCGATTCTCGCCCCCGGTCAAGGGGCCCAGGTTCCCGGTTTTCTCGCACCTTGGTTGGAGCTTCCCGGCGTCGCCGACGCGGTGACCTGGTGGTCGGCGGTGCTCGACCTCGACCTCGCCCGGCTCGGAACCACTGCTGACGCCGACGAGATCAAAGACACCGCGATCGCCCAGCCGCTGCTCGTCGGGGCCGGCCTGGCCGCGGCCGCCACCATCTTCGACCGTCCTCGCCCGCAGGAGTCGCTCGACCAGCTGGCCGGCAACGTCGGCGTGGTCGCCGGCCACAGTGTCGGCGAGCTCACCGCGGCCGCGATCGGTGGCGTGCTGAGCCCTGAGTCGGCGCTGGTGCTGGTCCGGGAGCGCGGTCGCGCGATGGCGCAGGCGGCCGCCGCGACGCCCACCGGCATGACCGCGATACTCGGCGGCGAGCCCAAGGCGGTGCTGGCCCGGCTCGACGAGCTCGGCCTCACGCCCGCGAACGTCAACGGCGCCGGCCAGGTGGTCGCCGCCGGAACGCTTGAGCAACTCGAGGCCCTCGCCGCCAACCCGCCGGAGGGTGTGCGGCTGCGGCCACTCGCGGTCGCGGGCGCGTTCCACACCAGCCACATGGCCCCCGCGGTCGGCCGCCTCCGCGAGCTGGCGGTCGCGATTCCGGCGACCGAGCCGCGCACCCGGTTGCTGCAAAACGCCGACGGCGTCGTCGTCCAACACGGCCCCGACTTCGTCGGCCGGCTGGTCGACCAGGTGGCCGCGCCGGTGCGCTGGGACGCCTGCATGAAGACCCTCGGCGAACTCGGCGTCACCGCGGTCATCGAGCTACCGCCGGCTGGCACGCTGGTCGGCTTGGTGAAGCGGGCGCTGCCCGGCGTCGAGACGCTCGCGCTGAAGACCCCTGACGACCTCGACGCCGCCCGCGCCATCATCGAGAAGCACGCCCACGAGATCGAGCTGACCGCCACCCCGTCGTGGCGGCTGCTGGTGGCCCCGCTGGGTGGCACCTTCGAGGCGACCGCCAGCCAGCCCGGCGACGCGCTGCCAGCCGGCGCCGTGCTTGGGCGAGTCGTCACCAGGCGCGAGGCGCAGGAGGTCGTCGCGCCGCACGGTGGCACGCTGCTCGAGTGGCTCGTCGAGGACGGCGACCCCGTCTCGCCCGGACAACCGTTGGCCCGTCTGCACCCCGAGGTGGTCTCGTGAAGATTGCCGCAGGCGCCCCAGGCGCCCGCATCGTCGGTATCGGCGAGCACCGCCCGTCGCGCATCGTCACGAACGAGGAGATCTGCCAGCAGATCGACTCGAGCGACGAGTGGATCCGCGAGCGCAGCGGCATCGTCACCCGCCGGTTCGCCGCACCCGACGAGTCGGTCGTCGACATGGCGACCAGCGCGGCCTCGAAGGCGCTCGCGTCGTCCGGTGTCGAGCCCGCCGACGTCGACTTGGTGTTGCTCGCGACCTGCTCGCACCCGTTCCAAACGCCTGGCGGCTCAAGCCACGTGCAGGACCGCATCGGCGCCACGCACGCCGGCGCGATGGACATCAACGCGGCCTGCGCGGGGTTCAGCTACGCGCTGTCGGTGGCGTCCGACGCGGTGCGGTCGGGCAGCGCGCAGCACGTCGTCGTCATCGGCGCCGAGAAAATGACCGACTTCATCGACCCGCACGACCGCGGTATGGCGTTCCTGTTTGGTGACGGCGCCGGCGCGGTGGTCGTGTCGGCGTCCGACACCCCCGGCATCGGACCGGTGGTGTGGGGCAGCGACGGCTCGCACATCGAGACCATCACCCAGCGGCCGACGTACATCGAGGTGCAACACGCGCTGGCCACCGGTCAGCCGCTTGAGCCGGTCGCGCTGCGCATGGCCGGGCAGACCGTTTTCCGTTGGGCCGTCACCAAGATGGGCCCGGCGGCGCAGAAGGCTCTCGACCTCGCAGGCGTGCGCGCCGAGGAGCTTGGCGCGTTCGTCCCGCATCAGGCCAACCTGCGGATCGTCGAGTCGCTCGTCAAGACGCTGAAACTGCCGCCGAGCGTGGTGATCGCCCGCGACATCGAGACGCAAGGCAACACGTCGTCCGCCTCGATTCCGCTGGCGTTGTCGGCGTTGTTGGAAAGCGGCCAGGTGCAAAGCGGCCAGTCCGCCCTGTTCATCGGCTTCGGAGCGGGGCTCACGTACGCTGCGCAAGTCGTGGAAATCCCGTAAACCCACCCCTGTAAGGAGAACACCCATGGCCCTGTCCCAGCAGGAGATCCTCGCCGGTCTCGCCGAGATCGTGAACGAGGTTGCTGGCATTCCGGCTGCCGACGTCCAGCTGGACAAGAGCTTCACCGACGACCTCGACGTCGACTCGCTGTCGATGGTCGAAGTGGTCGTCGCCGCTGAGGAGAAGTTCGGCGTCCGCATCCCCGACGACGACGTCAAGAACCTGAAGACGGTCGGCGACGCGGTTTCGTACATCGAGAAGGCCGGCGTTTCAGCCTGACGATCGCGGACGGCGAGCGGCTCGTGAATTCGCGCCAGCGATTTCGCGCAGCCGCCGCCATCTCCGCTTGATGCTTCAAATTTCCCTTTAGGAAAGGCAATTCCGTTGACTGCTGCAGCCACCGATCGCCGCCGGGTAGTCGTCACCGGCCTCGGCGCCACCACCCCGCTTGGTGGCGACGTGGCCGCGACCTGGGCCGGCCTGCTCGAGGGCCGGTCTGGGGTCTCGACGCTCACCGACGAGTGGGCGCTCAACCTCCCCGCACGTCTCGCCGCGCGGGTTGCCGTCGAGCCACTCGCGGTTCTTGAGCGCGTCGAGGCCCGCACGCTTGACCGCTCGCAGCAGCTCGCGCTCATCGCCGGCCGCGAGGCGTGGGCGCACGCGGGCAAGCCGGACGTCGACAAGACCCGGCTCGGCGTGGTTTTCGCCACCGGCATCGGCGGTCTCACCACGCTGCTCAATGCGTACGACGTGCTGAAGGAGAGCGGCCCGCGCCGGGTTTCTCCGCACACCGTGCCCATGCTGATGCCCAACGGCCCGGCGGTGACCGTCGGGCTTGAGGTCGGCGCGCAAGCCGGCGTGCACGCGCCGGTGAGCGCCTGCGCGTCCGGCGCGGAGGCGATTTCGTACGGCCTGCAGATGGTGCGCAGCGGCCGCGCCGACGTCGTGGTGTGCGGCGGCACCGAAGCCGTCATCCACCCGCTGCCGCTCGCCGCTTTCGCCTCCATGCGGGCAATGTCGACCCGCAACGACGAGCCATTGCGCGCGTCACGTCCGTACGACAAGGCGCGCGACGGATTCGTCATGGGCGAAGGCGCAGGCGCGATCGTCATCGAGACAGAGGAGCACGCGAAGGCGCGCGGCGCGCACATCATCGCCGAGATCGCCGGCGCGGGCATGTCCGCCGACGCTTACCACTTCGCCGCCCCCGAGCCCGAGGGTCGCGGTGTCATTCGCGCGTTGCACGCGGCGCTCGAAGACGCCGGACTTTCGACGTCCGACATCGTGCACATCAACGCGCACGCGACCTCGACGCCCGCCGGCGACACCGCCGAGGCGAAGGCGATCCGGCAGGTGTTCGGCAGCGCGACCGACGACATCGTGGTGAGCGCGCCGAAGTCCAACATGGGCCACCTGCTCGGCGCGGCCGGCGCGGTGGAGGCGATCGCCACCATCCTCGCGGTCACCGAGAAAGTGGTGCCGCCCACGTTGAACCTCGAAGACAAGGACGACGAGGTCGACCTCGACATCGCCACCGTCGACCCCCGGCCTTTGCGCGACGGCGCGGCGATCTCCGACTCGTTCGGCTTCGGCGGCCACAACGTCGTCCTCGTCATCAAGCCGGTCTGAAGGGAAGTCTCATGACCGCAACCGAAACCTCGGCCGCTGTCGATCCTCGCTCCCCCAGCGCTCGACTCGCCGCGCTCTTCGATGAGGGCACGTTCGAGCCGATCACCGCGGTCGATGACAGCGGCGTGCTCGCCGGCGTCGGGCGGATGCTCGGCACGCCCGCCGTCGCGTTCTCCAGCGACGCCACGATCCAAGGCGGCGCGCTGGGCAGCGCCGGTTGCAACACGGTCGTCGCGGCGTATGAGCGCGCCCTCGCCGACGGCGCCCCGATCGTGGGTCTTTGGCACTCCGGCGGCGCGCGGTTGCGCGAAGGCGCCGAAAGCCTCGACGGCATCGGGCGGATTTTCGCCGCGATGACCCGCGCGTCGGGCAAGGTGCCGCAGATTTCCGTGGTGCTCGGCCCGTCCGCCGGTGGCGCGGCGTATGGCCCGGCGCTCACCGACGTCGTCATCATGGCCCCCAACGGCCGCATCTTCGTCACCGGCCCGGACGTCGTCCGCAGCGTCACCGGCGAGGACGTCGACATGGAGCGGCTCGGCGGCGCCGAGGTGCACGGCCGGCGCAGCGGCGTCGTCCACTTGCTTGCCGACTCAGACCTCGACGCTTTCGCCCGCGCCCGCGAGCTGGCCGATTTGCTTGGAAATCAAGGGAAACTGGGCGACATCGAGCTGGTCGACATCGACCTCGAGGGTCTGCTGCCCGAAGGCGCGAAGCGCGCGTACGACGTGCACCCGCTGGTCAACGGCCTGCTCGACTCCCCCGGCGTCGAGCTGCATCCGAAGTGGGCGCCCAACATCGTCACCACCTTGGGCCGGCTTGGCGGCCGCACGGTCGGCGTCGTCGCGAACAACCCGCTGCGGCTCGGTGGTTGCCTTGACGCCACGTCGGCGGAGAAGGCGGCTCGGTTCGTGCGGATGTGCGACGCGTTCGGCGTGCCGCTGATCGTGCTCGTCGACGTGCCCGGCTACCTGCCTGGCCTCGGCCAAGAGTGGGACGGCGTGGTGCGCCGCGGCGCGAAACTGCTGCACGCGTTCGCCGAATGTGTCGTGCCGCGGGTCACGCTGATCACCCGCAAGGCTTATGGCGGCGCGTACATCGCGATGAACTCGCGCGCTCTCGGCGCGACTAAGGTGCTCGCCTGGCCGGGCGCCGAAGTCGCCGTCATGGGTTCGGTCGCAGCGGTGCGGATTTTGCACCGGCGCAAGCTTGCCGAGGTGGGCGAGGCGTTGCGGCCGTCGCTTGAGCTCGAGCTCGCCGCCGAGCACGAGAAGCTGGCCGGCGGCATCGACAAGGCGATCGAGATGGGCGTCGTCGACACCGTGGTGTCGCCCAAGGAGACCCGCAGCGTCATCGCGGCGACGATCGCCGAGGCGCCGCAAGCGCGTGGGGCGCACGGCAACATCCCGCTGTAATCGCGGCGCACATGCTTGAGGGCCGGTCCCGGGGTGGGTGACCGGCCCTCAGCTTCGCTCACATTGACGAGACCATCCCCGACACTTGCTTTGTTCGCGCCAGGTTGTCGGTTACGTGCATGAGGTGAGTACGCATCGCGGCCTCGGCCTTGTCACCGTCGCGGGCCACGATCGCGTCAACCAAAGCAGTGTGTTCGGCGAGCGACTCATTCGGCCGCCCAGGAACCAGGATCGTGCGGTACTGGAACCGAACCATCTGCGCGCGCAGGTTGGCGATGAGACGCTGAGCAGTGGCGTGACCGGATGCCGCCAGAATCAGCTTGTGAAGTCGGCTGTTGCAGTCGGAATACGACAACAGGTCGTTGCGAGCAAGCATCTCCCGCATCTCGACGAGAATCGCGCGCATGCGTTCAATGTCTTCAACAGTCGCGTTGGCTGCGGCGAAGCGCGCCGCCAGCCCTTCCAGGGTTGCCCGGACCTGCGTGATCTCAATGGCTTCTTCCTCTGAGACCATCCGAACGCGCGCGCCGCGGTTAGGCTCCTTGTCGACAAGCCCATCGTGCGCGAGACGCGTCAATACAGCTCGCACGATCGCCCGGCTCACACCGAGTGATTCGACAAGTTCGGCTTCGACCAAGCGCTGGCCCGGCATGAGGCGCCCAGCAAGCAACTCGGCACGTAGCCGCTCGTAGGCGTCATCGGATGTGTTCAGCGCCGTTGCTGTTGACTCACTCACGCCTTGCTCGCAAAGCGACGCGGCGCAGTTGAAAATGGGGCCAGCGACGCCGATCCCCCCCGTGCCCGCAGCGGAAACTGCAGGCGAACAGCGCGATGCACCATGGGGCACGCCCTTCTATGACTGTTTACGAGGCGCCGATCACGGGATCATCAGCGTCCCAGGTTGTATGGCGTCAAGATTAGTAACAATCATGGCGTCCAGTCAAACCTCAGGCGTCACAGCTAGACCGGAAGAACGGCTGAGCGCTCCGTCGTGGGTTGACCTCCTCCAGTCCAAGGCTTACATTGTCACCAATGTTGTCGCCATCGTGAGGTGCGCATGCAAGCCGCAGTGCTCGGCTTAGGTGAGGCGGGTTCAATCTACGCGCGCGACCTCGTCGCGGCCGGATTCGACGTCCGCGGTTTCGACGTTGCTCCAACAAGACCGGCGCCCGACGGCGTCGTGCTTGCTGCGGACGTGGGCGAGGCGGTGCATGACGCCGACCTGGTGCTGAGTCTCACGACTGCGGCGGGAGCGGAGTCGGCAGCGTCCGCTGCGCGACCCCATCTGCGGGCGGCTGCCGTTTATGCCGACCTCAATGCTGCGTCGCCGAAGCGCAAGGCCCAAGTGGCCGCGATTCTGGGGGATTTGCAGTTCGCCGATGTCGCGCTGCTCGCGCCAGTCGCACGCAGCGGCCTCAACACACCGGCCCTCGTCGCGGGCACCGGGTCTCGTCGGTACGCCGAACTGCTCACGCCGTTCGCCAGCGCGCTGGAAGTTATTGACGCGCCCGCTGGCGTAGCCGCCGGCCGCAAGTTGCTGCGCAGCATCTTCATGAAAGCCTTGGCCACCACCGTGCTGGAGTCACTCGCCGCAGGCCGGGCCGCCGGTTCGGAAGAATGGGTGCGCGACCAAATCATCGCCGAACTCGACTCTGGCGGCGCGCGGTTGGTCGAGCGGCTCGTGACTGGCACGGCCGCGCACGCGGGCCGTCGCCTCCATGAGATGGAAGACACGCGCGACTACCTCCACGAACTCGGCAGCCCGGACGACATGACGAACGCCGCCATTGTGTGGCTCTCGGCGATCGTTGCCGGGGAGCGATGAGCTCGCCGGTTGCCGCCGAGCGCACTCGATGGCACGCCGCGGGCGACTCGTCGATCGCGAGACTGAGAACCGCCGTGCTCCGCGTTCCTCTGGACGCTGACTTACGCGCGTACGGCCCGCGTCACGTCAACGTGCTCTTCGTCGAAATGTCGGACACGGATGGTCGAACCGGCACTGGATTCACGTACACCTTCGGCCCAGAATCAGCGCCCGTCCGAAGCATGGTGGACGACGTCATCGCGCCGCTGGTGATAGGCGTCAAGCTGCGTGGTTGGCAACAGACGTATCGGGAGTTGCGAGTCCGCACGCGACGCATTGGGCGCCATGTCTTCCTGCCAGCGATATCGGCAGTCGACATCGCGGCGTGGGACCTCCAGTCGCGCATCCTCGATCTGCCCTTGTACCGCTTCCTCGGACGCTCTGAGAGCACGGTGCCTATCTATGGCTCGGGCCGATCCGGAAACTCGCTCGCAGTCGATGAGTTGGTCGCTGGCGCGCGTGCGTATGTCGACGAGGGATATTCGGCGATGAAGCTGCGGGTGGGAGCGCGTACTCCCGAGGAAGACCTAGAGCGGCTCGGCGCCGTCCGCGACGCTGTCGGCGATCGCGCGCGACTGATGATCGACTGCAACGAACGCCTTGATCTCGTGACGGCGCTGTGGCTGTCTGAACGAGTGGCCGATCTCGGCGTGTACTGGATCGAGGAGCCGCTGCCGGCCGAGCAGTTAGAGGCCTACACGACGCTGGCCGCGCGTTCGCGAACACCGCTCGCGACAGGCGAGCACCTCGTGGCAGAGGAGTTCGAGCAGTACGCGCAGCGGAATGCGGTGGCGGTGTTTCAGCCCGACGTCGCACTGGCCGGGGGGATCACAGCAGGGGTGCAGGTCTGCGCGTTGGCAAGCACCCACGGCGTCTCGGTTAGCTTGCATTCACTCCCCGAATTGCACGTGCAACTTGCGACGGGCGATCCCAACGTCTGTTACGTCGAGCACTTTCCGATCCTTGACCGCATCATGGCTGCTCCTCTCAAGCAAGTCGATGGCACGGTCACCGCGCCAGCGCGGCCCGGTCACGGAATCCTCTGGGACTGGGACGCGATCGCCGCCAACGTCATCAGCGGCGAAATCCCACCGCAGGTCGACGAGCCCTAACGTCGCGTGTGCGCACTCGCGCACATCGTCACTCCTGGGCCCTCGACGCGTGTCCCCACGGCGCAAGCCGCCGCTCAAGTACCTTCAACACCTCCATCGTCGCGATCGAAAACACGAGAATCACCGCAACACCGGCAAGGTACCGTGACGTGGCGAAAAGCTCTGCATCAGAGTTGATCTGATACCCGATGCCACTCGTCGAGGCGATGTACTCCCCCACCACGACACCGATCATCGCCCGACCGATCGCAAGGCGCAGGCCAGTCACGAAGAACGGCACTACGGCTGGGAAAAGCACGTCGCGATACATCCGCCACCTCGTCGCGCCGAACGACCGGGCGGCCCGAAGTAAGGCGCGGTCGGTGTTTCGTACACCCTCCGTCAAGTTGATCATCATCGGAAACGTCGACAGAATGACGACGATGGCGACCTTCGACGCGATGCCGAGACCGAACCAGATCACCAACATCGGAGCGAGCACGAGAACGGGCGTCGAATACATTGCCGTGACCAGCGGGTCGAGCGCGTAGTACAGGTTGCGCAGGCTACCCATCGCGAGACCGACCGGAACCGCGATGAGAACTGAAATGCCCATCCCGAGCGCGAATTCGGAACCGCTAACGCGCAAATCACCGAGCAGCGGTCCCTTGGCCAGATCGATGAATCCGCTCCAGATCTTCGACGGATAGCTGAAGAACAAAGGATTCCACTGCATCGTGCGCCCAAGGATCTCCCAGACGAGCAGGAGCAAGACCGCGGTGACGATCGGGAGAATCTGCGCACGATTGCGACTGACCCAGCTTTCGCGGGGCGGTTGGTGTCGCGACGCCACCGCCGGCCGCGGCAGCTCCTGACTGGTGGAGACGTTCGTCATCGCTGATTCACCTGCCTGCCTTGTGCGGACGTGACCTCAGACCGGAGAAAGTTCCATATCCTCGTCCGGTGCTGGGCCTGCTGATCTCTCTCCCAGCGCTCCGCGTCGACCTTGAACTCCGCGAGCGGGATGTCTTCGTATATCCGACCGGGCGAGGCTGACATGAGCAAGATGCGGTCGGAGAGCTGTAACGCCTCGTCGAGGTTGTGCGTGACGAACACGACGCTGCGATGCTCCTCCGCCACCAAGGCGCGCAGATCCTCTCGGAGGAGCTCGGCATTTTGGGCATCCAGGGCCCCGAACGGCTCGTCCATGAGAAGGAGTTCGGGCTGCACAGCGAAGGCTCTCGCTAGACCGACCCTCTGCTGCATCCCGCCGGAGAGCTGATACGGATAGAGTCGCTCTGCGGCGGCCAGCCCCACGCGGTCGAGATAGTGACGTGCGATCTGCGCGCGCTCTTTGCCGCTAAGGTCGCGGCGTCGGTAGTCCAGCCCGAGACGGACGTTGTCAAGGACGGTCTTCCATGGAAAGAGTGCGAAGTTCTGAAAGACCATCGCGCGAGTGTTATCTCGCCGCCCATCCGCGGGGCGACCGTGGACGAGCACAACGCCCTCAGTCGGCCTCAAAATGCCGTCGAGAAGCTGGAGCAGGGTGCTCTTTCCGCATCCGCTCGCACCGATAATCGATAGGAACTCCCCCTGGTGAACCTCAAACGAGACGTCCTCCAGGATCAGCGAGTGGCCATACCAGAACGTGAGGTCGGAGACAGCGACCAACGGTGTCGCCGCGCCCGACGTGCGCGGCCCGTGGTTGGCAGCCATGCCGTGTTGCGCCTCGGATTCGTGTCGTAGTCGGACGTTGGTCATTTGCTTGGCAGGTACTCGTTGGTGTACAGGCTGTCCGCGGGGAGCTGGCTCTTCATGACCCCGTATTTCGTCGCGACCTGTATCCATGCGGTAAGCCCATTGGGGTCGATCTCGCCGGTCTTCGTATAGATGTCCTTCACTTCGTTGTAGTCCTCTGTGGCGACATCCTTGGTCACCTTGTCGCTTTGCATGAGCAACGCGATGGCGTCGGAGGGATTCTGCGCGACCCATTGCGTGCTCTCAAGTGCTGCGGCGAGAAACCGCCTTACGAGGTCAGATTTCTTCTGCAACGTGTCCGCTGTCCCGGCGAATGCCGCGGCCGTGTTGTTTGGCAGGTACTTCTCCACCGTGCCGAGGTCATTCAAGCCAGCGCCCCGGGCTTGGATCGTGAAAGGTGCGACAAGCAGTCCGACCTGCACCTGGTTCTTCTGCAGCGCCGCGAGGATCGCGGCTTGCGCGCCGACGGTGACGTAAGTCAGCTTGTCTGCGCCGAAGCCAGCCTTGTCCATCACGGCCTTCAACGTCGCCGTGTTGCCGTTGTTCGGCCCGGGGTCGCCCATCTTTTTCCCGACCAAGTCAGAAAGACTCTTAATGCCCTTCGCGGTGATGACGTGATAGTCAAGTTGGTCCAGCAGCTGTCCGACCAGCCTGAGGTTGCCTCCCGCGGCATCGGCCGACACGACAAACGCCGACTGCATAAGGCCAAGATCCGCCCGGCCCGAGATAAGCGCTGCGGAAGCGACCGAGCTTGTCTTCGCCTGCGTCACCTGAAGGTCGACGCCATGCTTCTTGAAGATGCCGCGAGCGAGGCCTGCGGTGATCGGCAACTCCTCCGCGGCATACTTCGTCGTCACCAGGTTGAGCGTCTCAAGCGAACTGGGCGACGCCGTCGCCGCGCCGCCGTTGGACGGCGCCGCGGAGCCTGCGGGACTCTGCGCTTGGCTGGTTGCCGCCGTTGGGTTGCCTCCGGCCGCGCGCGCGGACGATGAGTTACTGCTGCACGCGGATGCGACAACGAGCAGCCCGGCCGCGACCGCGACCGTTGCGCTTCGACGCATCCCGAAGAGTGACTTGCCGGGTGTCCACGTCATAGTACGGGCCTCTCTCGTGACTTTGGGTAGTCGAGTGTTGTTATGGCGCCGCGGTCATGCCGTCGCTTGGACAGCAATGCGTTCGCCGACGTTATTGGAGTCAGTTAGCTATGAGCCGTTGCGGATTAATGCAGAGCATTTGCCGAAGTTCGGCAGCGTTGACGTCGTATTCGAGAAGATTGTTTGCAAGGACACGCAGCGCTTCGTGTGGTCGCGGGTGTCGCACCCCGCCCGCGTCGGACGCGAGGATCACGTTTTCCGGGCCAAGCGTCTTGATCATCGCCGCGGCATCGGCAATGGGCAGGCGGTTGGTGTAGCCGCCAACCGTCGAGCAGGCGATTTCGACCGTCCCACCGAGTTCAACCACGGCCCGTCCGAGGTCGAGGTCGTAGGCAGGAGTCCACATGATGTGAGTCATGACAGCCTTGGCACCGACGGCGTTAGCACTACGAACGAGGGTGACGATCTCAGCTGGTGACAGGTGAGACGTCGCCACCACCGCGTTGTGCTCACGCACCAACCGCAGGACCTCTTCCGCCTCTGGCGTCAAATCCCCGCGGTCGTCCAAGACAGTGATGCCCTTGGCGCCCGCCGGGTTGTAGATGCGCATGTCGGAGTAGCCCCAGTTGCCAAGCTCTCCGGTCAGCTCGGCGTGAAATCGGGCGTGGCCGCTCGGCATCCATACAACGCGGCCGCCTAGGCGCAGGCACACGTCGACAGCTGCGGGATTGATCCCACCAACCGGATAGTTCAAGCAGATGCCGCCCACGTACTGGAAGCCGGGCACCGCCTTGTTGGTGTGGTGGGCGCGGCTCGCTGTGCTCTCGAGGTGGGCTTTGACGGCCATGCCCGCCATGCCGGCGTCTCGACATCCGGTGGCGATGTCGATGTCGTCGCCCACCCGCCCGAGCAGATCTGGCCCGGCGTGCACATGCATGTCGATGGCACCGTCCATTTCGAACATGAAGTTCTCCCTCGTTGCGGCGAGAGTGTCACCATCTAAGTGAGCTAGATTGTCGCCAATCTAGCTCACACTTTTGGCGTGTCAAGGGTTTGTCGGGTGACGATTCGGTGACGGGCTGGCCGTGCCGTGGTGTCTTGGCGCCTCAACGGCCGGGCGACACGAAACGCCCGGCACCCTCCGCTACGAGGACTCGGCCGCCATCCGCGATGGTCCTTCCCCGCAAGATCGTGGTGATCGGCCATCCGTGCACCAGCCGGCCCTCATTCGCCAGCCATCCGCACTTGTAAGGGATATCGCTAGCCGACAGGGTTTTGGTCATCGACGTGTCAACCACGACCAGGTCGGCATCGGCACCTGGCTCGAGCACACCCTTCGTCCCGGCAGTGCCGGTCAACTCGGCAGGGGCAGTGCAACACAGCTCGACGAGCCGCTGCATCGACAGTCGCCCCTCGTAGACGGCATCGAGCAAGAGCCCAAGGTAGTGACCCACGAAAGGGCCGGCGCCGCCGGGCGCGGCATACATGTCCTTCCAGCCCGGCTCTTTCTCTTCGCGCGTATGGGGCGCGTGATCACTCGCGATGACGTCGATCACGCCGTCTCGGACGGCGTCCCACATCGCGGCAGCGTCTTTGTCCGGCACCCACTGTCCGAGTGCGAACGGTCCAACCCTCTCGATGGTCTCCCAGTCATTGGACAAGAACATGGCGAACGGGTTGGTCTCGGCCGTGACGGGCCTGCCGGCAGTCTTCGCTGCCGCCACCATCTCGATCCCACGTTCGCTCGACAGGTGCAGAATGTGCAGCCGGTTACCCACCGAGCGCTGTACCTCGAGCAGGGTCGCGATCGACAGGTCAATGGTGACACCGCCGCCACGCCGCAGTGCCCGCGCATACGAGCGAAAGTCAACCCCCCACTCCGCGCGGGACCGCTCCGCGAACATCGCGTACAGGCCGTGGTCGCTCGGGTGCACATATACCGGCAGACCGACATCGCGTGCGAGCTCGAACGTCTCGTACAACTGTCGGGTGTCGGTCACCGCAAGGCTGTTGACGTGCGGGTAGCTACGCCCAATGTCATACGACGTCCAAATCTTGAACGCGGTAGCACCCGCGTCCGCCATCCCGCGCATGTCCCCAGCCTTGACAGGAGAGACGTTATGACCAAAGTCGACGAACGAGCGGGCCGCGAAATGCTCGCGGTGCTCCTCAAGCCGCGCCAGGCTGTCGACCGCGGGTTGTGTGTTCGGCATGTCATAAACGCACGTGACGCCGCCAAGCGCTGCCAAACGGGTCGCCGACGCGATGTCCTCCTTGTGCGTGAATCCCGGATCGCGAAAGTGACAGTGCGTGTCGATGACACCCGGTATTACCTGCTTGCCCGAGGCGTCGATCCGATTACGTGCATTGACTACTTCGCCAGGCGGAACGAGGGCAGAGACCTTGCCGTCGTCCACGACGACGCGTCCGGCGAGCGTGCGCCGACCGGTGTGAATGAGATCGCAGTCGACGACAAGGTCGTGCAACATGGGGCCGGTCGCCGTTCAGCTAGACGGCGACGCGGAGCCGGCAGCCACCCCGAGAGCCCTGCCTGCGAGATTACTCGACGTCGCCGTGTCATAGCTCGGGGGCGTTCCTTTGATCAGCCCGGCGGTTTGATGGAAGTTCACGGCCGCCGCGTAACCTTGGGCGGTCATCACCGGTGTGCTTGGGATCTCTTTCAGCATGATCTCGTACACCGCTTGCAGCGTCTTCTTGTCTTGAATTCCTGCGTAGTCAGCGAACAACGACTGCACCTTTTGCGACTGAGCAGGGTCATGAATGAATGTCTCGGCGTCGGCGAGCGCCTTCACGAACCGTTTGAAGGCTTCGGGCTTCTTCTCGATGTCACTGTTCAAAGCCATGACCGCACCGTGCGCCTGGCCCTTCAGGGCGGGAATGTCACCACGCGCCGGGCTGATGTAGATCGAGCCCGCGTCGTTTGCGACCACCTCCTGCGCCACCGGTTGCGGGAAGTCGAGTGCGTCGACACGGTGAGTCTTCAACGCCGCTACCGCACCAGCGCCAGAGCCGCCAAGGTTAACCAACGTGATGTCCTGCGTGGTCATCCCGACGCCGCTGAACATGTAGTTCAAGAAAGCCTCGCCACCCCCGCCGGGGGCGGGGACCCCGATCTTCTTGCCCTTCAGGGCACGGATCTTGTCATCGAGTGAGCCCGACGACGGCACCTTAAAATCGGATCCGACGATGATGTCGACGTAGAAGGCATTGACCAGCGTCGCGACCACCGAGTTCTGCAATCCGGCCTTTTGGAGATTGAAGAAATCCGTGATCACGCCCGCGCCGGCGTCGATGCTGCCGCCGCCCAGAGCCGCAGCAACCTTGCTGTCGCCGCCGAGCACCGGCACATCACCCACCTTGAGCCCTTCTTTCTCGAAGAAGCCCATCTTCGATGCGACGTCGATCGGGAAGTAGGCGATCGACTTCGTCGACTGCGCCACCTTGAACGAAATCTGGTCCTTCGGTGGCGAGCTCGACGTGTCGCTCGCGCTCGCAGCCGGCGAAGCCGGGAGGGAGGCACCCCCGCCACCGCCACCGCCTCCGCCGCCGGAGCCACTGCTCGTGCTCTTGCCTGAGCTGCAACCGGCAACAGCGAGGGCGGCCGCGATCAGGAGAGTCGGCAGCGCGAGGTGCGTTCGCTTAGGCATGTCCTTGCCTTTCGTGTGTTGACGCGTCCGTCATGGCCGCGAGGTGTGGCAACGGTGCTGATCGGAGTTGGGGCTAGACCGATTCGCGGGCTGGCGGACGCCAACGTGTGACATGCCGGTCGAAGAGGTTCACCACCAAGTTGAGGACCATCGCGATGACCGTCACGACGACAAGTGCCGCGAAAACACCGGCCGGGTCAAATGCGCTTGCGGAGGACAGGATGAGATACCCGAGACCTCGGTTTGAGGCGACTAGCTCCCCTACCACTGCGCCCAGCAATGCGTAGGGCACGGCCACCCGCAACCCGGTGATGACCCCAGCCAGTGAGCCAGGCACAATCACCTTGATAAGAAGCTGGCGCTTGTTGGCGTCCATCAGGCGACCTGCATTGACGAGTTCGGCCTCGATCGCTCGAACTCCGCTGAGGGTGTTAAGGAACACCAAGAAGAACACGGTCGCCGCTGCGAGGAGCACCTTCATCCGAACATCGATGCCAAACCAAATGATGAAGAGTGGTGCGACCGCCACTTTCGGGATGCTGTACAGCGCGATCATGAATGGCTCGGCGATACGGCCGAGCGTGTCAAGCAATGCGAGGACGAATCCGAGCACCACGCCGACGGCGGCGCCGATGACATAGCCGAGCACGGTCTCCTCGACGGTTATTCGCGCGTTCGCCCACAACACACCGTTGCCCGTCCATTTGGCGAGCCGCTGTGCTACATCGGATGGGCAGCTGATGAACAGCTTGTCGACTAGCCGACCGGCGGTGAACTGCCATGCGGCCATGACGACAACAAACAGCACCACACGCCAGAACGCGATCATCACTGTACGGCCGTGCCTTGCCCACCACGAGCGGTTCGCGGGGAATGACACCGGCGTCGACGCCGCCGCAGCCGACGGCGAATGCTTCGAGCCGGTCATGAAGTTGCGAATGGCAGTCATGCCGCCGCCGCCTCGCGGAGCGCGACCGTGAGCTCGTGACGGTATTCGGCGACGCGCACCGCCATCGCCGGCTGTTCGAGATCGCGAGGCCGCTCGAGCTCGACCATCCGATCCAGGACGACGCGTCCGCGGGAAGCCAGAACAACGACCCGGTCGGCCAACAGGATTGCTTCTTCGATGTCGTGAGTGACGAAGACGATCGTGCTGCCGGTTGACTTCCAGAGCTCAAGAAGCTGCCTCTGTAGCGCTTGCCGCAACTGTGCGTCAAGCGCGCCGAATGGCTCGTCGAGAAGTAGTAACTGCGGATCCGCGATGAGCATCCGCGCAAGACTTGCCCTTCTACGCATCCCACCGGATAGTTCGCGTGGGTAGTGATGCTCGAAGCCGCTCAATCCCACTCTGTCGATCAGCCGCCCTGCGGTGAGCGAGCGCTCTTTCCGACCAATGCCGCGCAACTCGAGCGGCATCTCGACGTTGCGTCGCACAGTGCGCCATGGCATCAGAGAGTCGCTCTGCGTCAGGTAGCCGATCTCTTGCGACGGCCCAAGTTTCGGCTGACCGTTGAACAAGACACGACCCGACGTCGGCTTGGTGAGGCCGGCGGCCATGTTGAGAAAGGTCGACTTCCCGCAACCGCTGCGGCCAAGGATCACCACGAAGCTTCCGCCCTCGACTGCGAGGTTGAACTCTTCAAGCGCCACGAGATAGCGCTCATCCTTCAGAAACCGCTTAGACAGCGCCTCGGCTGCGAGAACGACGGTCACTCGCACGCTCCAATCGAGCCATCGGTCGAGCCGTATCGATGAGGCCGCCAGGCGCTACGCCGCGGGTAGCGACCCGGCGGTGATCAACTGGGTTACTGTTGACCAGATCGTCGCCAATCTAGCCTGCAATCCTGCAGGTTTCAAGACCTGCATCTCCAGCTCAACACCCGACGCCGCCTGGTGCGCCGACCGTTCAACGCCTCTGCCGTCCCCACTTCCGGAGTAGTTCTGATCGAACTAGTTGCAAGTGGAGCCAAGAATGTACATAATCTGGTCACCAGATCGGTGCGCGATCCATGCCCATGCGGATGCAACTGGCCCCACCAACCAGGGCCGTCGTGACGCAGTCAAGGAGAACCACAACGCACCAAAGACAGACCGGGCGAGCCGGCGCAATGGCACCGGCGGAGCCGGTGACGCCACCGGACGTTGCAGGCGGACCACCAGCACAGGAGAGCCATGAGCATGAATACGCATCCCACACCCAGTGCCCGCGCTCGCGACGTTGTCGCAGGCGCGTACGACCTGCATGTGCACGTCGCGCCCGACGTGGTGCCTCGACTCATCGACGACGTAACGCTCGCAGCCCGATTCCAGCACGTCGGCCTCGCGGGATTCGTCTTGAAGTCGCACTACGTCCCCACCGCAGAGCGAGCTGCGGTGGTGCGCGCCGCCGTGCCGGGAGTCGACGTGCTCGGTGCTGTCACGCTCAATCAACCTGTCGGAGGGATGAACCCACTCGCCGTCGAAATTGCCGGCCGGTCTGGCGCACGTGTCGTCTGGTTTCCGACCGTAGACAGCGTCAACCAGCGGCACGAAGGCGCTTCATTGCCTGCGGGAGCGAAGCCCCCTATGTGGCTCGGGCTCCAAGAAGAGCTTCGCGCGCAAGGAATCGACCCACCTCCCGTCGCGGTCGTCGATGACGATGACCGAGTCACCGGCGACGTGCTCGACGTGTTGCGTCTCATCGCCAAATACGACTTGGTACTGGCGACCGGGCACCTCTCTGGCCCGGAAATCATCACGGTTGTGCGAGCCGCCGCTGACTCGGGAGTGCGCCGGATTATCGTCACCCACCCCGAGTTCCCGTCGCAAAGCCTGAGCGTCGAGCAACAGCGTGAGCTCACTGATCTTGGCGCGTACATGGAGCGGTGCTTCACCACGCCTCACACCGGAAAAATCGCTTGGGAAAAGATGATCGACAACATCCGCGACGTCGGGCCCGAGCACTCACTGCTCTCGAGCGACCTCGGCCAGCCGTTCAACCCGCCAGTCGAAGACGGTCTGGCCCTCATGGCCGACCAACTTCTCGGCGCGGGATTCTCCGAAGAGGAAGTCCGCACGATGGCGGTGACCAACACGACGCTCCTTGCCGCGCCAGCGACCCTCGTGGGAGGTGCGGCATGACGCAGCGGCGACTGCTTGTGGTCGGCGCGCACAGCGCGGACTTCGTCTGGCGCGCGGCCGGCACCATCGCCAAGCACACCTCGCTCGGCGGCGATGCCCGGGTGATCGCGCTTTCCTACGGAGAACGAGGCGAATCCGGGGAGCTATGGAAGCAACCCGGGCAGACCGAGGAGAACGTCAAGCGGATCCGCCATCAAGAAGCGAGCAAAGCGGCGGCAGCGGTAGGCGCCGCGTTCGACTGCTTCGACCTAGGCGACTATCCCCTCGTCGCCGACTCCGACGCGGTGCGGCGCCTCGCCGCCGAGATCCGCGAGTTCAAACCGCACGTCGTCCTGACCCATCCCGAGAAGGACCCGTTCAATCCGGACCACCCGGTGGCGTACACGACCACCGCACGGGCCCGCCTGCTGACGTCCGGTGCGGGGGTCGCCAGTGCCTTCGAGACGGCGCCACCCACGGAGTTCCTTGTCTTTGAGCCACACCAGCCGGAACTCTGCGACTTCACCCCGACGGTTTTCGTCGACATCACCGCAGTGATGGACGCGAAGACAGAGGCGATGCGGGCGATGGAGGCGCAGCAATACCTCCAGACGTACTACGCGGAGCGCGCTGGCCACCGTGGAAACCACGCTCGCAAGGTGACCGGTCGAAGCGAGATTCGCCACGCGGAGGCTTTCCAGCGGTTGATCCCCAACGTCGTGGAGGCGCTATGACCGACCCGGATGTGATGCGAGAGTTCGAATCGCTCGGCGTCGCGACAATCTACGAGGCGTCAGGACGCAAAGGCCTTGTCGACACCGAGCTAATCCAGGTGATCCCAGGTTCGCGAGCAGCCGGCCCGGCGCGAACCGTGGTGTGCGGCCAAGGCGACAACCGGGGCGTGCACGCGGCAATGGCCGCGCTTCAACCTGGCGACGTGCTGGTGTTAACGATGCCCTCGCCAGCGCCGGTCGCGCTAGTTGGCGAACTCCTGGCCACCCAGGCAAAAGCCCACGGCGCGAGCGCGTTGCTTGTCGACGCGGCAGTGCGTGACGTCGAGGAACTGCGCGCGTTGGGACTCCCGGTCTGGTGTCGCTGGGTTCGCGCCGCTGGCGCCACAAAGGCGCGACGCGCGCAGCTTGACACGGTGGTGGAGGTCGGCGGCGCGAAAATCGCGCCGGGCGACATTGTCGTCCTTGACACCGACGGCGCGGTCGTCGTGGATCAGACCAGCGTCGAAGATGTACTGCAGGCGTCAAATGCCCGGCTTGAAAAAGAGAACGCGAACCGGAAGCGATTCGCGGCCGGCGAACTGAGTTACGACATGTACGGCATGCGGGCCGAGGATCAAGCCGCCGGCGGCTGACCCAACCAACCGACAATCTCCTCGATGTCGGCTGCGTCGGTCAACCGACCTGGTGCAACCAGCGCACCGGAGCGCCCTCGCCCGCGTGCCGGAACGACTCAAGCTCGGCGTCCCACGGACCGCCAAGCAGCCGGTCGATGCCAAGCCGCACGTCGTCGCCGGCCGCCATCAGGTGACGCAGCCGGTTTTCCGGGACGACGAGATCGCCGTTGGCCGACGTCGAACCGTGGAAC
>Ga0187809_10000433_pt1 | contig 22746 bp, 22 predicted proteins | sample NC_wetland_sal_i_8_FD_132415 | JGI IMG/M metagenome (GOLD analysis project Ga0187809, IMG submission 132415) | Wetland sediment microbial communities from Neuse River Estuary, North Carolina, USA - ASW_4 | ecosystem: Environmental > Aquatic > Freshwater > Wetlands > Sediment | place: USA: North...
CGCCGTGTAGTAGGGAAGCGCGAACACTTCCTCGATGCCGACATCCCAGTCGGGATCGTCGACGGGGAAGCCGCCCAACCGCAGGTAGCCGACGTTGCGCACCGGCTGCAGCCGCCGCATCTCCTCTGTCGTCGCGCGGACGACGACGGCGCCCCGGTCGCTTCCTTCCGCAAGCTCGACGGGAACGAGGCGCGCCGGCAGCTCCTGCTCGGGCTCGACCACCAGGTGGGTCACCCGTTTCGAGGTGGGGTCGATCACGACGTTGACGAGCCTGCCGTATCTCCCGTCCGCGCAGTCGACGGGACTCGAAAGCTCCAGACGCATCTCTTCGCTCCTTCCGCTCGAGGGACGCAGCGAGCATCTCTCCCGTCGCTGCCAGCGCTCTGCCAGGCGGGGGGCGGCCGCTGCCGCGTCGAGGGGACCGGCGAAGACAATCATTCGTAATATCAGATGACCTTGTCATATGATCTCCCGCTGTGAAGGCCGTTCGGTACGAGGGCGGGGGCAGGTTCAGCGTCGGCGCCGGGGGCGCGCAGGCGCCCGACGACGGCGAGGTGCGCCTCGACGTCGCCTACTGCGGCGTCTGCGGCACCGACCTGCACATCGCCCACGGCGCCATGGACCACCGCGTCCGCCCTCCGCAGGTGATCGGCCACGAGATGTCCGGCATCGTCGCCGAGGTCGGCGGCGGCGTCGAAGGTTTCCGGCCCGGCGACCATGTCGTCGTGCGGCCGTTGGATGCGAGCGCCGAGACGCCGGCCGACAAGGGGCACAGCCACGTGAGCCGCGGCCTGAAGTTCCTCGGCATCGACACGCCGGGCGCGTTCCAGAGCTCGTGGACCGTTCCGGCCTTCACCCTCCACCGGCTGCCCGCCTCCGTCGACCTCCGGCTCGCCGCGCTCGTGGAGCCGCTCGCCGTCGCCTGTCACGACGTCCGGCGCGCGGAGCTGGCGGCAGGCGAGACCGCGCTCGTGATCGGCGCCGGGCCGATCGGCCTCCTCGTCGCGCTCGCAGCGCGGGAGCGTGGCGCACGCGTCGTCGTCAGCGAGGTGAACCCCGCACGACTCGCGTTCGCCGCGGATCTCGGGCTCGAGACCGTCGATCCGGGCGACGGCGACCTCGTCGAACGCGTCCAGCAGCTGACGGACGGCGTCGGGGCCGACGTCGTCTTCGAGGTGTCCGGCGCGCCGTCTGCTGCGCTGGCGATGACGCAGGCCGCCTCGATCCGCGGCCGTGTCGTCGTCGTCGCGATCTATCCCGATCCGCAGCCGGTTCGCCTCTTCGACCTCTTCTGGAAGGAGCTGGAGCTGCGGGGCGCGCGTGTATACGAGCCCGAGGACTACGAGCGGGCGATCGAGGTCATCGCAGCCGGAACGCTTCCGCTCGACCGGCTGATCACGCGCGTCGAGCCGCTCGACCGGCTCCCGGCGGTGTTCGACGAGCTGTCGCACGGGACCGCCGACATCAAGGTGCTCATCGATTGCCGGGCGTGAGCTTCGACCTGACGGGCAAGACGGCGCTCGTCACCGGCGCCCGCCGCGGCATCGGCCGGGCGGCGGCCCGTGCGCTCGCCGGCGCGGGCGCGGAGGTGGTCGGCGCCAGCGCGTCCTAGGACGGTGACGACGAGTTCCCGTCGTTTCGCTGCGATTTCGCCGACCGGCATGCCGTGCACGCGCTCGTCGAACGGCTACCGCCGATCGACATCCTCGTGCTGAACGCGGGGACGATCGAGCGGAAGCCGGCCGTCGAGCACGGCGACGACATCTGGGATCGCGTGCTCGAGGTGAACCTGACCGCTCCGTTCGTCCTCGCGCGCGAGCTCGGCCGGCGGATGGTGGAGCGCGGGAGCGGCAAGATCGTCTTCGTCGCGTCGCTGCTCTCGTTCCAGGGAGGGGTCAACGTCCCGGGATATGCGGAGAGCAAGGGCGGCATCGCTCAGCTGACGAAGGCGCTGGCCAACGAGTGGGCGGCGAAGGGCGTGAACGTCAACGCCGTCGCGCCCGGATACATCGCCACGGACAACACCGAAGCGCTCCGCCGCGACGAGGCGCGTTCGCGGCAGATCCTCGAGCGAATTCCGGCGGGTCGCTGGGGCACGCCCGACGATCTCGCGGGAGCGTTCCTGTTTCTCGCCTCGCCGGCGTCGGACTACGTGAACGGCGCGGTGCTGCCGATCGACGGCGGATGGCTCGCGCGATGAACGGGCGCGTCGTGCCGGTGCTGACGGCGGCGAGCGCCGACGAGGCGGAACGCGCCTGCGAGGCGATCCTCGCCGGCGGCCTCGGCTCCGTCGAGGTCACCTTCCGGACGGACGCGGCCGTGGAAGCCATCCGCCGTGTCTCCCGGCTGAACGGGCTCGTCGTCGGCGCAGGCACGGTCCTGTCCGAGGCGCAGGTCGCAGCCGCCGTCGACGCGGGGGCGCAATTCGCGGTCTCCCCTTCGACCGACGAGGCCGTCGTCCGTGCAGCGCGAAAGGCGGGCCTCGAGTTCGTGCCGGGCGCCGCGACGCCGACCGAGATCGATCGAGCCCGCACTCTCGGCTGCCGCGTCGTCAAGCTGTTCCCGGCGTCGCTCCTCGGCGGGCCGGCGTTCGTCAAGGCGGTTGCGGCGGTGTTCCCGGACGTGAGGTTCGTTCCCACCGGCGGAGTCGATGCCGAGAACATCGGGGACTATCTCGCGCTGCCGTCGGTGCTCGCGTGCGGGGGCACCTGGATCTGCGAGCCCTCGCTGCTTCGCGAGGGGCGCTTCGACGAGATCGAGCGTCGCGCGCGGGCCGCCGCGGATCTGGTGGCTGCATGAACATCCGTCCGCGCGATGCATGCCGCTTCGATCTGGTGGCGCTCGGCGAGGTGATGCTTCGCTTCGACCCCGGCGACGGCCGGATCGCGACGACGCGCTCCTTTGCCGTCTCCGAGGGAGGCGGCGAGTACAACGTCGCCCGCGGGCTCCGGCGTTGTTTCGGCCTTCGCACCGCGATCGTCACCGCGTTCGCGGACAACCCGGTCGGACGCCTGCTCGAGGACTTGATCCTCCAGGGCGGCGTCGACCAGAGCTACGTGCGCTGGATGCCCTACGACGGCATCGGCCTCGGCGTGCGCAACGGGCTGAACTTCGTCGAGCGCGGCTTCGGCGTCCGCGCCGCCCTCGGCTGCTCCGATCGCGGGCATTCGGCCGCCTCCGAGCTGCGGCCGGGCGACGTCGACTGGGAGCGCGTCTTCGGCGACGACGGTGCGCGCTGGTTCCACTGCGGCGGGATCTTCGCCGCGCTGTCGGGGAACGCGGCCGAGCTCGCGCTCGAGGCGATGACGGCTGCGCGCCGCCACGGGACGGTCGTGTCGTTCGACCTCAACTACCGCCCGTCTCTCTGGCAGGCGCGCGGAGGCCCCGAAGCGGCGACGGCGACGAATTGCCTGCTCGTCCAGCAGGCCGACGTGCTGTTCGGCAACGAAGAGGACTTCTCCGCCGCGCTCGGCTTCGAGCGCGACGGTGCGGCGGAACCGCACGTCGAGCTGGACGTCGCCGCGTACGAGCAGCTGCACGCCGAGGTGCTCGACGTCTTTCCGAATCTCGCCGTGGTCGCCACGTCGCTGCGCGAAGCGCGCACCGCGTCGGTGAACGACTGGGGCGCGGTGTGCAGCACGCGTGACCGGTTCGTCGTCGGACCGCAGATGCGGGGGCTCGAGATCTTCGACCGCGTCGGCGGCGGCGACTCCTTCGCCTCCGGACTGATCTTCGGGCTGCTCGAGGGAGAGGACGCCGAGACCGCCCTGGCCTACGCCGTCGCGCACGGCGCGCTCGCGATGACGACGCCGGGCGACACGTCGATGGCGACGCTGGCGGAAGTACGGCACGTGATGCGCGGTGGTGCGGCGCGCGTCGTCCGCTGATGAGCGGCATTCTCGATGCGCATCTCCACCTCTGGGACCCGGCGGCGCGACATCACGACTGGCTGGACGGGCAACCGGCGCTGCAGCGCCGCTTCGGACCGGAGGACGTCGACGCCGGCCGGCACGCTCTGACGGGTGCGGTCTTCGTGCAGGCCGACTGCCGCGACGACGAGGCGCTCGACGAGGTGCGCTGGGTGCAGGAGATCGGCCCTCCTCTCGTCCGCGGCATCGTCGCGTATGCGCCCGTGCACCGAGGCGCCGGCGCCGAGCCGGTGCTCGCGGAGCTCGCCCGCACGCCGCTCGTGGTCGGCGTACGCCGCTTGCTGCAGGGGCGCCCTGCCCGAGAGATCGTCGACCCGCAGCTCGCCGAGGGCGTCCGGCTGCTGGCGGAGCGCGACCTGACGTTCGACCTCTGCGTCACGCACGACCAGCTGCCGGCGGCCGCCGACCTCGTGGAACGGTGCCCGGACACCGCGTTCGTCCTCGACCATCTCGGCAAGCCGCCCGTCGCGGCCGGGCTGCTCGATCCGTGGCGCGGCGACCTCGCCCGCCTCGCCGCGTTCCCGAACGTCGCCTGCAAGCTCTCCGGACTGGCGACGGAGGCTCGACCGGGCTGGTCGAGCGCGGACGTTCGCCCCTACCTCGAGCACGCGCTCGACGTCTTCGGCCCGCGGCGCTGCATGATCGGCAGCGACTGGCCGGTTGTGACACTTGCAGGCACGACGGAACAGTGGTTCGGCGCGGTGCTCGACGTCGTCGGCGAGCTCGCACCCGAGGAGGAGGACGCCGTCCTCTCCGCGACGGCGGCGGCGACGTACGGGATCGACCGATGACGTTGCCGATCACCGACGTGTCGCTCGGCTGCGCGCAGCTCGGGAACCTGTACCGCGCCCTCACGGACGACGAGGCGTCCGAGACCGTCGGCCGGGCGTGGGACCTCGGCATCCGCTACTTCGACACGGCCCCCCACTACGGTCTCGGCCTCTCCGAGCGCCGGCTCGGCGCCGCGTTGGCGGGCCGCGAGCGCGACGCGTTCGTCGTCTCGACGAAGGTCGGCCGGCGGCTCGAGACGCTCCCGCCGCCGTACGGCCGCGACGACGACGGCTTCGACGTCCCTGCAACGCACCGGCGGGTCTGGGACTTCAGCCGCGACGGCGTCCTCCGGTCGCTCGAGGAGAGCCTCGAGAGACTCGGGCTCGACCGAGTCGACGCGGTCTTCCTCCACGATCCCGACGACCACTGGTCGGACGCGCTCGGGCAGGCCTACCAGGCGCTGGAGGAGCTTCGCGCGCAGGGTGTCGTGTCGTCGATCGGCGCCGGCATGAACCAGACGGAGATGCTCGCCGAGTTCGTGCGGCAGACCGACATGGACCTCCTGATGCTCGCGGGCCGATACACGCTGCTCGAGCAGGGAGCGCTCGACGATCTCCTGCCCCTGTGCGAGGAGCGCGGCGTGCGCGTCGTCGCAGCGGGCGTGTTCAACAGCGGCATCCTGGCGCGGGACGATCCGTCCGGGGACGCGAGATACGACTACGGAACGGCGGCCCCGGAGATCGTCGACCGCGCCCGCCGGATCGCCGCCGTCTGTGCGAGCCACGACGTTCCCCTCCCCGCGGCGGCGATGGCGTTTCCGCTCGCCCATCCCGCAGTCGTCAGCGTCTGCGTGGGAGCGCGTTCGCCGCAGCAGATCGAGCGCAACGTCGACCTCCGTCTGCGCCCGGTCCCGTCCGATCTCTGGAGCGAGCTGAAGTCTGAGGACCTCATCCGACCCGACGCGCCGACGCCGTGATCGCGCCCGGCCCGCGTCGTAGTCAGACCATAAGATGAATCCGATGGAGGGCACCGACCGTCGCCCGATCGCCGGCGCGCGCCGACGGCCCGACGGCCAGGCCGACTGGCGGCCGGCGCGCTTCGCGGCCGTCGTCGTCGAGGAGCTGAGCCACCGGATCATCGGCGGCGCGCTCGCCGAGGGCGACGTGCTTCCCACCGAGCCGACGCTCTGCCAGGAGTTCGGATTCAGCCGCACGGTCGTCCGGGAGGGGCTGAAGCTTCTCGAGGAGCGCGGTCTCGTGCGGGTCGAGCAGGGCCGCGGGACGACGGTACAGCCGCGCTCGTCATGGGATCTGCTCGACCCGGTCGTCCTCCAGATCGCCCTCGCGTACGACGACGACATGTCGCTCCTGGACGGCCTCATCACGGTCCGGCGCCTGCTCGAGCGGGAAATGGCCGCCGAGGCGGCGACGCGGCTGACCGATGCCGATCTGGCGGAGCTCGCGGAGCTCGTCGACGAGATGGACCGCTCGTACGACGACTACGACCGGTTTCGCGAGTACGACAACGCCTTCCACGCGATCATCATGCGGGCCTCCGGGAACGAGATCGGCCTCACGATCGTCCGCGTCATCCACCGTCACGGCGGTGCGACCGCGCCGCTCGCCTCGGGTGCCTCCCGGGCGACGCTGAAGCGCACGGTGGCGGAGCACCGCGAAATCGTCGCGGCCCTCGCCGCCGGCGACGGGCAGCTCGCCGGAGAGCGCATCTCCGCCCACATCTCGGCGCGCTGGGCCGAGAGGAAGAAGCGCAGCCGCAGCTCGTAGAGCGGGGCCTTGACAGCGGGTGATCATTCGTATGATGATCACCCGATGCACATCGCGGCGGTCGACGTTGACCTGATTCCCCTCCCGGCGGTCTCGCCGCCGTTTGCGTGGCGGCGGGGTCTCCGCGGGTCCGCTCCGGCCCGAACGACTGCTGTTCTCCGGATCACGACCGACGACGGCGCAGTGGGCGAGGCCTACCACGAGTGGAGTGGGCCGATGCTCGGCGACATCGTCGACCGCGTCCTCCGAGAGGAGCTCGTCGGCGAGCGCGCCGACCGCCGCGAATGGCTCTGGCACCGTCTGTGGGAGCTCGATCGCACCGAGGAGTTCCCGATCTGGCTCTTCGGCATCGTCGACGTCGCCCTCTGGGACCTCGAGGGCCGGGTCCTCGGCGTGCCGGTGCACCGCCTCCTCGGCACGTACCGCGACGCCATCCCAGCGTACGCCTCGACGACGACGTTCTCGACGCTCGAGGAGTACCTCGACGTCGCGGACCAGTGCCTCGAGCTCGGCTACCCGGCGATCAAGCTGCACGGCTGGGGCGACGCGAAGGCCGACGCCGTCCTCTGTCAGCGGCTGCGCGACCACGTCGGGCCGGACGTCGAGCTCATGTACGACGGGTCGGCCGCGTTCGACCTGCCGAGCGCCGTCTATCTCGGCGACGCGCTGAGCGAGGCCAAGTACCTCTGGTACGAGGAGCCGATGCGCGAGTTCAACGTGACGGCGTACCGTTGGCTGTCCGAGCGCGTCGAGGTTCCGTTGCTCGTCGGCGAGACCTCGGACGGCAGCCATCTCAACACCGCGGACTTCATCGCTTCGGGCTGCGCGACGTTCGTGCGGACGAGTGCGAACCATCGCGGCGGCATGACGGGCGCGATGCGCATCGCGCATCTCGCCGATTCATTCCGGCTCCGGGCCGAGGTACACGGTCCCACCGAGCCGGCAGTGCATCTCTGCATGGCGATTCCCAACTGCACGTACTACGAGTCCCTCGTCATCTCGAACCCGGTGATCCGAGAACCTCGGGTCGGGCCGGATGGTCTCGTGCACGCTCCGACCGAGCCGGGGATCGCACTCCCGGACGTCGTGCACGAGCACCGAGCTGGATCGGTCGCCTGACATGAAAGGCTGGCTCTATACAAGGAGGAGCGCAGAAATGAAGATGCACCGTAGGGCGTTCACGCTCGTGACGCTCGTCGCGGTAGCCGCAGCCGCGCTGATCTCGGCGTCGACGAGCGGCGCAAGCCGGCACGTCGGAGCTTCCGGCTCGATCACGGTCTGGGTGGACGCGGTTCGCCTGCCGGTCGCGAAGCTGTACGCGAAGACGCATCCGAACGTGCACGTGAACATCGTCACCTTCGACGGTGACGGAAACGGCGCGACGACGATGCAGACGAAGATCCAGCTGTGGAACCGCACGGGCCACGGTTGGCCGGACGTCATCTTCAGCGAGCAGGCGAACGACCCCGTCTGGATGGCGCAGAAGCCGTTCGACTTCGCGTTGAACCTGAACGGCGTCTTCCCGAAGAACCTCCTCAAGGGCTGGCCGTCGCCCTCGCTGGCGCAGTGCACCGTCAACGGACAGCTCGTCTGCCTCCAGGACAACCTCGCCCAGGAGGTGCTGTACGTCAACAAGAAGCTGATGACGCAGTTCGGCTACACCGTCCCGAAGACGTGGCAGCAGTGGGCGGCAATCGGCCAGAAGGTCGCAGCCGACCATCCCGGCTACATCATCGGCAACATCGGCGACTCGTACGGCGCCTGGCTCTACCTCTGGGCCGACAAGTGCCCGATCTCGCAGGTCGTCGCGCCGAACACCGTCCGGATCAACTCGACGGACTCGCACTGCACGCGCATGGCGAACCTGCTCGATCCGCTGATCAAGAGCGGAGTCGTCCCGCCCGAGAGCGTCTTCACCGCGGACTTCGCGACGAAGTGGGGCGGAGACAACGACAAGATCCTGATGATGCCCGGGCCGGTGTGGTACGCGAAGGACATCTTCAGCGGGACGCTGCACGTCCCGGCCGGTGAGCTGACGGCGGCGACGCCGCTGCGCTGGAACGACGAGCCGCTCGTGACCGGCCAGGTCGGCGGCGGCCCGTGGATCGTCTCCAAGCACTCGAAGAACGTGGCGGCCGCGATCGACTTCGTGAAATACGCGACGACGTCGCTCGCGGTGAAGTCGAAGGTCGACGCGCTCTCGCCGGGCTACCCGTCCTACGGCCCGGACGCGTCGGTGTGGCTGACGTCCCTGGACAAGGACCCGTACTTCGCCGCTCCCGAGGGCCCGGCGTTCAAGGCGGCGGCCAACCTGATCTGGAAGGGTTGGAGCATGGTCACCTATCCGGATCAACCGGTCTGGTCGAACACGGTCGTGACGCAGCTCGTGGCCGGCAAGACGTTGAGCTCGCTCCTGTCCGCGTTCGGGGACGGGCTCGCGCAGAACGCGCAGGCGGCGGGGTACAAGGTCGTTCGGAAGTAGTCGTTGGCCTCGTCCGTCCTGACGTCGGAGTACGCGGGGGCCACGCGGAAGCGTGGCCCCCGCGCCCTGCAGGGCCTGCCCTTCGTCCTGCCGTACCTGCCTCTCCTGATCGTCTTCGGCATCGCGCCGACGATCTACGCGCTCGATCTCGCGTTCACCGACGTCGGTGGCGGCTGGGTCGGGTTCCACAACTTCGTCCGGACGTACGACGACTTTCGCTTCATCCCCGCGTTCAAGCACGTGCTCGCCTACACGTCCGTGTGGCTCGGCGCGCTGATGGTGTTCGTCGTCGGGCTCGCGCTTCTCCTGCACGGCCGGGCGAACAGGGTGTCGGCGACGTTCCGCTTTCTCTTCTACATGCCGGGCGCCCTCGCCGGCTCGGCCGCGGTCCTCGTCTGGCTGTTCATGCTCGACCCGAGCGTCAGTCCCGGCTCGTTCCTGCTGCACCACGTGCTCGGGGCCGACATCTTCGCGCAGTCGATCGCGCCGGGGAACCTGCCGTTCATCTTCGCGATGATCGCGTTCTGGACCGGAGCCGGCGGCTGGATCGTCGTCATGTACGGCGCGCTCAACACGATTCCGCACGATCTCGAGGAGGCCGCCCGGATCGACGGGGCGGGACCGATCGCAATCGCGCTCCGCCTGAAGCTGCCCCTGATCCGCAAGTGGATCGCCTACATGGTGATCCTCTCGTTTGCGACCGGGACGCAGCTCTTCGTCGAGCCGCAGATCGTGCAGACCGCGAGCTTCGGCCTCGTCCCGGACACGTGGTCCGCCAACCAGCTCGCCTATCAGCTCGCCTTCCGGTATGCGGACTTCAACGGCGCAGCCGCCATCGCCGTCGACCTGCTCGTGATCGGTCTGGCGGCAGCGGTGCTGATCGTGACGCGCGGCGGGCTCTTCAGGGCGGAGGACTGATGCGCATCCGCGTGGTGGGTCTCGGCGCGAGGCTCGTGATCCTCCTGACGTTCGCCGTCTTCTTCGTCGCCCCGGTTCTCTGGCTGCTCCTCGCGCCGACGAAGAGCGACAAGGCGCTCATCACGAACAGTCCGTTCTCGTTCGGCGACTTCCACCACGTCGCACTCGCGTGGAAGCACCTGGACGCGTTCAGCAGCCACATCTTTCGGCGCTGGATCGGCAACACGCTCTTCTACGCGCTGAGCGCGACCGCGATCACGCTCGTGGCGGGCGTGCCGGCGGGGTACGGCCTCGCGATCGGGAGGTTCCCCGGCCGCAGGCTCGTGCTCTCCATGACGCTCGTCGTGATGATCGTGCCCGCGGCCGCGCTCGTGCTTCCGATCTTCCTCGAGTTGAACGCCGTGCATCTGATCGGCAGCTCGCTCTCGGTGATTCTCCCGTTCTCGTTCTTCCCGTTCGGGGTCTATCTCGCCTATCTCTACTACGCGACGGCGCTTCCTCCCAGCCTGCTCGACGCGGCGCGCGTCGACGGCTGTGGCGAGCTGCAGACGTTCCTGCGCGTGGCGCTCCCGCTCGCGAAGCCGATCGTCGCGCTCGTCTTCTTCTTCAGCTTCGTCGCCGACTGGAACAACTTCTTCCTGCCGTACGTCGTGCTCGCGGACTCGAACCAGTATCCGATCACAGTCGGCCTCTGGGACCTGCTCTCCGCGACGCCGTCGTTCAACCCCTCCGTGGGCGGCGGCGGCCAGTCGGTCAACATCTTCAAGCCGGAGCTCGCGCTCGCGACCCTGATCGCGGTGGTGCCCGTCGCCATCGTCTTCCTCTTCTCCCAGCGCGCGCTCGTCCGGGGCCTTGTCGGCGGAGCGGTGAAGGAGTGAACGATGGCTAGCGTCACCTTCGAAGGCGTCACGAAGTCGTACGGGGAAGGCCCGCCCGCAGTCGACGGGCTCGATCTCGGAATCGTCGACGGCGAGTTCATGGTCCTCGTCGGCCCCTCGGGGTGCGGGAAGACCACCGCACTGAGGATGGTCGCCGGCCTCGAGGACATCACGGACGGGGTCGTGCGCATCGGCGATCGCGTGGTCAACGACCTCACGCCGAAGCGGCGCGACATCGCGATGGTCTTCCAGAGCTACGCGCTCTACCCGCACCTGAGCGTGCGCGACAACATCGCGTTTCCGCTCAAGATCGCGAAGGTCCCGAAGGACCAGATCCGCACGCGTGTCGACGACGCGGCGCGGATTCTCGACCTCGAGCCGTACCTCAAGCGGAAGCCGCGGTCACTCTCGGGTGGGCAGCGCCAGCGGGTGGCGATGGGCCGCGCGATCGTCCGGCAGCCGGCGGTGTTCCTCATGGACGAGCCTCTGTCGAACCTCGACGCGAAGCTGCGCGTTCAGATGCGCGCGGACATCAAGAAGATCCAGTCGAACCTCGGGGTGACGGCGATCTACGTCACGCACGACCAGGTCGAGGCGATGACGATGGGCGACCGCGTCGCGGTCATGCGCAAGGGCGAGCTCCAGCAGGTGGCGCCGCCGCAGGAGCTGTACGACCGACCGGTCAACCTGTTCGTCGCAGGCTTCATCGGAAGCCCGGCGATGAACATGCTCGAGGCGCGCGTCGAGAGGCACGCCGGTGGCGTGGCCGCCGTCCTCGGCGACGCGCGCCTCGATCTCGACGATCACGCCTGGCTCGCTCCGTACGAGGGGCGGACCGTCGTGCTCGGCATCCGCCCGGAGGATCTCGAAGATGCGGCGATCGCGGGCCGCGACGACGGGGCGCGCCTCCGCGGTCAGGTCGAGCTGCGCGAGGCGCTGGGGTCGGAGGTGCTCGTCCACTTCACGATCGCCGCGCGGCAGGCGGTGACCGAGGACATGCGCGAGCTCGCGGAGGACGTCGGCGACGATCGCATCGTCGGCCAGCTCGCCGGTGGAGAGCAGCCGGCGTCGGCGACGCTCGTCGGCCGCTTCAGTCCACGGACGCGCGTCGTCGAAGGCGACACCGTCGAGGTCGCCGTCGACCAGCAGGCGCTGCACTTCTTCGACCCCGAGACCGGGCTCGCCATACGCGGCGCGTGAAGGCGGCGTTCGATGCGGTAGAGTCCGCCGAGATTCATAGGATGTTTCCACCTCGACGCCGATGAGGCGCCGGTTTCCGGCCCTCTCGAGCCTCTGGCGGTTCGTCGCCCCGACCTTCCGCGGCCGCCCCGACCCATGGACGCGCGTGGTGACGACGGAGGACCTAAGGCGCCGGGCGCGCCGCCGGACGCCGCGCTCCGTGTTCGACTACGTCGAAGGTGCCGCAGAGCGCGAGCTGTCGATGCGCCGCTCCGTGGATGCATTCGAGCACGTCGTGTTCCGCCCGCACGTGCTCCGCGACGTGGCGACGGTCGAAGCGTCGACGTCGATCCTCGGCGGTCCCGCGTCGCTTCCGATCGTCTTCGGCCCGACCGGCTTCACCCGGATGATGCACGCCGCGGGAGAGCCCGCCGTCGCCCGGAGCGCCGCGCGTGCAGGCGTTCCCTACGTCCTCTCGACGCTCGGCACGACGTCGATCGAGCGCCTCGCCGCCGAGGCTCCCGGCGCCGACCTGTGGTTCCAGCTCTACGTCTCGAAGGATCGCGGTCGCGTGCGCGAGCTCGTCGCGCGTGCACGCGACTCCGGCTTTCGTGCGCTCGTCCTCACCGTCGACGTCCCCGTCGCGGGCGCGCGCCACCGGGACACCCACAACGGTCTGTCGGTCCCGCCGGCGCTGACGCCGCGGACGCTGGCCGGAATGATCCGCAAGCCGAGGTGGCTGTTCGACGCGCTCACGACCGAGCCGCTGTCGTTCGAGTCGCTCGGCGCGGCCGACGACGTGATGGGGCTCATCGACCGCGTCTTCGATCCCTCCGTGACCGTGCAGGACGTCGGATGGCTGCGCGAGGAGTGGCCTGGGCCTCTCGTGGTGAAGGGCGTGCAGCGAGTCGACGACGCGCTGCAGGTCGTCGACGCCGGCGTGGACGGCGTCGCCGTCTCGAACCATGGGGGGCGGCAGCTCGATCGCGCCCCGACGCCGCTCGAGCTCCTACCGGAGATCGTCGACGCGGTCGAGGGGCGTGCGGAGATCTATCTCGACGGCGGCGTCCGCTCCGGCGCCGACGTCGCCGCCGCCGTCGCGCTCGGTGCGAGCGCCGCGTTCGTGGCCCGTCCGTATCTCTATGCGCTGATGGCAGGCGGCGAGAACGGCGTCGACCACCTGAGCGCTCTCCTCCGGAACGACTACGTCCGCACCCTGCGCCTGCTCGGCGTCACGCGGACGGCCGAGCTGACTCCGGATCTCGTCGGCGCGGGCGAGCGGGTCTCGCACGCCGGCCGCGCGTAAGGGGCTATGCGCCGGCGGCAGGCGGCTCGGCGAAGCCGCGGATCCACGTCTCGGCAATCGCGAGGTGCATCATGTCCGCCGCCGCCGCCATGTCCTCGTCGCGTGCCTCGAGGGCGCGCACGATCGCGCGGTGACTCGCCGTGGTCGCTTCGACCGCGTCGTGCGCCATCACCGTCTGCCAGAGGCGGGCGCGCAGCGTGCTGCTCGAGAGGTTCTGGATGAGCGACGCCAGCGCGCCGTTGCCGCACGCTTCGAGGATCACGCGATGGAACGCGGTGTCGGCATCGAGGAACTGCGCAACGCTTTCGGCGCTCTCCATGCGCTCGAGGCACGCGCGGAGCTGCACGAGATCCTCGTCCGTCAGGTGATGCACCGCCAGCCGCGTCGCGGCAGGCTCCAGGATCCGCCGGATCTCGTGCAGCTCGAGCAGCGTGTCGACCTCCATCAGGTCGCTGACGAAGCCGATTCCCGTGAGCAGCAGGTCGGCGTCGAGGCTCGTGACGTAGGTGCCGTCGCCGACCCTGGCGTCGAGGACTCCGACGAGGGAGAGCGCCCGGACCGCCTCGCGCAATGAGCTCCGGGAGAGCCCGAGTCGCGCCGCCAGGTCCTGTTCGCGCGGCAGCTTCGACCCGGCGCCGAACTCGCCGGAAATGATCAGTTCTTTGATCTTGCTGATCGCCTGGTCCGTCAGCGGAACCGACATCGGCCTCCTTCGCCGCAGCAGGGCAGAGCCTGGTGAGGATACGGCCGCGCCGCCGCCGGGGAGCTGGATGGAGTGTTCGTAAATTCATCATACGTCAGAGCGATCCATCTTGAAAGATCGGATCAATTGGCGTAGCTTCCCCCGACATGGCCGCACATTCACGGGTAGGGCCACCGCGATGAAGATCATCGGTCTGACCGTTTCCGACGTCCGGTTCCCGACCTCGCGCCTGCTCGACGGCTCCGACGCGATGCATCAGAAGCCCGACTACTCGGCCGCGTACGTCGTCCTCCACACGGACGACCCGGAGCTGAGCGGGCACGGCCTCGCCTTCACCAACGGCCGGGGCACGGAGGTCATGGTCGCCGCCGTTCGGGCACTGGAGCCGCTCGTCGCCGGCCGCACGCTGGAGGGGATCACGGGCGACATGCGCGGCTTCTGGCGCTCGCTCGTCTCGGACGACCAGCTGCGCTGGCTCGGCCCGGAGAAGGGCGTGATGCACATGGCGACGGCGGCCGTCGTCAACGCGGTCTGGGATCTCTGGGCGAAGAGCGTGGGCCTCCCGCTCTGGCAGCTGCTCGCGCATCTGTCGCCGGAGGAGATCGTCGCGGCGATCGACTTCCGCTACATCGAGGACGCCCTGACGCCGGGGGAGGCGCTCGAGCTCCTCCGCCGCGGGCGCGAAGGCAAGGAGCGGCGCGAGCTCCAGATCGTCGCCGAGGGATATCCGGCGTACACGACGTCCGCGGGATGGCTCGGCTACGACGACGAGAAGGTCGTCGCCCTCGTGCGCCGGGCTCGCGCCGACGGGTTCCGGCACATCAAGATGAAGGTCGGGCTCGACGTCGAGTCGGACGCCAGGCGTGCGGCGTTGATCAGGGCCGAGCTCGGCGCGGACGGCGTCCTGATGATGGACGCGAACCAGGTGTGGAGCGTCGACGACGCGATCGCCGCGATGCGAGTGCTGCGCGACTACGACCCCTGGTGGATCGAGGAGCCGACGAGTCCGGACGACGTGCTCGGCCTCGCACGCATCCGCAGAGAGGTCTCGCCGATCCGCGTCGCGACGGGCGAGCACGTGATGAACCGGATCGCCTTCAAGCAGCTCTTCCAGGCGGAGGCGGTCGACGTCTGCCAGATCGATGCGTGCCGCGTCGCCGGCGTCAACGAGGTTCTCGCCATCCTGCTCCTGGCGAAGAAGTTCGGCGTGCCGGTGTGCCCGCACGCCGGCGGCGTCGGGCTTTGCGAGTACGTGCAGCATCTCGCGGTCTTCGACTACGTCGCCGTCAGCGGGTCGCTCGAGAACCGCGTCGTCGAGTGGGTCGACCATCTGCACGAGCACTTCCGCTACCCCGCAGTGGTCGAGCACGGCCGGTACCGCGTGCCGCGCGACGCCGGCTACAGCGTCGAGATGCTGCCGGAGTCGCTCGAGGAGTATTCGTACCCGAAGGGTCCGGTATGGGCGGCGGTCGCGTGAGGGTGGAGATGGCGGCCACGGCGCCACACGACCGCCAGTACCGCGCGTTGCATGCGGCGCTGCTCGGGCTGCGAGCAGGGCCGGCGTTGATCCTGTTCCTCCTCGTCGTCGTCGTGAGCCTGACGACACCGGTCTTCTTCACGAGCCGCAACATCGGAGACGTCTTCTCTCAGACCGCGGTGATCGCCATCCTCGGCCTCGGTCAACTGCTCGTGATCATCACGCGCGGCATCGACCTCTCGGTCGGATCGACGGTGGCGTTGTCGGGCGTGGTCGGCGCGATCGTCTTCCTGCACGTGCATTCGACGGTGCTGGTGATCCTCGCGATCCTCGGCGTCGGTGTCGCCGTCGGTCTCTGCAACGGGCTCGTCTTCGTCCTCGGTCGCATCCCGCATCCCTTCATCGTCACGCTGGCGAGCCTCAGCATCGTGCGCGGGCTCGCGCTCTGGGCCGGGAACGGGACACTCATCCCGGGGATGCCGCACGCGGTCGACACGCTCGGCGGCGGCACGATCCACTGGCTGCCGTACTCGTTCTTCGTCGTCGTCGGCCTCGCGCTGCTGACGCTCGTCGGTACGACCTATCTCGTGTGGGGCCGTTGGTTGTACGCGGTCGGCGGGAATCCCGATGCGGCCCGGCGCGCCGGGATTCCCGTGGGCCGCGTGCTCGTGACGGTGTACGTCCTCAGCGGGCTCGCGGCCGGGGTCGGCGGGCTCCTCACCGCAGGCCTGCTCGACTCCGGGTCGCCGACCGCCGGCGACCTCGCAGAGCTCGATTCCATCGCCGCCGTGATCATCGGCGGAGCCGCGTTCGCCGGCGGCCGCGGCAACGTCGGCAACGCGCTCGTCGGCGCGTTCACGATCGGCGTGATCCGGAACGCGCTCAACCTGCACAACGTCAACGCCTTCTATCAGCTGATGGCGATCGGAGTCGTCGTGCTCCTTGCGGTCGAGGGCGACGTCATTCGGGGCTACGTCGAGACGCGCGTGCGGCTCGCCCGCGCGACGAGGGCCGGATGACCGCGGTGCTCTCCGTCAAGGGCGCGTCGAAGCGCTTCGGCGCCGTCGTCGGCCTCGACGACGTCGACCTCGACGTGCGGGCGGGCGAGGTGCTCGCCCTGCTCGGCGACAACGGCGCCGGCAAGTCCACCCTGATCAAGGCCCTTAGCGGTGCGCTCCCGCTCGACCGCGGCGTGATCGAGATGGACGGCCGCCGGGTCTCCTTCCACTCGCCTGCAGCCGCCCGGAACGTCGGCATCGAGACCGTGTACCAGGATCTCGCGCTGTTCGACAACCTGCGGCCGAGCGACAACTTCTACGCCGGCCGGGAGGCGGCCGGGCCGCGGTGGCTGCCGCAGTCGATTCGCGTCCTGCGCCGCAAGGAGATGGCGGCGACGACGAAGTCGACCCTCGAGCGCCTGCAGGTCCGTCTCGACGACCACGGCGCAGTCGGTCTCCTGTCGGGCGGACAGCGCCAGGCGGTCGCCGTCGCACGCGCGGCCGCATTCGCGTCGCGCGTCGTCATCCTCGACGAGCCGACGGCCGCGCTCGGGCTGCGCGAGTCGCGCCGCGTGCTGGACCTCATTCTCCGGCTCCGTGAGGAGCAGAAGGCCGTGATCGTCGTCTCGCACGCGATGGATCACGTGATGGAAGTGGCCGATCGCGCGATCGTGCTTCGCCGTGGCCGCAAGGTCGGCGAGCTCGTCCCGAACAAGGAGACGTACGCACAGATCGTGTCGCTGATCGTGGGAGGTGGTGCCTAGATCGATCGGAGTCACGCCGCGCCGGGCAGCGCAGCTGTCGTACCCACCCGCTTGGAAAGGAAGAGTCCGATGTCGAAAAAGAGGCTGGCTGCAGGAGTGGCCGTCGTCCTCGCGGTGGCGACCTTCGCTGCAGTCCTGTCCGCAAGCGCCGGCGCACGGCCGGTGCGGACGCAGGGAAGCGTGAAGCTCGGCTTCATCACGAAGTTCCCGGTCGACTTCTACTTCACGCTCGTCGGCGGAGCGAAGAGCTGGAACAAGTCGCACAAGAACGTCAGCATCATCTATGCGCAGGGCAAGGCGGCGACCGACGACGCCGGCGAGATCGCCGCGATCCAGAACATGATCGCCTCGGGCGTGAAGGGGATCGCGATCACGCCGACGAGCCCAGCCGTCATTCCCGCGCTGAACAAGGCGGTCTCCGCCGGCATCAAGGTCGTGCTGATGGACAACGACCTGCCGACGTGGAAGGCGAAGAGCTCGGTCGTCGCGACGAACAACCTCAAGGGTGGAGTGCTCGCCGGCCAGTTCCTCGCCGCACGGCTCCAGGCCGGGGCCTCGCTCGGCATCCTCGAAGGGGTGCCCGGCGTGCCGGCGCTCGACGACCGGGTGACCGGCATGCTCGCCGGCCTCGGGGCGAAGAAGAGCCAGATCAAGATCGTCTCGAAGCTCGAGACGGACTGTGACCAGACGAAGGGCGCGCAGGCGGCGCAGACGATGCTGACCGCGAACCCGAACCTGACGGCGATCTACTCCGCGTGCGGCCCGCCCGCGCTCGGCGCCATCCAGTCGATCAAGAACGCCGGCGCGAAGGGGATCACGCTCGTCGGCTTCGACGGGTCCCCGGGCGAGATCACGGCGATCAAGGCCGGGACCGAGGCGGCGAGCGTGGCGCAGCATCCGGCGAAGATCGGCTCGCTGGGTATCGCGACGCTCTACAACGCGGTGCTCGGAAAGAAGGTGCAGCGGAACGTCGACACGGGCACGACGCTGATCACGGCGCAGAACGCGAAGTAGCTGTCTGGTGTGGGGCCCGCGACCGACCCTCCGTCGCGGGCCCCACGTCGTGGCGCGGGAGGGATAGAGTCGTCAGCTGCCGGGCCACTCGACCGTGCACGAGGGGGCACGATGACCGAACGAACGAGCTTCAGCCTCGACGAAGCACGGCAGATCGGCGAGACGATCGGGATCGACTGGCCGAGCGCCCCCTTCGACGTCGAGCAGTTCCGCATGGGTATGGACGTCGAGCTCGAGCATGGCCTCCACGACCCGCAGACGAACGTCACGAACAGCGACCCGGTCACCACGGGGAAGATCGCGCTCGCTCATCTCAAGGAGTTCTCGGACTACTACTCCCGGCTCGAGCGGATGGAGGAGGACGCGAAGCGAGACCATTCGCAGTCCTGACGGCGTCCGCTTGTTCGTGTTAGGTTCGTACCAAGGTGTCCGGGAACTTGGCCCTGCTCGGGTCAGCCGCGTTGAATCTGGCGCGATTGCAGTTCGCGACGACCACCATTTACCACTTCTTGTTCGTGCCGGTGACGATCGGCATGGCGTGGTTCGTCGCCGGGATGCAGACGCTGTGGCATCTCACGGGGCAGCAGCGCTATCTGCGCATGACGCGCTTCTTCGGGAAGCTCTTCCTCATCAACTTCGCGCTCGGCGTCGTGACCGGAATCGTGCAGGAGTTCCAGTTCGGGATGAACTGGTCCGCCTACTCGCGGTATGTCGGGGACGTGTTCGGGGCGCCGCTCGCGATCGAAGGCCTGGCGGCCTTCTTCCTCGAGTCGACGTTCCTGGGGCTCTGGATCTTCGGCTGGGACCGGCTGAAGGCAGGCACGCATCTCGCGATGATCTGGCTCGTCGCGCTCGGGACGTCGGCGTCGGCGTACTTCATCCTCGCCGCGAACGCGTGGATGCAGCACCCGGTCGGCTACAAGCTCGTCGGTAACCACGCGGAGATGACGTCGCTCGAGAAGGTGTTCTTCCAGTCGCTGCAGATCACCGAGTTCTTCCACGTCATCGTCGCCTCGCTCCTGACGGCGGCGCTCATCGTCCTCGCGGTGAGCGCGTACTGGCTGCGGCGCGGGCGCGAGTCGGAGATGTTCCACACCGCTGCGCGCGGTGCGCTCGTCGTCGCGCTGGTGGCGTCCGCGGCGACCGTCTTCATCGGGCACTTCCAGGGCCAGATCCTCGAGCGCGAGCAGCCGATGAAGATGGCGGCCTCCGAGGCGCTGTACACGACCGGGAAGGGCGTGCCATTGTCGCTCTTCGCTGTCGGTCCGTGGGAACGCCATCCGAAGCGGACGAACGTGAACGTCAAGTTCCCGCATCTGCTGTCGCTGCTCGCGACGAGCTCCTGGAACGGGGAAGTTCAGGGAATCGACGAGGTGCAGGCGACCGAGCAGCAGAAGTTCGGGCCCGGCGACTACACCCCCATCATCGGCGCCGTCTACTGGACGTGGCGCGTGATGGCGGGCGTCGGCGTGCTCGTGTTCCTCTTCAGCGTGCTCGGGCTGTGGCTCTCTCGCGGCGGCCGCGGCCTCGCGCGGTCGCGCCGGTTCACCTGGTGGACGTACGTCTTCCTGGGTCTTCCGTTCCTGGCGAACACGGCGGGCTGGATCTTCACGGAGATGGGCCGCCAGCCGTGGATCGTGTACGGCCTGCTCCTGACGCGAAACGCCGTCTCGCCTCGCGTCGGCGTCGCGTCGGTCGCGTTGACGCTCGCCGGCTTCACGTTGATCTACGCCGTGCTCGGCGCGGTCGAGGCGTGGCTCATGGTGCGCGCCGTCAAGTCCGGGCCTGAGGAGCCGTTCTCCGACGTCGTGCAGGGACAACCGCTACCGCATCTCGTCTACTGATGCTGCTCGCCGCCGGATACTTCAATCTGCAGAGCCTCTGGTTCCTGCTGATCGCGATCCTCTGGATCGGCTACTTCGTCCTCGAGGGATTCGACTTCGGCGTCGGGATGCTCTATCCGGTGATCGGGCACGACGAGCCGGAACGGCGCGCGTATCTCGGAACCATCCTGCCGTTCTGGGACGGGTACGAGGTCTGGGTGCTCGTCGCCGGCGGCGCGACGTTCGCAGCGTTCCCCGGCTGGTACGCGAGCCTCTTCTCCGGCTTCTATCTCGCGCTGTTCCTCATCCTCCTCGCGCTCATCGTGCGCGGCGTCGCGATCGAGTACCGCAACAAGCACAACAGCGTGCGGTGGAAGAAGACGTGGGACGTCGCGATGACGGTGTCGAGCGGCCTCGTCGCACTGCTCTGGGGAGTCGCGTTCGCGAACATCGTGCACGGCGTGCCGCTGAACAAGAGCGGCGACTACACCGGGAATCTGCTCACGCTGCTGAACGGCTACGGGATTCTCGGCGGGCTCACGCTCGTCGCGGTCTTCGCGCTGCACGGAGCGCTCTTCCTCTCGCTCCGCATGCGGGGCGAGCTCGAGGAGCGCGCGCGGACCACGGCGCTTCGCATCTGGCCGGTGGCCGCCGTGCTGCTCATCGCCTTCCTCGCATGGTCGAGCGTGGACGCCGCCTCGAGCGCGCCGCGCCGGATCGTCACGCTCGTGCTCTTCGGTGCGTGCCTCCTGCTCGCGGCGGCGAGCCTCCCGCTCACGTGGATGCACCGTCTCGGGGCCGCATTCGCCGCGACGGCCGGCGCGATCGTCCTCGTCGTCGCCGGGCTCTTCCTCTGGCTCTATCCGAACGTGCTCGTGTCGAGCACGCGCGGCTCGCCGAGTCTGACGATCTTCTCGACGGCGTCGAATCACTACTCCCTCGTCGCGATGACGATCGTCGCCGTTCTCTTCGTGCCGATCGTGCTCGCCTACCAGGCGTGGGCGTTCTGGGTCCTGCGCGCGCGGCTCGGCAAGGAGGACTTCGAGGGCGTGCACGGCCCGCTCGATCTGCTCGCCCGCACGCCGCTCGGCCGCGCGCCCGAGACCGAAGGCTAAGCGGGCGGGTGCGCCCGCTCGACCCGCGCCTCCTGCGCCAGGCGCCGAGCGCCCGCCGTTTTCTCGCTTTCGCGGCCGTGCTCGCCGCGCTCGCAACGGCCGCGACGATCGCGCAGGCGGCACTGCTCGCACAGGTGGTCGTCGGGGCGTTCCTCCACCGGCGGTCGCTCGGCTCGCTCGCTCCCGAGCTGGGCGCGCTCGCCGGCCTCGCGCTCGCACGCGCCGCGATCGCATGGGCGCTCGAGAGCGGTGGACGGCTCGCTGCGGTCCGCGTCACGCGCGAGCTGCGCACACGCGTGCTCGCACACGTCGTCGACGCGCGCCCGGGGCAGCCCTCCACCGGTGAGGTGGCGATCGCGACCACCGAGGGCGCGCGGGCGCTCGAGCCGTACTTCGCACGGTTCCTGCCTCAGCTGCTGTTGGCGCTCGTCGCGCCGCCGGCCATCCTCGTCTGGGTTGCGTTCCACGACCTGACCTCGGCGCTGATCATGGCCGTGACGGTGCCGCTCATCCCGATCTTCGGGGTCCTCGTGGGAAAGATGGCGCAGACGCGCACGCTCGCGCGCTGGCAGGCGTTGCAGCGCATGAGCACGCACTTCCTCGACGTCGTCGGCGGTCTCACCACGCTGCGCGCGTATCGGCGCGGACGGGCGCAGACGGAGATGATCGCCGCGACGAGCGACGCGTACCGGCGTGAGACGATGGCGACCCTGCGCGTCGGCTTCCTGTCGGCGCTCGTGCTCGAGCTCGCGGCCACGCTCGGCACCGCGGTGATCGCGGTCGAGATCGGCGTGCGCCTCGTCGACGGCCGGATCGCGCTGCAGCCGGCGCTGGCGGTGCTCGTTCTCGCGCCCGAGCTGTACGGGCCGCTGCGCCAGCTCGCCGGGCAGTTCCACGCCAGCACGGACGGCCTCGCGGCCGCCGACCAGCTCCTCGGCCTGCTCGAGCTCGAGCCGGCGGTCCCGCGGGCGCACGGACCGCGCCCCGCCTCGTTCGGAACGGTGCGACTCGAGGAGGTGACGGCCGGCTACGACGACCGCGGCATCGTGCTCGGGCCTGTCTCGCTCGCCGTCGAGCCGGGCGAGCATCTCGCGCTCGTCGGTGCGAGCGGCGCGGGGAAGACGACGCTGCTGTCGCTGCTCCTGCGCTTCGCCGACCCGATCGCGGGCCGGATCACCGTCTCCGGAGTCGATCTCCGCGACCTCGATCCGACGGAGTGGCGGCGGCTCGTCGCCTGGCTCCCGCAACGGCCGCGGCTCGAGCCGGGGCCGGTCGCCGACGCGATCCGCCTGGGCAGGCCCGGCGCGGACGTCCGCGCGGCCGCCGAAGCCGCGGGTGCCACGCATCTGCTCGAGCGCGTGGTCGGCGAGCGAGGAGAGGGTCTCTCCGCCGGGGAGGTTCGACGCGTCGCGCTGGCGCGCGCGCTCGCGCGCGACGCGCCGCTCGTGTTGCTCGACGAGCCGACCGCGCATCTCGACGGTGCGAGCGCGGCCGCCGTCGTCGCGGCCGTCGCGGGCCTTTCGTCCCAGCGGACGGTCGTGCTCGCGACACACGATCCGCGCCTGCTCGACGTGGTCGACCGGGTCGTCGAGCTGGCCCCCTTGC
>Ga0187809_10000434_pt1 | contig 22739 bp, 19 predicted proteins | sample NC_wetland_sal_i_8_FD_132415 | JGI IMG/M metagenome (GOLD analysis project Ga0187809, IMG submission 132415) | Wetland sediment microbial communities from Neuse River Estuary, North Carolina, USA - ASW_4 | ecosystem: Environmental > Aquatic > Freshwater > Wetlands > Sediment | place: USA: North...
AAGACCTACTGCTACAACTCGGCCGTCGGCGGCCCCCTGCAGACCGGCACCAGCTGCTAAGGGCTCCGATGACTGAGATAATTCGCTTCCGCCCGCGATCAAACGAGGAGCACCGTGCCCATCCTGCTGGTGGCAGTCGCGCTGCTGGGGCTGGCTATCGGCTCGTTCCTCAACGTGGTGATCTACCGGCTGCCCCGAAACATCTCACTGTCCCGCCCGCCGTCGGCCTGCCCGTCCTGCCAGCACGAGATCCGCAAGCGCCACAACGTCCCGGTGCTCGGCTGGTTGGTCTTGCGCGGCCGGTGTGCCGACTGCGCAGCGCCGGTCAGCCCCCGCTATCCGCTGATCGAAGCGGCCACCTCGGCGCTGTTCGTCGCCGTAACCCTGCACCTGGCTGGACGTCACCAGCTCGCGGCGCTGCCGGCGTTCTTGATCTTCGCCGCGATGGCCGTGGCACTGGCGATGATCGACCTGGACACGCACCGACTGCCCAATGGCATCGTGCTGCCGGCCTATCCGGTGCTTGGCATGGCCTTGACGCTAGCTGCGGTCGCCCTCGACGAGCCGGCCTGGCTGGTCCGGACCGTGATCTGCGGCCTGGCCCTGTACGCCTGGTACCTGCTGCTGGCCTTCCTGTATCCGAACGGGATGGGCTTCGGCGACGTGAAACTGGCCGGGATCATCGGGGGAATGCTCGGCTTCCTGAGCTACCCGAGCTTTTACGTCGGGGCGTTTGCGGGCTTCTTCCTGGGCGGCATCTTCGGGGTGCTGGCGCTGACGGTCGGTCGCCGGGGACGCAAGACTCGTATCCCATTCGGGCCATTCATGCTCGCCGGAGCTTTTCTCGCGCTGTTTCTGGCCGATCCAATCTGGCAGTGGTACTCGAGCTTCGCCCTGGGCGCCTGACCGACGCCTGCCCACTGCACCCGCAGCACTCGCAGCACCCGAGCACAGGGATCACCCGACCCCGTTTGGAGACCTCGTGAAGCATCGGCAGACCGGCCTGATGAAGGTCGGCTTGATCAATCCTGATGGCCACGCCATCGGCGTCGACATCGGCGCCACTGCGGTCCGGGCCGCGATCCTGTCGCCGGGCACCCACGAGGGCAGGCCTTCGGTGACGGTGCACGGGCTGGGCTTGATCCCGCTGCCCAAGGGCGCGGTGCAGAACGGCGTGGTGATGGACCAGTCCGCGGTCACGGCTGCCCTGAAGGAGCTGTGGTCGGCCTACCGGTTCGAGTGCCGCAACGTCATCCTGGGCATCACCAACCAGCAACTGGTCGTGCGCGACATGACCATCCCCAATCTCGACCCGGAGCAACGGGCCAAGGCGCTGCCGTTCCAAGCTCGGGAGATCGTGGCGCTGCCGATCGAGCAGGTGCTGATCGACTTCACCCAGCTGGGCGAGGCGAACCCGGAGACCAACACGGTCAGTGGATTGCTGGTCGCCACTCCGCGGCAGCCGGTGCTGGCCGCCGTCGACGCTGTCGAGCGGGCCAAGTTGAAGGTAGCGCGAGTCGACCTCTCCTCCTTCGCCGCGCTGCGCTCGATCGCCGACGAGCAACTCTCGGTCGAGGCGGTCATCGACATGGGCGCCCACATGACCAACATCGTCATCCACAACCTGGGCGTGCCCAAGGTGGTCCGCACCATCCTGCGGGGCGGCGACGAGCTCACCCAGGCGGTCAGCGAGGCGGTAGAGATGCCGTGGAGCGAGGCCGAAGCCGCCAAGGCCGGGGTCGGGCTCAACGGTCAGCCGGCCAACATCGCCAAGGTGCTCAACGATGCCATCCGCCCGCTGCTGGCTGAGATTCGAAGCTCCATCCACTACTTCGGCTCGACCAACAACGGGGCGACGCTGGAGCGGATCTCCCTCACCGGTGGTGCGTCGCGGTTGCCCGGTCTGGCCAAGGCGCTCTCCGATCAGCTGGGTATCCCGACCAACGTCATCACGCCCATGCAGCACATCCGCAACCGCTGGGCATCGAAGGAACTGTCCGCCGAAGAGGCCGATGTGCGCGCGACCGCGGTGTCGGTCGGCCTGGCCATGGGAGCTGCCGCATGAGCACCACGACACCGGCCCCGACCGCACCGGTCCGGCCCAAAGAGCTGTGGAACACCATGCCGGGCTGGGGAATCGTCGCCAACCTGACCCCGCCCGAGCTGATCGCCTCTCGAAAGCTGCGAGTGGTCCGGCGCTTCCTGGTCGTCGCCCTGCTGATCGTCGTGCTGATGCTGGCCGGCGTCTACGCCTGGTCCTGGCACCAGCGCGGCCAGGCCCAGGACGAGCTGACCGCCGCTCAGGACCGGACCACCTCCCTGACCGCGTCGGAGAACCAGTTCCAGGCCGGCGTTCGGGTGCAGTCCAACATCGACGCCATCGATCACTCGCTGGCCAGCCTGATGGCCACCGACGTCGACACCGCGAGCCTGATCGGTGACGTCCGGGCCCAGCTGCCCTCGGACATGTCCATCGGTCGGATCGCGCTCACCCTGGACAAGAACAGCACCGACAGCGCCGGCAACGGCAACGTCGCCGGCGTACTGGACAACCAGCCCGACGCGCACATCGGCACCATCACGCTGTCCGGAACCGCCGCCAGTATCGGCCTGGTCTCCACCTATGTCGACCGCCTCGGCAGCGTGTCCGGCATCGTGCAGCCATACCCGGCCAGCGTCAGCGTCGCCGCGCGCTCGGTCGTCTGGAGCATCACGCTGACCGTCAACGCCAAGCGTTTCACCCACACCTACGACGTGACCAAGAACGGCGGGAACTGATGAACGGCCGGATGCAGTCCCAGCGCAGCTGGGTCATCAGCGGCATCGCAGTCGCAGTCGTAATCGCGCTCGGCTCCTGGTTCTTCCTGATCAACCCGGAGCGCTCCAGCACGAACTCCCTGCACAGCCAGGCCGCAGACACCGAGTTGCAGAACGACCTGCTGGCGGCCAAGGTGGCCTCGCTGCGCAAGCAGAACGACAAGCTGGACGAGTTGAACCGCACTCTGGCCACCAAGCTCCAGGGCCTGCCGGCCGAGCCGGAGGTGCAGGAGTACACGCGCCAGCTGATCACCCAGAGCGCGCTCAGCCAGGTCTCGCTGGCCGGCATCGTCGCCGGCAGCCCGACCGTGGGCAGTGCCTCGCTGGCGACCGGCTCGGCCGCGGTGGCCAATCCCGCCGGCAAGCTGTTCACCATCCCGCTCAGCGTGACCACGTTCGGCAGCCTGCAGCAGCAACGCAACCTGCTGGCGGCGATCCAAAAGGTGGGCCCGCGCCGCGGCCTGATCACCGCGGTTGAGTTCACCCCGGTGTCCGGCACCAAGGGCGCCTCGTCGTCCAGTGTGGACACGATCGACCAGATGGTCACGCAGATCTCCATCTTCGTGGCACCGCAGACGCCGGCCGAGGAGGCCGCGCTGGAGAAGCAGGTCGCCGGCCACTGACCTGGCCAGTTGAGGTTCGAACGAGAGCGGCCCGGATCGTCTGAGCCGGCAGGACGGCGATCGTCATCGGGCCGCGTCACGACCGGTTCAAGCACCACGTCAGCCATCCGCAAGAGGTCAGCTTGTGGCACAGGTGTCACTCGGCAGCGATGTTCCCTCTACATGGCAGACCAGCGTGTTTCCAGCGTCAGGCAGTTCGCCGCCGTGCGGGCTAGCCAGGTTGCGATGGGAGGGACAGTGGACCGGGGTGGTAGCCCGGTGGCAGCTGGCTCAGCGACGCCTTCGTCCAGACAAGTTGTCCGTGGCGATCAAGGACGGGCTCGCTGAGGGTGACGTGTGTGTTGTACAGGTAGTGGATCTTGCCAGCCGCATGGTTCGGCGCGTTGTCGTTGTAGTACAGCGTCGCCCATGCCGTGGCCGAGGTGGGCGTCCAACTCGTCCACAGCAGATCCTGCAGGCCCAAGCCGTTGTCTGCGCACGCGAGAGTCATGGAGTACGGTTCGAAACTTGGCGTCCGGCAGTCTGCGTATACCTTGATGCCCGCGTCGACGAAGGTGGTGGGTCCGCTGACCTGGACGAACGCGTTGCTGTGTAGTTGGTAACCGCGCTGCTGACTGCCTTCGGTTGGATGGCCGGGGCCGAGGTACGGCCCGGTCACTGAGACCGTCACGGTTGAGCCCTCGACCCTCACCGACTCCGGGAGTATCACCAACAGCCGCGACTGAGCAACGTTGATCGCACCACCGACTGTCGTGAGCGAGCCGTCGCTGCCCAGTTTCACCGCGAAGAGAAGTGTCGGGGTTGCTTCGGCGTCGTTGCATGCGACGGACAGCACCGCTTCATCACCGCCCACGCCATCGAGGTTGCCGTAGGCAATGTGCGGGTTGATGACGGTCGCCCATTGGCCGATTGTGGATCGGCCGTTGATGAAACGGCGGTTGCCGGAAGGGCAGTCAGCGGCACCGCTCGGGCCAACGCTTGGCCACGCCGGTATGTCGATGGTCGCGTTCGCGAAGTCGAAGCTGCGGGGATCAGGCGGCGGCGGCCTGCCGATCGTCGTCGAGTTGGGCTGCGGCGAATGGGACAGCGTCGGCGAGGGTGAGGGTGAGGAGAACTGCGATGTTGCCGCTGGGCTCGGTGCTGGAGTTGTCCGCACGGGAGCCACGTGCGAGGCGAGCAAGACGCTTGTCGATACGACGGCGGCTACGGCGGCGGCTGCCGACAAAGGCACTGCCCACCGCAGAAACATGCGGTGCGGGGCCAGGGCCGGGCTCAGTTCCGGCAGTGCCGTCGTCGGGCCCATCTGGTCGTCGATCTTCGATGCCCATGCATCCAGCGCGGCGCTCACTCTTGTCTCGATCTCTGGCGTCATCGTGGCCCACCTCCTAGCATCGACTCGATCTTGTCCATCGCCCGGCTGGCTTGGGATTTCACGGTGCCGCGACTGATTCCGAGGGTTTCGGCGATCTCGGCCTCGCTGAGCCGCATCCAGTACCGCAACACCACAACCTCCCGTTGGGAAGGAGGAAGCTGCCGGACGATACTCACCACAGCGCGGTGCTCCAGATCACCGCCCAGCCGAGGGCGGTGACGAAGTGGCAGTAGCGTGCGTCTGCGACGCCACCCAAGTGGCAAAGCGGACGGCTACGCTCGCACGCTGCATGGCATGAGCGAGCGTTACTACTGGCGCCGGCCCACCGCTCCCAGCGGGTGAGCCGGCGGCAGCCGGGACGAACTACTTCTCGTTGGCGTCGCGTAGCGGGGAGGCCAGCAGCACGTACGGATCGCCGTTCCACTTCTGCTGCAACGAGCCATCGCAGGGGGCAACCACGATGTAGCTGACGTTGTTGGCCGCGTTGGCCGCCGCACCGGTCACGTAGAGATCGGTGCTGCTGGGCGTCAGGCACCGCCCGGCGAAGTCGACGTAGGTGTACTTGTCGCGGTAGGAGTCCGAGCTTGACGTGTGCGAAGTCCATTGCAGCTCGGACGGCGTCGCGGCCGACGGATCCGGGCAGGCCTCGACCTTGACCCGCAGGGCCGGGCCGCTGGCCCCGGAGCTGGGAGCCAGAGCGCAGTAGGGCGTGGTGATGTTGCCCAGCCCACCGTTGGCGCTCGAGTAGTTCATCGACAGCGTCTTGGTCGCCTGGTTGTAGGTCCACCGCTGGTTCCACCCCGGGGCCCCGGACGGCGTCTGCTTGCACGGCCAGGCGATGAGCGGGTTGGCCAGACCGAACTGCTGCAGGTCGATGCAACGCCCGAACTGCTTGAAGTTGACGACCTGGTTGGTGTTCGGACCGGCCATTCCGGCGCCCGCGGCCGGAGTGGGCAGCCACGCGCCCTGCCGTTCGGGCAGGCTGCAGGAACCCAGCACCAGCGCGCTGCCGGCGAAGTCTTGGGTCTGCTGGACCAGACACTGGCTGCCCAGCCCACCGGAGCTGGTGGTCGCCTGGAACCGGGCGTTGTCGTTGAAACTCCACTGCTGGGTGTAGAGCTGGCTGGCATTGCTGCTGGTGCTCGTGATGCAGGTCTGCAGCGTGATCACGCCGGAGGAGTCGGCCTGCAGGCACAGGCCGGGGCTGGTGCTGGTGACCGAGGCGTTGAGCACGATGGTCAGGTTGTTCTGGTAGGTGAACTTCTGCTGGTCCGGAACGTTGTTCTGGCAGAGCTGGGCCGTCACCGTGGTACCGGTGGTCGGGTTGCCGGAGCCGGCGTCCATGCACAGGTTGAGGTAGGACGAGGCACCGTCGTAGTAGTTGGGGATCAAGCCGCCGGGGATGTTCTGGTTGTCGGTCCGGATCACGTAGGTCGCGGTCAGCGTGCGGTCCCCGGGCTGCCCGAAGGCGGCGTTGTTGGTACCGGTCGAGGCGAACGTGACGTACGACGGTGTCGTCGTGGCCAGCGAGGAGCAACTGATCAGGTTCGCCGCGAGCCAGCTCGCGCTCTGGCCCCGCGGGTCAGCGTCGTAGTAGACCAGGCTCACCCGGTACTGCGACTTGTCAGAGTTCACCGAGGTGTCGTTGACAGTTCCGGTGATCTGGCTGCCGCACGGCAGCTTCGTCCGATCCCCCTGGCCGGTCAGCGGGTTGACCGCCGAGCGGACCAGACCGAGCGCGGACTGCAAGCCGGTCTCAGCGGCGTTCAACGCGTGCATCCGGACGTTGTCGGCCCTGGTGGCGTTGCTCTGGGTGATGAACCTCGGGATGAGCACCGCGCTCAACGACACGCACAACAGGATGATCAGCATGACCATCGGGATCGAGCCCCGGTCCTCGGTCAACCGCTGATGCATCCGCGACCAGGTGCGCTTCACGGCCGACCCCCGTCCCCGGCGTTCTGGCAGACCAGCGTGGTCCCGTCGTTCGTGGTCGAGGTCCCCTGCCCGGAATTCATCGCCTCGAAGGTGACCACCGTCTGAGAGGTGGCCGAGGTTCGAGAATCGGTACTGGACGTCGAACTGATCGACAGCTTCAGCCGCTGGGCCGTTTGGCTGCCGGCGGCCGGCGAGAAGGTGAACGGGGTGCTGGCCGGCATGACCACGTTGGAGGCCAGCGGCACCCAGCGCGGAGGCAGCGCCGGCGTTCCGGTCCAGCTGCGCTCCTGCAGCTGGGAGCCGGACACCCTGAGCTGGTAACACACGTCGGTGCCGCTGGCGGTGTTGACGAACTCGACGTACCAACCGCCGGGCGCCTTGACGGTGTTGGGCGCGTCGATCGAGGAGGCATAGCGAACCTGCTTGTCGATGCGCTCGAACGCGACGTTGATCTGGCTCGAGGACTCGGTGACGGCGTCCACCTTGTTCGACATGCTGAACATCTGGGTGATGGCGGCGGTGAACAGCACCATGAAGAAGGTCATCAGAACCATCGAGATCATCACTTCGAGCAGGGTGAAACCGGCTTCCGGATCATCCTGGCGAAGCCGTCGCAGCCGGGCCTGGGCCCATGTGGTCACCCTCATCAGCCACCCATATCCCAATACGTGCGGTTGGCTGCGGACGTGGTGCAGGAAACCAGCGCCATCTGCTGCCCGTTGCTGGTGGAACTGCCGGTCTTGCCGGCGCAATACGTGGTCGAGCCGATCTTGAGCTGGATCTGGAAGTAGCCACCCGAGACGGGCTTCAGCGTCCAGGTCTGGTAATTGTTGCCGCACGGCCGGCTGACCAGCCCGGCCCCGTTGGCGAAGCTGGAGGCGGTCAGGCAACGCAGCGTGCTGCCGTTGGGCATCACCTGCAGGGTGCCGTCACCGGGGTTGGTCCAGACCTGGTTGATGCCACTGCTGCAGGTCCAGGCCAGCACCGGGGTGTTGTCGTTCGTGCTGGCTCCACTGACATCGAGGCAGTCGCCGGCCAGATCCCCGTATGCCGCGATCCGGCCGCTCACCGTCCATTTGATGCTGACCGTCGGGGCCGCTCCGGAGCCGTCGTCGGCCTTGATCACCGATGTTGTGTTCTGGATGGTGGCCGGCGTGCCGGTTATCCGGCCGGTGTTCGGATCGATCGTCAGGCCTTGTGGCAGCCCGGTCGCGCTCCAGGTCGGCGACGTTTCCCCATGCTGGGTCAGGGCAAGGTTCACCGTCTGGCCGACCTTCACCGCCTGGTCCCCGGGGTCGACGATGTCGGAAACGACAACCCAGGTCACCACGGCGGTGTCGGTCTTGCCCGAGTTATCGGTCACCTTGACCGTCACGGTGTACGTACCGTCGGTTGACGGCGTGCCGGAAATCGTCGTGCCGGACAGGTTGAGCCCGGGCGGCAGCCCGCTGACCGACCAGGAGTAAGGCGAGCTGCCACCGGAGACGGCCAGCGACACGTTGCTGATGGCGATGCCGTTGTCGCTGGTCATGGTCGTACCGTCGGACGGGCTGCTGACCTGCGGGACCTGCTTGACGTACCAGGTGAAGTTCACCGTGCTGGTGGCATTGGTGGCGTCGGTCCCGGTGACCGAGACCGAGCAACTGCCGGTCAGGCAGACCGGCGTCCCGTACAGGGTGCCGGCCAGCGGATCGATGGCCAGGCCGAGGGGCAGCGAGGTCGCGGTCCACTTGACCTGGCCGGTGCCGCCCATGTAGAGCATCTGCAGGTTGACCGGGACGCCGGTGGTCGTGGTCTGGTTACCCGGATTCGTCAGGGCCAGCGGCGCATTCGTGCTCTGGCCGACGACGCTGCCGTTGTTGAGGTTGAAGATCGGGTCGCTCGACGGGTTGAGCAGTTCGGCCGAGGCATAGCTGCACAACGACCCGGCGCAGACCTTGTTCTTCCAGGTCACGGCGACGATCACCCGGTAGAACCCGACGCCGACAACTGCCGGGTCGAGGTTGGCCGCGGGCAGCGCGGCCTTGGTGCAGGTCGTGGCCCCGGGCAGCCGCACGCAGGTCCCGACGTAGGTGTTGGCGGTGTAGCCGATGCCGTTGATGGTGCTGCTCTGCCCGACCGTGGCCAGGCAGGCCGGGGTGGTGCCGCTCGGGTTGTTGGAGCAGGAGGTTCCGGCGCCGCTGGCCGCGGTCGGGTCGTAAGCCTCCTGCGTCGCTTGCAGGTAGGGCTTGATCGCGGCAATGGCCAGGCCGGCATTCCACTGCGTGTCGCTGGAGTTCTGATCCCGGCCCAGCACGACCGACTTCACCTCGTAGGCCCGGGCCTGTTCCAGTGAGTCGTCGACCAGTTGCACTGCCGTCTGCTTACCCCGCAGGTAGCTGGAACCCTGGAGCACGTTGACGAAGAACGCGGTGGCCGCAGTCATCACGATGGCGATCAGCCCCATCGCGACCACGGTCTCGATCAGGCTAAAGCCCTCGTCGGCACTGCCGCCCGGATGCCGGCGCCAGGCGCGCAGCCGTGCCGGCAGGGTCGAACGCCGGCACGGCAATAGCCCGCCGGAGCGTTCGGAACCAGCTGACACGGCATCCTCCGACCACCGCACCGGCCCAGCCGACACGGAAAGTTGTCCGGATGTCACATCGGCAACAGTTCACCTCGATTTAGCACCGGCGCCGGGACGACCAAACGCCGCAGCCGGAGCGCTGCGGCCCCGGCGGCCAGACAGGCGCCGACCTGCATCAGGATGAAGCCACCCGGGTGGTGCAGTCCGAGCAGGCCCGAGGCCAGTACCGGTCCGATCGCGGTCGCCACCGTGGTCGCCCCGGTGACCGCGGCCAGCGTCCGGCCGGCGGCACCGGCCGGCGCCAGCTCGGCGGCCAGCGGCGACAGGATCGGGGCCATCATGGTCTCCCCGACCGACATCACGGCAAAGCCCAGCAGCACGAAGCCGCCGTCATGGCCGCCGACGAGCAGCGGCAGCCCGAACACCAGCCAGCACAGCACCCAGATCGCCGCACAGGCGGCCAGCAACGTGGTGCCGTGCCGGCCTCGGGTTGCTGCCACGACCGGGCCGGTCAGGACCGCAACCAGCAGGGCGTTGAGCGCCACCGCGCTGCCCAGCATGGCCGGGTGGACGTCGGTCGCAGCCAGCACGTAGGCCGGCAGCCCGGCGTCGTACTGGGCGTAGCAGGCCAGGGTGATCAGCAGGGCGATCCCGAGCAGCCAGCGGACCGGTCGGGCGGCCAGCACACTGCGATAGGAGGCCGGCTGCGGCGCCGCCTCGATCGTGGCCGACTCGCGGTGGAAGCCGCGTCCGGCCAGCTGGACCACCCCGGCCGAAGCCAGCGCGGCCAGCGTTCCGATCAGGTAGACCGGGCGCATCCCACCTGGATGGGTGAGGTCGACGCAGGCGCCGGCCGCCGCCGCTCCCCCGGCCGCAGCCAGGTTGAGGGCGATGAACTGCCAGGCGAAGACGTCGCGCCGGCGCTCGGCCGGGGCCAGTGCCAGTAGCACGACCTGGATCGCCGGTTGGGCCAACGCCAGCGACGCCCCGAGGCCGGCGGCATAGAGCCAGATCAGCGCCGGACGGTCGGTCTGGTCCAGCAGCCAGGTGCTGGCGGCCAGCCCGACCCGGGCCAGCACGGCCACCCGGACCGGGTCGACCCGATCGGCCAGCGTGCCGGCCAGCGGCGCAGCCAGGATGGATCCGACCGCGAAGGCGGTGAACGTCAAGGCGGCGACGGCCGCGCCCAGGTGGCGCAGGTCGGCGATATCGGCGTACAAGAACGGGAAGATCGCACCCCAGCCTGCCGTGGCCAGCGCGCCGCCGGACAGCAGGACAACGGTGCGCCCGAGGGCGGAACGCACTGCAACTCCTTGCCAAGAACTCGAAAGTGAACCACGACCAGGACTGGACACCGGTCGTCCAACATGCTTCGATTTCGAACTTCGATATCGAAACGATCGTACACTGACAACATGGCCGAGTCCGCAGGCATTCCCGCCGACCCGTCCCCGCCCCGATCGCGGCGGCGTTCCGGCCTGGCCGACTACCAGGCCGCGGTCGCCGGCTACACCGCTGCCGGCGCCGATGCCGATGTCCAGCGGGTGGTCACCGCGATCAGCCGGATCAGCAAGCGGCTGGACACCTACTACCGCGACCAGCTGGCCGAACTCGAATTGCAGCGCGGCGACTGGGCCGTGCTGTCGGAGCTGGCCCTGCACGCCCCCGACGAATGCTCGAGCCCGTCGCGGCTGGCCGATGTGGCCGGCGTGTCACCCTCGACGATGACTCATCGGCTCGACCAGCTGGTCGAGCGCGGGCTGGTTCGACGGGCCCCGGATGAGCAGAACCGAACCCGGGTCAAGATCGAGCTCACCCGGGCTGGGCGCGAGCTGTTCCGGCGCGCGGTGCTCGATGCCGATATCACCGAAGCCCAGGTGCTGGCCCGGCTCTCGGACCGGGAGCGGCAGCAGCTGGCCGATCTCCTGGAGAAGGTCCTGGGCGCCTGACCCCCAGTGGCTACTGCTTCCGGCGCTCGCGGGGTGAGAGCGAGACCGCGCCCCGGCCCCCCGGTCACAACTAGTTGAGCGTTCAACACTTCTGTGGCACGATGGTGGGAGCGCATCATCAGTCAGCGCGTTCATGCCACAACAGGGGGCCATCGTGTCGATCTTCCGGCTCAACCACGCCGTGCTCTACGTCCGCGATGTCGAGCGCAGCGTCGCCTTCTACCGGGACGTGCTCGGCTTCGGCTACATCGACGGCGGCGATGCCATCCCAGGCGGAGCGTTCCTGCGCGCACCCGGTTCGACCAACGACCACGATCTCGGGCTGTTCCAGATCGGCAGCCAAGCCGGCGCTTCCGGAGCCGGCCGGAGCACGGTCGGGCTGTACCACCTGGCCTGGGAGGTCGACACCCTCGGCGACCTGGCCGAGCTGGCCGACAAGCTGAGCCGGGCCGGCGCGCTGGTGGGCGCCTCCGACCACGGCACCACGAAGTCGCTCTACGCCCAGGACCCGGACGGGCTGGAGTTCGAGGTGGTCTGGATCATCCCGGCCGACCAGCTGACCGAGCCGGACAAGGCCGCCGGTCGCAGCATCCAGCCGCTCAACCTAGCCCGGGAGCTGGAACGGTTCGGCCCGAATGCGCGCAGCGGCACGGGCATCAGCCGCCCGGCCTACGCCTGACCCGCCGCAACGGCCTTCCGAGCTCAACCGGAACGCCTTCCGAGCCCGACACAGTGCGGCCCGAACCAGGGCTGGCTTCCGATCCGAAGCCCTGTTCCGGGCCGCACGGTGTAACCCGACGGCCTTGGCCCGCCGCGTGAGCTAGCAGGCGTTGCCGGTGAGCAGCGCGATCAACCAGGCCAGGTACTGCGCGATCGTGGCGTGCGGGCCCGGGAACGGCACGCAGGCCTTGGTGACCGTGATCGGAGCCGAACTCGACGTGCCGTCGGCCGCGGTCGCCACCACGGTATGCCCGCCGAGTTTGGTTCCCCTGGCGATGGTCACCGAGGTGGTTGCCGCCCCACTGGCATCGGTGACGACCGAACCCAGGCTGGTCGTGCCGTCCAGCGACAGCGTGAGCGGGCTGGTCGGATTCCACCCGGCCAGGGTGACCTTCGTCGTGCCACCGGCCCTCACCGAGGTCGGCGAAACCGCGACGCTGCCCTCGAGGGTGTGCGCGACCGGCCGGATCCGCACCACCTGCGGGTCATGGTCGGAGATCTGGTTGGCGAACTCCGAGTTGACGTGAACGACGTCGTAGTCCACGGTGCCGGCCGGCCCGTCGGACAGCGACTTGGACACGAAGATATGGTCCAGCACCTCCGAAGTTCCCTCGTAGTCGTAGGTGTACTGCTGATCGGCCGGCAACGTGGTGATCAGATCGGTCAGTGTGGCGCCGTTGTCGGTCAGGGTCTTCATCGACGGTGAGAACTGGAAGTCGTTGAAGTCACCGGCCAGCACCACGTTGGCCCGCGGGTCGACAGCCAGGATCTGCTTGACGAAGTCGTTGAGCACCGTCGCCTGCTGCTGCCGCTGCACCTCCGAGGCCCGGGCCGGCGGCTGGAACCGGCCGTCGGCATCCTGGTCGCCGAGCTTGGCGTCGAAGTGGTTTCCGACCACGAACACCTTCTTGCCGGCGAACACGAACTCACCGGCCAGCGGCTTGCGGCTGGAGTTCCAGGCCGCGTTGGTCGGATCGACCCGACCCGGCGAGGCGGAGAGGTCCGCCGTGCCATCGGCGGCCTTGGACACCGTGACCGCGGTGGTGGCGTCCCCGCCCGGCTTGGCCACGAAGTCGACCCGATCGGGGTTGTACAGGAAGACGTTGCGGATGTTGCCGCCCGGCTGGCCGCCGTCGGCATCGTTGGTCGGATCGATCTCCGACCACTGGTAGCTCGGGCCCCCGGCCGCGGCGATGGCTGCGGTCAGTGTGGTCAGGGTTTGATCAGCTGCGACCACGCCGTCATCGGTGGCACCGTCGTTGTCCTGGATTTCCTCGACCGAGATGATGTCGGGCGACTTCAGGTTGTCGACCACACCGGCCCCGAGAGCGTCGAACTTGGACTGCGGGTCCCCTGGCGCCAGGTTCTGCACGTTGTAGGTGGCGATGGCCAGCTGGTCACTGGCCTGCGGCGTGGCCAGTGTCGGCTGCAGGTGGTTGTCCTGGTAGCCGCCGAGCGTGGTCGCCGCGATGTCGTAACCGCCGTACAGCGACCAGTCCACCGGCCCGCTGGTCGCCCCGGTCAGCACGTCGCCGACGTTGGCGGCCGGCACGGTGCCGGATGCGGTTTCGATGAGCAGCCGGCCGGTCGGGAAGTGGCTGTAGTCCGGGTAATACGTGCCTCCGCGCGGGGTCGGCTGCTGGTCGGGCTTGGTGGTTACGTAGATCTCGCCGTACTTCGGCTCGCCCGGACCGACGACGCGAGCGTTGTCGACCTCGACCATCATCCCCTCGTGGGCCTCGTAGAACTCCAGGGCAGAGCGGTTCGGGTCCACCGTGGTGATCGACTCGATGTTGCCGCTGGCGGTGGCCGGGGCGTAGGTGTCCGGGACCGAGGTGGGGCTCAGCACCAGCGGCGCCGGCGGGGTGTTGCCGGAGCTCAGCCTGGTGACCAGGGTCGGCGAGATCTCAGTGGTGGACAGGCTCGAGGTGCTCGACAGGCTTTCTCCGGAGCCCAACTGGTAGTAGTCGCTGACCTTGCCGGTCACCAGCACGTCGTCGCCGACGGCGACTGCGGCCGAGGAGGTGTAGACGAACACGCCCGAGGACGCGCTGGTCCGGCTGGCGTCGGGGTGTGCCTGTTGGATCCAGAAACCCTTCGACGAGCCGGCCGTGCGCACCGCGGTGACGATGCCCTCGACCCGGTCCACGGTCTGCCCGACCAGCGGGGAGATGAACCCGTCACCCTGCACATCCTGAATCGTGGTGCTGCCCGGCACGCACTCGGGCGGGGTCGGGGTGCTGTCACAGCCGGGGGGCGGGTTGCCGCCCCCGCTCGGCGCAGCGCCCGGTGTCGGCGCGGCGACGCTGAAGTCGTGCGCGTTGTTGCCGGTGTTGCTGAACGGGTCGGTGGTGCGCTGGGCCGAGGTGGTGTTGCTCAGCCCGGCGGCCGGCGTGCCGGCCGCATCGTTGGCCGAGCCGAAGCCCAGAAAATCGACTACGCCGGCGGCGGCGTCACAGCTTGTGGCACAACCGGCCAACGCGGTCTGGCTGTTGACCAGGGCGACCTTGCCGGAGGCCGCCGAGAGCGCGATGGTGCCGGTCGCATCCGGGCTGGGCAACGGCGCCCCGTTGCCGGAGCCGGCACCCTCGGCGATCAGGTAGTAGCCGCCGGCCGGAACGGATCCGCTCAGCTTGGTGACCTGCCAGGAGGTTCCGCTCGCCGAGGCGTACTGGACCGACCAGTTCGAGACGTCCTGGGCGGCGCTGCCGTGGTTGTACAGCTCGATGAAATCGTTCTGGAACGGCGCGCCGGAGTTGCCGCCGCCGCCGAAGACCTCGGACAGCACGACGTCCGAACTCAGGTCGAGGGCGTGCGCGGGCCCCGGCAGGGCGGCGGCACCGGCGGCCACCAGGGCCAGCGTCGCCACGCTGGCCAGGGCGGATCGCTTCGGGACGGGCATGAACACTCCAGTTGCTCGGGGGGCTTGCGGGTGGTTGTTCGGGTCGGGCCACAGTGTGCCCACAGTGGGTGACAAAACGGTGTCCGACCGGCAGGTGTGCGGTTACGCGGGCGTGGCTATCGATATCGGTTCCAACCGGCCGGAGCCGACTGAACCGCTCGTTAGGGGCGCAGACATCGTCGCATAATGCCGGAAACCGGCCAAACGCCTTGTCACCGGCCGGCATTGCGGCCGATTGCGCTGGCGATTCGTCCGGTTACGCCGGAGCCAGCCACCAGGTATTCGCACGATTGCGCAACAGATGGGTAACTAACCCGAATGGGTGGGGTCGACCAGGACCCCGCCCGCGATGAGATAGTGCAGGCAGTTCGGCACGGGGAGGTTCGGCGAGTGGGTCTGCTGTTGCGCGCGCTGTGGTGGCGGCGCGGGCTCTCGGTTGCGACCCTGATCGTCGCCGTGATCACCATCGGCGCCGGCAGCCTCGGCCCCCTGTACGGCCGCGCCGCCGACGAATCGACCCTGCGTGACGCCCTGATCGACTCGGCCGGGCCGGCCTCGCTGCACTTCACCTTCACCCGGGACTTGCAGACCGAGGGCGACCTCGACACCGCCGCCGCCCTGGGACCGAAGCCGGGGAGCATCCGCGGCTTCCCCACCCTGGTCGTCGCGGCCGAGGCCAAAACCCGGGCGGCGTTGCCGACACAGGTCGCGGCCGGCAATTCCGGGCCGCGATCGAAGTTCGTGTGGCGGCAGGACATCTGCGCCCACGTCCGGATCGTGTCCGGCCACTGCGTCAGTGGGGCCGGGCAGGCCATCATCAGCGAGCGAACCGCCCAGGGCGGCTACGGCTGGAAGCCGGGCGCGACCCTGGAGCTGGATTCGTTGTACCGGGACTCGACCTCTGGCGGCCAGGGGGGCTCGGAGCAGCTGCTGATCGTCGGCACCTACCGCCAGCGCGACACGACCGATCCGTACTGGTACAGCCACGACTACTTCGACGCCCACCCCGGGCACGGCGACGACCCGGACACGGTGGACGCCATGTTCGTCGACCGCGAGGAGCTCGGCAACCTGAGCAAGCCGACCCGGATGCAGGTCCAGCTCGACTACCCGATCGCGCCGAGCCAGCTCCGGCTGGCCGACGTGGGCCTGGTCCAGTCCGGCGTGGCCGCGCTGCAGAGCTTCCGCTCCGATGCCAGCAACGGCGACACGTTCACCACCAGCGTCAGCCAGGTGCTGACCACGATCAAGTCCCAGCAGCATCAGGTGAACCTCTCCACCCTGCTGGTCTCGCTACAGCTGGCGGTATTGGCCTGGCTGGTGCTGTTCCAGGTCATCGCCGACGCGGCCGAGGCCAAGGGCCCTGAGATCGCGCTGGCCAAGCTGCGCGGCCTCGGCCCGGTGGCCACGGTCCGGTTCGGCCTGGCCGAATCGGTGCTGCTGGTCGCGGCCGCGACGCCGCTCGGGCTGGCGGCGGGCTGGCTCGCGGTCCGGATCTTCGCCTCGGCCGTGCTGGCCCCGAACACGCCCGTGGTCATCACCCAACCGACGCTGCTGGCGGTGCTGGTGGCGTTGGCCGGCAGCCTGGTCGCTGCCCTGGCCGCCAGCCGGCGCACCCTGCAACGGTCGGTGCTGGAGCAGTGGCGCCGCACGCCCGGGCACCGGCCGAGCCGGTGGATGCTGGTGCTGGACGTCCTGCTGGCCGCCGCCGCGGTAGCCGGCCTGGTGCTGCTCCGCCGCAGCTCGACCGCCCAGAACCCGCAGCCGGCCAGCCTGCTCGCTCCGGCCCTGCTGGTGTTTGCCGTTGCCCTGCTGGGGATCCGGCTGCTCCCGCTGATCCTGCGCCCGCTGTTGCCGGCGACCCGGGGCAGCGCCCGGATCGGTTTCTTCCTGGCCGTACGCCAGGTCGTGCGGCGTCCGGCCGGCCTGCGCCTGGCCGCCCTGCTGGCGGTCGCGGTCGGCCTGGCCACCTTCGCCATCGCCGGCGAGGGGGTGGCCCAGGCCAACCGGATCGCCCGGGCCGAGGTCGAAATCGGCGCACCCCGAACCGCGCTGGTCCAGTTCGAGCCGGACCACGACCCGATCGCGGCCACCCATCGCGCTGACCCGGACGGGCAGTGGGCGATGGCAACCGCATCGTTCTTGCCCGACGGCGGCGGCTCGGTGACCGGTACCGTGCTCGGCGTCGACACCAAGCGGTTGGCGGCGGTCGGCTACTCCGGCGGTCTCGGAATCAGCACCACCGAACTGGCCCGCGACCTGCTGCCGCCGACGGTGCCGCCGCCGGTTCCGCTGACCGCCACCGCGTTGCGGGTCCAGATCAGTTCGGTCACGCTGCCCAGTGGCCCGAAACCGAGCGTGCAGTTCAACCTGCGCCGGGCCGGCCAGCCCTACCTGACCGCCGATGCCGGGGCGCTGGTCCCGGGAACGCACACCTACACCGCGAACGTGCCCTGCTCGGCCGGCTGCACGCTGGTCGGCCTGACCTGGAACCGCCCGCTGGACACCTTCGGCCCGCTGACCGGCACGGTGACCGTGAACTCCTTGCAGTTCCAGCACGGTGGGCAGTGGAATCCGCTCGAGGCCGGGTTGGCCAACGGCAACGACTGGCGGCAGGCCAGCCAGGCCGGCAACGTCTCGGACCAGGTCAGCGCCGGACCGAACGGGCTCACCGACCGGTTCTCGGCCGACAGCGGCGCCTCGGCCGGTATTGCCCACAACGACAGCCCGAGCCCGCTGCCGGCGGTGGCGTCCCGGCAAGGGGTAGCCAGCGGTCCCGACGTGGTCAAGCCGCTGGCCATGACCGACACCTCCGGCGCCAGTGCCCGCTACGAGCTGACCCGCACCGTGAACGTGCTGCCGTCGGTGCTGGATCAGGGCGTCATGGTCGATCTGGCCGCGATCCGCAGCCAGTTGCCGGCCTTCGACGATTCGGCGCAGTGGTCGATCTGGCTCGGCCCCAAGGCGCCGGCTGACGCGCTGGCCCGGTTGACCGCGGCCGGGTTGACCGTCCAGCCCGGTCCGTCCGAGGCCAAGCGCCAGACCGAACTGTCCCGGCAGGGGCCGGCATTGGCGTTGCGGCTGCTGGTCGTCTGCGCCATCGCCGGCTCGGTGCTGGCCGTCGGCGGTACCGCGATCGCGATCGCCGCCACCGGCCGCCGGCGCACGTTCGAGCTGGCTTCGCTGCGCGCGCTGGGCATCGGGCGGCGAACCCTGTTCACCGGCTCGACCGTCGAGCAGTTGCTGCTGCTGGGGGCGGCCCTGGTACTGGGCGTGCCGTCGGGCTACTTCGCGGCCCGGCTGTCCATGCCGGCCATCCCGGAGTTCGCCGATGCCACCCCGGTCGGCCAGCACTACGCGCCACACCTGGGCGGAGTGCTGGAGTTCGCGCTGCTGTTCGCGGTGTTGCTGGCCCTCACCGCCGTCGTCGCGGCCCGAGCGCTGATCGCCGCCGCCGCGCCGGCCCGGCTGAGAGAGGCGGAGTGATGGCAAGCCTGCAGACCGGCCTGGCCATCGAGTGCCGCGACCTCACCCACGTCTACGAGCTGGACGGCCAGGAGCAAACCGCCCTGGACAACGTGGAATTCTCGGTTGCGGCCGGAGAATCGGTGGCGTTGCTGGGACCGTCCGGATCGGGCAAGTCGACGTTGCTGACGCTGCTGGCCGGGCTGCTGCGACCGACTTCGGGCCGGATCTACCTCGGGGCCGACGACATCACCCAGATGAGCGAGGCCGAACTGCTCCGGCTGCGCGGGCAGCGGGTCGGCGTGGTGGTCCAGAACCCGTCCCGCAACCTGCTGCCCTACGGCACCGCCGAGCAGAACATCGCCTTCGCCCAGCGGGCCCTGCGCGGCTACCGGCGCGCCGACCTGCAGCCGGCCGATGAGTTGCTCTACCGGCTGGGGTTGGAGGAGCTGTCGGGCCAGCGGGTTTCGGCGATGTCGGGCGGGGAGCAGCAGCGACTCTCGGTCGCGGTCGGAATGGCCGGCTCCCCGGGCCTGCTGCTGGCCGACGAACCGACCTCGCAGCTTGACACCGCCAACCGGGATCGGGTCGTGGCGTTGCTGACCCGGATCACCGAGGCGTTCGGCACCACGGTCGTCGCGGTTACCCACGACCCGACGGTGGCCCGCGCGTTCGGGCGCACCGTCACCATCACCGAAGGCCGGGCCGACGACCGGGACCAGCACCGCGAGCAACTGAGCTACGTGACCGCCGACGGCATGGTGCCGCTGCCGGCCGATCTGCTCGATCGCTTCCCGCCGGGCACCCGGTTGCGGGTCGTGCGCAAGCCGACCTCGGTCGAGTTCTCCTCGGAAAGGCAGGACCAACCATGACGGCACGGCACGCCGCGCTCGAGCTGGACCGGCCGGAGCAGGCGGCTGCGGTCAGCGCGCACGGGGTCAGCTACGTCCGGGCCGGTCGCACCATCCTGGGCGACGTCAGCGTCTCGGCCTTCCCCCACGAGGTGCTGGCGATCACCGGCCCGTCCGGCAGCGGGAAGTCGAGCCTGCTGGCATTGCTGGCCGGTCTGGAAACGCCCGACAGTGGCCGGATCGAACGCAGCACCGAACACCGCGGCGAGGGGGTTCCGCCCGGATACGGGCTGGTGTTACAGGGTTACGGCCTGGTCAGCGTGCTGACTGCGGCCGAGAACGTCGAGGTGGTGCTACAAGGACAGCGGGTGCGCCGGGCCGAGCTCCGGGATCGGGCCGAGGACGTGCTGGACGCGGTCGGGTTGAGCGAAGTTGCCGAGCATCTGGTCGAACAGCTGTCCGGCGGCCAGCAGCAACGGGTGGCGATCGCCCGCGCCCTGGTCACCGCGCCCTCGGTCCTGCTGGCCGACGAGCTGACCGCCGAGCTCGACCACGCCTCCCGGGAGCGAGTGCTCACCCGGGTTTTCGGCTTGGCCGAGCAGGGTTCGACGGTGGTGCTGTGCACCCACGACCCGGAACTGGCTGCCGCCTGCCATCGCCAGCTGGAACTGACCAACGGGGTGGTGACGGGCCGACGGTGACCGGGGCTCGACCGGTCAGGGCCGCTCGAGACCGAGGGCGAAGCCGTCCCACGAATACGGGCCGAGCACGCTGTCCTTCGGACCCTGGTACGAGCCGAACTTGGCCGCATACACCTGCACGTAGTGGCAGGTGTTCGGGCCGGGCACGCCGTCGATGGGACCCGAGTAGCCGACATTGGCGCAGGTCAGCTGGATGCCCTTGACCGAGTTGACTCCCCACGCGCCGTCGACCGGGCCCGAGTACCGGTTGCGGTTCTTCAGATCTTGCTGGATGCGCTTCTGCGTCGCCGAGTCCGGGGCGTTCCAGGCCCAACTGCTGCCGCCGCCGCTGCCGTTCGGTGACCACGCCTGGACCGGGATCTGCGGGTTGGTCCCGTTCTTGTACGACCAGCCGAGGTAGGGCCCGACCCGGTAGTCGGCGAGCCGGCTGATGTAGAGACCGTGGCCGAAGTCGTAGTAGTGGGTTCCATCCGACTGCGGCGAGGTGTTGATGCAGTAACCGTTGCCGATGTTGGTGACGACGTGACCGGCCGAAGACGCGTTGTAGTAGGAGAACGAGCCGGGCGGGGCGGTGCTCATGTCCTTGGAGACGATGGCGCTGGCGTGGTAGGCGGCGATGGCGGTGCTGTAGCTCTGCACCTGGGCGTTGCTCAGCCCGGCCGCCCGCTCGGCCCAGAACTGGGCGGCCTGGCAGTTCTCGGCCCAGTTGTAGTTCGAGCCGTGGTAGGCCAGGCCGAGCTGGTTTATCCGATCGCCCAGGGTGATCGCATCCATGGTCTCGGCCCAGGCCCGGGTGGCCGGGGTCAGCACGCCGGCCGTGATCAGGCCGACGCCGGCGATTCCAGCCCGGCGGAGGAACTGGCGACGCGGCAGGCCGCCCGGAGCCTCATCGACCCGAGATTCCTCAACTTTTCCCATGGTGCACAACCCAACTTTTTGTCGATAATCGCCCTATTGGTGCCTAACGGACACCAACGTTAACGCTCGTAGGCGCTACCGGCAAGGGTGGGGTCGGTCCGGCGGGGCGGGCTGGGACTCAGCGACCGTCGGCGAGCTCGATCAGGTCGGCGAAGATGGTGCTGACCTGCGCGATCAGCGAGACGTGCCCCTCGTCGCCGAACAGGTGCGGCTGCGCCGACGGGATCTCGCCGGCCAGCCACTGCCCGTGCGCGAAGGGGACCATCCGGTCCTGGGCGCCCTGCCAGATCGCCACCGGCACCGTGATCTCGGAGCAGCGGAAGCCCCAATCGGTCACGAAGGCCAGGTCGTCGTCGCGCCAGCCGGCGACCCCAGCCGACATGGCGCGCCGGAACGTCGCGGCCATCTCCTCGGCGAACGTGCCGGTCATCGCCTGCTGGTCGACCGGGGGCAGCAGACCCGCCATCGCGGCGACCACCGACTCGCCGGTGACCTGGCTCAGCTCGGCCCCGGCCACCTCGAGGAATGCGGTCAGCTCCGCCGGCCCGGTCAGCGCTGCCCCGAACTCGCCGAGGTTGGCCTGGTCCATGCCGGCCAGGAAGTCGATGCCGGCCGCGTCATAGGGGGCGACCCCGGCGATGACGGCCGCGGCCTGGCACCGCTGCGGCAGCAGGGCGGCACAGGCCAGCGCATGCGGGCCACCGCCGGACCAGCCCGCGGTCAGGAACTGCTCGATGCCGAGGGCGTCGAGCACGCTGAGCGCGTCGGTCGCCGCGTCGGCCACCCGGCGGCCGCGCTGCTCGCCGGAGCCGGCATACCCCGGTCGGGAGTAGCCGATGAGCCGCAGCCCGAGCTCGGCTGCGGCGTGGCTGATGAAGGAGAATTCGGTGGCACAATTGGGCGTTCCGACGTGGAACAGCAGCGGCCGGCCGCTACCGGCGCCGCTGTCCAGGTATTCCAGAGTGCGCCCGTCTGCGGTGGTCAGCTGCTCGAAGTCGGCCATGCGGCAATCCTAGGGGCGGGGTCTGTCGTCGCGGCTCATCCAGTGCGATCGGGTGCCGATGGAAAGGCATGCCGACCCTGCCCGAAGTGCATCGCCTGGTGCGCATCATCGACATCGACGGGCGGGAGTTCTGCAGCCGGATCGAGGACGTCGGTGCCGGCGTGCTGGTGCTGGCCCGGCCGCTGAACCTGCCGGTCGAGCACGCCTTCGCCACCGGTCAGCTGCTGTTTGTCAGCTGGCCGGACATGGACGGGCTGACTACCGCAACCGGAAAGCTGATCGCTCACCGCCGCCGCGGCCCGCTGGCGATGTGGGTCGTGCAGCAGCTCGGCGAGTTGACCCGGCAGCAGCGCCGGCAGTACGTCCGGGTGCCGGCCCTCGGCCCGATCGAGCTGGTCGCACTGGGCGAGCCCGGGCAGCCGTTCCCGCACCTGGCCGGCCACCTGATCGACGTCTCGGAGGCGGCGCTGCGCTGCGCGCTGCGCCCGAGCGATGCCGACCTGCTCCAACCGGGGGCCGAGCTCACCGTCGGCTTCAGCCTGGACCAGCGACGTTTCACCCTGCCGGCATCGCTGCTGCGGATCGAGCGCCAGCACGGTGACGACGCCGAGCTGGTCGTGACGTTCGACATCGAGGACGCCGAGGCGTCAGTACTGCGCCGGCTGGTGTTCGGCGAGCAGCTCAAGCAGCGCCGGTTCTCGGCGTGACCGGCCAGCGCCGCGCCGTCGGCTAGACTGGTAGCCGCCGCCGGTTCGGGTCCGACCCAACTGGCCCCGATTGCCGCCCCAACCGCCACCAGCGAATGTCCGCTGGCCGGCCCTCAGGGCGCGCGTCCGGCGGCCGATAGGGACGCTGCCGCACCAAGCACCGCGTCGAGTCGAACCTCGCCCTCGGGTCCACCCGAGCCGGGCGTC
>Ga0187809_10000435_pt1 | contig 22698 bp, 22 predicted proteins | sample NC_wetland_sal_i_8_FD_132415 | JGI IMG/M metagenome (GOLD analysis project Ga0187809, IMG submission 132415) | Wetland sediment microbial communities from Neuse River Estuary, North Carolina, USA - ASW_4 | ecosystem: Environmental > Aquatic > Freshwater > Wetlands > Sediment | place: USA: North...
CGGAGCAGCAGGTGGATGAGGAGCATGGCGACGACCGCGATGGCGATGATGGCGAGCTGAACGGTGGTGAACACCATCCCGGCGATGTGCACCGGCGCCGGGCGGGGCATTTTCAGGCTGAAGAAGTTGGCGCCGAAGATGGCCAGCAGGCCGTTCTGCACAATGAGGCTGACCGCGATGGTCACGATGATCATGCCGAACAGCCGCGTCCCACGCCGGACGAACGGGGTGTAAATGCACCGGTTCAACAGCACGGAGAACACGGACCCGAACACCGCGCCCGCCACCAGTGCCAGCCACACGCTGAGGCCGGCACTGGTGACGAAGTAGGCGACGAACGCGGCGGCCGTCATGATGTCGCCGTAGGCGAGGTTGAGGATGTTGGTCACCCCGAACTGAAGGGTGAACCCGACACCGGCCACTGCCAGGATGGAGGCGGTGACGATGCCGAACCCGATCGCGGGAACGATCGTGTTCACGGCTACCGCCCCGCCCGGGCTCCGCAGCCGACCGTCATGTCCCGGTCACTTGCTGATCGCCGCTATCTGAGCCGCCGTTACCGAGCCGACCAGCACGAGATTCCCGTTCACGTATTTTGCGGCCTCGAACGCTCCGGTTGAGTTATGCCACTGGTTGAACACGATGGGCCCGCCCGCGCCCACGTACTGGATCTGCTTGCCCGCGAGCAGCGCGGCCTTCCCGGCGGCGAAGCTCGTCACGACCGTCTTGCCGGGCCCCGGCTCGGTGACGGTCATGACGTCCTTGTCGAAGACCGCCGGGCTGGTGCTTTTGGCCGCGAGCATCGCGAGCGCCATGACGTTGACGGCGTCGTAGTAGGTCATTGAGTACGGGTCACTGCTCCACTGGCTGGCGGGCTTGGCCACCAGTGACCCCGATGCCAGCAGGGCCTGGTTGTAGGTCTGCCAGGCCGGGCCGGTCGTCGGCGCGTACGGCTGCATCCCCTCGAAGTACTTGGCCATGGACCCCGCGCCGATCGCGGTGTTGACGGCCTTGAGCCACGGCGCCTGCAGGCTCACCTCGGTGCCGATCACCGGCAGCAGCCCCTTCAGCTGCTGCAGCTCGGACAGGAAGGTCGCCCCGGTCTGCGGGTCCACCTCGGTGAAGATCACCTGGGGATGGGCGGCGAGGATGCTCTCGATCTCGCTGCGATAGGAGCTCTGGTCGAGCGCGAAGGGCTTGTTGTAGACGATGGTCCCGCCGAGCCCGGTGAAGGCTTTGACCAGCGTCGGCACGTCCGACTGCGCGCCCGCGTCGTTGCCGAACACCGCGGCCGCGCGCGTATAACCCGCCTGGTGTGCCCAGAGCGCCATGGCGTAGCCCTTGACGTCGTCGGCGGGCGTGATCCGCCAGAAGTAGGCGTCGGTGGTGTGATCAAAGGCGGCCTGCCCGGTGTCGACGAACATCGGCACGTTGCCGGTGTTCAGTAGCGGGACAGTGGCCAGCGCCTCATCGGAGCTGGGCCCAAGCACGCCGACCAGCGATGTCTCGGTCGCCATCATCTTCTGCGCGGCCGGCACTGCGTCGGCCGGATCACCCCGGGTGTCCTCCTGGACGCAGCTCATCTTGTGGCCAAGCACCCCGCCGTCGGCGTTGATCAGCTGGATTGCGGGAATGCAGCCACCGACCATTTCCGGCCCGAATGCCGCGTCCGGCCCGGTGAACGGGTTGAATTCCCCCACCACCAGCGTCGACGCCGAGGGATTAATGCCGGCCGAGGAACTGCTGCCCGGTGAACTAACGCCGCCCGAGGAACTACCGCCGCCTGAGGAACTGCAGGCGGCGACGGGCAGCAGTGCGAGCGCCGCTGCCAGCGCTGTCACGGAGTTTCTCATAACGCACCTCTTCAGATGAAGAGCCGCCAGCACTGCGGCGCACACCAGGGTTGTCAGGCGTCCCGGCGGGGCAGCAGCGCGACAGCCTCGATTTCTACCAATGCGTCTGGGATGGCGAGCGCGCTGACCTCCACCAGCGTGCTCGCGGGCCGGGCGTCGCCGAAGTAGCGGCGGCGCACCGTGTTGACGGCCGGCCGGTCCGCCACGTTCAGCAGGTACACCCCGACCCGCACGACGTCGTCGAAGGTGATACCGGCGGCCCGCAAGACGTCACCTACGTTGTCAAGCACCTGTTCCGCCTGCCTGACCACGTCGCCGGCGCCTACGAGGTCTCCGTTGGCGTCGAGCGGCAGCATGCCCGAGACGTAGAGGAACCCGCCCGCCTCGACCCCGTCGGTGTAGTGGCTGATGGGCTCCGCCAGCTGCCCGGCCAGCCGGATCCGCCTCATGAGGGACCTCGCGACGGTTCGAGGATGCGGATCGTGAGCGGGCTCGGGTGGAACCCGTTGCACGGATTGAGGTCCTGCGGGCAAGCGGAGACCGAAACGATCGAATCCATCAGCGTCCGCAGCACCAGCTTGTCCCCCGCCTTCCCGGTGGGGATCTCGTTGCCGAACGTCCGATCATGGTGAATGGGGGCATTCTGGAAGAAGTTGAACGGATCGGGGATCTGCCACTCGGCGATCCCCCACGGCTCTAGCGCCTCGGTGAAATTGGTCCGGCAACTGCGGTGGCCCTCGACCCCGTAGTCGAGCCGGTAGCGCCGGTCGTCGCACATCGACGTGATGATGTCATTCCGGCCCACGTCATCGCGGATGATCTCGAACATCGGGTGCCGCCAGTTGCTCTCCAGGCGGTCCCCGACGACGACGGTCAGCCGCAGCAGTGCCGACCGGGTATGGGTGGTGGAAAGCCACTCGGTCCTGTTGCGCTCCGCGAACGCGACGAAGTCGGCGACCTGCTGCCCCTCCAGGTCAATGATCTCCACCAGCTGGCCCACCCGGACGGCAAAGGCCGCGCCATGCCCGCCAGGAATCAGGATCTCCCGCCGCACGAGATCCGGCCCCAGCGCTTCGGCCGCTGGCCCCGCCACGCCGCCTGCCCGCCCGGCCGCCACCGAAGCTTCATCACCCATGGCGAGGATTGTGCGTCATATACAATTCTGGGTCAAGCCAATCCGCCCAAGGTACGGGGGAACGCCTCCCGCCAGGTCGCTGGGTCAGCCGCGCCTGACCAGGTACTGGAAGATGCAGATCGCCTGGTCACCCCGAACTGGACGGTGAACCCGACCGCCGCCAGCGCCATCACCGCAGCGGTGACGATCCCGAAACCGACAGCGTGCAGGAACATGCGCGGGCTCCCTTCCGGTCCGGGGCCTGCCGACGGCGACCTGACGCCCGGGCCGGTGCGCCGGGGGCCGGGGCCCGGACGCTTACTTGCTGAGAGGTGCGAGGTCGGCGGCTGTGATCGAGGCCACCAGGTTGAGGTTCCCGTTCGTCTGGTAGGCCGCTATCTCGAAGCCGCCGGTTGAGTTGTGCCACTGGTTGAAGGCGATGATCCCTGCGGCGCCGACGTAGTCGATCTTCTTGCCGGCTTGCAGCGCCGCCACACCGGCCGCGAACGAGTGCACCACCACCGCTCCCGGGGAGGCCGAGGTGACCGCCGTGATGGACGCATTCCAGACTCCCGGGCTGGTGCTCTTCGCCGCGGTCGCGGCCAGGGCCATGACGATGACCCCGTCGTAGGCCGTCATCGTGTACGAGTCGGTGCTCCACTGCGCCGGCTTGGGCACCGAGGCTGAGGCCAAGAGGTTCTTGTTGTACACCTGCCACCCGGGCCCCGATGGAGGGGCGTAGGGCTCCTCGCCCACGAAGTGCTGGCTCAGCGCCGACTTCCCGATCGCCCCGGTCACCGCGGTCAGCCAGGTCGGCTGTGTCGTCCCATCGGTGCCGACGATCGGGATCAGGTGGCCCAGCTGCTGCAGCTCGGCGAAGTAGGCCGCGTTGGCCTGCGGTGAGGCTTCGGTGAAGATGACCTGCGGCTTCGCCGCGATGAGCTGCTCGACCTGCGACTGATAGGAGGTCTGGCCCAGGGTGATCTTCTGGTTGAGGACGATCGTCCCGCCCAGTGTGCTGTAGGCCTTCAGCAGCGTCGGCACGCTGGTCTGCGAGCCGGTGTTGTTGCCGAACACCGCCGCGCCCCGGAGATAGCCCTTCCGCTTGGCGTACAGCGCCATCGCGTCGCCCTGCACGTCGTCCGCGGCGGTCATGCGCCAGAAATACTGCAGCTTGGTGTGGTCGAACGACCCCTCGCCGGTGTCGGCGAACATCGGGATCTTGGCCGCGTTGATCAGCGGGGCGGTCGCGTCCGCCTCATCCGAGCTCGGGCCCAGCACGCCGAACAGATGCGGCGTGGTCGCCAGCATGTTCGCCGCGGCGGTGACCGCGGCGTCCGGGTTGCCTTGCGTGTCCACGCTCGTGCAGGCCACCTTGTGTGTCAGCACGCCGCCTGTCGCGTTGATCGCGGTCACCGCGGCCTGGCAGCCCGCCGCCTGCTCCGGCCCGAATGACGCATCCTGGCCGGTGAACGGGTTGAACGTCACGACCGTGAGAGTATAGTTCTTCGCGGCTCCGGGCGCCGCGGACGAGCACGCCGCCGCCGAAACCGCCAGGACAGCAGCCGCGGCCAGCGCGCGAGCGCGGGTCCGGCGGGATCTCCGAGAGGGCATGCGCGGATTCTTGCACTCCGTTCCTATATATGTCATGGTTTCTCCGCAAATGAGGCCGACAGTCGTATATATGAACGCAAATTGCCCGACTCGTATCCGGGCCCGCTCGCACGCCTGACAGGGTAACCCCAGGAGGCAAACGATGAACCCGGGTCCAGCCGATACGTCCCCGCAGGGCACGCAGCAGGCCGGATCAGCCATCCGCGCAATCTCACGACTCTCGAATAATCACCCGAGTCCCAGTTCCCTGGCGATGAGCATCCGCTGCACCTCCGAGGTTCCCTCACCGATCTCGAGCACCTTCGCGTCGCGGTAGAAGCGCCCGACAGCCGACTCGTTCATGAAGCCGTAGCCGCCGAACACCTGGGTGGCGGCGCGCGCGTTGTCCATGGCTGCGTTCGAGGCGGTCAGCTTGGCGATCGCGGACTCCTTCTTGATCGGCTGGTCGCCAACCAGCCGGGCCGCCGCGTCATACCAGGCCAGCCGGGCCGCGTGCACCCGCGCCTCCATGTCCGCCACGGTGAACTGGATCGCCTGGAGCTGCTCGAGGCGGCCGCCGGATAACAGAGCCCGCTGCAACCTGCCGCGCGGGCAGGCAGGTGCCGTGAGGCTCCATCAAAGGCCTGCCACCGTGACGTACCTCAGGGTTCGCTGCACCCCGACCCGGGCTCCTGGTTAGCGGCCTGGACCCGCTGCCATCCGGCTACAACAGCCGGCCGGGATCGGCTGCCCCGCTACGCAACGTGGGCGCGGCAGAGGTCCCTGAGCGATCGCAGCACATCCTCCCTGCCAACTCGGAGCGACTTCCAGTCGTGCCGATCCACGGTTGCCGTGTACCCCGATCGTCCGGTTCTGGTCGCGCGCTGCAGGCAATGAGTCGAGATACTCGGCGGGCACGAGGGAAGCGAGCGACCTGAACGGTAGACGCAGTGTAGCCCAGCAGGTCTTCGCGGCGCCCTCACCTGAGATGTGATGTACCGTACTGGCATGCCCCGGGCCGGTACGGCTGAAGTGGAGGCACTGTTCGGGCCGGGCCGGATCGGGCAGGTGGTTACTGGCAACCGATTCGTCCGGGCCGGGACCTCAGAGGGAATGGTTGACCACCGCAACCTCGCCAACGCGGACCTGGCCCAGCTGCTGGGTCAACTGGCAGGGCTCGGGGTTGGCCTGATCATTACCGGTCACATGTTTGTCGACCGCCGTGGCCAATACGACGATGATCAGACCGCGATAGACACCGACGAAGCTATCGGTCCGCTGACCGCGGTGGTGGCCGCCGTGCACCGGCATGGTGGCAAGATCTTCGCGCAGCTCTCGCACGCGGGCAGCCAGTCGGTGGCGGTGGGCAACCGGCCGATCGCGCCCTCTGCTGTGCCGAATGTGATGACTGGCCGGGAGGTACCTGCCGCCACATCCGGGGAGATCGAGGCCGTCGTTGAGGCGTTCGGCGCCGCGGCGGGCCGGGCGATCGCGGCTGGTTTTGATGGCGTCCATCTCCACGGGGCCAACGGCTACCTCATCTCACAGTTCTGCTCGCCGCTGACCAACCAGCGCGAGGACCGCTGGGGTGGCTCGCCCGAAAGGCGGGACCGCTTCGTGATCGAAGTCACCCGCCGAGTCCGGGCCGAGCTGCCACCGACGCATGCGCTGAGCATCAAGCTGGGGTTGATCGACATCATGGAGGGCGGCCTTGGCTTCGATGAATCGATTCCGCGGGCCAAGCTGGTATGTGCTGCCGGGGCCGACGCCCTCGAGGTTTCCCTCAATGTGATGAGCTCGTATGCCGACAACATCGTCCCCTACGTTGCCGTAACCACTCGGCGGGCCGTGACAGATCTGCTGCCACAGCGCCTGTTGCGCCCACCGGCGGCGGAAGCCTACTACCGCCCGATCGCACGGGCGCTGCGCCCGGCGGTTCAGGTTCCGCTCGTGCTCGGCGGCGGCATCCGCTCTGTGGCGCTCATGGCAGACCTCATCACCAGCGGCGATGCGGACTTCGTCGCGCTCGCCCGACCGTTCATCCGCGAACCGGGCCTGGTCCGCCGCATCGAGCACGGGCTACGCGGGACCGTTGACTGCACGTCCTGCAACCTGTGCATCATGCACTCGGGTCACCATCCGCTCCAGTGCTGGCGGATGCCACGAAGCCAACTCGCGCGGCACGCATTCTTCCGCATCACGGGGGGATTCCGCGGGGGCATCGGATCCGGCCTAAAACCCACAACACCCAACACCAAGTCATGACAGCTGCAGGTTCAGTCGTTCGGGCAACCTGATCCCGCTGGTCCAATAACCCGGGTAAGGCAGGGCCTGCGAAGGCGCCTTCTCGCCATACACGCCCGGGACGGCTGTTGCTCCAGATCTCCTCGGCCCCGGGACCGCGGACGTACGCCGCGGCGCCGGGCCCGGGAAGGGGAACCAGATGCCCGCGGCACTCGGCGGTATCGCCGTAGGCGCCGATGTCGAGATCTAGATGGTCGGCGAGCCTGAGAGTGTGCAGCTTCATCTCCGCCATGGCCCGCACGTTCCCCGTGAGCACTGACTTCGCGGCGATGGATGTGGTCTGGGCCGAATGAGCAGAACCGAGGCGCCGCGGCCACTGCCCAGCGAAAGCGGGGATACCTCTTATATGAGACGCATGGCAGATGGTTCGGACAATGAGCGAAGGTCACAGCCACAGCAGACCGCCTGGCGGCTGGCATACACCACTCGCGCAATTGCCTCCCGATGTGGCGCACGCCCTCAATGACCGGGGCGCCCGGCAGGTAAACCTCTACCGCGCTCTCCAGTTCCCGGTTAGTGCCTATGTGATGGTGCCGCGGGTGCTGTCAGCGCTTGGTGTCGAAATCGAATCCGGCGAGGCTAGCTGATCGCGCAGCTCTTCAACGTGCAGATCCGGAACGTCCAGGAATGCGATGATCCGGCACGGGCAGGCCTCCCCGCCCTCGAACTTCCACGGGAACGCGCCGATGACGCAGCGCGTATTGAGCACCCGGTCGATATCGCCACCTACGTTTTCGGCGTGGATGCAGCCGCCCGGAAAGGCGAGGTAATGCATAGGGAAGAGGTCTTCTGTGATCTCCCGCCCGCTCAAATGGTGGGTGTAGGAATACTCACCGAAGTAGTCCTTCGCGCTCATCCCGACCTTACGCTCGAACCGCTCCGTGATATCGGGGCGCATGTGCCGGATCGTTGTGTTGATCGGGTGATCGCCGGAGCCGGCATCAATCCCCCACCAGGAGATCTCCAGCTCGAGCATCCACCGGGCTAGGTCCACGCCCCCACCCGGGTGCATACAGAAGTAGCGGACAAGATCCTGCTCCGGCTGGCCCTGATAGTAACGGTGGAAACCGGTGTGGATGATCAGGATGTCGCCTCGGCGCACCTCCACTCTGTCAACGATGTGCTCCGGCCTGATCACATCCCAGTCCTTGCACACGTCGGACACGTCGACGACGACGCCTTGGTGGACGAGCTTTTCCAGGGGCAGTGAGGCGATGTCCAGGCCACCGTCGGTGCCGTGCATGGGCCCATCGAGGTGGGTTCCGGTGTGCAGTGAGGTCTCGATCCGTTGGGAGACGATCCGGTTCGTCTGAAGCGTCTGGGTGTAATAAATACGCGCTCCGGGGTAGCCGACCCAGCCGGGCGTGTGCAAGTTCCATGGGTGGGTCAGATCGACGAGGCGCATGCTCTCCCTTTCCTGGAACACGCCGTTGACCAGCTTTAAGCTGTAAGCTATATATCATGTACCATGAGCAATGGGTCTGGTGGGACCGGTGTTCAGGTACTGCCCTTGCGCGGCAGCGGCCCGTTGTTGTCCATCGTCGAGGGGGACGGATTCGCGCGAGCGGTGATCTGGCCGGGTACTGGCGCGACCAAGCGGTCAGTTCACCTGATCCAGCTCACACCCTCATCGGGAACGGTCCGGCTCGAGCACCGGGCCGAGAGCGTGTACTACGTCCTCAGCGGGTCAGGGACCGTGGTCGGTGATGGCCCGTCAGTGGTCACACAGCTGACTCCTGGGTCGATGGTGCACGTCGGGCCGGGTACCGGATATCTCTTCGTCGCCGGCACCAGCGGCCTTGAGATCTTCGGCGGACCATGCCCATGCGACCCAGCCATCTACGGCGGGCCAGATAATGCGGAAGGCGGTGCGCACGGCTCGCGAACCGGCCAGGCAGGCCGCGCACCCGGCCTGCCGATCAAGGTGCTCCACCAGGACGAGCCCGCTCTGATGCTGCCGCTCATCTCCGCCGACGCTAGGATGATCGTCTGGCCGGGTATCGGCGCCTGGACAGCGACAATGAACTACGTCCGGATGCGGCCCGGCGAGGAGAATACCGCGCACACGCATGAGGAGTCAGAGGACACTATCGTGATAATCGAGGGCCGCGGTAGCATCGACGACCTGACCAACGGGAAAACACACGAGTTCCGGGCCGGTGATGTCATCCATGTCCCAGTCAAGCTGCGTCACGCCGTTCGCGCCAACCGTGGCGAGAATGTGGTGAGCGTCGGCGGTCCTTGCCCGGCCGACCTGCCCTTCCTTCGGTTGTGCGGCGCGGAGATCCCGGACCGGGATGAGCCCGTGCCCGGCCCGCCGCCACATCACGGCGTGCTCTGACAGGGGCGGCGATCGCCCAGAGCGGACTATCAGGGGCGGCGACCGCCCAGAGCGGACTATTGAGAGAGGCCGAGGATGCGCAGTCATGCCATACACGCCAATACCTGGACAAGAAAGGCAGCGATCCTGGCGGTGTCTTCCCTGCTCCTCGGACTCGCAGCATGCGGTTCACACAGCTCAACGAGCGGCAGCTCCGGCAGCTCCGACAGCTCCGGCAGCTCCGGCACCGGGCCACTCACGTTTGCGGTCTTTAACCCCTTCAGCGGCCCCGACGCAAGCTTCGGGCCGGAGCAGCTCGCCGGCTGCATTCCGGCGGCCGCCGCGATTAATGCGGCCGGCGGCATCCTGGCTCACAAAAAAATAGTCTGCAAAACGTCGGACAGCCGGGGTGATCCGGCCGACGCTGTGCCGGCCGCGGAGCAACTGATCGCGACGACATCATCGCTCGTGGGAGTCCTGGGACCGAGCTCGGACGAGGCGAGCGCGACCGTACCCTTGTTCAACCGAGCACGCATCCCAATGTTCGGCGACACCGGCCAGGCCGTGTTCAACCAGAGTTCCTTCAAGTACTTCTACCGGATCACCCCGCCCGACGACGCCGTCGGCTATGCGATGGCCGTGTACGCGCACCAGAAGGGATACCCCACGGCCGCCGCCGTGTTCGGCAACGACATCAGCTCACAGGGATCGCTGCCTACCGTCGTATCCGGCTTTACGAAGATCGGCGGAAAGATCGTGTTGGTCCAGAAGATTCCGCTCGATCAGAGTTCATACCGGACCGAGGTCGCAGCGCTGATCGCCGCGCATCCTTCGGTGATCTTCACCGAGGCCGATCCGCAGACGAGCGCGACCTACTTCGCCGAGGTGAAGCAACTCGGGCACCTGGGCCCGTTCATCGGCACCGACGGGACGACACAGCCGCCGTGGCTGAAGGCGGTGGGGAACGCCGTCGGCGCGCCAAACCTCCAGCGCTACTACGTCGGCGCGCAGCCATACGCACCCACGACGGGTGTGCCGTACCAGCTGTGGCTCGCGCAGATCAAGGCGGTCAACGGGCAGGTTAGCCAGCCAGCCAGCCAGTGGTACAGCGACTCCTACAGCATGGCAGCCTGGGACAGCATCAACCTCATGGCACTGGCCATGGTGGCCGCCAAGAGCACCGACCCGGGTGTCTTCCGGCCGTGGATCGTAAAGCTGGCCACCCCGTCGCCTGGTGCGGTCTTCGTGCACGACTTCGCCCAGGGCAAGACCGCGCTTGAGCAAGGGAAAACGATTCAGTACGTCGGAGCAACCGGCGATATCAGCTTCGACCAGTGGCAGAACTCGCCGGGCGCGTTCGCGATAGTCTCCTCCGACGGCTCGACCCAGGTGGCGACGTACACATCCGCGCAGATCAGTGCCGCTAAGTAGCCGACCTCTGCCCTCTCGATGACATGATCAACATGTGGGAGATGTGAGGGGGAACGGCTGACATGACCGGCAGCCTTTTCGTCGAGTCGATCGGGTTCGGCCTGGTGACGGCTTCGATCCTGGCGCTGGCCTCGGTTGGCTTCACGCTGCAGTTTGGCGTCTCGAACATCCTGAACCTGGCCTACGGCGACCTCATGACCGCCAGCGCGTTCGCGGGGTACGCGGTCAACCATGCGGGCGGGAGCATCCCCGAATCGCTCGCGGCCGGGGCGGGATTCTGCGCCCTGGCGTCGATGCTGCTGAACCGCTACGTCTACCGGCCGTTCGTGCGGCACGGGACGAAGCTGTTCGGCATGGTCGTGGTCACCCTCGCGGTGGGCATCATCCTCCAAAACATCCTGCTCGGTGCCTATGGTGCGACGTTCTTCAGCTACAGCTTCTCGACCGGGAGGCAGGTGCACATCCTCGGAATGGTCTTCGACACGTCCCAGCTCATGATCATTGGCCTGTCGGTCGTCGTCATGATCCTCGTGCAGCTACTGCTCACCAGGACCAGGCTGGGCAAGGCCATGCGCGCCACCGCCGCCAATCCCAGCCTCGCGCAGGCCTCGGGCATCGCGACCGACCAGGTCACCGACCTGGCCTGGCTGATCTCGGGGGCGCTGTGCGGCCTGGCCGGGGTCGTGCTCGTGCTCAACACCAGCGCCTTTCAATCGACCACGGGGAATGACTTCCTCGTGGTCATTGTGGCAGCGGCGATACTCGGCGGGGTGGGCAACCCGACCGGCGCCATGCTCGCATCCATCGTGCTCGGCGTGGTAACCGAGGTGGCGGCCGGGTTCCTCACGCCGAGCTTCAAGGAGATCATCGCGTTCGGGGTGCTCGTCGTGGTACTGCTGTTCCGGCCCACCGGGATCTTCGGCCAGGGCGCGACGGTGAAGGAGATTCCGGCGTGAGTTCGGCATTCTCCTTTTACCTGACGACGCTCCTGGTCTACCTTGGGGTCGACATACTGGCGGTATGGAGCCTCAACCTCCAGTACGGGGTCGCCGGCATTTACAACTTCGCCTGGATCATGTTCCAGGCGGTTGGGGCCTACACCGCCGGGGTGCTCACGCTCGGCGCGGACACCGGCAACGGAGGCTTCCAGCAGTACATCCTCGGCCTGCGGCTGCCCGAGCCGCTGCCCGTGCTGCTGGCCGGCGTGGTCGCGGGCGCGCTGGCGCTGGTCGTGGGGATCGTGGCGCTGCGCCGGCTCCGCACCGACTACCAGGCAATGGTCATGCTGGTCATCTCGGTCATCGCGTTGCTCGTGGTCGAGAACGTCACCGGGCTGTTCAACGGCCCGGCCGGTCTGTCGCTGATCCCACAGCCGTACGGCTCGCTGCCGTTGTCCACGCTGGGGTACCAGTGGTTCTACGTGGCCCTCACCGCGGTGACGTGCCTGTTCGTGTACCTCTTCGTCCACCGGGTCACGTCTTCACCCCTCGGCCGGGCGCTGCGCGCGACCCGGGACAACGAGGACGCGGCGCAGGCACTGGGCAAGGACGTCGTGCGGCTGCGCCTGTTCATCTTTGTCATGGGCGGTGCGATCGCCGGGATCAGCGGGGCGGTCCTCATCTTGTTCATCGGGGCCTGGTCGCCCGGATCGTGGGCCTACGTGGAGACACTCGTCGTGCTCACCGCGGTCATCGTCGGCGGCACCGGCAACAACTTCGGGGTGATGCTGGGCGCCCTGCTGGTGCCGGTCGCTTTCAATGAGGCGACGCGTTTCATCCCGCCCTTCGGCAGGCCGGGGCTGGTCGACGCGCTGCAGTGGATCGTGATCGGAGGGCTTGCCCTGGTCTTCCTCTGGTTCTGGCCGCGCGGCATCGTCCCAGAGCGGCGGCGGCGGTTCCCCGGCGGGCCCCTGGTCGCGCCCGCCGAGATGACCGACCCGAGCGAGGTGACGTGAGCGCCGTGATGGAGCAGGCACGCGAGTCGGCCGCGCCTGGCGAGGCCATCCTGTCGGTCGCCGGGCTGCGGCGCGAGTTCGGCGGCGTCTGGGCGTGTACCGACGCCACGTTCGACCTGCGCCGGGGTGCGATCACGAGCCTGATCGGTCCCAACGGTGCCGGCAAGTCCACCGTCGTGGGTATCGTCGGCGGTGCGATCGCGCCCAGCGCCGGCCGGATCGTCTTCGACGGAACCGACATTACCGCGATGCCGCCGCACCGGCGCGCCCGGGCCGGCCTGGTGCGCACTTACCAGCTCTCAAGCGAGTTCGGCAGGCTCACGGTGCTAGAGAACCTGCTCGTGGCCGCGCCGGGACAGCACGGCGAGCGGATACGGACGCTGCTCTACGGCAAGCGGTACTGGCGTCAACAGGAGGTGGAACTGCTGGGCCGGGCCCGGATCCTGCTCGACCGGTTCGCCATGAAACACAAGGAGGACGAGTACGCGGGCAACCTGAGCGGGGGGCAGAAGCGGCTGCTCGAAATCATGCGCGCGCTCATGTGCCAGCCCAAGCTCCTGCTGCTGGATGAGCCGATGGCCGGTGTGAACCCCACCCTCGCGCAGGTGATCGAGGGCTACCTCGCTGATTTGGCCGCCGAGGGGCTCACCATGCTGCTGGTGGAGCACGAACTCGGGCTGGTCGAGCGGCTGTCGGAGTCGGTGATCGTGATGGCGCAGGGCGAGGTGATTGCCACCGGTTCCATGCCAGAACTGCGGAGACGCCCGGAGGTGCTGAATGCCTACCTCGCCGGCTGACGCCGCCGGGCAGGACCGCCCGGCGGTCGTGCTGTCGTTGAAGGACGTGGTGAGCGGCTACGGCGGGCCCCCCATCGTGCGCGGGGTGAGCGCCCAGGTCGGCTCCGGTGAGATCGTCACGATCGTCGGCCCCAACGGCGCGGGCAAGAGCACGCTGCTCAAGGCGATCGCCGGGCTGCTCCGGGTCGGGTCCGGCCAGGTCGTGCTCGGCGGCACCGATATCACGAACCAGCGCACCAGTCGCTTGGCACGGCTTGGCCTCGGCTATGTGCCTCAGAGCAACGACGTATTCGACCCGCTCACCGTGCGGGAGAACCTGGAGATCGGCGGCTACCGTGTGCCGCGGCCGGAACTCGGTGCCCGGATAGACGAGATCACCGGCTTGCTTCCGGCGCTGGGTGCGCTCATGGGTCGGCGAGCGGCCAAGCTCTCCGGGGGTGAGCGGAAAATGGTCGCGGTGGGGCGGGCGCTGATGAGCCGGCCGAAAGTGCTCTTGCTCGACGAGCCCACATCCGGGTTGTCGGCCGAGCGGTCGGCCCAGCTTCTGACCAGGGACATTCGGGCGCTCGCCGAGTCTGGGGCATCGGTCCTGCTGGTGGAGCAGAAGGCGCTGGCCGCGCTGGAGATCTCGCACTGGGGATATGTCCTCGCCCTAGGTCGCGTGGTCATCTCCGCGCCCGCAGCCCAGTTGCTCGCACGCCCCGATCTCGGGGAGGTGTTCCTCGGCCAGGTAGCCACCCCCGATCCGGGCCCGCCGCAGAGCACCCAGGCGCCGCCGCCCGGGCCGCACCGGGCGCACGTTCAGGGGCCGGGGACGACGCAGCGATGAGCCGCCCGCTGACCGTTGCGATCTGCCAACTTCGCTGGTCGCCGGATCCAGGACGGAACCTGAACCAGGGGCTGGCTATGGCTGCCGAGGGGTTCTCCGGGGGCGCAAACGTCGTGTTGCTTCCCGAGCTCGCGGTACCCGGGTATACGGCCGATCCCGGGCTGCTGGCCGAGTCGGCGCAGACCCTCAACGGCCCGGCAGTGAAAGCCTGGCAACGCGCCGCGGCGGCGGGCGGAGGGTACATCGTCGGCGGCCTGTGCGAGCGTGATGGCTCCCAGCTCTACGACTCGGCGGTCATGGTGTCCGGTGATGGATTGCTCACCTGTTACCGTAAGGCGCACCTGTTCGACGGCGAGAAGAACGTCTTCGCCCCGGGCGACGCCGGCTTTCCGGTGGTGAGTACCGGGTACGGGACGTTCGGTATCTGTATTTGTTATGATCTGAGGTTCGTCGAGGTGCTGCGGATCCTGGCGTTGCAGGGGGCGGAACTGGTCCTGGTGCCATCGGCCTGGGTAAGCGGCTTCGACCGAGGCGCGGCCGCCGCGGCGAGCCTGTTGGACCTGCCTGGCCAGGTGGCAGGGTTGCTGGTGCAGGCCAACTTGAACCAGGTTTTCACGGTAGCGGCCTCTTTTGCCGGTCCTGGCCCTGGAGTCGAGTTCCTCGGCTGCTCGGTTGCCGCGGGACCTTACGGTGACGCGCTGGCCGGACCGCTGCCCGCCGACACCGAGCGCGTCGCCTTTGCCCATGTGGACCTGGACGAGGTTGCCGAGGCAGGCCGGCGCACGCCGCTCGTAACGCCGCGCGAGGACCGTAGGCGGGACCTATACTCCGTCACGCATCTGGGGCATGAACTCTAGGGGAGATGATGAAGCCCGCGCCGTTCAGCTATCACCGTGCGCGATCCGCCGAGGAGGCTGTGTCGCTGCTTGCCGAGCTCGGCGACGACGCCAAGCTCCTCGCCGGCGGCCAGAGCCTGGTCGCGATGATGAATTTCCGTCTCGCCCGCCCGGCGGCGCTCGTGGACATCAGCAGGCTCACAGGGCTCCGGTACGTCCGCGAGCATGACGGAGAACTGCGGATCGGCGCGCTGGCCCTGCACCGTGACCTTGAGCGGCTGGCTGGCCCGGGTGTGCTAGCCGGGTTCGGGATGCTCCCGCGGGCGGCGCGGTACATCGGCCATTACGCGATCCGGGCGGCGGGGACATTCGGCGGGAGCATCGCCCACGCCGATCCGGCGGCCGAGTGGTGCATGGCAGCGTTGCTGTTCGACGCCCAGATTGTGGCGCGTCGCCGCGGCGGTGACCGGGTAATTCCCGCCGCGGGATTCTTCAGGGGCTTCCTGGAAACCGACCTGCGCCCAGACGAGATGATCATCGAGGTGCGGCTGCCCGTGCCCCGGCCCGGCGCGGCCATCTGCGAGTTCGCGCGGCGGCACGGCGACTTCGCCATCGTGGCCGTGGCGGCGGCGGTGTCCAGCGAAGGCGGGGTGTGCCGCGATGCCCGGGTCGTGCTCGGCGGGGTCGCGGGTACGGCGCAGCGCGCCGCCGGTGCTGAGGCTGCGCTGATCGGCTCCGGCCTGGGTGCAGATGCGATCGCGGCTGCGGCAGAGGAGGCGGCCGCCGGGACCGACCCACCCGGCGACGTCCATGGGTCCGCGGAGTACCGCCGCCATCTCGTCCGGGTGCTCGCAGCCCGAGTGATCGAGGAGGCAGCCGCGGATGCGTGACGCGCCCAGCGGCCCGGCGGCGGCTGCCCCGGCGAAGGCCCACGCGGGGGCCACGCCCGAGGTCCCGGCGGCAGGGGGCTGGATCGGCAGGTCGCTGCGGCGTGTCGAAGACCGCTACTTGCTCACCGGGCGTGGAAGCTTCGTCGGCGACCACCAGGCGCCGGGCACGCTGCACCTGGTTCTGGTGCGCAGCTACGTCGCCTCGGCGACGATCAATGCCATCGACGCCTCGAGGGCGCTGCGCCAGCCCGGCGTCGCCGCGGTGATCACCGCCGCCGACCTGGCCGGCGTGGCGCCCCTGCGCGGGGTATTGGCAAGACCCGAGTTCGTCGCGACCGACATGCCGGTCCTGGCGGTCGGCCGGGTCCGGCACGTGGGCGAGCCCATCGCGGCGGTCCTGGCGGATTCGGCCTACACCGCCGAGGATGCGGCGGAACTCGTGGAGGTTTCCTACGGGGAGCTGCCTGCGGTGGTCGGCGTCGCGGACGCGCTCGCAGAGGGGGCAGGCGCGGTGCACGAGGCCGCCCCGGACAACGTACTCGTAGACGTCATCCCGGTATCGTCGCCAGGCCTCGACGACATCTTTACGTCCGCCGCCCACGTGGTGGAGGTGGGGATTTCGACCGCGCGGATCACCGCGGCACCGCTGGAGGGCCGCGCGTGCGTCGCGGCCTTCGACGAGCGGACCGGGCAGGTAGTGCTCCAGACCTCGACCCAGGTGCCGCACACGGTGCGAACCGCGGTGGCCCTGTCCCTCGGCATGGACGAGCATCAGGTGCGGGTGATCTCGCCCGATGTGGGGGGTGGCTTCGGGCAGAAATGTGTGGTGGCACGGGAGGAGGTGCTCGCCGCTGCGGTGGCCCGCCTGCTGCATCGTACCGTCACGTGGGTCGAGGACAGGCGCGAGGGACTCACGTCCGGCTTTCAGGCCCGCGAGCAGTTCTACCAGGTTCGCGGTGCCTTTGACGCGACCGGCCACCTGCTCGGGCTCGACGCCGATATCCGCTGTGATGTCGGCGCCTATTCCTGCTACCCGGTGACCTGCGGGGTCGAGGTGCTGATGGCGGCCAACGAGCTGCCAGGGCCCTACCGTCTGCGGATCTACCGCGCCCGCTCGCGCGGTATCGCGACGAACAAGACGCCGATCGCCCCGTACCGGGGGGTGAGCCGTCCGCAGACGGTTCTCGCCATGGAGCGCCTGATGGACGAGGCCGGGCGGGTGACTGGGCTGGGCGCGGTCGAAGTACGAGACCGCAACCTGGTCGATGCGCAGGAGTTTCCCTACCGCAACGTGATGGGCGCCAGTTATGACGCCGGGACCTACCGGGAGTCGCTCGCGCGCTGCGCCGAGCTGCTCGGCCACGGCTCCTGGCCCGGTGTGCAGGCACGGGCGCTTGCCGAGGGCCGGCTCTTGGGGCTTGGCCTGGCGTGCTTCGTGGAGCCCACGGCGTACGGCACGGCGTCGTTCGGGATGCGCAAGATGACGATCGTGCCTGGCTATGAGCGGGCGACCCTGCGGATGGACCCGAGCGGCAGCGTGATCGTGATGGCGGGCACTCACTCGCACGGGCAGGGACACGCCACCAGCTACGCCCAGATCGCCGCGGACGCCCTAGGCATCGACCCGGGCCGGGTCCGGCTCCGGCAGGGTGACACCGAACTTGTGCCGCACGGCTGGGGTACCTTCGCCAGCCGTTCGATCGTGGCCGGGGGCGGCGCCATCGCCCGGGCCTCGGCGGACCTGGCCGGGCAGCTCCGGGCGATCGCGGCGCACTTGATCGAAGCCAATCCTGGCGACGTGGAACTGGCCGACGGCCGGGCTCAGGTGCGCGGCGACCCGGCCACGTCCGTGCCGATCGACGAGCTCGCCCGGACCGCCCACCATGCTGCGCATCTACTCCCCGACGGGTTGGGCCGGGGCCTGGAGGCGACGGCGGCCTTCGACCCGGAGGGAACCTTCTCCAACGCGACCCACGGCGCGATCGTCGAGGTGTCGCCCGATACCGGTGGCGTGCGCCTAGTCCGGTACGTGGTGGTCGAAGACTGCGGCGTCATGATCAACCCGATGATTGTCGACGGCCAGGTTGCTGGCGGCGTCGCGCAGGGGATAGGCGCCGCGCTCTTCGAGGAGCTTCCCTTTGACGAATCTGGCCAGCCCGTCTGCGGCAGCTTTGTCGATTACCTTCTGCCGACTGCGGCGGACCTGCCCGATTTTGAGATCCACCACCTTTGCACGCCCACGACGAGGACGCCGACCGGCGCGAAGGGAATGGGGGAGGGCGGCACCATCGGCGCTCCCGCAGCCGTGCTGAACGCGGTCAACGACGCGCTCGCACAAGTGGGCGCCAGCGTCGGGCGCATCCCCGTGCGCCCGGCGGACGTCGTGGCCGCGATTGCCGCAGCCGTCTCCCGTGACCCGGTCGACAGCAGGAGGAAGACCCAGTGACCGATGATCATTCGATTCGAATCACGGTGAACGGCACCGAGCACGAGCTGGCCATCGAGCCGCGCCGCACGCTCGCCGACATGCTGCGCCACGACCTGGCGCTTACCGGCACGCACGTTGGCTGTGAGCACGGGATCTGCGGGGCCTGCACTGTGCTGGTGGACGGGCTCCCCGCACGCTCCTGCCTGATGTTCGGCGTCCAGGCGGATGGGAGGTCCGTGGAGACGGTGGAGGCACTCGGCACGCCCGACGCGCTCAGCCCGCTGCAGCAAGCCTTCACCGACCATCACGGGCTGCAGTGCGGGTTCTGCACGCCTGGCTTCTTGATGCTGGCCACGGCATTCCTGCGGGAGACGCCGTCGCCTTCCGACGATGAGATCCGCGAAGTGGTCGCGTCGAACCTGTGCCGGTGCACTGGGTACCAGGGCATCCTGCGGGCAGTGCGGGCAGCCGCAGATGCCGGCGCCGGAGGCTGATGGGCTACGTCGGCAGCCGCATGCGGCGGCTCGAGGATCCCAGGCTGCTTGCGGGCGTCGGCCATTTCGCCGACGACGAGGAGCGCCGGGGCCGACTCGTCTTCGGCCCGCTCGCACGCCTGACAGGTAACCTCAGGAGGCAGACGATGAACCCGGGCCCAGCCGGTACGGGCGCAGACACCGCCACCGCCAGACGGATAAATCCCCGCACCGGCAACGCCGACACTGGCATTGGCCATCATGAACGGCCATGCCGGCTGCCGGGCGTGCTCTCACACGACTTTCGAGTACTTACCCGAGTCCCAGTTCCCTGGCGATGAGCATCCGCTGCACCTCCGAGGTCCCCTCGCCAATCTCGAGCACTTTGGCGTCACGGTAGAAACGGGCGACGGGGAACTCGTTCATGAAGCCGTAGCCGCCGAAGATCTGGGTGGCGGCGCGCGCGTTGTCCATGGCCGCGTTCGAGGCGGTCAGCTTGGCGATCGCGGATTCCTGCTTGATCGGCTGGTCGCCGACCAGCCGGGCGGCCGCGTCGTACCAGGCCAGCCGGGCGGTGTGTGCCCGGGCCGCCATGTCGGCGATGGCGAACTGGATCGCCTGGTGCTGCTCCAGCCGGCGGCCGAACGCCTCGCGCTGCTGGGCGTACCTGACGCACTCGTCCACGCAGCCTTGCGCCAGGCCGGTGGCCAGCGCGGCGATCGCCACCCGGCCCGCGTCCAGGATCTGCAGGAACTGCGCGTAGCCCCGGCCGCGCTCGCCGAGCAGGTTCTCCGCCGGGACGCGGCAGCCGGTAAAGGAGAGCTCCCGGGTATCGGAGGCGCACCAGCCGACCTTGGAGTATTCCTGGCCCGGCACGAAACCGGCCGTTCCGTTCGGGATAATGATTGAACTGATCTCCTTGCGGCCACCCTCATCGCGGCCGGTGATGGCCGTGACCGTGACCAGGGAGGTGATCGAGGTGCCCGCGTTGGTGATGAAGGCCTTGCTGCCGTCCACTACCCAGCTGTTGTCCTCGAGCCTGGCCGTGGTCCGCGTGCTGCCAGGGATGTCGGACCCGCCGCCCGGCTCGGTCAGGCCGAAGGCCGCCAGCCGCTCCCCCGCGCACAGCTCGGGCAGCCACCGGCGGCGCTGTTCCTCGGTGCCGAACCGGTAGATCGGCATCGCGCCAAGCGACACCCCCGCTTCCAGCGTGATCGCGACCGAAGAGTCGACCCGGGCCAACTCCTCCAGGGTGAGGCAGAGCGCGAAGTAGTCGCCGCCCATGCCGCCGTACTCTTCCGGGAACGGCAGGCCGAACAGGCCGAGCTTGCCCATCCGGGCCACGATGTCGTAAGGGAACTCGCCGCGCTCGTAGTAGCCGCCGATGACCGGCGCGACCACCTCGCGAGCGAACTGGGCGACGGAGTCCCGCAGGTCTTGCTGCTCCGGCGCGAGCTGGTAACTGACCATGACACCACCTTCGCATACGCGGGCCTATCCCCTTCCCCCGGGACAACACCCTCCAAACGCTCATCGGCGGCGGTAATCTAACGGGGGCTAGTAGTCCTATCTGAGAGTGAGGCCATGGCGAGTCTGAGCTGCCCCGATTGCGGCGTGAAGGTCCAGCCGGAGGATCTGATCTGCTTCCGGTGCGGCGCGAACCTGCCGCACGCCAGCAATTCCGACGACGACATGCTGACCCCGACCATCTCGCAGCGGTTCATCGCGCCTGGCGACCCGGCGGCGAGCTGCCCCCGGTGCGGCACGCCGGTATCCGACGCGGCCGACGTGGTCTGCACCACCTGCGGGGAACCGCTGCCCACGGGGCGGCGCCGTCGCATCTCACCCGTGGTTATGCGGATCACCTTCCCCACCGGCAACGTGGACATCCCGGCCGGAACGTCTGTCATGCTGGGCCGCGACCCGGCCGAGTCGCTCGTCGCCGCGGCGTTCGCGCAGTTCGACAACGTCTCCAGGCGGCACGCCACGGTCCTGGTGGACGACGCGGGGCACGCCTCGATCAGGGACGAGAACTCCACCAACGGCACCTTCGTGAACGATGACCGGGTGCTGCCCGGTGCGGAGGTTCGGCTGGTCGACGGGGACCGGGTGCGGCTGGCCGCGGACGTGACCGGGGACGTGTCCCTGCCGCAGGGCGAGCCCGACCCCTCCAGGCTGAGCCGCAACGGCCGCTAGCTAACCGGGGAGCAGCGCGAGGCGAACGGGAAGTAAACGGGGGTCGCCTCCGGTTATCAGGATTATCGGTGGTTGTCCCAAGGGTGATTGCCTGACGTTTCGGGGGCTTGGCCATGCCTCATGTCATGCTGTCCTGGCCGGACGCGCTGATCATCGCGGCCTGCCTGGTGATCGTCGCGGCGCTGAGCCGGGTCCCGCGCGTGGCCCGGACCTGGACCGGATGGGGCCTGTGGGGCGGGGTGGCCTGGGAGGCCGCGCTGCTGTCCGGGCTGTACGGGCTGTGGATGTTCGCCGGGTCGTTCACGGTGATGAGCCCGGCCGGAGCAGTGCCCAGGGCGCGCTGGCTCTGGCACGCCGAGCGGCTGCTGTACCTGCCCAGCGAGACCAGCGTGCAGCGGCTGTTCCTGCCGCACCCGCTGCTGATCCAGGCCTTCAACCTGTACTACGACATCTTGCACTTCCCCGTCCTGGGCGCCTGCCTGGTCTGGCTGTACGTGCGGCACCGCGACCGGTACCCGCGGATCAGGACCACCGTGGTCCTGTTCACCGGGGCCAGCCTGCTCATCCAGTTCATCCCGGTGGCCCCGCCGCGGCTGCTGCCCGGCACCGGGCTGGTCGACACGGCGTTGAAGTACGGCCAGTCCGTGTACTCCTGGCACGGCGGCTTCGATCCGGACGAGCTGTCGGCCATGCCCTCGGTGCACGTCGGGTGGGCGCTGATCGTGGCCTTCGCGGTGATCACGGTGTCGCGGAGCCGGTGGCGCTGGCTGGCCGCGGGCTACCCGCTGCTGACCACGCTGGCGGTGGTAGTGACGGCCAACCACTTCTGGCTGGACGGAATCGCCGCGGGTCTCCTAGTGGCAATGGCGCTGGCGGCGCAACTGCTGGTGCGACAGCTACGTTCTGGTAAATCTTCTGAAAGCGCCCAGGTCACACCTGTAAACAGGGAAATGTCCGTGCGATCATGACGCCATGGCGCTCAAAGATGAACCTACCGCCGGGTCAGCGATCGGCCTGCGCCGTGACGCGATCGGCCTGCGCGAGGTGCTGTTCCAGTCGATCACGGACATGGCCCCTGGCGCTGCCATCGCGGCCTCGATCCCGGCCGGCGCCGCGCTGGCCGGGGGTTCCCTGCCGCTCTCGGTCGTCTTCGCGCTGGTCGCATGCCTGCTCTGCGCTTGGTGCATCGGGCTGCTGTCCCGCGAGATGCCCGCCGCCGGGTCGCTGGCCACGTACGCGGCCCGCGGCCTGCACCCGAGCGTGGGTTTCCTCGTCGCCTGGGCCTACGTCCTGGTCGGCTGGCTGATCCCGCCCCTGGTGCTGCTGCAGCTCGGGTTTACCACGGCGTCCACGATCAACTCCGAGTGGCACGGATACCCGGCCAACCTGTGGTGGCCGTGGTCGCTGGCAGGCGCGGTGATCATCCTCGCGGCGGGCTGGTACGGCATCCGGACGTCGGCCCGGCTCGGCACCGTCCTCGGGGTGTTCGAGATCGCGGTCTTCCTGGTCCTGGCCGTGTTCCTGGTCGTGCACGCGGGCAGCGCCAACACCGGGAAGGTCTTCACCACGCATTACTCCCCCACCGGCCTGACCGGCGTGATCGGCGGCTCGGTGTTCACACTGCTCGCGTTCGGCGGCTTCGAGGGCGCCGCCCCGCTCGCCGAGGAGACCAGGAACCCG